>OCTW013400586.1_pt1 | contig 51827 bp, 43 predicted proteins | sample 1539671 | NCBI WGS metagenome assembly OCTW01 (sample SAMN02144230, study PRJEB22623) | gut metagenome | biome: sheep rumen | host: Ovis aries | place: New Zealand | reverse complement strand
GTTGTTGGTCTGGCTTTCCTCATGTAGCTGCCTCCTCCGCTTGTGCGAGATTTGATCTCTCCATGAGTAGTATAGACCTTTATCCAATCGTGTAACTGGCGGGAACTTCGCAAATGATAATTTTTGACAATGTCTGCCTGACTTGACTTTCCATCAAGATATTCATGAACGGCCTGAAGCTTCAGTTCCCGAGAATAAAGCTTGTTATTGCGTTGAACCATGAGGGCAGTGGGACCATCCGCAAGATAAAGGTTCCGCCAACGTCGAATGGTGGTACCGTCAACGCCTGTCAGCCGGGCAGCCGCTGAAACACCGATCTCTTTTGCCAGTATCCGTTCAATGATCTTTACTTTTTCTGTCGGATCAATCTTGCTTTTCCTAGACATAGAAATACCCCCAAGTAGGTTTTATATTTCAGTGTCCTACTTGGGGGTAGCATATCAGAGGGGATCCCGTGTTTTTTTGTGAAGTCTGCTGCGCGCGTTCCGGAAGCAGCAGAGGCTGCCTGGCAGTCCTGGGCGGCACGCTGCCGGTGAAACACCGCCCGGCCGCCGTGGATGGCGGCCGGCATCAGAGACGAATATTTTTCAGAAGGGCACCGAGTCCGGTCCCGATTTCTTCGCTCTTCGGAAGGTCATAGTGCTCCTCCCTTGTGTCTGTCTGCGGATCTCCTTCATCCTCGATCGCCTTCATACTCAGGGAAACTCGCCCATCCGCAACCTTGGTAATCTTGACACGAACCTTCTGCCCGACCTTCAGAACATCCGCCGGTGATTTGATCCGTTTCTGGCTGATCTGGGAGACATGGAGCAGCCCTGTCACGCCCTCTCCGATATCGACAAACGCGCCAAAGTCCTTCAAGGATTCGACGGTTCCTTCTGTGATGGTGCCTGGCTTCACGAGGGCAATGTGTGCCCGGCGTTCCTCCTCACGTTTCTCATGGAGGATGTCCTTTGCGGAGAGGACAAGATGATTGCCATCTTCATCCGCTGTGATGACCCGGACATCGATCTCTTTCCCGATCCATCCAGGAAGATCGTCATCGGACACATAGCCCAAGCTGAGCTTGGATGCCGGGATAAATGCGCGGATGCCGTCCAGGTAGGCGATCGCGCCAGCCTTTGTCACGCCGGAGATCTTCACGCGGACATTCTCCTTCGAAGCCAGAAGACTTCTGGCGCGGTCCCAGGCCGCCAGACTGGCTGCCTTTTTCAGAGAAAGGCCGATATGACCATGATCATCCCGCCGGATGACCGTCGCCTGAAATTTCTGACCGACGCTGATGTGCTCGCGGATGGAATACGAGGGATCGTCGCTGACATCCTCCTTCCGGATGATGCCGTCCGTATAGGAGGCAATGTCAACCGTGACCTTGTCATCCTCCACGCCGACAACCTCGCAGTCCAGTGTATCGCCTTCGCGGATCGGGCGGAAGGAAGCATTCAGCTCCGCTTCCACATCGGCCATGGTCTGCGGCTCGTCAGCCTGCGCCTCCGGTGCCTGCGTACCGGATTCTTCGCTCACAGCCTGCTGTTCATCCGCCTGCGGCTTTGAAGCCTGCGGTGCGTCAGCATTCGCACTGGCGGTTTGCGGCGTTGCAGCCGCTGCCTGGCCTGCCTCATTTTCTGACAGCGCCTCTGATTTGATTTCATCTGCCATAGTGGTACCCTCCCAAAGCATTGTGCGCAGGGAAAAGCTGCGCGCGGTTTTCCAACAGTATAGCACAACAGAGGGACAAAACATACGGATAATTTGAGCAATTTGCACAGCCGGGCTGCATGGGCTGCATGCTTCATAAGAACGCAGAACGGAGGAGGCAGAACCGCTCAGACGGTTCACACGGTCTTCAAGCGGTGCTATAATGAAACCCGGCTGCAGGTACAGCTGACAGAAGGGACAGATATGAATACCATATATGCAGATATGACAGAGGGAATCGACCGGAAACTGATGCAGAAGGCCGGCGATATCCTTTTATCGGGCGGGCTGGTTGCATTTCCGACCGAGACAGTCTACGGCCTTGGGGGAAACGCGCTTGATGCGGAAGCTTCAAGAAAGATATATGCGGCGAAGGGGAGACCTTCGGACAATCCGCTGATTGTCCATATTGCGGAGTTTGACGCACTTGAGCAGATTGTCACAAAGGTTCCTCAGGAGGCGAGAGACCTTGCGGACGCGTTCTGGCCGGGACCGATGACGATGATTCTCAACAAGAATGACAGTGTTCCGGCTTCAACAACGGGCGGCCTTGGAACCGTGGCAATCCGGATGCCGGACAATGAGATCGCTGCGGAGATGATCCGGGCGGGAGGTGGCTATATTGCAGCGCCGTCCGCCAATACGTCCGGAAGGCCGAGCCCGACGACGGCACAGCATGTGAAGGACGATCTGGACGGCAAGATTGATATGATCATTGACGGCGGACCGGTTGGAATCGGAGTTGAGTCGACGATTATCGATCTGACAGAAAAAATTCCGATGATTCTCAGACCCGGGTATATCAATATGGAGATGCTTCGGGGTGTGTTGGGAGAAGTCCGGATGGACCCGGGGCTTCATTTCAATGACCCGAATTTCCATCCGAAGGCACCGGGCATGAAGTACCGCCACTATGCGCCGAAGGCACCGCTCACAATTGTGGAGGGACCGCAGGACAGGGTTGTGGAGAAGATCCGGTCTCTGACGGCACAGAAGGAGTCTGCCGGAGGAAAGGTTGGAATCATTGCGACGGATGAGTCTGCGGCAGCTTATGACAGAGGAATCGTCAAGTCCATCGGAACGAGGACGGAGGAGATCACCATATCCATGCATCTGTATGGAATTCTGCGGGATTTTGATGATCTGGGGGTGGATGTGATCTATTCGGAAGCCTTCGATACACCGAGAATGGGGCAGGCGATCATGAATCGTCTGATCAAGGCTGCAGGCCACCAGGTCATCAGGGTCTGACGGGCAGGGAGACTTCTCTGCCGGAGGTATGGATGTGAAACACTATGATAAACTAATCTTCGTAAGTGAGAGTGATACGATCACAAGTCCGATGGCGGAGGCGATCCTCTCCAGACATTTTCTGCTGGAGGACATCCTGATTCTTTCGAAGGGACTTGTGGTGCTCTTTCCGGAGCCGATCAATCCGAAGGCGGAGGCTGTGCTGGTTTCCCAGGGGCTGACGATGAAAGATCATATGAGCGATCCGCTCGATGAGGCAGACTTTGATGACAGGACACTGATCCTGACGATCACGAATGCCGAGAAGGAGCGGCTGCTCCAGGATTTTGCCAACCCGATCAATGTATTTTCACTGAGCGAGTATATCCGCGGGGAAGGCGAGGTGCATGATCCGTACGGAGGGTCGCTTGGAGATTACGGGCAGTGTTTCCGGGAGTTGGACGCGCAGGTTGAGCGGCTGGCAGGGATTCTGCAGCGGGAAGAGCTGAACTGAAAGAGAGGCAGGTAGGAAGCTGCAGCGCTGCAGCATGAGAATGGCGGCGAAAGCTGCCCATAAAGGAGGACAGAATGTCGAAAGTTACGGTATGTGATCATCCATTGATTCAGCATAAGCTTGGCGTGATTCGCAACAAGAATTGCGGGACAAAGGATTTCCGGACAATCGTATCTGAGATCGCCGGGCTGATGTGCTATGAAGCGACAAGAGATCTGAAACTGGAAGACGTGGAGATTGAGACACCGATCACGAAGATGACCGCAAAGCAGCTCTCAGGCCGTAAGCTTGCGGTGGTGCCGATTCTCAGAGCCGGGCTCGGTATGGTCGAAGGAATGCTGACGATGATTCCGGCTGCGAAGGTCGGTCATATCGGGCTGTACCGTGACCCGAAGACGCTGGAACCGGTCGAATATTACTGCAAGCTCCCAGCGGACTGCGGACAGAGGGAGGTATTCGTCGTCGATCCGATGCTGGCAACTGGCGGAAGTGCATGCGCAGCGCTCTCGATGCTGAAGAAGCACGGCTGCAGGCACATCCGCCTCCTGGATATCATTGCGGCTCCGGAGGGAATCGCAAGAGTCCAGAGAGAACACCCGGATGTGGATATCTACGTCTGCTCGGTTGATGAGAAGCTGAACGACCACGGCTATATCATTCCGGGACTCGGCGACGCAGGAGACCGGATCTTTGGAACAAAGTAAAGACTGGCGGATCACCCGGGCGGTTTTACATCGCCCGGGCTTTTCGTACGCAGGCCTTCTCCGCCTCAATCAGGGCGGACCGCAGGCCTTTTTCTTCCAGGACGCGGACCGCCTCCATCGTTGTTCCACCTGGGGAGCAGACCATATCTTTCAGTTCACCGGGGTGCTTTCCTGTCTCCAGAACCATTTTTGCGGAACCCAGGACGGCCTGCGCGGCAAACCTGTATGCCTTGTTCCGCGGCATCCCATCTGCGACAGCGCCATCTGCCATCGCTTCGATTGCCAGGAAAATGTAAGCCGGGCTGGATCCGGAGACGGCGGTTGCGACATCGATCAGGCTTTCCGGAATCACCTCCGCCTTCCCAAAGCTGGAGAGCAGTGTCAGGACGGTGTCAAGTTCCTCTTCTGTGACGGAATGGTTCGGGCAGACAGCCGTCATACCTTCGCCAACCATTGCAGGGGTGTTGGGCATGGTTCGGATTATCTTCCGATCTTCTCCAAAGAGGGATCCGAGCCATTCGAGCGTCTTGCCGGGCGCCAGCGTCACGATCAGAGCTTCCTTTTTTACATGGTCGCGGATCGAGAGGATGACATCCTCATAGAACTGAGGCTTGACGGCGAGAAAGAGGACATCGGAGAACGATGCTGTCTCCTCGTTGGTTCCACATGCAAGGTGCAGCTCGTCTGTTATTTTTTTCTGCGTCTTCGCTGTCTTTGCAGAGGCCATCAGATCTCTCTCGGATGCGAGACCGCTTTGCAAAATCCCGTGGATCATTGCAGTTGCCATGTTTCCGCAGCCAATAAAACCAATTTTCATCATGAAAATCCTCCCGGTATTCCTCAGATTGACAAGTCATCATCCGTTCCTTTGGTGCGCGCGGCAGACGAAGCCGCAAAAGCATCGCCCACGTTGTTTCCCGACATCATACCACACCAGCCCCTCTATTGACATACAGATCGAAAATGTGTAATATTCAAATAAATGTAACAAAATTGTAATGAATACAGTGAGACATTTCGAATGGTTTGTTACAAGTGTTACAGAAAAAAGAGCAGTACCTGTGAGAACCGAGGGAGCGGAATGAAGAGATTGGGCAAACACATCGCAGCGTTTTTGCTGCTTTTGACGATGCTGATGACAGCAGCACCGATGGCCGTGCAGGCAGGCTTCGTGAAGACTCCCGACGGTGTGAAGTATGTGACGAAGGCAGGAGAAACGGTGACCGGTCTGAAGAAAATCGGCCGGAAGGTTTATCTGTTCGATCAAAATGGCCTCATGCTCCGGGGCATTCAGAGGGTGGGAGCGAAGACATACTTCTTCGACCTGAACACAGGGGTACGCCGCTATGGCTGGATCAGCTATGCCGGTGCAAAGTACTATGCGCACAAGAAGACCGGCGCGCTATATATCAATAAAAGGAAGGGCAAGTACTATTTCGGGCCGGACGGTGCTCTGATCAAGGGCGGCGCAGCAGCGGCAGCGGTTGGCTGGTACCATATCGGCAGTAAGACCTATTACAACAATGAACAGCATCAGAAGCTGACTGGAGTGCAGGAGATCGGCTCAAGGCTGTACTATTTCAACAGCAGGGGTGTGCTTCAGAAGAGCAGGCTGATCAGCCTGAATGGCGCACGGTACTACGCCGGGAAAAAGGGTTATCTTCTGCGAAACTGCTTTGTAAAGCTGAAGGGAAAGAAATACTACGCTCAGGCAGACGGGAGCTTTGCGAAGGGACTCGTCAGCATTGGCGCTTCCACCTATTATTTCCGCCCGAACGGGCAGATGTACACTTCCGCAAGGTTGTTTTCTTACCTGGGGAGCCGCTATTATGTCTATAAGACCGGGCGGATTGCGGTGAACCGATGGGTGAAGTACAAGAAGCATTATTATTGGTGTGATGCAGACGGCAGAATCGCGACGAACCGCTTTATCGGAGACTACTATGTCGGCGCGGACGGGATCAGGACCAGGGCGGAAAAGCCGTCCTCCGGTGTTGTGACACGGAATGGCCGGACTTATCTGTTCGGAACGAACGGGAGCCCGCTTACTAATCAGTGGTTGTCTACATCCGATGGAAAGCGCTATTATGCGGGCGGCGATGGAGGAGCTCTGACAGGCCTTCAGATCATCGGCGGATATAAGTTCTATTTCGATGCACAGGGTGTGCTCCAGACAGATTCGGTTGTGTTTGCTGCAGGAAGCTGTTACTACACCGATCCGTCCGATGGACACATCGTGTCGGAATCGGCAGTCAGCGGCAACGCGATTGTCCGGTTTGCACAGCAGTTTGTCGGAAACAGATATGTCTACGGCGGAACAAGCCTGACGAATGGGGCAGACTGCTCCGGATTTACACAGGCTGTGATGGCGCACTTCGGGGTGCGGATCATGAGGGTTGCCGTTGATCAGATGAATGGAGCCAGCGGATACTATTCAACGATCGGATATGCCGCAGGTATGAAGGTTTCCGACGCAAACCTTCAGCCGGGAGATCTTGTTTTCTACGGATCGGGTTCTTATGCGAGCCATGTTGCCATCTATATGGGGAATAATCAGGTGGTGCATGCTGCCAATTCCAAGCTGGGCATCATTATTTCGTCGGTTGACTATGTCGGCGGAAGACTGCATAATCAGAACAGAAGGTACTGGGCTGGTTAAACAGCAGCGACAGAAAGCGAAACGAAAGATTCAGAGATAAAAAGCGGGCGCTGCTCCGGAAAAAACCGGGGAAGCGCCTTTCCTGTATCAGAAGAAAGTGAACAGAAGGCAGAAGGCATAAGGGAAGAGGAAGATTGATGAGCGGCAGATGGAACAGAGATCTTAAGAAAGCATCCGCAGTCCTGCTGGCACTGGCAATGGGCACGGCAGCTCTGCCGAACACATTGCCTGCCTGTGCGGCAGAAGAGACCATCGTGTCGACAGAATCGGTTGGAAACCAGGAGGCTGCAGCGGAGACGGGCAACAGCACGCTAGGGGCAGCAGGTGGAAGTCTGGAAACCGTCCCGGAGACGGGTGACAGCACGAAAGCTTTGCAGGAGACGAGTGATGGCTTGTCGGGGACAACAGAAGACAGGACAGAAGCCTTGCAGGAGGCGGGGGACAGCTTGCCGGCTGCAACGGACGGAGAGGCGTCCGGCCGAGCGGATGAAAGTGTTGTCGGGGAGGGCGATCAAAGCGGCCTTGTGATTGAGGACGGAGAAGATGGCGTGTCTGATATTGCAAGTGAGGAAACGCCGGATGACGGGTTGATTACAGAGGAGACCGAGGAGACGGAGTTATCCACCGAGGGTCAGCCTGTCACGATGACGGAGACAGCGCAGATTCAGGACCCGCTGAGCGCACCAGGCCAGATTGTCCAGACTCAGCCCGCCTCTGCCTCCCTACGGAGGGTTCGCCGGGCTTTCAGGAGTGCCCGGAGTGGCAGTTCATATGATTTTTCCTCCCAGCTCGGAGCGAATGCAAAGGCGATTTATGATTCCAAGGTCGAGTGGTACGCGACAGAACATCATACCGGAGAGTGGATCTGCAAGTTTGGGGAGGGCGTCTACCAGTTCCAGGGAGTTGTCACCTCGAACGGCTATTTTGAGAAAACAGATCCAGATACCGAGAGTGCCTATGAGGCTTGTAAGGAGCAGCTGTCGGCTGATATGCAGGCGGCTGCAGATGCCTTCAAGCATGATCATCCGGAGGTGTTCTGGATCCGGTCACCGAAGACATATTCCTTTACCATCTCGTCTGTGCCGGACACTGAGCAGACTGGGGACGATGGAAAGACACGAAGTGTTTTTCAGATCGTCTCAGCGACGTACAAACCGGTAGAGACATTTGCCGGGGCGGGAAGCCTGATCAGCAGCTACCAGGCAGGGATACAGGCTGCTGTTGCCAAGGTGCGGGAGATGGCAGATTCGTGGAACACAGAAGGCGCAGAGACCGGGAGCACCGCTTACCAGGCTCTTCTTGTCCGGGCGGCGGATGAATATCTGTGCAGCCGCCTGTCCTATGATCGCTCTGTTCTCAAAACGGCCGTTTCGGTCAGCGCTGCGGAGAACAGCGGCAGTCAGAGTGTCGCGTGCAATGATGCATACCGGATTTATACGTCTGCAGCTGCATTTCTGGGCGAGACAGACCACCTGACGATGGGAGTTGTTTGCGAGGGTTATGCGAAGGCTTTCAAGGTTCTGTGTGATCAGCTGGGCGTTCCGGCGGTCTGTGTCAGCGGCCTGTCAGACAAGAGCCTGACAGGCAGCGGACATATGTGGAATCTTGCTCAGATCGGTGGCGTGTGGTACCTGGTAGATGTCACATGGGATGATTCGAATGCGAAAGGTGCTTATGCCAGCAGCAGGCAATATCTGCTGGTTTCCAATTATACGAACAATACACTGCTGACGAGCCGTCAGGCGAGCGGGAATTTCAGCGGCAGTACGATCACAACAACGTTCAGCTATCCGGCTGCATCGGATACATGCTATAAGACTGCCCACCAGGTGCCGACGGTTGTTAAGCCGGACTGTACGAAGGCTGGCAGGGAGAGTGGAACCTGCACGGTGTGCGGCAAGAATGTGGACAGAACCATCCCGGTTCTGGGACACGACTTTAAGGAGACGTCCCGGAAGGCCACGACCTGCACGCAGAAGGGAAGCGTCACGGAGACGTGCAGCCGGTGCGGGGAGACAAAGACAACGGAGCTGCCAGCGCTGGGGCACGACTTTCAGGAGAAGACCGTCGCGGCGACCTGCACAGCGAAGGGCAGGTGGTCAGTGGTCTGCACCCGGTGCGGGGCAGTGAAGTCGGAGCAGGAGATTCCAGCGCTGGGGCACGACTTCAAGGAGACGTCCCGGAAGGCAGCGACTTGCACGCAGAAGGGAAGCGTCACGGAGACGTGCAGCCGCTGCGGACAGATAAAGACAACAGAGCTTTCCGCGCTGGGGCACGTGTATACGGCACAAGTCGTGGAACCGACAACATCAAGGGGCGGTTATACGCTGCATACCTGCATCCGCTGCGGAGACACCTGGCAGGACCAGCACACAGCGAAGCTGCTGAAAAAGACGAACCTCCGGAAGGTCTCAGCGGTCTCAAAGGGAAAGTTCCGCGTCACATTTAAGAAAAATGGAAAATACACGATGTATCAGATTCAGTATGCTGGCAGAAAAGACTTCACGGGTGTAAAAACCCGCACAGTCAAAAATAAAAAGAAAACCGCATCGGTCACGATCCGCGCAGGCAGAAGAAAAACCTATTATGTCAGAATCCGCGCGGTCAGCGGAAAGAGCGTCGGGGCATGGAGCCGGGTGCTGAAGGTCCGGACAAAATGAGTTGTTCACACGACTGGCGGAATCGTGTATCATGGTGAGGAAAGAAAACGGAAGCTGCATGGAGGAGGCAGAGGGATATGCGGAAAATCACAAATTGGATCGTCGGCCTTATGGCTGCCGCCGTGGTCGTGGCGATCACCTACATTACGCTCGACTCCAGTCTGAGCAACATCATCTACAACAGCTGTTTCCTTGCGGCGATGATTGTCATCCTGATTGTCGGCTGCGGAATCGGATTCGGACGCATGCGCCAGACGCAGCATGGGCTTGATCAGGCAACGGAGAAGCTGAAAGCCATTTCCGACGGAGGCGGCAATATGTCTGCCATTACAAAGCCGGGTGCCGCAATCTTCGGCGTCCCTTACTTTGACGCAAAATACCAGGAATACCTGCATTATCTCCGGAAGACAAACAGCCCGACAGATATCGGGGACTACATCGGCGAGTATGAGATCAATAACTATACCCATCGCCGACTTCTGGAAATGATTCCGGACATTCTGACGAGTCTTGGTATTCTGGGAACCTTTGTCGGACTGGTACTCGGGCTGCGTCATTTCAACCCGACCAGCTACGAGGCGATGTCGGGGTCTGTGGAATCTCTGATTGACGGGATCAAGGTGGCGTTTGTCACCTCCATCTACGGGATTTCATTGTCGCTGGCCTTCTCCTACTGGCTCAGAGGAGCGCTGACAGGTGTCTCGGAGAGTCTGGATCGTTTCCTGGATGCGTATTATACGACGGCTGTCACGCCAACCGATGCGACAGCTATGAATCACATCATTGCCAACCAGAATGCGCAGACGAAGGTGCTGGGGCAGATGCAGAAGGATCTCGCAGAGCAGGTGTCTCAGACGCTCGCGAACAACATCCGACCGATGGTCGAGCATCTGGACAATACGATGGACAGTTTCTCGGAGACTGTCACGCTTCAGCAGGGGCAGCTTCTGGAGAATATTTCCCAGCGAATCGCCCGTACCATGAAGCAGGAGTTTTTCTCCGAGTTTACGGAAATGCGCAAGGTCATGGGCGAGACGAACAAGGTGCAGCGAGATCATGCGGAATTCATGGAGAAGTCCGAGAAACAGTATCAGCAGATCATCGACCAGGGACAGCAGCATATGGTTGATGTCATGAACGACTCTGCGCAGCTTGTGAGCGAGGTCTTTGACGCGATGCACACTCAGGAGGAGCAGCTGTCGCAGTTTGTCACGGACATGCAGAAGTCGATGGCGGATATGGCGAAGGTCAATGACACCAACCTCGAGATGACACGGCAGATGGAGCATCTCAGTGAGATGAACGGGGCGGTATCCGGCAGGCTTGCAGAGCTGACGGAATTGTCTGAGAAGTATACGCGGAGTCTTGCGCAGGTGCAGGCGGACAATTCGGATCTGTCAGAGGGCCTCTCTGTCATGAATGACGCCAATATCCGCATGACAGACAAAATATCGAAAATGAACGATCTGACAGTCTCCTCACTTCAGGGTGTTCAGAAGGCGCAGTCTGCGTATATCAGCGCGGCGGACGGGTATCTGAAGTCCATTCAGGAAGCACAGGGAACGCTGGTGAAGGAGACGAAGACACAGCAGGAGAACCTCCGCCAGTTTACCGATTACATGACGCAGGTGCTCGCATCCATGAAGGCGCTCACCGAGTCAACCGCAGAAGCTGTCCGGAAGATGAATCAGTATCTGTCTGAACAGGCGCAGGCATCGGAGACCGGCGCAAAACCGGAAGCAGATCCTCAGCTTGCAGAGCTCATCGCGCTTCTGAAGGCGAGGGAATCGAGAGAGGCAGGGGAGACACGGAAAGAGAAGACTGAGGAAGCGAAACCCAGAAGAAGAGGATTGTTCGGAAGATGAAAAAAGTTAACCGGAAAAGAATGAATGACGAGGCCGGCTTTAATGTCTGGCGGTCCTATTCAGACATGATGTCCGGTCTGCTTCTGCTGTTTGTCCTCATCATGGCGGTCGGCCTCATGGAAGCGCAGAAGAACTATGATGACAAGCTGAAGGAGCAGGCTTCCAGGGCACAGACACAGACAGAACTCGCCCAGACGCAGGATGAGCTGACGCAGCGTGAAAAAGAGCTGCAGAGTGCGCAGCAGCAGCTGAATCAGAGAGAGTCTGAGTTGGAGGAGAAGACGGCATCCCTGAGCAGCCTGCAGACGACGCTTGACGATCAGGCAAGCCAGCTTAAAAAGAGCCAGCAGCAGGTTTCCCAGCAGGAATCGGAGCTGGAAAAGAGCCGGCAGCAGCTTGCCACGCAGGAGTCTGAGCTTCAGAGCCGGGACGATGCGCTGGCGCAGAGTCAGAAGCAGCTGGATGAGGCGAATGCCCTGATGAAGTCTCAGCAGGAGAAGATTGACCAGATCGTCGGTGTGAAGGCGGATCTGATCGCGGCTTTGAATGATGAGTTCAAGAAGCAGCAGATCGTCGTCAACATCGACAGCCAGACCGGCGCGATTGTCCTGGACGCGAACGTCATGTTCGACTGGGGCGAATCAACACTGACAGGAGACGGAGAAAAGGTGCTGTCACAGGTGCTCCCGGTATACTGCAGCGTTCTGCTGTCAGATCAATACGCAGACTATGTGGCGGAGGTCATCATCGACGGGTACACGGATTCCAGCGGAGATTACCTGACCAACCTCGCGCTGTCACAGAACCGTGCGTATGCAGTCGCGTCCTATTTGCTTTCCAACAGCGGAAGCTTTCTGACCGACGCCCAGAATAAGGAACTGGCGCAGAAGCTGACGGCAAATGGCCGCTCTCAGTCCAACCTGGTGCTCGACCAGAATGGTAACGAGGACGCACAGGCGTCCCGCCGTGTTGAGATCAAGTTCCGGCTCAAGGACGAGGAGATGATTGCAGAGCTCTCCAAGATTATCGCCGACACGAAGAACCAGACAGCTCAGACAGACGCGGCGGCGCAGACAGACACAGCGGCGCAGACAGATGCGGCAGGACAGACAGACGCGGCAGCGCAGACGAATTCGGCAGGGTAAGTTTTCTGCAGCCTTGGCAGAGGAGATGGGACATGGCAAAGAGAGATTCAGGGAAACGGAAGGATGCAGCAGGTGGTATGCTGGCAGAGAAAATGCTGGACATCATCCGGACGGAACCGGAGCGCAGAAAGCGGAGAGTGAGGACCATCAAAAGGCTTTCCGCGGCGGCTGGGGTGGCTGTTTTCATCCTGAATATCTGGAAGGATCACGAGGAAGCGATCTTCCGCAAACGCTGATTCTGCCATTGCACCATATCCAGCCCTTGTGCTATGATAAAGACCAATGGCGTTCCGGCAGGAGGAACTATGAAGGAGCATGGAAAAGCACTGACATATCTGGTTTATGTGGGACAGCTTGGCCTTGACCTGATCATGCCTTCTTTGATGTGCCTGGGCATTGCGTGGCTTCTGGACACACGTCTCGGATGGGGCGTCTGGGTTTATTTCGTCGGCCTGGCGCTCGGCCTCTCAGCCGGCGGCATGACCTTCTGGAAGTTCTACAAACGGATTGTCATGAAGGGTGTAAAGAAACCGGATGCGGGCAAGCCGGAACGGATTTCCTTTTCGAAGCATGTCTGAAAGAGATGGAACACATCATTGTGTAAAGTGAAGTGGATCAGCCGCCAGGGCGGATGCGGTATCAGAGGAGAGTGGGGTCTGTGAGATTCGACAGCGATATCAAGGGGCTATTGAAAGGCGTAGAGATCGGGTGTAGTATTCTGTGCGCAGTCGAGATGATGGCTGGCATTGTGATATACGCAGCCGGTTTTTTTCATTTGAAGGCAGACCCTGTATCCATCATCGGCGTTATCCTGGGCTCCGTCCTCGGCACGGCAGTGGCCGTAGCGGTGTTCTGGTGGATGGCAGCCTCTCTGCAAAAGTCGCTCAATGAGGCGGCGTCTGGCGGGAAGGCAGTAAAGAAGGGTGTTCAGGCTGGTTACAACAAACGACTCCTTGCGCAGGCGGCATGGGTGGCGGTTGCCGTATTTGTTCCATATATCAATACGGTCTGCGGACTTATCCCTCTGCTTTTTCCAAAACTGGCCATTTATGGACTTCAAATAACCGGAAAGCTGAATCTGACGCAGCCAAAGTCCGGCGGCAAAGGAGGTGAAACCTGATAATATGAATATCAATCTTCACGGTTCGTGGTATGTTACGATTCTGGAGAATACGCCGGTCGGTGACATCCACATCACGATGACCATGATTATGGGGTGGGTCGTCCTCATCGTCATGTCCCTTCTGTGCTGGATTCTCGGTCGGAACCTGAAAGTGACCGGAATTTCCAAGAGACAGGCAGTCGCGGAGTGGATCGTCGAAGCGCTGAACGATTTTGTCAGCAGCAACCTGGGAAGCTCAGTCGAACATTATGCACCGTTCATCGGTGCGCTGTTCGGAACTGCCATCTTCAGCAACCTGATCAGCCTGGTGGGCGGTGTCTGGAGTCCGACGGCAGATCTTGCAACAGAGATCGGCTGGGGAGCAATCGCATTTGTGCTGATTACGAAGCACAAGATCAAGGCGAGCGGTCTGGGCGGATACCTGAAGAGTTACCTGTCCCCGATCTTCCTGATGGCACCGATCAACGTCATCAGTGAGCTGGCAACCCCGGTCTCGATGGCCTGCCGTCATTTCGGCAACATCCTGTCGGGCATGGTCATCGGCACGCTGATCTACAGCTCGCTGGGACTTGCGAGCAGAGCGGTCCTGGGACTGATCCCGGGCATCGGCGGATGGCTGGGACAGCACATCCCGATCTTCGAGATTGGCCTCCCGGCGATCACGTCGCTGTATTTTGACTGGTTCAGCGGACTCATCCAGCCATTTATCTTCTGCATCCTGACCTGTATCTTCATCAAACAGGCGGACGAGGGCTGAAGACGGCTACAGTAGGTTTTGACCTGCCCGCGGATAATTGACGGAGGCAGAACAAAAACACTCATTTCCCCAAGGAGGAAAAACGTTATGGATTTCACAGTATTGGCAAAAGGTATTGCACTTGCAGGATGCGGAATCGGCGCAGGACTTGCGCTGATCGCAGGTATTGGTCCTGGTATCGGTGAAGGCAATGCGGCTGCGTCCGCTGTCGAGTCGATTGCACGCCAGCCGGAAGCGGCCAGCGATATCCGCTCCACCCTGATCCTCGGTGTCGCGCTCGCAGAGACAACCGGTATCTATGGCTTCGTCACCGGTCTGCTTCTGATCTTCGTTGCGCCGAGCCTGTTCCTCGGAAAACTTTGATGAGAGAAGCGCAGCATTTGTCTGACACTGAAAGCAATGGAAAGAGGTTATGGCCATGAAAACAGGTTATGAATTACTGGTTTCACTGGACTGGCAGACCATCATCATACAGCTGATCAACCTCGGCATTCAGATCCTGCTTTTCAAGAAGTTTCTCTACAAGCCTGTCATGAAGATCCTACGCAAGCGCCAGGGACTTGTGGACCAGCCGCTCAAGGAAGCGGAGGCCGCAAAGCAGGAGGCGCTGAGCATGAAGAAGGAGTACGAGGCCAATCTCTCGAAGGCCAATGAGGAAGCGGACAGGATCGTGAAGGAAGCTTCCGCGGCCGCATCTCAGAAGAGTGAGCGGATCGTCTCCAACGCGCAGGAGGAAGCTGCCGCGCTGAAGGCGCAGGCTCAGCTTGACATTGCCGCCCAGCAGAAGCGGGCGATCAATGACGCGAAGGATGAGATCGGCTCCATGGCGGTGGATATTGCGTCCAAAGTCATCGGACGTGAGATCAACGAGCAGGACCAGGCGGATCTTGTCGATGAGTTTATTCAGAATGTAGGAGACGAATCAGCATGATGACCGAGACTGCCAGAAGATATGGCGGGAGTCTCTATGAACTGGCCCTTGAAGAGGGGATGGTGGACGAGGTTCTCGCACAGCTTCGCGAAGTGCTGGATCTGATGAAGGAAAATCCGCAGTACGAGCGTCTTCTTGCAGAGCCCAGCATTACAAAGAAGGAACGGACACAGCTTATCGATGAGGCGTTCGGCTCTTCTCTCTGGCCGTATCTGCTGAATTTCCTGAAGCTTCTCTGCGAGGAGGGATACATCTCTGAGCTGAAGGGCTGCTATAAGGAATACCGCAGACGGTATAACGAGGATCATGGCATATCGGAGGCGACCGTGACAAGCGCGCGGGAGCTGACAGAGACGCAGAAGGCTGCCCTTCTCGACAAGCTCGAAAAGATGAGCGGCAAGAAGGTCGAGATGATATGTCTGGTCAATCCGGCGCTGATCGGCGGAGTTCGTCTGGACTTTGAAGGAAAGCGATATGATGGAACAGCCGCAGAGAGACTGAAGACGCTTCGCAGCATCATCAGAAACACTACCGTATAAAAAGAGGAAATGAGATGGCATTAAAACCTGAAGAAATCAGTCAGATCATAAAAAGCCAGATCAAGCATTATTCCGCTGCCATCGAGCAGGCCGAGACCGGAACGGTCATCATGGTTGGTGATGACATCGCCCGTGTCAGCGGGATGGAGAAGTGCATGGCCGGGGAGCTCGTCGAGTTCTCGAACGGCACCTACGGCATGGCACTGAATCTGGAAGAAAACAGCATCTCTGTTGTCCTCCTTGGATCTGATATTGGAATTAAGGAGGGAGACACGGTCAAGCGTACCGGTCGTGTCGTGTCAGTCCCGGTCGGGGAGGCGATGCTCGGACGTGTGGTCAATGCGCTCGGACAGGCGATCGACGGCAAGGGAGACATCAAGGCCGTGCGCTACGACCCGATTGAACACACGGCGCCCGGCATCATCGAGAGACAGCCGGTCAAGCAGCCGCTTCAGACCGGTATCAAGGCAATCGACTCCATGATTCCGATTGGGAGGGGACAGCGTGAGCTGATCATCGGAGACAGACAGACCGGTAAGACCGTCATCGCGACAGACACGATCATCAACCAGAAGGGTAAGGACGTGGTCTGCATCTACGTGGCGATCGGCCAGAAGAATTCAACCGTCGCAAACCTGGTCGCGCAGCTGCAGGCAGCCGGTGCGATGGAGTACACGATTGTCGTCGCGGCGACCGCATCGGAAGCGGCACCGCTTCAGTACATCGCTCCATATGCAGGGTGTACGATTGGCGAGTATTTCATGAACCAGGGCAAGGACGCGCTCATCGTCTACGATGACCTTTCCAAGCACGCGGTCGCTTACCGTGAGATGTCGCTTCTGATCCGCAGACCGCCGGGACGTGAGGCATACCCGGGCGATGTCTTCTATCTGCACTCGCGCCTGCTCGAGAGGGCGGCAAAGCTCTCCGACGAGAAGGGCGGCGGGTCTCTGACCGCATTGCCGATCATCGAGACACAGGCAGGCGACGTGTCCGCGTACATTCCGACCAACGTCATATCCATCACGGATGGACAGATCTTCCTTGAGACAGAGCTCTTCCATGAGGGCATTCGGCCGGCTGTCAACCCGGGTATCTCGGTCAGCCGTGTCGGCGGCAATGCGCAGATCAAGGCGATGAAGAAGGTCGCCGGGACTCTGAAACTGATCTATTCCCAGTACAGAGAGCTGGCTTCATTTGCGCAGTTTGGATCGGACCTTGATGAGGATACCAAAGCCAGACTGGACAAAGGAGCACGGATTGTCGAGGTTCTCAAGCAGAACAAAGGGACGCCGGTGCCGGTCGAGAAGCAGATTGCTATCCTGTACGCGGTCAGCAACGACTACCTGAAGGATGTTGCTGTTGACAAGGTTCAGGCTTATGAAGAAGGACTGTTCGTGTTCCTGGATTCCGATTCAGAGGCGAAGACGCTGATGGAGAAGATCGCATCGACGGGCGCCTGGGATCAGACGGTCGAGGACAGCCTGAAGAATACGCTGACAAAATATGCAGGCCGCTTCAGAGGCTGACGGAAGGAAGGAGGTGTAAATCATGGCTTCGATGAAGGATATCAAGCTGCGCATCAAGAGTGTGCAGAGCACCATGCAGATAACCAGAGCCATGAAACTGGTTGCTTCCTCCAGACTCCGCCGGGCACAGCAGCGCGTGACAGAAAGCCGCCCGTATCACGAGACGCTCAGCGCCACGCTCAGCGACATTGCGAATTCCAACTCCGATTTTACCTCGATGTACATGCAGAAGCGGGAGATCAAAAAGAAGCTCTACATCGTCTTCGCGGGAGACCGGGGGCTTGCCGGCGGCTATAACAGCAACATGTTCCGGATGATTGAGGCCGAGACGAAAGGGGAAAGCTGCTGTTTTCTCCCGGTCGGCAAGAAGGCGCTCGAGTATTTCACAAAGCGCGGCAGGGAAGTGGTCACAGATGCATTTCCGCTGGTCGGGGAGATCTCCGTCAGTGACTGCTTTGAGATGGCCAGGATTGTCTGTAAGGGCTATGTGAATGGCGATTATGATGAAATTCACGTGGCTGGCACCGTCTTCAAGTCGGTGATGTCGCAGATTCCAGTGACGACTCAACTTCTGCCCTTTACGCCGAAGCCGGTGGAAGGACACCGTGAGGTGATCCTGTATGAGCCGGGCAGCGCAGAGACATTCAACGCAATCATTCCGGAGTACATCGCGGGCATGATCTACAGTGTCATGTGCGAGAGCTCCGCCTCTGAGCAGGGCGCGCGCCGCATGGCGATGGAAAATGCGACCAACAATGCGTCCGACATGCTCGATACGCTCAGTCTTCACTACAATCGTGCACGCCAGGCTGCAATCACGCAGGAGATCACGGAGATTGTGTCAGGAGCTGCCGGCTCGGAGGGCTGATCCGGAGACGGAAGCTTCAGTCACCGTTTATAGTTCAAAAAAGGAGAAAGCGCATTGGCTGCAGAAAATATCGGTACTGTGGTTCAGATCATGGGCCCTGTACTGGACATTAAATTTCAAGACGGACAGCTGCCTGATCTGATGAACGCCATTGAGATCGATAACAATGGCAAAAAACTCGTGGTGGAGGTTGCGCAGGATATCGGGGACGATGTCGCGCGTTGCATTGCCATGGGGTCAACAGACGGGCTGACAAGGGGAACGCCGGCGAAGGACACCGGCGCTCCGATCCGCATGCCGGTCGGCGAGGGGGATCTGGGAAGAGTCCTGAACCTGCTCGGCGAACCGATCGACAACAAGGAGCCGGTCAAGGCCGATGACTACTGGCCGATTCATCGTCCGGCGCCGTCCTATGAGGATCAGAAGACCTCCAGCGAGATTCTGGAGACCGGAATCAAGGTCGTTGACCTGATCTGCCCGTATCTGAAGGGCGGTAAGATCGGTCTGTTCGGCGGCGCAGGCGTCGGCAAGACCGTCCTGATCCAGGAGCTGATCCACAACATCGCGACCGAGCACGGCGGCTATTCCGTGTTCACGGGTGTCGGCGAGCGTACCCGTGAGGGCAACGACCTCTACGGCGAGATGAGCGCGTCAGGCGTCATCAACAAGACGGCGCTGATCTTCGGACAGATGGACCAGCCGCCGGGAGCCCGTATGAGAGTCGGTCTTTCGGGGCTGACGGTTGCGGAGTATTTCCGTGACGTGAAGAAGCAGGACGTCCTGCTCTTCATCGACAACATCTTCCGTTTCACGCAGGCAGGCTCCGAGGTGTCCGCCCTTCTGGGACGTATGCCTTCCGCCGTCGGGTACCAGCCGACGCTGGCAACCGAGATGGGCGAGCTCCAGGAGCGCATCACATCGACGAAGGATGGTTCCATCACATCGGTCCAGGCAGTCTATGTCCCGGCCGATGACCTGACCGACCCGGCACCGGCGACAACCTTCACGCATCTGGACGCAACGACCGTCCTCTCCCGAGAGATCGCTTCCCAGGGTATCTATCCGGCAGTGGATCCGCTGGATTCCACAAGCCGCATCCTGAGCCCCGAGATCGTCGGGAAGGATCATTATGAGGTTGCGCGCGGGGTGCAGGAGGTTCTCCAGAGATACAGAGAGCTGCAGGATATCATCGCGATCATGGGTATGGACGAGTTGTCCGACGAGGATAAGCTGACGGTCAGCCGTGCCCGCAAGATCCAGCGCTTCCTGTCCCAGTCCTTCCATGTGGCAGAGCAGTTTACCGGTATCCCGGGCACTTATGTGCCGCTGAAGGAGACCATCAGAGGATTCAAGATGATTCTGGACGGTGAGTGCGACGAGCTTCCGGAGTCTGCGTTCCTGTTCTGCGGGACGATTGACGATGCGTTCGCCAAGGCAAAGAATCAGTAAGGAAGGAGGCGCTCATGGCAACTCCATTTCATCTGCAGATTGTCACGCCGGATGGCTCAGAGTTTGACGGACAGGCGGTCCGTATCATCGTCAGAACGATTGCCGGGGATGTCTGCGTCATGGCAAGACATACCAACTACTGCACAGCGCTCGGAATGGGCGAGGCGAAGGTCACCATGGAGGACGGCTCGGTCAGAACCGCCGCCTGCATGGGCGGTATGCTGAATGTTATGGACGGGAAGGTCCGCGTGATCGCGACCACCTGGGAGTGGAAGGATCAGATTGATTTTGCCCGCGCCCAGAAGGCGAAAGAGGCAGCGGAAAAGCGTCTCGCAGAGAAGAATAAGCTCAGTGACAAGGAGATCGCGCTGGCGGAGGCCAAGCTCAAGAGAGCACTGGTCCGCTCGAACGTCGCAAGCCGCTGACAGCAAAATGCGCCGGGGATACAAGGCCCAGGGGCATGCAGGCAGTCAATAAAGCCGTACGGATGCTGCATGCAGCCGCAGACGGCACTTAATGCTGACTGCCTTTGATGATTAATAAGAAGAAATCCCGATCGTCCAAAATAAGCAAAAGAGGAGACTGCTCAGACTGGTAGAAACCAGGAAGGGCTGTCTCCTCTTTTTTTCTTCTGGACTTCCGAAGAAACTCACGCTGAAGAAGGGGATGAAAGTCCAGCTGAAACCTGCCGTTCAGCCAATCACTTGTGGCGCGAAAGTCAGATATAAATCTTCCAATGGAAAAGCTGTGAAGGTCAGCGGGAAGGGCTATGTCACAGCAAAGAAGAAAGGCAAGTCAACAATTACGGTGCAGTATGGGAAAAAGAAGGTGAAAATCAAGGTAACTGTCAAATAAACAGACATTTCCATAGAGTATTAAAACAAGGGGGTATCTATGACTGATTGGAAGATCGGTCATAGATACCCCTTGTTATATCCGGCATGATACGATATGTAGCTTTTTTCTGATTTAGGCAACTTTATGTCTGAAAGTGAATAGTGAAGAGAAACCGCACAGGAGAATGCATCCGTGGTATGATGGGGCTGCAAGTCAGGAATACAACGTGCATGCAGATGGAGAGAAAAAGGTATGGAGGGGCACGATGCACCGTTTCAGCGAGGCATTTGATTATTACCTGAAGCAGAAAAAGACGGGAATTGCGCTGATCAGTAAAGCAAGCGGGATTGAACGCTCGACGCTGTACCAGTACCTGCGCGGGAAACGAATTCCGCCGGATCAGGAGCGGGTGAAGCTGATTGCCGGTTGTCTTCGGCTCAATCATGCCGAGACGGAGAAGTTTCTGGATGCGTACATGGTGTCAAAGATCGGAGAATACACCTATACGTCCAGAAAACAGCTGGGACATATGTTTGCGATGCTGATGGATCTGGACAGGCAGAGCAGACAGCATACGGAGCACACAGATCGCGCTGACTCTGCAATGGAGGAAGGCACCGATGCGGAAGCAGCAGGAGCACCTGAAATCGGGATATGCGAAGGAGCCTGGAAGATCAGTGGCAAAAGGCAGATTGTCAGGCAGATGCGGAAGCTTCTCGATGATCAGAGCGGAGAGTTTCCTCTTTATATTGCTGCACCTGTGATCTCGGATGAGCTCTTTGGCCTTGTCAACGAAGCGTTCTGGAAAAAACCAGCCAGCCATATCCGGCATCTGGTTATGTTAAACAATGTGGATCAGATCATGGCGGATGATGCGATCTACAATCTCAGTTTTCTGCGTCAGATGATTCCCTTTCTCGTTTCAGAACAGGATTATATCTGCTTCTATCTGTATGGGGATGTCCAGACGGCCGGAGAGGAGATGTGCATACAGCCCAACTATCTGGTCAGCGGGCATTCTGTGCTGCTCTTCGGTGAGGATCTGCGGGATGGGCTTCTGATGACGGAGCACCATGTGGTGGAATATTACCGGAATCTGTTTGAGATGGCATGTTCGGCAGCTGTGCAGTTCAACCAGACCAATGCACTTCAGGATGTCGTTGGGCATTATATGGAGAATTGGGAACAGAAGTACGCGAGGGCAGACGCTGTGTATATGTTCGATACGGGGATCTGTGTGACGATGGCTCTGGACCCGGACGAGGACGGTGCGCTTATCAGTGGAATTGAACAGGCAAGCGGACTGTCGGAGGAACTGCTTGGGGCATTACACAAGTATATCGGATATGTAAGAGCCTTCAAGACCATACAGACTCATGTCAGGGTGTTGTTTACCAGGAAGGGAATCGATTATTTCTGTGAAAGTGGACATCTGACAGAAGTGTTTGAAGAGAATCAGTTCCCGCTTCCTGCTGAGATTCGGGTGTTGTTCCTGAAGCGATGGAGAGTGCTTGTGCTCAATGGGCAGGCCAGAATGCTGAACAACGAAGAGACGGTCGGTCGTTTCAATCTCTCATTACTTGCGACCAGACTGAGCCTAAGCCTGGACAAGCCCCTTCCATCCGGAAGAAGACTTGTCTCCGAGATCGGGGAGAGCAGTATTGTAAGCAATGTCTTCGAATTCATGGAAGATACTTTTTTACATAAAACGGTAGAGCCGGAAAAGGCAGCCGCTTTTCTGGAGGAAAAAATGCGGAAGTTGTCCTCAGAAGATTGACGTATGATCTTATACAACTACGAAAATTTTCGTTCTGTTGACAGTGCAGAGGCGGAATGTTAATATTTTGTAAATGGCCTGTGAGCAGCGCGGTGGCGTCTGCTCTTCTTTCATGTTGGAAGGAGGTTTACCATGGCGATATTCAAGGGCGCCGGAGTGGCAATCGTCACGCCGATGAATGACGATGAGACTGTCAACTATGACAAGCTGAATGAGCTGCTTGATGAACAGATTGCCGGCGGAACCGATGCGATCGTGATCTGCGGAACGACCGGGGAGTCTGCCTGCCTGACGGTGGAAGAGCACCTGGCAACGATTAAAGAATGTGTGGAATATGTCGGGCACAGGGTGCCGGTCATTGCGGGCACAGGGTCCAACTGCACCCGCGATGCCATCGCGATGTCAAAGAAGGCGGAAGAGTACGGGGTTGACGGGCTTCTCTGCGTAACGCCCTACTATAATAAGGCGACTCAGAAGGGACTGATCGGATACTACACGGCCATCTCGGAGGCTGTGCACACGCCGATCATCATGTACAACGTGCCGAGCCGGACAGGCTGCAACATTCAGCCGGAGACGGCGGCCTACCTTGCAAAGAACACAAAGAACGTCCGCGCTTTGAAGGCTGCATCCGGGAATCTGAGCCAGATCGCGAAGACAAAGTCGCTGGCAGGAGAAGATCTGGATATCTATTCCGGGAATGATGACCAGATCGTTCCGATTCTGTCGCTGGGCGGACTGGGTGTCATCTCCGTTCTGTCGAATGTTGCTCCGGCGAAGGCACACGCAATCTGCCAGAGCTGGTTTGACGGAGACGTGAAAAAGGCGGCGAAGCTTCAGCTCGAGGCAGTGGATCTGATTGATTCGCTGTTCTGCGAGGTGAATCCGATTCCGGTCAAGACGGCGCTGAACCTGATGGGTAAAAAAGTCGGACCGCTCCGTTCTCCGATGTGTGAGATGGAAGAGAAGAATGTGGAGCGCCTGAAGAAGTCCATGCAGGCGTACGGGATTCTGTAAGAAGTGGGGCAGACGATACGGCATACCGGCTGAAATGACTGAAAGCCGTGCAGGCGTATGGCATTCAGCAGACAGAGAAAGACGAGTGGTGGAAGAGAAATGGTGAGGGTGATACTGAGCGGCGCGGATGGCCGCATGGGACATGTGATTGCAGACCTTGCAGCGGCGGATGCGGATGTGGAGATTGCAGCCGGTGTTGATATTGCCGGAAAGGGCAGTGGCAGCTTCCCGGTTTATAAAAGCTTCACGGAGCTTGAGGATAACCTTCAGGAGCATGCCGACGCAATCATCGATTTCAGTTCACCGAAGGCATTTGACGGACTGATGGACTATGCGGTGAAGACAAAGACGCCGGCTGTGGTGTGCACGACAGGACTTTCCGATGAACAGATCAAAAGACTGAAGGAGGACAGCAAAAAGACGGCCGTTCTTCGCTCCGCCAATATGTCCGTCGGCATCAATCTCCTTCTGAAGATAGTGAAGGAAGCCGCAAAGACGCTGGCACCGGCTGGCTTCGATATCGAGATTGTTGAGGCTCACCACAATCAGAAGAAGGACGCGCCGTCCGGGACCGCGCTGGCGCTGGCGGACAGCATCAACGATGGACTGGAGGATGCCTATACATACACCTATGACCGGTCGGACCGGCGCGAGAAGAGAGATCCGAAGGAGATCGGCATCTCCTCCGTCCGCGGCGGCACCATTCCGGGAATCCACAAGGTGATTTTCGCCGGACAGGATGAGGTGATCGAATTCAACCACACGGCTTACTCGAGAAGCATATTCGGGAAGGGTGCCCTGGCGGCGGCAAAGTACCTGGCAGGAAAGCCAGCCGGCTTCTACAGCATGGCGGATGTAATAGGGTGAGAGGCTGCCGGCCGCTGGCTGCAGGGATTCCTATGCCGGCCGGGTTTTGCGACATAGCAGATGTGATCGGATGAGACTGTCGGAAAGCTGGGAACAGGGCTGTATTTCCCGGCAAGGCTCTCCATCGCTGCAGACACGATCAGATAAAAATACACACTTACAGGGGTAGCAGAAAACAGGGGATAAAGTTTATGCTGAAGGTTGCAAAGTTCGGCGGAAGTTCGCTCGCAAGTTCCGGGCAGATGGCGAAAGTCGGGGAGATTGTGAAGGCTGACAGGTTCAGAAGGTATATCATTCCTTCCGCGCCAGGCAGACGTTTCTCGGATGATACGAAGGTCACAGATCTGCTCTACAAGTGCTATGATGCTGCGGCGGCAGGTGAGGACATCGACGGAAGACTGGACGAGATCAAAGGAAGATACCGGGAGATTGCGGAAGGTCTTCATGTGAAGAAGGTGGACCTCGACGCGGAGTTTGCGCTGATCGGAGATTATTTCAGACGGCAGGCAGGACGCGACTATGCGGCCTCCCGCGGAGAGTATCTGAACGGCAAGCTGCTTGCCGCCTATCTCGGCTTCCGTTTTATCGATGCGGCCGAAGTGATCCTGTTCGACGCACATGGGAACTTTGACGAGGAACGGACGAATGAGGTCTGCAGAGAACGCCTGAAGAACGTCGAGTATGCTGTCATTCCGGGCTTCTACGGCGCGATGCCGGATGGCAGCATCAAGACCTTCTCGAGAGGCGGCTCCGATATCACGGGTTCCATTGTCTCCCGTGCGGTTCATGCGAATGTCTATGAGAACTGGACGGATGTCTCAGGCTGCCTGGTCGCGGATCCGCACATCGTGGAGAATCCGGAGACCATCCAGACGATCACCTACAGGGAGCTGAGAGAGCTTTCCTACATGGGCGCCTCCGTGCTGCATGAGGATGCGATCTTCCCGGTGCGGGCAGAGGGAATTCCGATCAACATCCGGAATACAAATCGGCCGAAGGACGAGGGCACGCTGATTGTCGAGTCGACGGTCAAGAGCCCGGCACATGTCATCACAGGTGTTGCCGGCAGGAAGGGCTTCTGCAGCGTCAACATTGACAAGGCGATGATGAACGCCGAGATCGGTTTCGGGCGCAAGGTCCTGCAGGTTTTTGAGGAAAATGGAATTTCATTTGAACACACGCCTTCGGGGATCGACACCTTCTCCGTCATCGTTCATCAGAGTGAGTTTGCGGACAAGGAGCAGGATGTGCTGGCGGGGCTTCACCGCGCGGTGAATCCGGACCGGATCTATCTGGAGTCGGATCTGGCACTTGTGGCGATCGTCGGGCGCGGAATGGTCAATTCAACCGGAACTGCCGGGCGGCTGTTCAATGCACTCGCAGGCGCCGGTGTGAACATCAAGATGATTGATCAGGGCTCAAGTGAGCTCAACATCATCGTCGGCGTCCGGGATGAGGACTTTGAGACGACGATCCAGGCAATCTATGAGGAGTTTGTCGGAAAAGAGAAAAGACAGGCTTCCAGATAAAACAAATATGAGACGCTGAACAAACAGCCCCGGGGACCCTGGTCCCTGGGGCTGTTTTTACGTCTTGCAAAATCAGATGGAATTTCAGCCGTCAATGACCTGAATCCAGCCCTCTGGAGCCTCGAGGCGTCCCATCTGGATACCGGTCAGTGTATCATACAGCTTCTTCAGAACAGGGCCCATCTCCTCCATGCCGGATGGGAATGCATACTCGGTGCCGTGGTCGTAGATCTTTCCGACCGGAGAAATGACGGCAGCGGTACCGCAGAGTCCGCATTCTGCGAAGGAACCCTTCTTCACTTCGTCAAACAGCACCTCGCGCTCCTCGACTTTCATACCGAGAATGTTCTGAGCGATGTAGACGATGCTTCTTCTGGTGATGGAAGGAAGGATGCTTGGGGACTTCGGGACCACCAGCGTCTTGTCAGGCGTGACAAACAGGACATTGGCACCGCCGGTCTCCTCGATCTTCGTGCGGGTCGCCGGGTCAAGATAGAGATTCTCGTTGAAACCATTTCTATGGGCATCCATGATGGCATGAAGGCTCATCGCATAGTTCAGGCCCGCCTTGACATGGCCGGTTCCATGAGGCGCTGCACGGTCAAAGTCGGAGATCCGGATGACAATTGGCTTCGCACCGCCCTTGAAGTACGGACCGACCGGCGTGGTGAAGATGCGGAACTGGTACTCATCCGCCGGCTTGACACCGATGACCGGGTTGGATCCGAACATATAGGGACGGATATAGAGCGTTGCGCCGCTGCCATATGGCGGAACCCAGGCTTCATCTGCGCGAACCGTATCGACGACCGCCTTCACCCATCTGTCAACCGGGAAAACGGGCATCTCGAGACGCTCGCAGGAGCTCTTCATACGGAGAGCATTCTGATCAGGGCGGAAGCAGACAATCTTTCCATCCTCAGTCGTGTATGCCTTCAATCCCTCAAAGCAGGACTGTGAATACTGGAGGACGCCGGCACATTCGCTCATGACGACATTGGCGTCATCCGTGAGAACACCCTCGTCCCACGCGCCGTTCTTATAATTGGAAACGAATCTCTTGTCGGTTTTGATGTAACCGAAGCCGAGAGAACCCCAGTCGATGTCTTTCTTTGCAACCATTTGCAACCCCTCACTTTCCTGAATCAGAGCCTTTTGACACGGCATTCCATGCACAAGTTCTCGCACTTTGCGCGCCTGTATCGGCAGCGCAGGCAGCAGCGACCGACGAATTGAACGGAGGCCTGCATGCTTTGCGTGCCTGTATCAGGGAAGAGTGTACCACCAGCTATTTCAGGAGTCAAACAATCATACCTCAAATTTTGAGATAACATCTATTATTTACGAAAGTTGTTGAAATTTCCGAATAAAATGCGGCGGCATGCACACCTTCCTGCAGAAGTTGCCGCATGGAAAATCGCTGATCGGCAGGCCGGTGAGCCAGATGTCCCAATTTGATTTTCGGGGAGTGAATCAATATAATAATTATGACTGACAATTTTGATAAACAGCGAAAAAATGCAGAAAGTGTATCAAAATGAACCCATATAGAAACAGAAAACTTTGGAAAGCACACTGCGTGGCGGCTGTTGCACTGACAGCTGCGCTTGCCGGAACAGGAGGGACATCGCCCCTGCCGGGCGTCTGTCTCTGGGCGGGCGAGATCTCATCCTCCCAGGTGAACCAGGAGCCGGTGGAGTCATCTGATGGGCAGATTGCACAGGACGGCGGAGCTTCCCCGGGAAGTGCCCTGATTGAGGATTCGGGTCATGCTGTCCAGAATGATTCCGGCGTTTCAATGGATGAGCTTCAGAAGGCGATGGACAGCGGGGATCAGGATGCGCTGCGCAGAATTGCGGAGGGCGAAACCGGAAGCGGCGTGGGCGGGGAAGGCTCCCAGTCCGAGACAGCTGTGCCGGAGCCTGAGATCCCGGGGATGGCGGATCCGGAGAGTGTCCGTCAGCTGCTGCAGGCGCTGTCTGCCTATGACAGCATGACCGGGTCGGACGATGAGCTTCGTGCGGCAGATTACATCGCAGGCAAGATGAAGGAATACGGCTATACGGTGGAGACACAGCCCTTCCATGAGGGCTTTGTCGATGAGACCGGAAATGACGAGCAGGGGCTTAACATCATCGCAGAGCGCGGAGCGGACTCGGAGACAAACCGGACAGACGGCATCTTTCTGGTTGTCACGCACTATGACACCAAGCGGAAGAAAGAAAAGGGGGATCCGTTTACAGCGGACCGGACCGGTGCCTGTGCGCTTCTGGAGACAGCCCGTGTCCTTCAGAATATAAAGACGGACACGGACATCTGCTTTGTCTTTCTGTCCGGCGAGGAGGACGGACTGTACGGATCGAAGCATTTTGTGAATACGTTATCGGATGAGATGAAGGCGAGGATCAGGGGCGTGCTCGATGTGGAGCGGGTCGGCTATGTGCCTGAGACCTTCTGTGTCCTGGCAAATTCGGACGGACAGGATAATGATGTCACGACGAGGGTTCGGCAGGCCGCATTCAGCATCAGGGAAGAAGCAGCTGCTGCAGTCCCGGACGGTATTCAGGCTGAAAATGAGACAGCGGCAGCAGATGGGGGTGTCAGGGCTGAAAATGCGCCCGCGGCAGCAGATGGGGGTGTCAGAGCTGAAAGCGCTGCAGAAGACGGAAGTCAGGCGGGGGAAACGGTCGCAGAAGGGATGCAGGCCGGCAGCGCAGCAGATCAGATCGCAGCGGACAGTGAGGCTGAGACTGAGAGCGGGGAGCAGGCAGCGCCCGCTCCGTGGGACTGCATCAAAGATCAGAAGCTGTCCCAGTATTCATTTGCGGAGGCAGGTTTCCCGGCGGCAGCGCTGACGCAGTACATCCCCGGATGGACTGGAGCCGGGCAGACGACTGGAGAAACACAGATGGAAGGCCAGCCGGGCGTGGACAGGACGCAGCAGGGTGAGACAGGCCAGCCGGGCGTGGACAGGACATCGGAGGGGACCGTGGACGAGGGCCTGGCAGGGGGCGAACTGCCGCAAGCCATAGCAGAGACGGAAGCGGACGGGCAGCAGGTGCTGACGGCAGATCCGAGTCAGATCGCGCATGTCTCGAACATCGTCGCCAGGGCGCTTTCAGGCGTTATGAACAACTCTTGAACAACTGAAAAAGCTTCCGGATGATCATCCGGAAGCTTTTTATTAGCAGGGCTACCAGGATTCGAACCTGGAAATGACGGAGTCAGAGTCCGTTGCCTTACCGTTTGGCGATAGCCCTATGCATCTGTGTCTTAGCGACGAAAGTCATTATACGCAAAGACAGAGGGAAATGCAAGCATCATTTTCAAAGAATATGTTTTTTAGACGGTGCAAGGCGGGCAGATGGATTCACAGAAAATTCGTTTCTCCACAGTTGTGGAGAAACGAATTTTCTGATAAGCTTTTTCCAGAATGTCAGAACGAGACAGAGGAGGTATGTCAAATGGGAAATGACAAGACATATGAAGAAGCTTATACAGAAATTACGCCGGAGATGATAGAGTTGGCAAGGCTGTGTGAGCGGACGGATCAGATCGACCCGGCTCTCTATACAAAGTATGATGTCAAGCCCGGGCTCCGGGATCTCAATGGAAAGGGGGTCGTCGCTGGTCTTACTGAGGTATCCCGTGTGCAGGCAAAGAAGATCGTGGACGGGAAGGAAGTACCGGACGCGGGACATCTTTATTATAGAGGAAGGAACATCGAGGATCTTGTCCGGGGGTTTGCGTCCGAAGGCCGGTACGGATATGAGGAGGTGGCGTACCTGCTTCTCTTTGGCGAGCTGCCGGATCAAAATCAGCTTGGGCGTTTCCATGACATCCTGGCTAAAAATCAGTCTCTGTTCCCTCAGAATTTTGTGCGCGACATCATTATGACCGCGCCGTCCAGTGACATGATGAATGTCCTCGCAAGAAGTATCCTGACCCTCTACTCCTACGATGCATCGGCGGATGACATTTCTCTGCCGAATGTTCTGCGGCAGTGTCTGCAGGTTATCGCCATGATGCCGATGTTTGCCATCTACGGATACCGGACTTACCAGCACTATTATCTGGGTAAAAGCCTCGTCATCAGGCAGCCAAAGCCCGAGCTTTCATTTGCGGAGAACATTCTGCAGATGCTGCGAAAGGACGGCAAATACACCGAGTTGGAAGCACGGCTTCTTGACATCTGCCTCGTCCTGCACATGGAGCATGGCGGCGGCAACAACTCCACCTTCACGGACAGAGTTGTGACATCCTCCGGGACGGACAGCTATTCCGTCTTTGCGGCGGCGCTTGGTTCCCTGAAGGGACCCCGCCACGGAGGCGCGAACCTCAAGGTCATGCAGATGATGGCTGACATTAAGGAGAATGTGAAGGACTGGACGGACAAGGATGAGGTGTCAGCGTATCTGACAAAGATTCTGAATAAGGATGCCTTTGACCATTCCGGGCTGATCTACGGCATCGGACATGCGGTCTATTCCATCTCAGATCCGAGAGCTGTCATCCTGGAGCGGTTCGCGAAGCAGCTTTCGGAGGAGAAGGGTCGTGCAGAGGAGATGGCGCTCTACCATCTGATCGAGGAGACTGCGCCGCAGATCATCGCGTCGAAATCCAGGATGTACAAGGGCGTTTCCGCGAACGTGGACTTCTTCTCCGGCTTCGTCTATGACATGCTCGACCTGCCAAGGGAGCTCTACACGCCGATCTTCGCCATCGCGCGTTCCGTCGGCTGGAGTGCGCACAGGCTGGAGGAGCTGGCGAGACGCGGGAAGATCATCCGTCCGGCTTACATCGCGGTTCATGACAATGTAGACTATGTGCCGCTTGACCAGAGAGGGTGATTGGGAAGTTTGCGTTTCAAATGCCTCCAGGGATGGTATAATCACATCGTGACTGCGCCAGACGCCGACCCATCAGACTGAGCCAGGTGAGGGACATCGGCGCTTTGAGAATGATAATGCGCAAAAATCCAGTGGCGGGAAAAAGAGGACAGATGACATGAGTACCATGAAACTGACATTGCTCACAGACTTCTATGAGCTGACGATGATGCAGGGTTACTTCAAATGCGGTATGCACCAGAAGGTCGTATTCGATGCATTTTACCGCAGAAACCCGGATGATGGAGGCTACGCCATCTGCGCAGGCCTGGACCAGGTCATTGACTACGTCAAGCGGCTGACCTTCTCCAAAGAGGACATCGACTATCTCAGAAGCCTGAACACATTCGACGAAGATTTCCTCCAGTACCTGGCAGATTTTCATTTTTCAGGGGATATCTATGCCATTCCGGAGGGAACGGTAATCTTCCCGCGGGAACCGTTGGTCAAGGTGGTTGCGCCGATTATGGAAGCGCAGCTTATGGAGACCGCAATCCTGAACATCATCAATCATCAGTGCCTGATTGCCACCAAGGCTGCCAGGGTCTGCTATGCGGCGAAGGGGGACGGCATTATGGAATTCGGCCTGAGGCGTGCGCAGGGACCGGACGCCGGTACGTACGGTGCCAGGGCGGCTGTGATCGGTGGCTGCATCGGCACGTCTAACGTCCTGACCGGACAGCTCTTCGATGTCCCGGTGCTCGGGACCCACGCCCACAGCTGGATCATGAGCTTCCCGGACGAGTACACGGCCTTTAAAAAGTACGCCGAGTACTACCCGGACAACTGTGTGCTGCTGGTCGACACCTACGACACGCTGCGCTCCGGTGTGCCGAACGCCATCCGGGTGTTTGCCGAGATGAAGGCAAAGGGCTGGAAGCCGAAGAAGTACGGCATCCGTCTGGACTCCGGCGATCTGGCGTACCTGACCAAAAAAGCAAGGAAGATGCTTGATGACGCAGGATTTGCGGACGCCTCCATTGCCGCTTCGTCCGATCTGGATGAGTACGTGATCCAGTCTCTGAAGTCCCAGGGGGCCTGCATCGATTCCTGGGGCGTCGGGACAAACCTGATCACATCGAAGAATACTCCGGCCTTCGGCGGTGTCTACAAGTTAGCTGCAATTGAAGGACCGGACGGAAGTCTGATCCCGAAGATCAAGCTGTCCGAGAACACCGATAAGATCACGAACCCCGGCAACAAGCAGGTCTGGCGAATCTACGACAAGCAGTATCACAAGATCCGCGCGGATCTGATCAGTATGGATGACGAGGTCTTTGACCCGGAGCAGGATCTGATCATTTTCGATCCGAAGGAAACCTGGAAGAAGACAAAGATCAAGGCCGGAACCTATGATCTCCGCCCGCTTCTTGTCCCGATCTTCAAAGGCGGAGAGTGTGTCTACAAGTCGCCTTCCGTCCTTGAGATCCGCGACATCTGCACGAAGGAGAAAGACTCGCTCTGGGATGAGACAAAGCGTTTCGTGAATCCGCACGAGATGTACGTCGACTTGTCAGACAAGCTCTACAAGATCAAGGCAGATCTTCTTGAAGAGCTCTCCATGAAAGCACTCCAGTCCGAATGATCCAGACACTGCCATCGATTGTGCGCTACAGCGAAACAGACGAGAGCGGGAGACTGTCCCTCCCGGCACTTGTCGACTACTTCCAGGATGCCGCCGAGCTTCATGGAGACCGGCTCGGCATCGGGTGGAGATATCTTGCAGAGCAGCATCTGGCGTGGCTCCTCTCTTCCTGGCAGATTGAGATCGGAAGGCTGCCGGAGCTGAGCGAGGAGATTCTGGTGAAGACCTGGGGTTGGAAATTTCAGAGTATCTTCGGAATGAGAAACAGTCTGCTCCTGGACAAAGACGGAAATACCCTGGTCACCGCGAACAGCGTCTGGTTCTTGTACGACACGCAGGCGCAGAAGCCGGTCCGGGTGCCGGAGAATGTCGTGAATGCTTTCGGTGTCCACCCGAAGGCGGATATGAAGTATGCACCGCGAAAGCTGCCTGACATAGAGGGCGGTCAGACCATGGAAAGCTTCACGGTAGGACTTCAGAACCTGGACACGAACCACCATGTGAATAATGCCCAGTACGTCGCGATGGCGATGGAGTGCCTGCCGCGCGGGATCAAGCCAGTTGAACTTCTGGTGGAGTACAAGAAGCAGGCTTACCTTGGAGATATCATCACGCCTGTTGTCCAGAGGACGGAGGACGGATATGCCATATCGCTCCGGGCCTCAGGCGGGGATCCCTACGCGAATCTGCGGCTGCGGACGGGCTGACATGAGAAACAATCGAAGACCTGCAGGACGATGCGGGGCAGCCATGCGGCTGCAAATATACATGCGCGGGAATCCATCAAAGACTCGGTCGCGAGTGGGGCAGAGCAGCGCTGCAAATATATATGCACGGGAATACAAGCATTTCCGGGAGAGGACGGAATAACCGATGTTAAAGCTGGGAGAACGCCAGACACTGAAAATTGACCACAGAAAGAGCTTCGGGGTGTATCTGGGGGAGGGGGATGAGACGGTCCTTCTCCCGGGAAAGGAGGTCCCGGAGGGCGCAGAGATTGGAGAAGAGCTCAATGTCTTCCTGTACCGGGACTCGTCAGACCGGCTGGTCGCCACGATGCGGGAGCCGAAGATCACTCTTCATGAGACGAAGCTTCTGCGTGTGAAGGAAGTGACGAAGATCGGCGCTTTCCTGGACTGGGGGCTGGAGAAGGATCTGCTGCTCCCGTATCACGAGCAGACGAGGAAGGTGAAGGCAGGCGAGGAAGTACTCGTATCGCTATATATCGATAAGAGCTCCCGCCTCTGTGCCACCATGAACGTCTATCCCTATCTCCACACGGATTCACCGTACAAGGCGGACAGCGAGGTGACGGGGCGCATCTATCAGACGAGCGACAATTTCGGCGTCTTTGTCGCGGTGGACGATCGGTATTCGGCGCTGATCCCGGCGCAGGAAGCTGCAGGACATTTACGGATTGGAGATGTCATCACCGCACGCGTCACCAGAGTGCTGCCGGACGGCAAGCTGAACCTTTCCGTGCGGAAGAAAGCTTACCAGCAGCTCGATGAGGACGCACAGACCGTCCTGAAAGTCATCGATGAATATGAAGGCGTGCTTCCATTTGACGATAAGGTATCCCCCGAGATCATCCGGCGGGAAATGGGATTGTCCAAGAATGCCTTCAAGCGCGCGGTCGGCCATCTGATGAAGGAGGGCAGGGCCGAGATCCGGGGAAAGCGGATCTATAGGGTCTGATCATACCGGAAAGGGCAGCTGCCCTGACTGTTTTCAGATACCGTCTTGATTTCAGGGCGGAATTATATTACTGTACAGATAAAAGTCTGCTGAGGTGCAGAGTCAATCGCGAAAGGAGAAAAACAATTATGAAGCTTCAGAATGTCAAGGATGTCAGGAAACTGTTTGAGGTTGTCGATTCCTGCAAGGGAAAGGTCGAGCTGGTCACGGGCGAGGGCGACAGACTGAACCTCAAGTCCAAGCTGAGCCAGTATATTTCCCTGTCCGGCATCTTCAAGGACGGCGTGCCGGAGATCCCGGAGATGGAGATTGTCGCATACGATCCGGAGGATGTGCAGAAGCTCTTCAATTTCATGGTGAACGGCTGAGTAAGCAGCTGCAGCGTGACAGTGAGCATGTATCTGGTGGGATGAAGGAGACTGGAGGAAACCTGTCTGCAGGTGTGATCTTCAGCGCTTCATATGGCCTGGCCGGGGAGAAAGTACAGATCTGGGAGGGAGTCGGATCAGGACGATCCGGCTCTTCTTTTTCCAACGGCTTCGTGCTAGAATGAGACAAGCTCAGGGATCGGAGGTTAACATATGACACAGAACAGATCAAAACAGGGCGGCAAGCTTTATCTGATTATGATGATCGTCGTTGTCGCTATTGCCCTGCTTGGCAGTCTGACAACAAAACTGCCTCTTCCGGATTTTGGAATGACAGGGGATATCGCAATCTCGGAGGCCATTTTTCTGGTACCGGTCCTGGTCATCCTGTTCATGGACCACTTTGAACCGCTTCGTGGCATGAAGCTGCGCCTGATTGGCATGCCGACCATCCTGTGGACAATGCTTCTGTCACTGCTGCTTCTCCCGGTGATGGCGCTTTTGAATCTGCTGACACAGTTCCTGGTGCCCAATGCGGCAGCTGCCATGCTCGGCGCATCCACTTCGCTTCCGCTTTGGGTCAGCCTGCTGTATTTCGCTGTTCTGCCTCCGGTTGTGGAGGAATTCATCTTCAGGGGTGTGCTGTTCCAGTATTTCCGCCCATGCGGACTCTGGAAGACTGCACTGCTGACCGGGCTGATGTTCGGGCTGGCGCACCTGAATCTGAACCAGTTCCTGTACGCATTTGTGATCGGCATCTTCTGGACGATGCTTGATGAGGCAACAGGTTCCGTTTTTTCATCGATGATCTCTCATGGCATCGTGAATGGCCTGAATGTCATCCTGATGTACATTGCGGTGGGCAATCTGCCGGAGAATCTGGTCGGGGAAGTCAACCAGGCCAGGGCGGACGTATCGTCTATCGTGTATCTGGTTGTTCTGGCTGTGATTGCCGGAGCCTGTGTGATTCTCTCCGTCATGGTCATCCGTCATCTGGCAAAGATCCGGGGAAATGAGCAGAAGTTTCGCGATGCGCTGCACGGAAGAGACCGCCTGAGAGGAAAGGACGGAAGAACATTCTCGCCGGAACTTCTGATCAGCCTTGTGATCCCGATCGTCTTTATCGGCATCAACATTGCCATGCAGTAACCAATATGAAAGATAAAGGACCGAAGGGGGACACGGTTGAAGTTTGCACATCTTCACTGCCATACGGAGTACAGTCTTCTGGATGGCTCGAATAAAATAAAGGCCTATGTCACCCGGGTGAAGGAACTCGGGATGGATGCGGCTGCCATCACCGATCACGGCGTCATGTACGGCGTGATCGATTTTTATAAGGAATGCAAGGCCCAGGGCATCCGCCCGATTCTTGGCTGTGAGGTCTATGTGGCGCCCGGATCCAGGTTTGACAGGGAGTCTGGGCAGTCGGATGCCCGCTACTACCATCTCATCCTGCTCGCGGAGAACAATCAGGGGTATGAAAACCTGACGAAGATTGTGTCCGCAGGCTTTCTTGATGGCTATTATTATAAACCTCGTGTCGATAAGGAGATTCTGAGAACATACCACGAAGGCATCATCGCGTCCTCCGCCTGCCTGGCGGGAGAGGTGGCTCGCGATCTGTCAAACGGCCTGTATGAGGAGGCGAAGGCGGCGGCGCTGGAGTACCTGGACATCTTCGGAGAAGATCATTTCTACCTGGAGCTGCAGGATCATGGTCTCGAGGAGCAGAAACAGGTGAACGCCGGTCTTCTGCGCCTGTCGAGAGAGACCGGGATTGGACTTATAGCGACGAACGACTGTCATTATACGCGCGCGGAGGATGCGGAGGCACACGATGTGCTGCTTTGCATCCAGACGGGAAAGAAGGTCTCCGATGAAGATCGTATGCGCTATCCGGGTGGACAGTTCTACGTCAAGTCCCCGGAGGAGATGGCCGCCCTGTTTCCCTATGCGCCGGAGGCGATTGAGAATACGGAGAAGATTGCGCAGCGCTGCAGCGTGGAGATCGAGTTCGGCCATACCAAGCTGCCGAAGTTCGATGTCCCGGAGGGGAAAACTTCGAAGCAGTACCTTGAGGAGCTCTGCCAGAAGGGGCTTGAGGCGCGCTACCACCCGGTCACGGAGAAGCTTCAGGAGCGGCTGAAATACGAGCTTGGCGTCATTGAGCGGATGGGCTATGTCGATTATTTCCTGATCGTCTGGGATTATTGCCGCTATGCCCGCTCGGTCGGCATCGCAGTCGGACCGGGCCGCGGTTCCGCCGCCGGATCGCTCGTTTCCTATACGCTCGGCATCACGAAGCTGGACCCGATCCGCTTCAACCTGCTGTTTGAGCGCTTCCTGAACCCGGAGCGAGTCTCGATGCCTGATATTGATGTCGACTTCGGCTATGAGCGCCGGCAGGAAGTCATCGACTATGTCACACAGAAGTACGGACGGGACGATGTGGCGCAGATTGTCACGTTCGGAACGCTTGCGGCGAGGGGTGTCATAAGGGATGTAGGGCGGGTCATGGATCTGCCCTACTCGCTCTGCGATTCGATCTCCAAGATGATTCCCCAGGAGCTCGGCATCACAATTGACAAAGCCATGGAGGAGAGCCAGGAGCTGAAGACGATGTATGAGACGGACGAGACCATCCACCGCCTCATTGATATGTCGAGGAGACTCGAGGGACTGCCACGCCATACCTCCGTCCATGCGGCGGGTGTTGTCATCTGCCAGCGGCGGGTGGACGATTTTGTGCCGGTCGCGCGTTCTCAGGACGGCGGAATCGTCACACAGTTCACGATGACGACAATCGAGGAACTTGGCCTTCTGAAAATGGATTTCCTGGGGCTTCGTACGCTGACGGTGATCCAGGATGCGGTCGCGATGGCTTCGAAGAAGGACGGCCGTCCGATTGACATCGATCAGATTGACTATACCGATCCGAAGGTCTACGCCTACATCGGAACAGGGAAGTGCGAAGGCATCTTTCAGCTCGAGTCGGCCGGAATGAAGAGCTTCATGAAGGAGCTAAAGCCCGGCAGCATCGAGGATCTGATAGCAGGAATATCGCTGTACCGGCCGGGCCCGATGGACTTTATCCCCCAGTACATCCGGGGCAAGCAGCACCCGGAGCTCATCACCTACGACACCCCGCTCCTTGAACCGATCCTGGAGCCGACCTATGGCTGCATTGTCTATCAGGAGCAGGTTATGCAGATTGTGCGGAGCCTTGGCGGCTACACACTGGGACGCGCAGACCTGGTCCGGCGCGCAATGAGCAAGAAGAAGGCTGCGGTCATGGCGCAGGAGCGTCAGAATTTCGTCTACGGAAATGAAGCCGAGCATGTTCCGGGCTGCATATCGAAGGGAATCGATGAGAAAACGGCGAACAAGATCTACGATGACATGACCGATTTCGCAAAGTATGCCTTCAACAAGTCTCATGCGGCGGCCTATGCCTACGTGGCTTACCAGACGGCCTGGCTGAAGTATTACTACCCGGTGGAGTTTATGGCGGCGCTGATGACATCGGTCATCGACAATCCGGGCAAGGTGGCGGACTACATCATGGTCTGCCGCTCGATGAAGATCCAGATTCTTCCTCCGGACATCAATGAGGGAGAAGCATCCTTCTCTGTGTCCGGCGGGGCAATCCGCTATGCGCTGGATGCCATCAAGTCGATCGGCCGCCCGGTGATCGACGCCATCCTGAAGGAACGGCAGAAAGGCGGACCGTACGCCTCGCTTCGCTCATTTGCGGAGCGGGTCGGGGATCAGGTGAATAAGCGTGCCGCAGAGAACTTCATCAAGGCCGGTGCCTTCGACTGCTTCGGGGCGACCCGGAAGCAGATGATGATGACCTACGCGCAGATTTTTGATGCGGCGGCGAGAGAACGGAAGAACCAGGTGAGCGGTCAGCTGTCCCTGTTTGATTTCCTGAAACCTGAAGACGGGGAGGGGGATGCCGGCGCAGGGCAGATTCCGATGCCGGATGTCGGGGAGTTCAGCAGGGATCAGCGCCTGAAGATGGAGAAAGAGGTCCTGGGCATCTATGTCAGCGGCCATCCGCTGGAGTCGGATATCAGCGTGTGGGAGAAGAATATCACCGCGAAATCCCATGACTTTGCGATCAATGATGAGACGGGTCAGGCGGACCGGTTGCAGGATTCCTCGGATCAGGTGATTGGCGGCATCCTGCAGGAGAAAACCATCAAGTATACCAAAAAGGGTCAGACCATGGCCTTCATCACCCTGGAGGACCTGGTCGGAAGCGTCGAGGTACTGGTCTTTCCGAAGCTTTACGAGCAATACTCCGAGCTTCTGAATGCGGATGAAAAACTGTTCATCGAGGGCAGGGTTTCGGTGGAGGATGACAAGCCCAGCAAGCTCCTGGCCGAGAAGATCTGGCGGTTTGAGGATGTTCCCTACGAGCTGTGGTTTCAGTTCCCGGATGAGGCGGGCTTCGCAGAGCATGCGGACGAGCTGAACAGCCTGCTGATCGAAGGACAGAAAACAAATGACCCGCAGTCCAGAGACGTACCGGTGGCACTTTCCAGGATGGCTGTCTATGCGAAGGAGCAGAAGAGCGTCAGGAATCTGCGTTTCACCGCACGGATGTATATCACCCGAAGTTTGCTGCAAAAGCTGAAAGTGCAGTATGGAAGCAGCAACGTCATGCTGCTTCCGGGCAGACTGGACAGAGGACGGCAGAGGGGGTACTGACAGGCAGCGGCAGCGGCCGGCAGGCAGTCAAGAGGAGCATATGTATGCTGAGAAAAAATGAAATTGTGACACTCCGGATCGAGGACATGTCGGACGAGGGACTCGGAATCGGCCATACGGATGATGGCATTGCAGTTTTCGTCAAGGACACAGTGATCGGCGACAGCATCCGGGCGTCCATCACAAAGGTCAAAAAAACGTATGCTTTCGGACGCGTCGCGGAGATTCTGACTCCCTCTTCAGACCGTGTCATGCCGCGCTGTCCTGTTGCGAGAGCCTGCGGCGGCTGCCAGATCCAGGAGATGTCCTACCTTGCGCAGCTGCATTTCAAGGAGAATAAGGTCCTCAGCAATATCCGGCGGATCGGCGGAATCGCATGCCGGAAGGCGGGGCAGGAGCAGACAGCAGAGCAAGGTCCGGAATCGGGGCAGGAGCAGACAGCAGAGCAAGGTCCGGAATCGGAGCAGGTGCGTCCGTCAGCGCAAGACCACGAATCCGGGCAGAAGCAGTGGGCCCTGTTTTACCCAATTATCGGCTCAAGTGCGCCCTTTCACTACCGCAACAAGTCTGAATATCCGGTCGGACGGGATAAGAACGGCAAACTGGTCGCCGGATTCTATGCCGGGAGAACACACACCATCGTCAGCGGAGCACAGTGCGTGATCGGGATTGAGGAGAATCAGCCGATTCTGAATGCTGTCCTTGGCTGGATGGAGACCTTTCACATCCCGGAGTATCAGGAAGAAACCGGGAAAGGCCTGGTCCGGACCATCATGATCCGGTGCGGGTTTTCGACCGGACAGATCATGGTCGTCATCGTTGCCAATGCAGATCGCCTGCCGCACGAGACGGAACTCGTGGAGAAGATCTGCGGTGCCCTGCCGAAGACAGAATGCACAGGTACGGATTTATGCCGTGCGGGAAGCTGTTCAGGTGAAAGCCGCCTGGCGGGAAATCGACTGGGTGGCGCTCATTTGTCATCAGAGAATCCCATAGGAGAAGTGGATTCGGTGTCGGATCCATACGGAGCGGGACGCATTATCACCGGGATTATCCTGAACACCAATAAGGAGCGGACGAATGTCATTCTCGGACGGAAGAACCGGACGCTCTGGGGACGTGATTCAATCGAGGACAAAATCGGGGCGATCCGGTACCGGATATCTCCGCTGTCCTTTTATCAGGTCAATCCCTACCAGACCCGGACGTTGTATGAAACAGCCCGGTCATACGCAGAGCTGACGGGAGAAGAAATCGTATGGGACTTGTACTGCGGGACGGGAACCATATCTCTGTTTCTGGCGCCATATGCAAAGCAGGTGTACGGGGTGGAAGTCGTTCCGGATGCCATCGACAATGCCAGAGAGAATGCGAAGCTGAATCATATCGATAACGCACAGTTCCTGACGGGAAAAGCGGAGGAAGTGCTTCCGCGCGAGTACCAGGAACATCAGATCTACGCAGATGTCATTGTTGTGGACCCACCCCGCAAGGGGCTGGAGGGCGGTGTGATCGACACCATCGCAGCCATGGCACCGAAGCGCGTTGTCTACATCAGCTGCAACAGTGCGACACTCGCCAGGGATCTGGCAATATTTGCTCAGAAAGGATATCAGACACGGAAAGTACAGCCAGTCGACATGTTCCCCCAGGGGGTTCATGTCGAGACGGTAGCGTTATTGTCCAAACTTAATCAGGTAGAACATGTCGACGTGCTTGTTGACATGAATGAGCTCGATCTGACGGCGGCAGAGAGTAAGCCAACCTATCGGGAGATTCAGGATTACGTAAAACAGCAGACAGGGCTGAATGTATCGAATCTGAATGTGGCTCAGGTGAAGAGAAAATATGGTCTGATCGAGCGCGCGAATTACAACCTCCCTAAGAAAGAGAAGAGCAGAACGCCGGGATGCCTTCCGGAGAAAGAAGAAGCAATTGTTGAGGCACTGAAGCACTTCGGCTGTATAGGTGGGTAATGACTATTTTTCTTGCCGTTTATCTGGCCAAAACTAAACACTTTGCTGTGGTATTCTTATAATAACGGGAACCGTGGCGGGGAAGGACCATGCGCCAGAGCATGGTCCTGATTTTTTTGGCAGTTTATCTGTCAAAAACTGAACACTTTGCAATGCTATTCTTATAATAACGGGAACCGTGGAGGAAAAGGACTATGCGCTAGAACATGGTCCTGATTTTTTTGCAGTTTATCGGACCAAAACCAGCCACTTTGCTGTGTTATTTTTATAATAACGGGAACCGTAATGGGATGGGTATTAGATCCGCATGGTGCCGTTGCCTGAAATGCCTGTGGCCGTCAGCGCAGAGATCAATCTGTACTGACGGCCATGGGCGTTTTTTGTCCATGGAGAGGAGGAATGGAGTGAGCATCAATAAATTTTAGAAGGGAGGAATTGAACGTGTCAGAAGATTCATGGAGTATGCGGAAGAGGAGACGATATATTGAAAAATTCACTCGAGATGGAAAGGTTTACTTCTTTACTGGCAAGGCTGATTTCAAAATACATCAATCAGCTTGATCTGTCGGATATGAAGGAAACCAGGGAAGAATCATTCGCTATGCGGATGTTTCTTTACCAGAAGAAAATGAAGGAATGTACGAAGCCTAATATCCGGAGAAAGGCGGGTTTTATTCATGAGGGAAAACATAACTCAGGAGGACAGAATCGAGCGGCTCAATCGTCAGATTGCGGAGCTCGAGAAAAAGACGAAGAGGCTGCAAATCGACAAAAGCGAAAAGCTTCGTGAAAAGAAGAGGGAAGAACGGAAAGCGAGAAATCACCGTCTGATTCAGATGGGAGCTGTAATAGAGAGCGTCCTCGGACGACCGATTACGGATGAGGACATTCCAAGGCTACTCGATCTTCTGCGTTTTCTTGAGGACGAAGATGACCATTACTTCAGCGAAGCGATGAACGGAGTTTTTGATTATCGGAGTGCGAAATGAACGACAGAGCAGAATATTTTCCTTATTTTCCTGAAAATAAGGCGCACTTATACGCACACTTCGTATGCATAAGCGCGGAAGGGTTTCACCCTTCACTGAGCAGAGGCTCTGCCTCTGCACTCCGGCGGGATCCTCCAGACGCCAAGGCAAAGGCTTTGCCTCTGCACACTGATCAGGCATCGGTAAAAAAGACAGACCTATCTTGGCAGGCCTGTCTTTTTCTTACCGAGCCTGAATGCTGCCCCTGCCACGGAAAGGAGGGACATGGCAATTTACCACTGCAGCATCAAAATCGGCAGCCGGCATGGAAGGAAGTCTTCCGTAGCTGCCGCAGCCTACCGGGCCGGGGAACGGCTGAAGGACGAACGGACCGGCAAGGTGTATGACTATACGAGAAAAAAGGAAGTTGTCTATTCGGAGATCATGTGTCCAGATCAGGCACCTTCCTTTTTTTATGACCGCGCGTCCCTGTGGAACAGTGTCGAGCAGGTGGAGAAGCAGGACAACGCCCAGCTCCACCGTGAGTTTGAGCTTGCTCTGCCCAGAGAGCTGTCCACGGAGCATCAGATCCTTGCGGCGAGAAAGTTTTTCCGAAAGAGAGTCGAGGAGGGAATGGTCATCGACTGGTCCTTTCACGACAAGAAGGGGAATCCGCATGTTCATGGAATCTCGCCGACAAGAGCGCTGAAGCCGGACGGAAGCTGGGCACCTAAACGGAAGCAGGTCTATGTTCTGGATGAAAATGGTGACCGGGTCCCTATCATCGACCCAAAGACGGGCCAGCAGAAAATCGGCGCGAAGGGCAGGAAGATGTGGAAGCGCCAGACCGTCGAGGCGAACGGATGGAACGATACCGGCAACGCCGAGCGCTGGAGGGAGGAGTGGGCGGAGATCTGCAATCACTATCTGGCGCTTGAGAAGAAGAAGGAGAGGGTCGACCACCGCTCCTATGAAAGACAGGGCATCGAGCAGGTCCCGACCAGACACGAAGGTTATGCAGCCCGAAAAATCGAGGAGAGAGGCGGCATCTCTGAGATCCGGCAGGCGAACCGTCTGATCCGGAAGATCAATGATCTTCTTAGGAGGGCAAGAGAGGTCGGCACCGAACTGATAGCGGAATTTTACCAACTGAAAGAAAAACTGAAAAGGAGCGTGGACAGAGCATATGGACAAGAAGACAGCATCGGAGATCTTAAGCCTTCTGACGAAGATGATCGAGGTCATGGACGAACAGCAGAATCTCCTGCAGGAAGCGGAACAGGATCTGGAGGAACTTGGAAACAAATACAGGGAATGCAGAAAGGAGCGGGACCTACTGCAGGCACAGGTCACTCCGGTCAAGATGGCAAACAACAAACTGACCAGCCAGAACAGAGAGCTTATGGCCATGAACCGCAGACTGATGGAGGAGTCCCGGATGACATCCTGATGGCGATGAGGGAAGGGGACCAGATCACAAGGCAGTTCAACGAGTTTCTGAAGGAGAGGGAACAGCGCAGGGAACAGGAACTTGCCGAGCGGGAGCTTGAAGAGGATGGCCCCTGCCTCTGAACTGCATAGGCTGAAGAAAGGAGGTGGAGCGCATGGAGACAGACATCTTTCGCTGCGTGAAGCAGAATGTTACCGCACGGAATGCCGCCGAGCGGTATGGCATCAGAGTCTCCGGAAATGGAATGGCGCGATGTCCATTTCATCCGGACAGGACACCAAGCATGAAGATCGATGCCCGTTATCACTGTTTCGGCTGCGGAGCGGATGGGGATGTGATCAGCTTTGTGAGCAGGCTTTTCAATCTGAAGCCGATTGATTCAGCAAGGAAGATTGCAGAGGATTTCGGGATCACGATACCGGAGCGTGGATCCCTTACAAGAGAGCAGAGACGCGAAGCAGCAAAACGGCAGAAGGAAATCGCAGAGATCAGAGACAGGGATCGGAAGTACAGGGAGATCGAGCAGCATTTCTTCCAGAGCCTGGCAGACTATCACGATCGTCTCCGGGACTGGATGGAGACATTATTCCCCAGAGCGCCGGATGAGGAGCCAGATCCACGGTTTGTAGAAGCAGTTCAGAACATCACTCACATCGAGTATGTTCTGGACTGCTTTTTTGATGCAGGGATGCAGGAACGGATCGAGATCATGAATGACATGTGGAAGAAGGTGGAGACATTTGAGAGAAAGTATAGCAAACATTCCCCCGGAGAGCCTGAAGCAGTTTCAGGAGCTTATCAGGAAAAGCGAGGTGACAGGGGTGAAGGGGCAGAAGCCGAAGAAAGGAAAAAGTCAGGGAACGCTTCAGAATCCGGATACCCCACGATGGTTTCAGGAAGGGAAGATTCTGGAGATCGAGTTCTGCGAGGACTTCCTGAAGAGGCACCCGGTCAGGAGCTATCACGGAAAACTTTATGATGTGGACGGCGCAGTCGATGAAGAGAAGCTGAAGAAAGAAATCCTGCTTATTGTGAAAGGATTTGTCGGCGTAAATGTTTCCTCAAAGCTGGATCATATCGTCAGCACGCTGAAGATCGTTTCCTATTCGGGAGAAATCAAGCCACAGCTCGACCGGATCCATGTGGCGAATGGAACGCTCTTCCTTGACGGAAGATTTACGGACCAGAAGGAATTCTGCCTGAACCGTCTTCCGATACGATACAGGCCGGACGCTCCGAAGCCGGAAATGTGGCTCCGTTTTCTGGGTGACCTGTTCTACGAAGAGGATGTGAAAGCCCTTCAGGAATTCCTGGGATATACATTTCTACCGACCAACAAGGGACAGGCGATGCTGATCATCATCGGAAGGGGCGGCGAAGGGAAAAGTCAGATTGGGATCGTTCTCCATGAGATCCTCGGAAACAGCATGAACTTCGGGAGCATTCAGAAGCTTGCGGGGAACCGTTTTTACCCGGCAAGCCAGGAAGGAATGCTCCTTCTCCTGGACGATGACATGGGGACGGATGCCCTGACCGATACAGGAGTCATCAAGTCGATCATCACAGCAACCGGAGGCTTTGATCTGGAGCGGAAGGGTAAACAGAGCGTCCAAGGAAGGCTGTACGTCCGTCTGATTGCACTCAGTAACGCTGCTCTGTCTTCCCTCTACGATAAGTCGGAAGCATTTTACAGAAGGCAGCTGGTGATCCTTGTGAAGGACAAGCCGAAAGACCGCAAGGATGATCCAAATATCGCCGAGGAGATGTGCCGGGAGAAGGAAGGGATTTTCCTCTGGTGTTTCGAGGGACTTCAGCGGCTGATCGGACAGGACTATCAGTTCTCCGTCAGCCCGCGCATGAAAGCGAATCTGGAGCAGATCAGGAGAGACGCTGATACGGTCCTGGACTTCTATGAATCGGAAGGATACATCCGGTTCGAGGAGAACACCCATGCAACTTCTGTTCAGCTCTATCGAGCTTACAGACGCTTTTGCGATGATAACGCCATGGCCCCGGTATCACAGACGACATTCACACGCAGGATGAAAACGGACGCAGAGAGGCTCCATATCAGGCATATCAAAATCCATGACCGGCTGGGGGACAACGGCAGAAATGGCTATGAGGGGGTCCATGTCCTGATCAATACGGACATGGACTGGAAGCAAGGGATGGTTCCAGTCCACCAGTCCGCGTACTTTTGAAGTTCATCCTTATATTTTCCCCTGTCCTCCCAGACAGGGGTATTCTTGCAGATTTTCCAATCAAGTGAAAAATAAGTGGACTTGTGGACTATCCCGCATGAATCAAGGAAATTTTCATCATTGACGCGGACTCCAGCCGTCCGTGAAACGGACTATGTGGACGGATTTTTACCCGGATGGAGCCTCTGCCAGGTCACTCTCTACTTGAGAAGGCTCGGCTGCGGACGACTCCGGTCCGGATAGAATCAGTATTCGTCCGCGCACAGGAAGGAGGAGATCAGGTGACAGACATGAAGAGGAACTTCGGTATTGCCGAAGAGAAGAAGGAGATCAAACCAGTTTCCGGTTCACCACCGGAAGATGGACGAATCTACATGATGGATGGCAACACGGTCATTATTGTGGGAGTCCATTATAACCATGAAAACAGCGACAATGCGGATAGCAAGATCAGGACGTTGATCCTGAATGATATCCTCCGGGAAGACTAGGGAAAGGAAGGCGAAGCATGAAGGACAGGGACTTATACACCAGAGGGCAGATCCTTCTGATACGGTACTGCCGGCAGGAGAACATTGAACTCATTGACCTGATCGACAGCGACAAGGCGTTGATCAGATGTCCGGACGGCGGCTACATGAAGATCACGCTGAATATCTATGGGGACATCATGAACTACGAGACAGGGAAGATCATCGCCGAAGGGGACAATCCGCATACACTATCGGGACCGCAGGAATGGCCGACAAAGTGGACTAACGTGGATTCAGATAAGAACCTCACATGCCCTGATGGACCGAAAATAATTTTGTGAGACCCACAATCTATCACCTTATAAGCCAGAATTCTCTTAAAAATATATACAGTATGCCCAAAATCTTAGCCACCTGTATGACATCTGTGATAAAATAGTTGCATAATTCCTACTGGGGAGGGAGACTTCGAGATGGCATTATTCTCAAAAAGCCAGTTTATTGATGTTATTGAATGGGTTGACGAATCAAAGGTCATCCTTGTATATAAATGGGCACGTGAAAAGGACGAAATAAAACAGGGGGCTCAGCTTATCGTAAGGCCGGGACAGGCCGCAGTTTGGGTATATCGGGGACAGCTGGCAGATATCTTTTATGAGGGGCATTATAAGCTTAATACAAAGAACTTGCCTATTTTGTCTACACTGGCAGCATTTCCACATGGATTTAATTCTCCGATTAAGTCCGATCTGTATTTTGTCAATTTAACACAGTTTATAGGACAGCATTGGGGAACCAAGAATCCTATCGTCATGCGTGATAAGGATCTTAATGTTGTAAGAGTCGGTGCGTTTGGCTCTTATGCTTTTAAGATCAATGATGTTGAGCTGTTCATGCGAGATGTCTTTGGCGCAAGAAGATTGGAACTGACATATGATATTGTTCAGTTTCTCAACTCGTTCGTTTCTGAAGCTGTAGCTACTTGTATAGGGGAGATGGAAATCCCTGTATTGGATCTTGCACGCACCTATCGTCAGATTTCAGAGCAGATGAAACAAGACATTAACGAGAAGGCTCTGAAAATCGGTGTAGAAATAACTGAATTTGCTATTGAGAACATTAATCTTCCTGAATCTGTGGAAGCACTTATAGATGAACAGTCTGGAATTGGTATGGCTTCCAAGAATATGGATGCATTTATGCAATATCAGACAGCTAGAGCAATGCGTGATGCTTCCAAACAAAAGGGAGGTTTAGCAGGACTTGGCGCTGGATATGCATTCGGCATGGGAATAAACAAGACAGTCGAATCGAATCTATCGACTCCCAAGAAAGAAGAGAGTAATATCGAAAAACTCCGTGAATACAAGAAGCTTGTAGAGGAAGGCGTGTTGAGTCAGGAAGAATTTGACGCCCTCAAGAAAAAGTTGTTGGGTATCTAATAATTTTATATGAGGAGGAAGTAAGTATGAAGTGCGATGCTTGTGGAGGCCCAGTTGTCAATGGCAAGTGCGCATATTGTGGGAAGGAGTTTCCGCAGATTACACCTGAGACAACATCAGCTAACAGCGGTAATTCTCAACAGCAACCTGAACCACGTGTAATCGAGAAAGAAAAGATAGTTTATGTGGATCGGCCAGTTGTACAGCAGGAACCAGAACCGCAGAAAAAGAAGAAAGAGAAAAAGAAGCGTGGATGCTGCGGAACAATCCTCTGGGTAGTGATTATCTTGGCTGTTATTGGTGGCGTTTATAGCTATATGCAGAAGAACCATGATAAAGGAAAGCATGAAAGCAGAGTAGAGGAGACGCAGGATCAGAGTACATCATCTTCTGAAACTACAGTCACCTCAACGAAAGAGACTCAGGCACAGACTCAGACACAGACTCAAGCACCAGCTGAAGCAACATCCGCAGATGGAGTAACTCCGGAATTTAAGGAATCCATGGATGCATACGAAAAATTCATGAATGAGTATTGTGACTTCATGGAAAGCTACAATGCAGATGATCCGACGATGCTTGTAAAGTATACCAAGTATATGGCAGATTATACGGACACCATGGAGAAACTTGATGCCATTGATGAAACCCAGCTTTCCGCCGCAGATGATGCGTATTACATCGAGGTTATGGGAAGAATCAATACTAGACTTGCAAAGGTTGCAGCCAACGGTTAATTCATTATGATGTATACATCATAACAATGAAATACAATATATAAGATTTATAAGGTGACTACTTTCATCGATAGTCACCTTTTTTATTTCCTCCTTGACAAACACTCTAGGAAGGGAGAGTCGTTCTGACAGATCACAAGCCTACAATGGAAGTTGTAGAGGGTAATGTCGAAGGGCTTCATAATGTTAGCAAGAGAATGACTAGATGCTAGACGGATCCTTTTTGATAAGGACAGGCGTGAGTGTTTGTGGTAAACTTGATATCACAAACTGTGATTTCAAGTTTGAGACACATTATCCGAACTTATTACCAGGAGTGCATATGGCCGATAAGAGAGTAAAAGAAAAGGCAGTTATTGCCGTCGCTGAGTATAGCAGTGATCAGATCAGGAATCTGATCTATATCATTCGCGGGGTTCAGGTTATGCTCGACAGTGATCTTGCCATGCTGTACCAGGTGGAGACAAGGACACTGAATCAGGCTGTAAAGAGGAATATTGCACGTTTCCCGGAAAGATATCGCTTTCAGCTGACAGAAGAAGAATATGCCAACTTGAAATCACAAAATGTGATATCAAGTTCAGAGAACAATTATGGCGGTAGGAGAAAACTGCCGTATGCGTTCTCGGAGCAGGGCATAGCGATGCTTTCATCCGTTCTGCACAGTGATACCGCGGTGCAGGTCAGTCTGCGTATCATGGATACATTTGTGGAGATGCGGCGGTTTATTGCTAATAATCAGCTGCTGTTTGAAAAAATCAGCAGTGTGGAACTGAAACAACTGGAGTACCAGAAGGAAACGGATGAGAAGTTTGATAAGGTATTTTCGTTGATCGAAAGCCATAAAGAATCTGAACAGACCATATTCTTTGAGGGACAGATTTATGATGCTTTCAGCCTGCTTATTTCTTTGATCCAGGAGGCGCAGAAGGACATTATTCTAGTGGATTCCTATGTGGATGTCGGAACTTTGAATCTTCTTGCAAAGAAAAATCCGGGGGTTGATGTGAAGATCATCACATATCCGGGAACGCGGCTTACTACAGGAGATGTATCGAAGTTCAACAGTCAGTATCCGAACCTGATTGTTGATTCAAGCTCAAAGTCATTTCATGACAGATTTCTTATTCTTGATGGAAAGATGGTATATCACATTGGGGCATCGCTGAAGGATGCTGGCAAGAAGTGCTTTGGCATCAGCCTGTGGAAGGACCAGGAATCCATAAAGAATCTTTTGTCGCGTGTTAAATAAAGACAGTGCATAAATTGGAGAGAAGATGGGAAAAGAGCTTGTCAAGGTATATATCTATACAAGAGTCTCTACGGTGATGCAGGTAGACGGATTCTCTCTGGATGCCCAGAAGGAGCGGATTCATGCTTTCTGTGAATATAATGGCTATTCCATCGCAGGGGAATATGAGGACGCAGGAAGATCCGGAAAGTCGATTGAAGGCCGTCCGGAATTCACTCGGATGATGAATGATATTCGAACGAAGAACGACGGTGTTTCCTATGTCCTTGTATATAAACTCTCAAGATTCGGACGCAATGCCGCAGACGTTCTTTCTTCCCTTCAGATTATGCAGGACTATGGAGTGAATCTGATCTGCGTGGAAGATGGAATTGATTCTTCCAAGGATGCAGGAAAACTGATGATCTCTGTACTCTCAGCTGTTGCCGAGATCGAACGGGAGAACATCAGGGTCCAGACGATGGAAGGGAGAATGCAGAAGGCGCGGGAAGGAAAATGGAATGGCGGCTTCGCCCCATATGGGTATTCTCTCGTAAATGGAGAACTGGTCATCAATGAGGATGAGGCACCTGCGATCCGAACGATCTTCGACCTGTATGTTCATACGGATATGGGATCTACGGCAATTGAAAAATACCTGGACCAGCATGACATTCGTAAAATTCCCAGACAGAATGGAAAGAACGAATTATTTACAGCAGACTTTATTCGAAAGATATTGTCCAATCCTGTGTATGCAGGGAAGATTGCGTTCGGCAGAAGAAGAACAGAAAAAGTGAACGGAACGCGCAATGACTACCGGGTGAAAAAACAGAAAGACTATCTGCTGGCTGACGGAATGCAGGAAGCGGTCATTGATGAAGATACATGGAACGCAGCACAGGTCAAGCTTCTTGACCAGGCGCATAAGTATAAGCGGATCAACTCACCGAAGGATAACAGAGTCCATCTCTTATCGAACCTACTGAAGTGTCCGATCTGCGGCGCAGGCATGTATGGTAATAAGACGGTGAAACACCGGAAGGACGGTACAAAGTATAAGGATTATTTCTTTTACTGCTGCAAACACCGCACCATGCATAATGGAGTCAGATGTGACTACAGCAAACAGATTCCGGAAGACGTGCTCGATCAGGCTGTAGTCGAAGTAATCGGGAAATTGGTGAGTAAACCGCAGTTCGCGGATTACATGAGGGAAAAGATTCATTCAGAGATCGATACTTCGTCAATTGAGGAAGAGATTCAGACATATCAGAAGCAATACAGAAAGTCGGTTGCCCTGAAGGAAAATCTTCTGAGCGAGCTGGATGAGCTGGATCCTTTTGACAAACACTATGAGGACATGAAGAAGGATCTCAACGCCAGACTCTACAGAATGTATGACAAGATCGACGAATATGAAAAACTGATTCACGATGCGTCGCTGAGAAAAGCCGCTATTCTTGAACAGAGAGTCTCGGCCGAAAACATTTACAAGATTCTTTGTAACTTCGATTCCTTCTTTGCCATGGCAAGTGGCAGGGAGAGGAGAGATCTGCTGGAAGCTCTTGTGAAAGACATCTACATCCATGAAGAAAAAACCAAGAGAGGACAGTGGCTGAAAGCAATCAGGTTCAGGCTCCCGATTATTAAAGAAGATATGGTGATCAGTTCGGACAATAAAGAAGGCACTGAAACGGTGTGCCTCATGAGCCGCATAAAATAAGGATTTCTGAGGAAAATAAGCCACCAAAACGAGCGATTTGCCACCGATTTGCCACCATAAATTAAAAAATGGCGCAAAAATGCCGCTGAACTGTTCAATCTGTTCAGCGGCATTGAATTTGCGATTCAGGCAAGACAAGATCAATCATCCTGAAGAATATATATCAAATTGGGATGAGTATACCGAGCAACATAAAAACGGATTAATTAAGCACTGGAATAAAGAAATATACAATTTCCAACAGAGTATAAGAAATAGGGTAGATGAACTGAAGGAAAGGGGAGAATACGATGAACGGGGACAGCAAAAACAATGAGAAGGATGCCAGTAAGGGCATTGATACTATGCAATATATTGTAGCACGACTTATATCAGAAGCTGATGATTCTTTAAAGGATAGCAGGGAAGATCCTCAAAATGAATTCTTATCCGGAAGAAGATCGGTGACCGACCAAGATAAGCGACCAAGATACCGACCAAGTTAACGGCAGAATGGGTTGAGACCGTAGTCATGAGCAGAACGACTGAAGGATGGAGAGCTGAGACAGTGGATTAGACGTTAAGAGAGGTTATACAAATCTTGCTAATGTTTGTCAAGCAGATTTTTGAAGATTTCGAGAACCTTGAGAACAAAAAAGAGAGTAACCTTAATAAGACCTGCTG
>OCTW011595266.1_pt1 | contig 51835 bp, 40 predicted proteins | sample 1539671 | NCBI WGS metagenome assembly OCTW01 (sample SAMN02144230, study PRJEB22623) | gut metagenome | biome: sheep rumen | host: Ovis aries | place: New Zealand | reverse complement strand
AAAATTGATGATAGTGCCAGTCTCGTTATATCTATTCATCATTCAATCTTTTTACCTATCTGTTAGCTATCTTGTTCTTTCATTAGGACATCGTTCCAGTCCTTATATCCGTCAGGTGCTTTCCATTCCTCCACCTTATTTTTATAGAGTCCTGTCATGGCCCGGAAAGTGTCGATGTCCAAGAGGGCTGCTGCGATTTGCATATTACGCTCGCCGAACTTGAATTTCACTATGCCGTTCTTCACTTCGCATTTCAAATCGTCCATCTTCCATTGCCCTTCGAGCAATGCTATCATCCGGCATCCATACAAATGTCCCTGCAGATCATTGTCAAAGCAGTCGATGGCTGTAGCCCTGGCGAAATAATCCATCGTTCCCTTCACTTGCAGGTCAGAGAAACTGCCGCCTGTCGATGCAAATACGCATTGCTCCAGATACAGCTCTTCCTGTTTCTGCTGATAGAAGGCCATTGCATCGAGCGCACTCTCGAAGAAGAACACCTTTCTCACTCTGCTGGGTCTGCCACCAGAGAAGTCTGCAAGCCATAATCCGCTCCGGCTATTCGTTCCCTCGGCCTTTCCTTTGAAGCCGCCGAATCCTCTCAGTTCGTAACCAGCAATGCAGTTACTTCTAGGCACTCTGTAGGGGAATGCGATATTCGTAGGGTAGGGGGCACCGTCTGGCATCTGGCCTTTGTTCTTCACCAGTTCGATAAACTCAGCAAAGTCCTCGACCGTCTCATGTGTAATTCCTCGGCCAGTGAAGAATCCCATCATATCGTTGATATGCTCTGTCCCTGACTGTCGTTCCCATTGTGCCAGATCAAACTCCTTTGCCTCACGAATACCGTTGTCATCGAGCCACTGATCCAATTCGTAGTCTTCAAACAAATCTTGCTCAGAGGTATCTGCAGATGCCTTCTCCTTCCTTTTTTGTTCTTTCTCCTCCTCAATGTTCATCAACTTCGCCAAGACCTTTGTCACTGTGTCCGTCTCGTTGCGTCCTACCACACCAAACTGGTTCAGGTTCTCCTTGATGAACGTAATAAGGTCTCCTTTCCCGCCGTCGCGCCTCCAGTACCCCTGTTCCTCTGATTTTTTGGGGTTGGTGATGATCACGCGGTCAATCTCCTTACCGTGTTCATCTCGCAGCACGAAGTTTGGACTGATTTTTCCCTTCGACTTGTCGAACTTGTAGCCCCAGTCCCTTAGTATGCTGATGATACTTACTTTCTTCTTTGCTTCCTTATAATCAATCATACTATTCCTCTTTTCGCTTTTCGCTGACACTGAATCCACCTTCCGACAGCAGGTCAATACCTATTGTATATTCTTTATTACCGCTTTTCACTGTAACCTGTTTCCCTTCACGTATCTGGTCACGTAATTCACGGTCTATCTTCACTCCAAAAATGTCTTCAGGAATGTTCTGCCCAATACGATCTGCTTTCTCATACAGCAGGCAGTTGGTCTCTCTATCTAATTGCACGAAATACCTATTCCTGCTGCCACCGATGTTCAGCTCCGTGTAGATTACACCTTGTTCCTGTATCTTTTCCAGGTCATTTTTCGACAGCTTTAGTTCATCCGATTTCACTTCATCGTTGCGGTAGTAAACCTTCATTTCCACGCTGCCGTCAGGGTTCTTCTGCATTCTCAATCGGCCAATTCTTTCTATAGTTTTGCCTTCACCGTTTTCTGCTTTTAGCGTCACGTCAATGGTTTTACCTTGCGTCAGTCGGTTCATGTCCTTCCACGAAAGGTTCCAAAACTCGCACTCTGAGATTCCGAACTTCTCAAACTGCGGTTGAAGATTGTTTGTGACCAAGTGAGATTTGCTCATTAAATTTTATTTATATGAAAAAACTCCCAAATTTGCGTGCAAAGATAGCAGAAAAATTTCGTGTTACCGTAACAAACCTCGTAATATTATCATTTCTTAACATTATTTTTTCCTAAGTTTAGCGTTAATACTGCGACAATGATTTGATGATAGCTAATGGATACACAGCATTGGAATTATTTATTATCTCCCTCTTATAATTAAGCTGTAATATCATCATTACGTGACAATAAGGAGTTCCAAGTCACGGAAATAAAACGGATTATTGTTTGATGAATCACTTTTTGTTCATACCTTTGCACCGAATTTGTCTTCAGAAATATGTTAAACGATCAAATATTACAAAACTCCGTCAATTACGATTCAGCCGACTATAAAAAGTTGGTAGAATGAAGTGTTCTTTGACATATTGACACAAATAGGAGTTTTGTGATAGAGATTTCGAGTAATTCTCTGTGATACTAACTGGATTATGGCGTAAGCCATAGTCCAAAGATCTCTCGCTCATATTTTTGCTTATTTTTTAACGTCCTATACATTATTATATATTATATGGAGAAAAAGATGAAATCGCAAGCTGATGATGAATTTGAAAGACTGCTTCAGAAATTTATCGACGAAGAATTGGACACGCCTGATGAAACTGACGACTCAACACAAATGGATGACAATGAAACTGATGACCTCCCATTTCCCAAAGAAATGAGTGATAGGGCTGCCGATGCCATGATAAGGAACCACCATAGTACTACTAAGTGCATGGAAGATGTATCTTCAGTTTCTTTGGATTTGATGACTGACCACGAATACTACTCAGATGCTTCTATGAAGGTTACTTTCAAAGGTAAGCCCGGAGCCTCCCTTCGACCACATCGCTTTACTTGTTCCTTCTTCACAGATGACTATATGCCTATATGCGAAGGAAAGGAAGTCGCAAAAATCAAGAATGGCAGGTCAAGAGAATTAACAATGGAGATTCCGTGCAATCAGATCTGGATACCAGGCAAGTTCTTCATGATTGTCCGTGACGAGGATGATTATTCATCGGTCATGCGTATTGATTTCACACTTGACAAGCACCTGAAGATTGCACAAGGTAATTGGAAAAGATGTCGAGTTATGAGTCCAGAGGATGTCCTAACATCATGTCTAAGGAGTGATAATGATAACTGGGGCTATGTTTCACATTGTCCAGGATCATCCCAAATCCGCCAGAAGGTCTTACTTGCAACTCAAATGCTCCTCTACAACGAATGTCGCAAGGAGTCTTACGGAGAGATAAAAACATGCATGAATCTACTAGTCTGCATGAAAAACCCTAGCATTGAGTTTATAGGTAGACTACAGACATCGATGGTTCCTGACTACGAGCTGAATTATATCGACTCCACCACCCTCTTTGACATTACGCGTACAAACCCTTACGAAGTATTGCTTGAAACAATAGAAAATACAAGAATGAAGGTTTTCTGCTTGACGCGTCTCAATGAACTAACAGGGCCCAGTGGCAAAGTCATTCTGCGTAAGATAATCGATATAGTTCGCAAGTCACACGGGAAGACACTCCTGTGGCTCTGTGGAACGCGTCGAGAAATTGAAGAATTACTGGCACTATTCCCGTCCTTGAAACAGTTCTTCCATGAAGATAGCTGGGTTGAGCAAAAAGCAAGTACTGCTTATGAAATGGTACAAGCCTTCTTCACAATGATGGAGGAAGAGCATCTCATACCTAATATGCTCGTAAAAAACCGGCTGTCACAAGCCATCATTCAGGGAGTTAAGCAAGGGAAACTGAGTAGCTGGACGTTAGACGACGTCCGACAGTTCATAGAGGCGGAAATAATACCTTTATACATCAGTCATCTTGTTTCGAACCCAAATGTTGATTATGCCCCACTTCTCAAAGAGGAAGACATTCCATTTGACAAACTCACAGACGCTAGTTCAACTTATGAGAAGAGCATTAGCGAACTAAATGAGATGATCGGTCTGGACGATGTCAAACAAGGAATCAGCTCGATGGCTAACCAAGCCCGTCTCTTTGTTGAACGTCGCCGAAGGGGACTGAAAACGAGTGACAGTCAGGTATATCACTCCATTTTCACAGGGAATCCAGGAACAGGCAAGACAACCGTCGCTCGTCAGTTAGGCAAGATCTACCATTCGTTAGGTTTGCTTTCTAAAGGCGAGGTCATAGCCGTTGATCGCACAAGGCTTGTGGGACAGTACATTGGCCAGACAGAAGAAAACATGAAGACTGTTCTTGAAGAAGCGAAAGGTAACGTCCTTTTCATTGACGAAGCTTATACGCTTTTTACTGGTGCTGATGACCATAAGGACTTCGGAAGACGAGTTCTTGATTCGTTACTTACCGTTCTTTCCCAGCCAGATTCTGACATGCTGATAGTATTTGCTGGATATACCAAAGAAATGGATGTTATGCTCAATACGAATCCAGGACTTGCTGGCCGTTTCCCCTATCGGTACAATTTTGAGGATTATTCTTCTGAGCAATTGTTGGAGATTGCTAAGCGTCTTTTTGAGCGTGAAGAGTATTCACTCTCCGACGAAGCTGAAACAGAAATGCAAAAGACCATAATAGAGGCTATTCGTCAGAAAACAGCTAATTTCGGCAATGCCCGCTGGGTGGAACAGTTCGTGCACAACGGTATCATCCCAGCAATGGCCAATCGAATCTTCTCAACTAATTGTAACAATTTTCAGCTTATCGAAGTCTCCGACATACGTAAGGCATTCGAAAAGTTCAATCCCAAAGCCACAGAGCTGAAGCCACGCCACAGAGTGGTTGGCTTCACTGCCTGATGGCAAAACAAACATCAAAAACTTATGCTGTTATGACAAGGTTGTTAACAAAGGTTGTTCGCGACAGCGACAAAACAAGCCTGACTTATTTCTCAGGGAAACTGAATTGCATTCTTACTCTTGATGAAACCATAGATGTCTCAGAAGAGTATTCAATTACATTATATAATGACTATCTATGGATGCTACTCCACTCCGAGGCAGGAGACAAACACATCAAACAAAAGGAACGCGACTTTAGTGTGTCCTTCAGTCATAGTATTGTTTGGATGCCTGGTCATTACTTCCTCCTGTTTCAAATGGGTGAAGTTGTTCTACGTTTTGAACTCCAAATGCAGGAAAATGGGAACTTGTTAGAATCGGGTTGCAAGTTATGTCCTAAGTATGGTATGGAGTATATACTTGCAAAAAGAATATCAGGGAAACCTTATTGGAATTACTTCAACTCCACCCCAGGACTGATACAATGGAAAAATTGGCTAATTAAACGGTTGCAGCAAAGAGAGCTAAACACACTTCGGGCTGAGCATAGTCTTGGAGTGTTACCCTTTTGCAATAATATGCTGATAGCCTCAGAAACTTCTGATTTTGTTTGGCGTAGCCTATTATTGTTAACGCGTCTGGCAGATATCAAGAATGTGGAAGAACGAATAGATTGTTCCAATCTGTATGGCCCGAGAGAAGACTATCCCTACAATAAGATCGATGATATTTTTGCGACGGAAAGATATAGCGACAAAATACTTGGCTTGGAATTGCCAGATTTGAAGGATCGTCAGTATTCGTTCCATAACATCGGCATGCTACTTAGACCTGGTATGGAGGGCGTCTTGGATAAAATACTAAGTCACGTGCCTACTTACTACAATTCGGTCATCTTGTGCGGAACTCAAAAGGACATTGACCATTTGCGTGATCGTTACCCTGAGATAAGGAGTAAATTTCCCGTGAGTAATTGTTTCGCATCTGAGCCTGCTGCCATAGAAGAACTAATCCTTACCTTCTTTCGCGAAGCAGAAAACGCCAAGATTCAACTATCACCAGAATCTGTAGACAGAGTATGTAGCCTATTATCGAGGAAGTATCAGGATGGCGAAATTCGTAACTGGACTATATCAGATGTACGACGCTATATAACCGCCCAGGTTATTCCTTCCTATACTCAACGCTCCATTGAAGCCATGCAGCAAGGAGAACCTCTCGAGGAAGTAGTCAACATCCTTCCAGAGGACCTCGCTTTCTGAAGAATTGAATACAAACATTTGGATACAATAAAAATATGACCATGTATACAGTATTATTTAAAAAAGACCTCCACTCAATTGTGGAGTGTTTAAGAAAATTGGGGCATCTACCCAATATCTACTCAGAGAAACGTAAGGAATTAGGTGTTCTTTCAGGCAACAAGTTATTGGTTTATGCAACTGAACAGGAATTGGCACTTGTTCTTGATAATCATGACAACAAGGAGGATTATACAGAGGAAGAAGAACTTGTCTGGGACTTGGCTGTCACCTGTGAATTGTTTCGCAACCGTTTACTTCGTCTTACGAAAAACGTTCCACATGTTTTTGGCGTATTTGTTACCAAAGATAACATAGCAGACTACGACGAAATGAAACCTGTTTGGGAAGTACTTGACATAGCTGTCATAGACAATGTTGATGGAATAGACTATCATTCTCTTCCAGTTAATACCAACAAAGAGTTGTCCGTTTCTTTTCCACTAATGTTCCTCTATGAAGCTGAATTCACAGAACAGGATATCGCCTACGCAGAATATTCTCTCCTCTCCCTTATAAATCCTGACATTACTCATGAAGAAAGAGGAGAAGAGATGGATTTCTTACGCGAAGAATTTGGAATAGCTTAACAACAAATTGGTTCACAAATATGAAGAATGATAATAAATGCAACTTTTGTAGGTTGCTAAGAAGTACAGAGCGAGAGAACATTGACAAAGTAATTGCCGAGCTTGAAAAACTTGGATTCTTCGATGCACCAGCAAGCCGAAAAGATCACAATTCCTTTTCTGGAGGTTTGGTCGCCCATTCCCTAAATGTCTATCGGGTCGCTAAGGAGATATCTTTGGCAGTGTGTAATATCAATCCGGATTTAGAGGTTTCAGACGATTCCTTGATTATCGCATCTCTACTCCATGACATATGTAAAGCCCCCCGATATCAAGGGAGTTCACAAAAGAATGGAGAGTATCAGAAGAATTACAGCCACCTCCCGGTAGGTCATGGTGAGAAGTCTGTCATCATGCTCCTTCGTTTAGGTTTGGAGATGACTGATGACGAGATCCTTGCTATCCGTTGGCATATGGGAGCATGGCAAATAGCACTCCACAATGAAGAAATGCAGCAGGATTATATCCATGCCACTCAAAATTGTCCATTATTGGCCATCATTGAGGCGGCAGATAAATTGGCAGCCCAGTTGCTCGAAATATAATCGCTGTAAAAGCTTTTGTGATAGATAAAAAGCCCATGTCTCGTTAGTATATCTGCCAATAATGATATGAGTTGTTGTTTTTCAGTATCTTTGCAGCAGTCAATGATATAATTTGTTTCACAGTTTTAAAAAGAGAAATATGGTAACCAAAAGCTTTCTTGACAAATTCAAGTATTTTATGGACTTCTTATCCCACAAGATTGGGATAGGGAGCCAAAACAATTGCAAATCTCTTCCTTTTATTCTGTCCTTGTGTTTAATAAGGTATAGGGCAACGTCAAAATTATGGGATCGCCTTTAAACAAGTTTTTTGAAGTACAAACATAACTGACAAATAACAAATATGGAACAGAAGAATCTACATCCTCTTTACCCATTTAAGGACAGTCAAAGTGGGAAGTGGGGATTCAAGAACAATAAGGATGAAGTCGTTGTATCACCTTGTTGGTGGTTAGTTTATCATCAATTCTCTGAAGGGATGTGTCCAGTTATTAATGATGAAAAAAATGTTGGTTTTGTTGATGAGACCGATAAACTTGTCATTCCATGTAATTATGTGCATGCTCTGGATTTTAGGGATGGACTTGCCAAAGTTCAGGAAGGTGGCACGTTCAAGATTGGCTACATAAACCACCAAGGCGAGACGGCTATTCCATTCAAGTACAGAAAAGGTAGTGACTTCGAGGATGGGATAGCCACTGTTAGTACTGCCGATGGGATGTGGGGAACAATCAAAAAAAAAGATGAAACTATTACGCCTTTCCTTTTTTATTCTCCTCTGAGTTTTGATGAAGGATTGTCCCCTGTAGTTAATAGAGAGGGGAAGTGGGGATACACTGATATGGCTGGAAACATGGTTATTCCCTACAAATGGGATTTCGCGGAGTTCTTCATGCAAGGTTTGGCCACGGTAAGGAATGATAACGGTAAGTGCGGTTATATTGATAAAGAAGGGAATATTGTCGTTCCTTGTATATGGAAATCCGCCATTCCTTTTGGTCGCAATAGAAAAATCTCATATGTAAAGGATTCCAATGGTATCTACTTTGAGATCAATCTGAAAGGGAATATCATACGTCAACTAGATTCTTGTCCGAAAAATATATGAATTATTATTTAGTGAACTCAAAAATAGAAAATTCAAATGGGAATTATAGCATTTGGTATAGCAACCCTTCGTCCACTAAGTATCTGTTTTAGCAAATATTGGACGAACCATCAGATCCTGTCATATAATCTGGCTTGTTATCTACTTGAAGATGACGAGCCAGAATTGTGAGAAGGCTCATCGTGACAAAAACGCATATCCTGTCCCGTAAATTTCTCTCTATTAGCCTTGTGGCTATGCATAAAAAACACTATCTTTGCGCCCGCTTTTAGAATAAACACTCGAAGAAAAAGAAAAAACACAATCCCAAAGAAACTAATGTAGAGCCGTTTCTCGGTTAATATACGCGATCTTTGACATAATGGCACAACTAATCCAACAGACAATAAAAATCTCGTTGTCTATTAATCTCTCGTGCTCTATATCAAGAGAGCAATATGTTTTGAAAAGATAAACAACTTAAACCGTTTATAATTTGAAAGACATCTCAAATATCTCGCTGACCTTGTCAGCAAAAAATCTTTCCATCTATACTGATGGATCAGTGACTGTGAACATAAAGGCAAAAAGTGGTTCATATATCAAGAAAGACCGCTTCTCCTGCTTCATCTATACTGATGACTACTATCCGATTTGCAATAGCGATGAGTCTGGTAAACAGCTTCCAATTAATGGTGGTTGCATCGACATCGAGATTCAAAGCCACAAGATTTGGTTACCTGGGGACTATATCCTATTCGTTCTTGACGAAACCACAAAGTCGCAATTACGGATTGATTTCAGCCTTGATGACAGGTTAAGAGTCATCTGCGGCGAACCAAAGGAATGTAACTCTGGCAGTTTGGATTACGTCCTGACCTCATGCGTAGAAAATACCGATGCCAGTTGGGATGTTGTTGCTACTGCGCCAGGAGCAGCCCAGTTGAGGAGGTATGTGCTTGAATGCAACCAGTTTAAGAACTACAACAAACTCCGGAAGCAACTTAATGTGAAAGAGTTAAAATGCAACAGGAATCTCCTGATATACACTTACAACCAAGACTGGTCTGTCCAGACGTTGGAAATGTTCAAGAAACTTTGTGTTTTCGGAACATATTTCACCCACATAGATTGCTCATCACTCAACAACGTGTCTTCTGTTAGTCAAACGTTGGCTTTAGACGAGAAATTCAAGGGTACAAACCATGTTTACTGTCTGACGAATCTGAGCTCACTCTTAGCTAGTGATGGGAAAATGGTGGTAAAGAAAGTCGAAGAAAGAATGCATGATGAAAAAGGGCTATGCACACTTTGGCTTTGTGGAAGCCGCCAAGAGATTGACAGCGTAATGGAAGTATATCCTTTGCTGCGTGAATTCTTCCTTAGTAGCAACCAGTTGGAACAGCAACCATACACAGGCTTCGAGATTGTTCAAGCATTTATCTCAGAGTTCGAGAAAGAGGACTTGATGCCCACGGACGAAGTAAAAGATGAACTTTCCAGAGCCATTCTCAAATGTCAGGAGGACGGCAGTATAGGTACTTGGTCATTAAGTAGTATCCATCACTTCATTGTTCAAGATGTACTCCCGAGATATGTCAAAAGAGCCATCAACGATATAGTGAGTGAGGATATATCGCCTCTCACCATGGAAGATATAGACTTGAGCCTCCTTCCGCATACAACCTCGGCATTCGAGGACAGTATCAAAGAACTTGATCGTATGGTTGGACTTGATGACATCAAACAAAGTATCATCACCATGGCCAATCAGGCACGATTCTGTTTTGAACGGCGTAGGGCAGGTTTTCCAACCTCCGATGACACTCCCCGTCATGCTATTTTTACCGGGAATCCTGGAACAGGCAAAACAACCGTTGCGAAGATGATAGGCAGGATCTATCACTCACTCGGCGTCTTGTCTAAAGGAGAAGTAATTTGCGCAGACCGTACAAGACTTGTCGGACGCTATGTTGGAGAAACGGAAAACAACATGAAGATAGTCCTAGCAGAGGCACATGGGAATGTGCTTTTCATTGACGAAGCATACAACCTATACAATGGTGCGGATGATTGCCAAGACTATGGTAACCACGTCTTAGACAGCCTGCTAACCGTTCTTGCTCAGCCTAACCCCGACATGGTCATTATCCTCGCAGGATATGAGAAAGAAATGGATGCCATGCTGAACTCGAACCCTGGCTTATCAGGGCGTTTCACATACAAATATCGTTTCAATGACTATAATGCTGAACAGCTTATGGAAATAGCCTGCAATTTGTTCAATCGTGATCAATATGTACTTACTGACGAAGCCAAGGATATGCTGACTGAAACGATTAGCGAGACAGTGTCTCAACGAACAAAGAACTTTGGAAATGCCAGATGGGTTGAGCAATTCGTTAAAAATGGAATCATCCCAGCAATGGCAGACCGGGTTATACATGCTACCACAAAGGATTACCAACACATCTTGGTTTCTGATGTGGTAGAGGGATATAAGCGTTTCAATCCCAATGTTATTGAACTGAAGCCACGCCGAAAGGTGGGCTTCAGTGCCTAAAAGGCACCACAATATGCTAAAAAATGCACAAATTGTTGTGATGATGAGATAAATTGTGTAAATTTGCACAAAATTGCCAACAATAGCATTCTTGCGGCAAGCTCATCTAACAATTTTTGGATATGAACGGACAAGAGATTATTGAAACTGAGAAAGCTGTTCTTATAATTGAGTATCTTCCTTCTCTGAATTACTCCATGCTGAACAATGGGGTGGAAACCTGTTCGAAATGCGTACTGGAAAATGTGGATCAACACGACTGGCATCAGGTTCAGATTAGTATTAGGGGTGAGCTCATTAAAGGACATGTGCAAAGACTTGAGTTCCTGCGTAAAGGACAATCCGTTCAGATTGGCCACTTTAAAATCCTGCCAGACATTAAGAAACTGAGTGAGATTACGGAGGCTATCAACACAACATTCACTGTTACCGTAGAAGAACAGAGTGGACAGCTGTTGCAGCAAGAGTTGCCCATTACCTTACTTGCATACGATGAATGGGCAGGAACGAATGTCATCCCAGAGCATATCGCCTCATTTGTTGTGCCAAACAATCCGCTTCTGTCAAGAATCAAGGTTTCCGCAGCGCAGTTCCTGGAGAAATGGACTGGATCTTCTCAGTTAGACGAATATCAGACCCAAGACCGTAATCGCGTTCGTGCCCAAGTGGCTGCCATCTACGAAGCGTTACGTTCGGAAGGCATTGTCTATTCTGCGCCACCTGCCAGTTTTGAAACAAGTGGTCAGCGTATACGACTGGCAGACAAAGTGCTGACCGAGAAACTGGGCACCTGCATAGACACCAGCCTTCTGATAGCGTCCTGTCTTGAAGCCTGCGACATATACCCCATCATAGTCATGATGAAAGGTCATGTGCTGGTGGGGGCTTGGCTGACTCCAACGGTCTGCCCCCAAATGGTTTGCGATGACGTAAGCCTCTTACTCAAAGAAACTGCAGACGGCAATAATAATATCGTGCTGCTTGAATCGACCGCTATTACTTCCTCGGAGAACGTGGGATTTGAAGAAGCAGTCAAGACTGCCTTGGCAAAACTGAAAGACGAGAGCCAGTTCAACTACTTTGTCGATATTCACCGTTGCCGTCTTGGCAATATACGTCCCATGCCACAGCGCATACAAAAGGATGGCGTCTGGACATTTGACAATGAGGGTGTGGAGCATCAGCATGCGACAGACCACATCAGTGAACTGAGCCATTATGATTTACGACTTGAAGACACAGGGAAACCGACTACCAAACAGATGATATGGGAGCGTAAGTTGTTGGACTTCTCTCTTCGTAACAATCTGCTCAACACCCGTCTCGGAAAGAGAGTGGTTCCATTTATCTCTTTTGAGATTGAGCATTTGGAAGACCACTTGCAAAACAACGAAGACTATACGATTACACCTTCTCCTGGCAAGAAAATAGAGCCTAATAGCGAGGGCATGTACGATTCTCAGCATCAGGCTGCAGAATATCAGAATTTCGTTTCAGAGATGATCAAGAGCAATAAGATTGCTTCCTATCTGACAGAAACGGAACTTCAGAGCGCACTTACCTATGTTTACAGAACTGCCCGTACATCCTTGGAAGAAAACGGTGCCAACAGTCTGTTCCTTGCACTGGGAATGCTCCGATGGTTTGAGACTGCCAAAAGCGAACAGCCACGTTATGCGCCAATTCTCCTATTGCCAGTCGACATTATCCGAAGGAGCGGTAACAAATATGTCATCCGCAAACGCGACGAGGATATTATCCTGAATATCACACTTGTTGAGCTGTTGAAACAGAACTTCAAAATCAACCTTGATATTTTGAAGGATCTGCCAAAAGATGAGAGCGGTGTGGATGTGAAGAAAATCTTCACCTACTTCCGTCGCGCCATCATGGAACAGAAAAAATGGAACGTCCTTGAAGAATCCATGCTCGGACTGTTTTCATTCAATAAGTTCGTGATGTGGAATGACATCCATTCGAATGCCGAGTTGATGGCTGAAAACACCATCATTGCCTCACTCATCGAGAATCGGGATAAACAGGACGTTACAGAAGATGTTGTTGATGCCCGCATCATTGACAAGACAAACTCACCGATGGATTTCTCGATACCTCTTGATGTCGATTCCTCGCAGATGGAAGCCATCGTAGAGTCAGGAAGAGGCAGGACGTTCATCCTGCATGGCCCTCCCGGAACAGGTAAGTCGCAGACCATTACCAATATGATTGCCAATGCCCTCTATCAAGGTCGGAGGGTTCTCTTCGTGGCAGAGAAGATGGCTGCCCTCTCTGTTGTCCAGTCACGTTTGGAGAAGATCGGTCTGGCACCCTTCTGTTTGGAACTTCACTCCAACAAAGCCACCAAGAAACACTTCCTGGAGCAGATGGACAAGGTCCTGAATGTCACCAAGATCAAAGAACCGGCTGAATATGTTTCAAAGGCTGAAGAATTGTTTGCGGAGCGAAAAAGCCTGATCAGCTATATGGATGCCCTTCATCAGAAAGGCAGCAATGGCCTGAGCCTATATGACTGTATCTCCGAATATTTGTCGATCCCGCAGGAAGAAGTACAAGATGGCTTGCCAAGCAAAGAGGTCCTGACCGCCTCCTTTATCGCGAATTGCCGGGAACAGGTAGATTCTCTTGACACCATTTTGAATATTGTCGGTACGCCAGAGAGTCATCCGCTATTCGGGTTGGAGCCTGTTAACAACAGACTTGAAACGACTGATGGCATCAAAAAGCTTCTGCAGGCGTTCAGTCAGACCTTTGCGGATTACACCCAGGCTCTGTCGGCATGCAGCAACGACATGATGCAGACAAATGTACGAACCTGCAAGCGTGAATGGGAGGACATACAGGCCAAATGGTTCCTGCCGCGTTATTTTGCCAAGAAGAAGTTCTTGAAGGCTTTCCAGATCTATGGCCGTGTCGATGCCTCGAACATCGACGAAGTCTTTACCCTTATCGGCGATTATCAGAACCGGCAGGATGTCTATCAGAAGCACATCGGCTTGCAAGGTGCCAACGGGCGTCAGAACTTTGACCAAGATGTGCTGGTCCTCCATCATCAGCTGATGGAAATGACCGACCAACTGCAGGCAAAGACAAACCAGGAAAACGCGATAGAAGATATCGCCGTTTCTTCGTCCAGATGGCTTGATGGCTATCAGCAGATGAAGGACTGGTATCTGTGGACGGACAAGAAGCGAGAGCTATGCCAGATGAATCTACAACAGGTCGTTGCATTACTTGAAAAGGGTGGAAAACCCCAGGAAGTCATACCTGCCTTCATCAAAGGCGTATACCGCTATCTTATCTCTGTAGCCATAGATGGCGACGAACAGCTGCGCTCATTCAACAGCAAACTTTTCAGCCAGCGCATAGAACAATACAAGCGAGACACCCAGCGTTTCCAGGAACTAAGCAAGGAAGAGCTCTATAGCAAATTAGCAGCACGAGTGCCGTCTTCTTCTGCGTCCTCGGCTGACGGTTCGGAGATCGGTATCCTGAAACGCAATATTGCCAACGGCGGACGAGGCAACTCCATCCGCACGATTATGGACAACATACCCACTCTGCTGCCACGACTCTGCCCTTGTATGCTGATGAGTCCTATCAGTGTGGCCCAGTACATCGACCTGAATTCCGAGAAGTTCGACCTGGTCATCTTCGACGAGGCCTCTCAGATGCCTACCAGCGAGGCCGTGGGAGCCATTGCACGAGGCAAGGCGCTGATTGTGGTGGGCGACAGCAAACAGATGCCGCCAACCAGTTTCTTCTCTTCCACCCAGGTTGATGAAGAAGAAGCCGATATTGACGACATGGAGAGTATCCTTGACGACTGTAAGACGTTGTCGCTGCGTGAATACTACCTGAGCTGGCACTACCGCAGCAAGCATGAGAGTCTGATTGCATTCAGTAACTCCCAGTATTACGACAACCGCCTCTTCACCTTCCCCTCCGTCGACGATCAGATGGCCAAGGTCAAGTTAGTTTCTGTAAATGGCGTCTATGACAAAGGACGTACACGCAGTAATCCGGAAGAGTCAAAGGCCATTGTCAAGGAGATTATCCGCAGGCTCTCAGACCCAGAACTGTCGAAGTACAGCATCGGTGTCGTGTCCTTCAGTAAAGTACAAGGAGACCGTATTGAAGATGACCTGACAGAGGAGCTTGACCGTCATCCGGAACTGAAGGACATCGCCTACAACAGTCCTGAACCCATCTTCGTGAAGAATCTTGAAAACGTACAGGGTGATGAACGTGACGTTATCTTGTTCTCTGTTGGCTATGGTGCCGATAAGAACGGCAAGGTATCCATGAATTTCGGCCCACTGAATAATGCGGGTGGTGAAAGACGACTCAACGTCGCCGTTTCACGAGCACGTTATGAAATGATTGTGTACTCAACGTTGAAATCAAGTCAGATAGACCTCAAGCGTTCGCAAGCCAAAGGCGTGGAAGGGCTGAAAGGTTTCCTGGAGTTTGCAGAGACTGGCCGTCTGCCCATGATAGACAGCGCCTTGCAGCAAGCAGACCGGAACGTGATGGTAAGACAGATCTGCGACATGCTCACAGAGCATGGCTACATGGCCAAGCCCAATGTGGGCCGTTCGAATTTCAAGGTAGACATTGCCGTCTCGACCGCTGAGCAGCCTGAGAAGTATATTTTGGGGATCCTTTGCGACGGCAAGAATTATTATGAGACGAAGACGACCCGTGACCGCGAGATCGTACAGCCCAATGTCATGAGGATGTTAGGATGGCGTGTGATGCGCGTCTATTCTATCGACTGGTATGAGAACCGTGAGCGAAGCATCCAACAGATTCTCGACGAACTGAAGGGAAATGAGACCGCCGATGTGAAGCCTGCGGCAGAAAAAGACGAAATACCCCTCAAGGCCTTCTGTACAGACCATATCAAGAAGACCGACATCCTCAAGGAACCGGAAAGGAATCAGGGACAGATACCGTATATTGAGGCAGAAGTCACCGTTCCTGCAATCGACAAGGCAGCCTATGATCCGACCGCAGCTTATAATACCAAGGTGATTCGTCAGATATTGGCCAAAGAACAGCCCATCACCGAAGGCTATCTCTGTAAGCGGGTAGCCAGGCTTTTCGGCTTCGGCCATGCTGGGGCCAATATCCAGAAGGCGATATCCATAGCAATGACCAAGTTCTATCGTGATCCGCTTTCGCTGGGTGGTGTCTCGAGTCTGTGGCTGGACGAGACAAGTTCGAAGGATTATAAAACCTATCGCTCACCATCGCCAAGAAGTATTACGGAAATTCCTGTATGTGAGGTTATGAATGCCGTCAACGAAGTGATACTTGAAGAATTCTCGCTTCCCAAGGAAAAGATCCCGACTATTGCAGCCCGAAAGCTCGGATTCTCCAATGCCGGCGCAAAAATAGTCGAGACGATCAATGCTGTCCTCGATATCATGTTACAAAAAGGAGACATCAGAGAAGTGAACGGTATGTTGTCACTTAACACCTAACAATATCGTACAAAGCTGACTTCTTACTGCTGTAGGCAGCCCACATCTTATCCCCGTATGAGAAGTGCCACCACTCAGCGGGATAGTTTACAAAACCGGCTCGTTGCATAGCATCTACCAGAACACGTCTATTCCTACGTTGTTCATCGGTCAGAGCTATGCAACGAGTCTTCGTCTTTTGGTTGTGCTCTGAGTATTGAGTACCCATGTCTAATTCTCTTCCTTCTTTATCACAGAGACCCATATCAACCGCTCCACCCGTTTGATGCCCACCTCCGACTCCTGCGATACCAGTATTCAACAAACGAAGAATTTCCGTCTCGTCATAATCTGGATATTTCTGCTTTAACTGCTCATATAGTTCATTTCGCCTATAGGTCTGAGTTTCGGGAGGACGATAAATCTGATATATGTGTAAACGATAGCCCTTCTCCGAGACCACCTTTGCTGCCTTTAACAAACGCTCGATCATGCCTTTTCTCCCAAAATAAGCATTCCCGTCTGTTTTGACCAAACCCTCGTCTGCTAGCAGTTGTACCATTGGGTCATTGTTTTCCATGACGCTAATCCCATTAACATAGTCAGAGGGTAATATCTGTCGGATGCCCAATCTGACCAAAAAGACGTTATATAGAACCCTAATATTCATTCTGATTCCCAATTTCGACTAATAGACATTATCACATATCCCTCTTTACAATAGTCTGGGGCATCTAATAGATAGTTTACCTCCACAGCCATCTCTCTACCAGTATAATTACCATTATACCACTCCCGTAAATGTAGTATGTCATGGACTTGATAATTTCTATCATTATACCTTACCTCAAAACTCTTTTCTCCAGAATCTATTGCATTATAGTATTCTGGTAGAATCATTATGTAATGGTGTTGTCTGTTCATAACTTATATCTGAGATTGTTTCTTTTTGTTCTTTATCTTTAGTATTTCACATAGACATGATAACAACAGAGTCATAGAATTGTTCTTGAAATCTAACTATTTCCTCTATTTCTTCTTTGGTGAAAGCCCTGTCCTCTGGGCAAACTACCCATTTCTCTTCAACATCATCATTTCTGTGAATGACGGCTATGACTTTTCCAGTGTACTCCTTGACAGGTACATCCACGCCGATTACGTAAGCATCCTGTTCCTCCCCGTCCTGTGCTATGATTCCTTTTACATACCCATAGTTAATGGGATAATACAGATTCTTATGCACAGGATGATAACTTCCTATAGGCCTATCAACAGTTACTGTCACTATCTTTCCTATCATATTACTCTACATTATTGTTTTTCAAATTCATCTGATATCAAATGGCCCATTTCCCCATTCCATTTATACCTTTTTTCGGAGGGAGGCGGCCAGTCATCATAACGATAATCATCCCAATCAAACCAGCCTCTATTTTTTAGATAGATTTGCCACTTTCTCCAATACTCAGACCCCTCAATGCCGGAATCATTGTTATAGGGGATATTGAGATAATTCAGATCTCGCAAACCATGCATATTATGCAAGACAGAAAAACCGAACAGATCCTGTTGCCATGTCCTGACCATTTTCTAATAATTCACAATGTGGGAGTTTGTCAGAAGTACCAGGTGAATGGCTGGCACCAAATCATACTGCTGTGATAGCGCCAAGAATCTGCGCATCTCACATGCTTGATCATATAGCTCCATCATAGGGCTGAATCTCCGATCTTTCCGATCCTTGCTGACTGTACCATCAGGAAGAACCTTTCTGAAATATTTAGCTGGGCTGTTTAGTGTGAGCCTGCCTACGCCTTTATCTGCATACTCTAAGGTCCCATCTTCCACTTTCCAACAGTCTATACACAGCAAGACTATTTCTGTATTAGTTGCATAGAAACAGACTGTGTAGTTGTCTATTTCCCTACCAGAAAAGGTAGAAAACACCTCTTTGCTTTTAGCTATCTCGGACATGAAGTCCAGGACGGTGTGATTGGTCTGAATAAAAAACTTATCAATCATGCCAGATTGCCTTATGTTGTTCCTTCGCTTATTTTTAGAAAGGGAGAATCTCCTCTTCAGGCTCAATAGGTTGCGACCCCATAATAGAGTCAGATTGTGAACTCGTTGAAAAAGTATCAAAGACGGTTCTTCTCCTCTCAGAGTACTCCTTTACTGGTTTCAGAAAATCATCTGCAGAAGGATCTGACGGCATCTTGTATTTATCATCCAAAGCCAGATAGGCATATTTCCGCAAGATATCCAGTTTCCTGCGTTCATAGTCATAATCCACATAAGGATGTGCATGAAGCCTTTTGTATTCTTGGCTTTCCATCATGGTTGTCTTAACCTTTTCGTTCCATTCTTCAAATGCCAAGACAGGTTTACAGCAATCAGCCTTTTCCAAATAGTATATAGCCAGTCTTATATCCTGCAAATTGACAGGAAAGAACCAACTTGTCGTATCAGAATCCCTTGACTTGCTTACTTCATAATCTTCGATACCATTAACACAGTAGTTGTGAACTATTTTGTACAGAACGTCTAACCCCTCATTTTCATCAAATTCTCTGCCAGTATGATACAAAACTGCAAAATAATCTGTGAGCGATAGTTTTTCCTTTTCTATCACATAGTCCTTGTCTTTTGCCAGTCTAAGACATACAAAGTAATAATCGCGATCTTCTGTAAAATCCTGCATGTTCTGCCTTACATAATCCAACGGAAGGTACCTGATGACTACCCACTTACATCTTTGCTCATGATACAACTCCCATAGTTCCTTTATCTTGTTTTTCAATGAAGAGTCCCAATAGTCGAGCAGTTGCTTATACGCCCAATGCCTATCTTCCTTCCCTGCTTCCAGGAAAGCTGCCAATATAGTTTTCTGATCCTTCCAGTCAAGTGCCCTAAAACGCCACTGTATCTCGCGTCTTGATTTCGACACCTTGCCGCTTCTCTTATTAATATATTTTTTGATAAGTGTAGCAATTGGTGTATTCCTATTATTTTTTATAGCCGCCATTACAAAAATCCCTTTATGATATAATTAGCCGCAAAGATAGTGAATCCTTGTGACATTTACAAAACATAGGGATAATATATTCGTGACAAGATAATATAATCCGGTCTCGAAAAAGATGTTGATACCTTACTTATATAGTTCTGACAATTGTGAGATTACATCCTGCAGTTTCTTCCGGAATGAAGAGCCTTCAACCACATAGAGGCCTTGACCATAGCCTAATAAACGAGCTTGAAGTTCAATGTTGGGGATGACGCATATCGTAAACTCACCGAATCCTTTCTCTTCATCAAAAGGCATTGTCTCTATCTGAGACGAATGAAGCGGTTTGGTACGTAGTAGATGGTGTACTTTAAAATCTACAGTCCTGATTTTTATTTGTTCTATTTCCTCTTCGTCATACTTTGTAACGCCAACAATATCCTTGAAATAGTTAGTGTAGAAATCCTTTGGTGCCTTTTTGAACGGAATGTCTACATGAACTAAGATGTCATTGGGGGAACCATTGTAAACTATCCTGTCCAAAGCGAAATTGACGATTTCCCAAGTATCATCATCTTGATGGACATAGCCAAAAAGAAACCATCTTGAGTTATATTCCTTTAATAGGTGTGGGTGTACCGTTTTCTTCATCAAATTTTGATAACCCTGAACATATTTAAAAGAAATAACCCATTTGCCAAGATATTTAACAAGTCCCTTTACTAAACTAAGATTCTGTAGTTCTGACACACACTCTAGCTCAACAAGATGTTCTTGGGCAGATTTTCCATCAAACAGCATCTGAAGCCCGCCAGTAAGGAATAAGCGGCGTTCATCACCGTCTTTCCTTAAAAGTTCATTTCTTTCTTCTTCGCTTCTGAAATAGAATTCATAACCATTTTTATACCTGAAACCATCCCTGAAATCATGACCGTTCTTGTATTCAACAGCGTGATCATTACGATTCAACTGTTTTTTCAATCTTCCATATTCCTTGTCGCCCTCCAGTTTACTAAGAGATTTCCCATGGAATTTCTCCATGATTGACCGAAGCGTAACGAACTGTTCTGTTGAAGCCATCTCATCACATATTTCATACAAGCGATCCATATACAATCAGTTTAAGTAATAGAAATTTGCTGCAAACTTATAAAAAAAAACGGAATTTACCGCTCTTATCGAGACAAAAGATGCAATAATGTCCCAATAAAAAACAAAAACATGCTTGCAGCAACTCCAAAAACTCAATATCTTTGCATCTCCATCGATTATCAAATTTTATATTATGTCGTTACTTTTAATACCTGATTTCAAGAAGGAAGGCAACAGCAATATCATAAAATTGATTGCTAATGTTGCCCGCAAACGAGATGTTGACTGTATGAATCTTACAGGCTTATGCAAAGATACAGGTGAAACTCCTGTCTACGTATTCGTCAGTAAGAATGAAGTTGTTATTCTTATGTTAGATTGGCGATCTGAACCAGAAGAAGAATTGGCTGATGAAGAAGACTATTTTGGTAATCCTCCTACCTATTTTAGTAGCAAAAACAAACGTGTTAGCCCTGTATGGAAACTATCAGAATTTACACGTCAGTACAAACAAATAATGATTGATGCAAATGTTAAACTGACCTATGTATGGAGTGTCTTGATAACAAATTCTACCTTCATCAACTACGATGATATGACTTTTTATTGGGACATGATGGGTATAACAGTCTTTCATGGATATGGTAAGACATCCATTCCACCAGTGCATTACTCATATAAGTACTATTCTCCAGCACTTGCTCAATATAAGGCCTTTAGAATATGGTGTGAGCGTCAGGGTTATCTTACGCATGACCCCTACGCTTTTGAAGGAATTGATGCTGAATATGACGAAATGGAGTTTGGTCTTGACAAAGATGACAATAGCGTTGATACTTTATTATTTGAGGGAGATGCCAACCTGTTTGATGATATAGATGACCTTACAGATGACGATTTTGATGAAGACGATGATGATCCATTGTATGACGTCCAAGATTCTCCCGATATTGATATATCACAGTTTCCGTCAGGAACCATAAGACTCAGTCAGAACAAAGTCATAAACGTTGAAATACTCAAACCGATAAAATCTCCTCGTGAAGAACTGGAGAAGATGGTTGGTTGCCAAAACATAAAAACGCAAATCAGCAATTTAATAGAGTTGACGAAGTACAATAAATGGATGCGCAGTCAATATCCACAATGGAAGGAGCATCAGGTATCACTTCATGCGATATTCTTAGGTCGTCCTGGAACAGGAAAGACTACAGTGTGTAAGATATATGGAGGGCTTTTAAAAGAGGCGGGAGTTTTAAGTAAAGGACATGTCGTTGTATGTAATCGTGCCACGTTTTTAGGATCGAATTGGGGTGATGAAGAGCATGCCATCCGGCAGGTTCTGAGAAAGGCAAAAGGCGGCGTATTGATGATAGATGAAGCCTACCTCTTGAATTCAAATCATCCAAATGATCCAGGAAAACTTATCCTTCCTCAGTTCATGGATATTCTTTCTAACGAAGGAAAACGAGATGTTGCCATTGTACTATGTGGCTACAAAGAGCCTATGCAGAAACTATTGGATTTAAATCCGGGATTGGCATCGCGTTTCCCTAATCGTTTTGAATTTAAAGATTTTTCAGTACATGAACTCTTGGAAATCACTTATCGCCGATTAAGCGAACATGGCTATCACTTTACAAAAGCAGGTCTGAAGAAATATAAAACCGTCTTGACAGATGCATATAATCTCCGCAATCACAACAATTGGGGGAATGCCCGTTTTGTCGCTAATTTATTGGAAAATATCTATCTCATGCATGCAAAACGCTGTATGAATGTGAAGACATCTCTTAATCCACAAACGCTATTTAACATAACCCCATCTGACATACAACCTATAGATGTTCCAATAGAATACAATAGGATCGGTTTCTAAAAATGTAAACTAAAAATCGGGCAATTTCTCTATAACCAATCAAAGATGAATCCTTAAAAAATGAAAATAAAGACGAAAAAAAATCATAATTCCAAGGATTATTATTATTTTTGTAGAATAAAAACGTTATTAATTACCTAATGAAGATAAAGCTGTTATTTTTTCTTGTGTTTTTAGGTGTTGTCCTTGAGTCTTGTAAGGATGAAGAGACGCCTGATCTCAATTATATTAAGGTCATATATTGCACCCCATCTAATCTCGCAGACTGCCTTCCTTTGGAAATCCATAATTCGACTAAAGGGTGGGAAGCCAAATATGTGGGATCTAAATCAAAGAAAAAAATACAATTGAAACCACGTTTCTCGTTAAATGAGGAGAATGATAGTATAGTTACTTTTGATGAATATATAGGAGGGAAATTGAACGGATCATATTATATGAGTAGAAGAACAGAATTATTTCCTCAATTCCGGGAAATCTTTTATATAAATATGCAGAATAATGATACCATATCTTTTAATGCTTGTATTATTGGAGAGGATGACCTTTTTATCGAAAACAAAGATATTAGTATCGCTTTCTCGTCCATAAAAGATTATAAAGATGATGATCCATTAGGTAGTGGCTCAGAAAGAAGAGATCTGAATATAACTTATCTTCTTCATTCAAACCCGAACACATTCAATTACGAGTTTCAATCTGATGACGAATTCGAGATAGTAACCTCCAGCGATGGAAAAATAAGATTATACAAATATAGTAGCTGGACTGGTGGCAATGGAATGGGATCAAGTTTTACAAATCTCACTGCTCAGTATAAAACAAAAGACAGAATTGTGACATTAGATGAATTTTCTTCCATTTTGTTGAGAAGAATGAAGGATTTTGACGGTGCGAATTTCCCGAACTGCGTTAGGGTCAAAATAATTCAAGCCACACTTAATGGAAAGAATCACTATCTCATAGAGACTGTGTTTTCAGATCCTATACCTATGCCATTTGATGAAGGGGAAAGCGAAAGTGAAAAAACAGACGATTTAGTCTTATTTGCCTTTAAAATAGAGAATGGGAAATTATTACCATCTAATATATTGGATGGGAAATCAATGATAGAATTAGTTAATTCCGGCTGTGGAGAAACCGACGGTTTCAGATACAATGACAGAACAAGAACTCTTAGTATCCCAGTTTTAGATCAAAGAGGACACGGATTTACAGGTTATTATCATAACATCTCTCTCTGCCAAGAGTATAATTAACATATTACAACTTGAAGATTAATAAAATGGAAACAACATCATTTACTCAGGCTATATATATAAAAGGAGCATTAGTTATTATCCAAAAAAAGGACGGTACTAAAATAGAAGGGTATGTAATTGACAGCGATGGCGAGACAATCAATATTGGAGATGATTTTCAAACACCAAGTCAAATTGTTACCATCCAAACACTCATAGATGCTTCTTATATTTATGTTGGATTACCTATAGAACATACTGAGACCGAAGTTTCAGTACAATTAAGAACGAATGGAATTCTTGAAGAAGGCAACTCTATCTTGATGGTAAATGACGGACATAACAAATGGAGTGTTAAAAACAGATCTAGAATACTGCCTACAAATGAGATGCTGAAGCAACTAGTATGTAAAGATGTCCTCTACGTCAAAGGTAACCAAGAGAACCTTCCTTGCGCGTATGTTATGGCGAAAGGGACATTAGATGATGCTCTTGATTCCATTATTTCCATGGCAAACAATGGAGAAACAAGATTAGCCAGATCTTTCTGTCAAAAACTTTCAGAACTGTATCCTGATCCACAATATGATGACATAAGGAGGCTACTTTCGGATATCGAACATTTAGAATCATTTAAACCCAATATAGACAATACTATAGTAAATGAGGTAGAACCTTTGCCCAAACAAATTCAAGGATATCTTAGTGCTAGGGGACAAATAATAAAATATTTTGAGTTAAATGATGGAAAAGGTGGTAATGGTGTTATCGTCGATTCACGAAGTCATAAGAAGCTAAAATTTGATGCAACAGCTCTTCAAGGACCACTTCGAAATACTGACAGATCTTCGTTAAAAGGCTCTTTTGTAACGTATACTATAACAAAAGACCAACGTGTTAAAACAGTGTTGCCTGTGATGGAAATTGAAGACGCACTTGATTTAGCTGCCGAATTATATTATGATTACAAAAAGCAAAGAAGTGCATGTGATATATTAAGAATAGTACTTAAAGAAGGTTATGATGAAGAAGTACTATCTGAATATGAAAAATGGAAGAATTCAGAGGAAAAGGCTGGTAGATTTTTGTGGGAGGAAATAGAGCTCCCAGATTATCAGACTCCTCAAATACCGTCTTTACCTAAACGTAGTATTGATCATACAGAGAAGGTTCAATCTTTTATTCCGCCTAAAGCTCCTTTTATAGGATTTGGTGAGTTCTGCAAAAAAAACGATACTGTTATTTTAGAGGAATCCTCTGGGTCATCAGAACAAAAAACGGGACAAGATGCCAGAACAAATCCGATACCACAAACTATTGATCATCATGAAGATAATTCACTAATAGAACCTGAAGAAGATAGCGTTTATGGGATAACAGATGAGGTCATAAATACCAGTTATGAAGCTGATAAAGAAATACCAGCAAATAGTGTGTTATCTTTCCGCTACTATCAAGGAGGAACTATTAGATTCAATAATTCAGCTTCTGACCTTTTTCTTTGCACTATAGATGATATAATAGATGAAGACCTTCGTCTAGAAGCAATAAAAACGAAAGGATCTGAATATATTAGAGAAGTTCCCACAATTTCTTTAAAAATGGACGATAAGAAAGCATTTGCAATATGTAAACCGGATACAATTGGTAATATGCTATGCAAAGCTCGAGACTTGTATTTGGATGCAATTGCTCAACAAGAAGAAGAGGATATGGAGGAAGACATTAATTGTCTTTCGCTACTAAAAATGGCTCTAGGATATGTAACACATGTTGAAGTTTATGCACCCCAGAATACAATTTCTTCCCAAATAGCAGGAAAAATAAGGACTGCCATAAAGTCCCTTTCCTCTAATTGTTATAAGGCACCAGTAGGTGCTTTACATTATACAGGATATGTAGCTAACAATAAAGGTGGTAATCGAAGACTAGAGGATATACGTTTTGAAGGTAGCCAGACACCTCGATTTACAATTGAAGATATTGTAGATCCTGATTATATTGCCAGAGGCATCAGTATTGGAGATGAACTCATGTATTCTGTTTATACAATTGATGCAAAAAAATATCCACATCGAGCACGTTTTGTTCATCGGGCCATGTCAGAAATCCAACTTCTCGCACTAGCAAAAGAATGGGAAACAAAAGGAAATATTCTCAACGCATGGGGTATTGCGAGAAACATTCAAGATGCATTGCCTGAAAGCGAGGAAGCCAAGAATCTCATTGAAAAATATGAAAGAATTCAAACCGACGACGGCACTTTTGTAATAAGTGAAGATTTAAAAACGGGGCGACAACAATCTATTACCGAAAGTTTCTTCAAACAAGCTCGGCAAGCCAAAGAACAAGGAGATGAACGAAAGGCAATTGATCTTTATAAACTTGCGCTTATTGATTATAAGACTGACAAACAATCAAAAGCTCAAAGTGTCAGTGATGCCATTAATTTGTTCCACAAGCTTTATGTGAGATATCTTGACGATACCTCTCTCTATCAAGAATACAAGGATTTTGGCAATAAGCACCTTATTAAAAATAGCGAACTTAATACTTTTGTCCTTTCTCACTCTAGAATGAGGATAAATTCGACAAAAGTAAAGATAGTCTTCTTACTTGATACAAAACAATATGATGAACTCATAGACGCATATTCCGAATTAGTCAATTTGATTGATAGGGAGATTAGAGATAATGTGAAGGCTGATGTAGAAAAGCTCACAACAGAGAAGGCCGAGGCATGGGCCAATAAAGCTTGGATACAACTTCACAGAGACCAACGAGGCTATGCTGAAGCAGGTCGTTATGTTCAAATTGCAGAAAAATTACAACCAAATACTGAAAAAGCTATTATAAGTGGTGCAGTATGCGAATGGAGAGAAAAAGGTGGCAAAGATTTCTTAGATAAAATTAGATTTTCTCCACATGAGATTACAAAATTAATGGAATGGATGGATAATCCCAATATCAATATTCCAAAATTTTATTTTAGCGGGACAAAAAAGCACAATCTCGTAAAAGAACGTTTCGCCCTGCTCTGTAGAATAATTAAAAGTCCAGATAATAGTATGCAACTTCTGGCGCGATATTTGGGGACTTTATTGTATAACGAAGATGAATATTATTATAATATAAAGGCCAACAAAGACGTTCTTCCTTCTGATTGTTGGGTAGCCAGACAACTCTATCTTTGCATCAAAAAAGGTATTAACTGGCCCTGTTGGATGGATATAAGATTACTTTGTATGCTTGAAGTGAGAACTGCTCAGCAAGTCTGTGATCTTCTCTATAATATTGACAAAACTTTTGCTCGTGATTTAGCTATAATATGGAATAAGGATTTCAAGCACCCAACAATACAGAAACTTCCGTTTGCTCGTCTTTTCAACGTATGGCGCGGACAAGACTTCCAATCAAAGTACGCTGAATTTCTCTCTTCGACAGAAAAACAAATAGGTAGATCAGATATAGAGAGTTATGCTGATTTTATCCGTGACATGGAGAGTAAAGAATGGATGACACAAGAAGATTCTGATTTGGTTGTTACTCTTAAGCAGCAGTTGCCAGATCTTTTGCTGAATTATTCCAAAGCTGATTGTTCGCGTGTAATAGTTGAGACCAGAAAGCGTGTTTTGCAAAATATTGATGAGCTTAGCGATACAACCAATAGAGGCCAAGGACAGAATAGAATAAACAGACGTCCAACAGTACTGTCAGTAACCGCAATCGTCCCTCTTTTGGAACGCATTCGTTTTGTTATGGAACGTAGTTTTAGTCAAAAGAAATTCAGCCAGCCTAACCCAGTAGCAAATATTATCTCTGTTTCATCGTTGGGAGAGGATGGAAGTATGACAATTGAATTGGAAATTAAGAATAATAGTCGCTTTGCTTTGGCTATGTACGATTGTGAACTCAAATTGTCAAGTATTAATATCTCAAGATGCATGACATATTCTGAGAAACAAGGGATATATGGCGGAGAGTCACTCTTCTATATTCTCGAATTCAAATTACCGCCAGAGGAACAGAATGAAAAGATAGGAAACATTTGTGCGGAGTTCTCGTATAAAGTAAGCGGTGAAGAAGTGAAGCCTTCAAAATTTAACCTTCAATATGATATCAATACACAATTTGTAAAGGTTCCAGATCCATTTGGCGATACATTAAATATTGCTGTAGATAATTTTTATGGACGAGACGAATTTATTAATGATATAATGGATGTAATAGGTACCCCCAATGAGATGCCTCATTATTTCTTCTATGGACAGAAGCGTAGTGGGAAGTCTTCCGTCCTCTATCATATTAAAGAACGCTTAACTAAAGGTGCCTATTTATGCATTGATGCTAACTTCGCTGCTCAAGAAATAAAACGTGAAGAGGACATATATTATTATATGCTCACTTCAGCTGTAAATACATTTAGAGATATAAATGACGATCTGGAATGGAATGGCGCTGAAGAAATGCTTCCTATGACGTTGATGACTATTCCTTCAAGAGAAGAAATAGTTTATGAGGATTTTGTTAGATACTTCCAAAAGGCAACCAAGGCACTTAAACGTACCAAAACTTGGGAAAAACATAAAATAGTTTTTCTTATAGATGAATTTACATCAATTTATCGCTGGATGAAAGAACCAAATGCTGTTATAACTAGTCTTTTTATGCAGCGGTGGAAAGAAATTCAAAATAAACGATTGTTCAGCGCTGTTCTTGTGGGTCAAGATATATTAGCATCATTTATTGACAAAACTGGTGTTCCCAATGCATTTGGAGTATTAAATAGAAATCAACTAGACTACCTTGAAGAGGTATATGCAAAAAAACTAATCACAGAGCCAATTATCAAAGCATCAAAGAATAAGAAGATATTCGTAGGGGATGCCGTAAATAAAATTTTGAAGTATTCTGCCTCAAGTGCTTATTATACAAGATGGATTTGTGTTGAAACACTTAAGTTTGTTAAGGCTCATCGATTATCTCATATTACGGAAGCTGATGTAGAGTCTGCAATAAGAGAGCATTTCTGTCAAAGCAATGATAGAATAGACATTTTTGATCCTCTCACTTATTCCGGGCAATCACCGAAAGAATCCGATTTCAGCCAAGAAAAAAATACTGCTGTTCTGGAAAAGATCGCTTCTGTAGAAATCGAAAAACCAGATATTGGATGTCGTAGGGCTGACATTTCCCCGTCAGAGATAGATGATAACAGCCTTCTTAGGGAGATTATTGATCAAGGGGAATTAGACAACATTCTGAATAATCTCAAAGACAGAGGTGTATTATTAGTAGAAAATCAGATTTATAAAATTAGAGTAAAATTGTATCTGTTATGGGTAATGAGAAAGAAATATGGGAATCAGTTGGATTAAAAATGGCTCCAACAACAGTTGTTCTATCAGAGGGAATTGATCAGAATAGTTATACAAAACATTTTCTCCTTTCATATCAAAAGGAGATGCAAGAGTTGGCTATTCTGCCAATTCATATAGACTGCCACGCGACATCTGCACTTGGTTTTTGGAACAATTTGGCTTCAACTATTCGGGAGGAGACAAGGACTCTTTTTGATACAGATGAAAAAAAGAAGGAGATTATTAATAGAAAATATGAACTCATTAAGACATTTAAAGAAACAGAAAGCATAAAGAACAACATTATTTGGATTCTTGGGAAAATAAAAGAGCATACAAATAATAAAATATTACTAGCTTTTAGTAATTTTGACGTTGCTATCTCCCTATTAGATGAGTTCGATAGTATGAAATGGAGAGAATTTACTAACACAGTTATTGTTCTTACATTCTCTTATAAAACTCTTATAGAACTAGGGAAAGCTAAATATAACAACTCATATTATTGCAATCAATTTGAAGATGCAATTTTTATTAACAAATAGAGAACGGTATGGGTTACGAGCTTAAAAATCCTTTTGCATATGGCAAAATTGTTGAAGGAGAAAATTTTATAGGAAGAGGGCTAATGCTTGAGGAACTAAAAGAATTAGCAATTAAAGGCGAACAAACTCACATTGAAGGACTTCCACGTATGGGGAAATCTTCATTGCTCAAACGTTGCTTTATGGAACAAAATATGTTCCATTGGTGGGTAACTAAACAAAAGATTGTTCCCATTTTCCTTGATGGTCTTTCAACCCCCAAGGAACTATGGTATTCTTTGGCGAGTAAGATAGGTAATATTTTGTACGACTTAAAGGCAGATTCTATAATTGATGTAGACGATGATATCATATATAGATGTGAAAATTTGTATACAATTGAAGACTCTAACGTTAGACATGAAAAACTAATTAGCATATTTGAAAAATTAAAAAAGAGTTTAAACTTCAAGTTTATAACAATTGTAGATGAATTTGACAATGCTATAGGTTACAAATATTCGAATAACGACTTTAAAAAATTGAAAGTGTTAGGTAGTTACTCCACTATCTTTACTTGTTCCAGAAGAAGAGCTGAGTATATAGAGAAAAAATCATCTGGCACCGTTGATTTTTGTGAGAACAAAAGGGAATTTTTTGTGGGCGTATTTACAAAGGAAGACGTGGAAGTATATTGGAACCACTATAGAAAGTATTTTAACGTGCTAAATGACAAACAGATGATAGAATATAGAAATCTGGTTTCTAAATATGCCGGTCGTCAGCCACAATTGATGAACTATTTGAATTCTCAAGTCCTTGACCATAATGATCTCTTGTCATGGTGCAATGGCACTATAACAAGAAAAAAAGAAATAGAATTAGGCTATCGCATCTATGTTAAAAATATGTTTCAAAAACATATGGAAAAGGTGGAAGAGCAGGGGCTTAAAGAAACAGCTATTAATTTGGTAACAAGTCCTTTCGCAGGAATTTCTGAAGAGAAGAAGCAACTACTACTAAATTACACTTTTATAAACATTGTTCCTTCAAAAGTGAAAAAAGAATATTTCGGTTTTGATGTTGGTCCAATGGCAGATGAAGGTGACAACAAATACGTATGTCTGTCAGAATTTACAAGTCATTTATTATATGAAGAATATGAACCAACTCTTACATTAAGTGATTTGCTGACAAAAACCGAAATGGAATTAAGGACTGTGGTTCGTTCATGTATAAAACAGCAATGGCCCGAAAGCCCTTTTGCTGTAAGATATGATGACGGAACAGATATTGGCTATGAAGAAAACTGGGTACGACCATTTCTTGGAAAAGTACATAGACCGGAAGTAGAAGATGGCCTTTTTGAAATGAAACGTACGAGATTTCAAAGAGAAGAAAATAGTACACTCCCCAAAGATCAGCGTAATATTGATTTAGTATCTAGTTCTACATTGGGGAATTTGTGGTATGTATTTATAAAGTGGCAATGGAATTTCTTTTACAGCAAGATTTTTGATACAAAACATTGGATAAAAGTATCTAAATATGAAATATACCAAGGAAATAATAAGATACGAGATGAATGGCATGATAAGGTATATGACCCTGTTCGGATAATAAGAAACTCGGATTCTCATAGAAACCTAAAAGACCATTCAAACGAATACATTAAGCAAGTAGAAAAGAAATGCAAAGATATTTGTGAAGATATAGAAAACTGGAAGAAAAACCAAAATCGATAGTTCTTACCATACGTGTACAAGACAATTAATATTATTGAAATCTCAATTGGATATAAATTTCGCTAATATATTCGGGACAGATTCTGTTTGGTGAGTCCCGATTGTTATTTTATAAATTATTTGGAAGAATCAAATTAAATTTGTATTTTTGCAGCCGAATTACATAATTCAATCACACATCACATCTGAAGTTGTAACAAGAATGAACATGATGACTAAGAAGACAAACAAGTGCCGAGCGGTTCAATGATGAAGTAAAGAACTGAATCTGAGAATCGTCAGGAGGATTATCTCTTGTCGTTTTGGGCGTTCTTTGACATATTGTTACAATATTCGGGGATAGTGATAGCGTATTCTCTAAATTGAAGACTCTATTATTTAATAGGTTTGTGCCGGAGCACTTGCCTATCAACTCTTGTACCCCCTTGCCAAGGGGGATTACACAATTTTTATTTTGATTAGAATTATGTAGATTATGCGGAAAGAATATAGACTGATAAACGATTTCAAGAAACAGACACAAACAACTATCTGGAAACACTTAGATGCTATGGCGGTGAATTATGCCGTCTATTCCTCTCACCTGAAGGGCTTGGCCCCGTTTTTGACGGACTTCGATGTCTATCTGTATTGCGATGACTCAAGCATGGTTGTGGTATGCCTTGACTGCTGCGGTCATTGCGAAGAACAGACATACGAAGAATCAGCAACACTCAGTCCCCTCATTTTGGCTGATAGCCACGAGCCGCGTGTCAGCAAAGTCTGGAAACTGGCACAGACTGTTCGTGCAATCAACAACCGGCTTATGATACCTGTATATGGTGTATTAATAACAGAAGCTGACATTACCAATGCATACGTCCTTTTTGAGATGTGGGATTCCAACAATGTTACAGTCATAGACTATATGAAGAGACTTAAGTATCATCAGATACGGGTGAATGAAGATGAAAATCTAGACTGTAAGTCCTACATTTACGCTTTGAATGAAACACCACTGCAAGCGTTGGAATCCGATTGTTGTCCCGAAACAGAAATCCCGCTCAAAATAGAAGCGAGTCTGGAAAAGGCATCAGAATCTGATGACGATGAATTCGAAAAACTGCTTAATGAATTTATCAAAAACGAATACGAAGAAACGTTTGAAAGAAGGCAGGAAGAAGATGATGATGAGGTGGAGGGCTATGGTGAAGACAGTTCTGAGGAAAGTAATTCAGAAACAATAGAAGAGGACATAACCTCTGCAGATGATACTCCTTTCCCTGAAGGTGAAATAGAACAAAACCAAAATCTCAGCGTAAAGGTTGAAATATTGCGCCCCATACCAAACCCTCGTGAAGAACTCGATAAACTTGTAGGTTGCAATGACATCAAGCTTCGTATGGACGAGTTAGTGAACCTGACGAGTTACAATAGAATGCTCCAACAGATTTGCCCTACGGTTAAACAACATGCGGTTTCGCTACATAGTTTGTTCCTTGGCCGCCCAGGTACGGGAAAGACAACCGTTTGTAAGATTTATGGTTCCTTGCTTCGACAGGCAGGGGCTTTATCGAAAGGACATGTTGTGCTTTGTGACCGAGGAACATTTATTGGCACCCTTTGGGGTGATGAAGAACGTTCGGCACGACAAGTTTTAGAAATGGCAAAGGGAGGAGTATTGATGATAGACGAAGCCTACCTGCTGAACAGTTCTAATGCAAACGACCCTGGTAAGATGGTGATACAGCTACTAATGAACGTTCTTGCAGATGAGACTCAGCGCGACATTGCTGTCGTATTGTGTGGTTATAAGGAACCCATGAAGAAATTGCTCGATCTTAATCCTGGGCTACAATCACGTTTTCCCAATAGGTTTGAGTTCCAGGACTTTACAATTGACGAACTTTTGGAAATAACAAAGCGTCGCGTGCAGGACTATGGTTATAAGTTCACTGAAGAGGCATGGAAAAAATATGTTAGTGTATTGTCGTCGTCCTTCCAAATGCGCGACTCACAGACATGGGGCAATGCCCGTTTCGTTGGGAACCTTCTGGAACGCATTTATATTCAGCATGCTTCCCGGTGTGTAAAACAGCGGATAAAAGATATGTCTGAGATTCTTTCGCTCAAACAAGAAGACATTGTTGCCATTGAAGTACCTCGACCAAAAGTTAAAATTGGCTTCTAAGGGATATCAATTATGAGAAATAGAATTCCTTATAGGGTGTGTCGTTGCATGCCCAATGGTGTAGTCACTCATCTTGAAGCCCGACTGCTGAAGGACTTGGTTAATCGTGAGATTCTCCCTATCCGCTGTGCTACAAGTTGTAAGCAGAAGTTTATGAAAGGTATGCGCATTGGCGATCTTTGTGCTGAGACTGGCCACTTTTGGTGGGCATTGAAAGTCTGGAAACTTACAGCAAATCTCATTGAGCATAAAGACTGGGACGATTGGATTAATGTCCATTTCAATACAGAGTGGTGTGATTTACAAGATGTAATCTCAGAGACGGAATATGAATTACTGTTGAAACGCTGTGGAGACATGTATCAGGCACTCGGATTCCCCAAAGAAAAATGGTGGAGTAGGGTAGACGAACATTATGCTGAGAGATACTATGGACTTCATGCATACTATTGGTTATTTGTAGAAAAGCATTATGGCTATTATTTCTTCAATTTAGATCCAGAGGGTTGGGAAGATAAAATGAGAGCGTTGTATGATTGGTATAAAACGGAAAAGTTGTTTCGAGAAGGCCAAGGCGATTATTTGCCGCGTAATTGTCAGAGTCTTACAGAGTATTTGTGTGATAGCACTCATTGCCATTTAGATGACTTGTCATGTTTTGAAATACTATAATAAAAGGACCACAGAATAGAAAAGTGTGCTTATTATTAGCCAAATCAATGCATCTTTGCCGCCATTTGGCCAAATATAGACATATCGCCAGCGACCCGAATGGGAGGGTGTCTAAAAGTTCTATTTATCATAACACGGATTATGTGCAATTCCTAAGGCGTCGATTTTCGGCTTTTCAACTTTCACCGAGAACCGCAATTATGATAAATAGAGTGTAGGCAGAACACCTAACAGAATAGCGTTTATTCCGCTAAACATCGTCACAATTATGGTGCTGTAGCGAAATAAACGCATTCATGTTACTCTGGTTCAGACTTACAGAAGTCTATAGTGTTGTTGATGATTTCCTCGCACTTTTGACTGTATTCTCCAGAAATCTTTCGGAGTTCCTCCAATGCGAATCGACGGCGATTGTCGAGAACGATATCCCGGACTTTGTCATTAGAGAAACGGTGACGTTCATCATTCAGGCTGTAGTCATCGCCTGGCTGGAGCAGATAATTGATATTGATCCTGTCACGGAAATAACAGAGCACATCAAGTAATACCGAGGCATAGACCATACCACCATTCTCGAATTTAGACAGAATCGCCTGGTTCATATCCAAATCCTGTGCCAACTGTTTCTGCGTGATTCCTAACTCCTGCCGAATGAGTTTCAGCCGGGGACCTATTTCTGCTATTGTTACTTTACCATCCTTCATACCTTCTTTATATTAGGATAGCCCGTTGCACCATTCACAGGCTGGTTCTTAGTTAAAAAGCGTGGTGCCAATTCACGACGAGCAGTCTGGGAAACTGGCGGTAACCCTTGCAGGCCCGGAAGGAATGGCGCCACGCGTTGTTATATGTTTCCTATAGGGATACAATACAACCGTGTGCACATCCACTTCGTCTCCTGCGTTCTAAATTTTTTGCCAGTTTTTAGACTGAGACGCGAATGCGCTTTTGCTCATGCACTTATTCGCTTTAAACGAAATTATGCCATATTGCGAGTGCAAATATACAACAATTATTTCATTTAAACGAAAATTTTTGTTGTTTTTTTATGGTTATCTGTGCAAATCCATTTGTTGCACACAGGTTAATCCACAAAAACGAGCTGATTATGTTGATTGCACCTCCTTAATCATATTCACAAGTTGGTGCTCCAGCTCTTGCATGAAGTCCTGCAGCGAATAGCTTCCTCGTTCTATTTGGCGCAGTTTATGTTCCCACTGGCCAGTGAGTTCAGGACTCTTCAAAAGAGTCGAATGAATTTGTGCTATCAGATTTCGACCTGCTGGATTGGAAATCAGGTTGCGATGATCACGACGAACATAGTCACGTTTCACCAGTGTCTCAATGATGGAGGCGCGACTTGATGGGCGGCCAATGCCGTTTTCCTTCATGGCCTCCTTCAATGTTTCGTCGTCGACGAACTTTCCTGCGGTTTCCATTGCTTGAAGGAGCGAGGCCTCAGTATAATGCTTGGGTGCAGTGGTCATCTTCTTCTCGATGGAAGGAGTATGCTGACCAGACTCGCCAACTCTGAATGACGGGAGGGTTACCTTCTCATTGCTCTGACTGTCATTGTCTATAAGCTCCTTACCATAAACAGCACGCCAGCCTTCTGTGAGGATTGTACGACCTGTGACCTTGAACGTAAGAGAACCGGCATTGGCCAAGACTGTGGTTTGAGCATATTCACAAGATGGGTAGAACACAGCACAGAATCGACGGACTACTAAGTCATAGACTTTATGCTCAAAGTCATTGAGAGTACTAAGGTTTCGAGTGTCACCAGTCGGGATGATAGCATGATGATCTGTCACCTTACTGTTGTCGAACACCCGCTTGCTCTTTGGCAGCTGATGGCCTACCAAAGGTCGTGCTCCAGCACACACATCCGTCAGATTGGCGATAATGCCAGGACACTTGGGATAGATATCATCCGTCAGGAAACGCGTATCGACACGCGGATAGCTGGTTAGTTTCTTCTCATACAGGCTCTGCAGATTCTTCAACGTCGTATCGGCAGAGAAGCCAAACTTCCTATTGCAATCAACCTGAAGCGACGTGAGGTCATAGAGCTGTGGCGGTTGCTCACTGCTACGTTTTTCCTGCACATCTTTTATAATTAAAGGACTGCGACGGGCAACGGCAAAGGCTTCTTCAGCAGCTTGCTGAGTCTGGAACGAACTGTTGGTAAACACCGTATCACGGTATTTCGTGGTCAACGTCCAATAGGGCTTTGGTACAAAATGCTCAATCTCATTGTCACGAGCAACAATCATCGCCAATGTAGGGGTCTGCACACGTCCCACACTAAGCAGCTGTTTGTACTGACCATACTTGAGAGTATAAAGTCTGGTGCAGTTCATACCCAGTAGCCAGTCACCCTCGGCGCGAGCCAGTCCTGCCTCGAAGAGCGAGTCATAATTGCTCTGAGGTTTCAGATTCTGGAATCCCTGACGGATGGCTTCTTCTGTCAGCGACGAAATCCATAATCTCTTGACGGGACACTTAACTCCCGCGAGCTGCATCACCCACCGTTGGATGAGTTCACCCTCCTGACCGGCATCACCGCAGTTAACTATGTAATCGGCCTTCTTATACAGATCCTTGATGACCTTGAACTGTTTCTTTATGCCTGGGTTATTGATAAGCTCAACCTCGTACTGAGGTGGAATCATCGGCAACACAGACATGCTCCACTTCTTCCACTGAGGATAATATTTATCTGGCGATTTCAGTTCACACAAGTGGCCGAAAGTCCACGTAACCTGATAGCCATTACCTTCATAATAGCCATCTTTCTTTGTTCTCGCTCCCAACACCTTGGCGACCTCTAAGGCCACCGAAGGCTTCTCACAAATACATACTATCATATCGTTTTTTCCTGCAAAGGAACTGCAAACCGATAGAACCATCTACCTTACGAAATTATCATTCCTGGTTTAACAATTCAGATTGGATTCCATTCGTGAATTGTTAATTCACGCAAGAAAACTGAAACAGCAGGCCTGAGCCAGCAGATTGTTGTAGTTTTGCGCCGCGAAAGCGATAAAGAAACAAACAGCGAAATGAAACAGAGAAATCCACAATGGAAACGCCACCTTATTATAATAATAGGTGCAGCGATGATTGCAGGTCTGACGGCTTGCAATAGTAAGAAACAGAAGTTCGAGTTCGACCACGCACAGGAGGCCATAGCCGCCTGTCATCAGGAGTTGGCGACAGTCAAGGACCAGAAGGATGCCACCATCGACGAACTGGTGGCTCGCATCAACACCTGGCAGGAACTGCAGGACTCGACACTCACCCTCATGGTGCGGGATTCCACACTCCAGAACGATGCCCGACTCGCCTCGGAGTTCTTTGCCGTTACCGACAGCTTCAGGATGGTCATCACCCGCCTGGCACTTGCCAAGCAGCGCTCGATGGCCGACGTGGTAAAACTGAAGGTAGGCACCTCTGCCAGCCGCAAGTCCATGCTGGCATCCGATGAGTTCAAGTCGGCGCGTCAGTATTACCTCGATTTCAACCGCCGCATCCTCCAGAGCGCCGAGACATGCCGCAACGACATCAAAGCCCAAAAGCCGTTGGATAACAAACAGTCGGCCAACTACCGATGGCTCCTCATTCAGCCTTTCCTGGCGATGGACAACTACGCCACAGCCATGCTGACCCCGCAGCAGGAGCAGACGTTGACTCATTTGGCCGAGGAACTGCCCATGCTCCTTGCCTACGTTGACGGCAAAGACTATGCGCACTCGCCCAAATCGGAAACGGAAAAACTCTCCTCAGTGCTGAGCGAGTATTTCCTGAAGTGTTACCTCAAAAGCGTTTTGTGATGCTATTCATTATAACTGGAGAAGTCGATGAGCGCATCATCGCAAACCTGATGGGCTTCCTCGAAGCCACCGAGAGCATGGACAAGTTCAAGACCGACGACCTCGAACTGACCGCCCTGAACGACGGCAATCAGGCGACGGTAACAATCCCCTTGACCCGTCAGGAAATGATAGACGATCTGATCGACTTGCTCGTCTCGAAGCTCCTTTTGCAGGTGCTCTACCTCTACAGCGACAAGGCCGGCAACAACTTCCAGGCCATCGCCTACTCCATGCCCTATCAGGACGAAATGTATGTGGTACGCATAGCGTCACACCAGTGCGGCATCATCGACGAGATACACGTCGATTTCTATGCCTCCATCGAAACCGTCTTTACCTTCTTGAAGCAGGAGCTGGAGCGACTGGAGCAACCGCAGCCCGACCTCGACATCGAGGAACAGCAGCGTCTCGACGCATTGCTCATCAACTTCCTCTGACCACCACCGGCAGTCACCTTTCAAACAATAAGAACCAACAGATTAAACGACTTAACAAATTCATAAAGCAACATGAGTATAATTGATTTGAAAATGATTCTGATGTTCGTGATGGCCGCAGTGCCGTTCACGTTCGCTATGCGCTGGCGACCTGCATTCGCCACGCGATTCTATGAGGGCATGAAGCGCAGCGAGAACTTCCGCAAGTTCTTCACGCTCGTCATCCTGATGGTGATGATAGCCCTCGAGTTTATCGACTTCCAGGCATCCACCGCCATTGCCACGATGATGCACGACGGCCATCTGACTGCAGCCAATGCCGCACAGACCATCGGCCTTTACGGCGCACTGATGACACGCCCCTACGCCACACTCCTGGCCGCAGTGATGAGCCTGGCCATGTTCTCGTACAAGTGGGCCGACACGGTGCTCACCTACCTCCACGACCGCCCCAAGCATTTCCTCGTCGTGGCTGCCGTCGCCATGCTCGTCGCCATGGTCTCGCCCCGCTACATCATCGTCACCGAGATGCTGGAGATAGTGCTGCTTGCAGCATACATCTACCCTGACCGTATCGGCAACATAACAGGAGGCGGCATCCCGAAGTCCACTATGCGGGATGCCGAGCTGGCATAAACAATAAAGCATTACGACATGGATAAGGAAACAGTTAGAAACAGCCAGGTGCGAATTGTCACAGACATCGCTCTCTGGAACCTGCTGCTGCAGGGTGTGAAGAAACAGCCGAAGTACAGTCGCCTCGAAGCCTTCCGCGACCTGATGGAGCGTCAGCGCATCGCGCTGCTCACGGGTGACGGAAAGTTCATGAAAGGCAGCGTCCTCGAGTTCTCGAAAGCCTGGGGATGGGATCGCGAAACGGTCAGCCGTTTCTTGGAGAAGTTACAGGAGCTTGGCATCGTAACCATGACCTTGGCAGGCAACCGAAAGGCAATCAAGTTAAACTATATCACAGAAAACGATTTTTAGGGTGTACGACGACTGAAACGGAGAGCGCTTGCGCGTCTGCCCCAGGACGTGCCACACTGCCCTTGGGCAGAAGGGTGTAGCCTAATACGCACTTTGTCGGCAGATGCCCCACAAAGATGCCCGTCCTCAATCGCAAGCGAATTGGAGCAAGCTCTCGGACGGTTAGGCTCAGGGTTCACACCCCAAGTCCCCCATTTGAACTAATAAACGAATAAAAACATGGCTAAGCAAGTATGCGATTTAAGAGCAGGAAAAGGTATAACCGTTGCTCAAAGTAACGAACACCTTCGTGTAGGACAGCAAAACGCCTATATGAAGAAGGTATCAGGTACACAAGACCCCACCCGCGAGCATCTCAACTTCGAGATTGGCCGTGGTGGTGTAGTAAAAGAGGTGGATAAAGACACCTCCATCCCCACTCGTATCAGGGAAATCCTGAAGGCAAGGGGTATTACCGACCCCAATGCAGGACTTTCTGAGGATGATCCGCGCCGCCGTCGGACGGTTGCGAATATCATATTAGAGGGTTCACGCGACGTGATGCGTCAGTTGGCCTTCGGCAATCAGGAGGTGAATTTCAAACGTGGATCTGATAATTCTCAGGTCACCCGCTGCCCAGGAATTGAGAAGTGGGCACAGGACATGTATCACTTCATGGCCGACAAATACGGTGAGGATAACATTGCGGCATTTGTCGTTCACCTCGACGAGACCTTACCACATATCCATTGTACACTGCTACCCATCACAGAAAAGAACAAGTTTTCCTACAACAAGTTCTTTGGCGGTAACAAGGAGGATGGTTCACGTAAGTTCAAGGATCTGCACGACCAATTGGCCGAGGTGAATGCCAAATACGGACTGGAACGTGGTGACAGTATCGCCACGACCAATGCCAAGCATAAGTCATATATGCAGTGGCTGGAGGAACAGATTGATTCCGGCAAGGTAACCCTCAATGAGCAAGAGCAGAAGATGACTGAACAGTCCACACAGATTACGGCAAATCAAGGAAGGCTTGACAATCTGGAAACCGAAATCAAAAGAGCCGAGAAACGCTACAAGGGATTGACCACTATGATAATCAATCTTCGGGAACAGAAGCAGAAAATCATCACCGAGATTGGTGGACTTGAAGAGGAATACAAGAATGGTCATATTCCCATCGATGAACTTGAAGAGAAGAAACAAAAGTTAGAAAACCAGCTCAACGATATACAGACAAAGTTGGACGACAAGAAAACAAAACTCGATGCAGCCATGACACAGTTAGAGGAACTGACAGGCATGAAAGAGAATCTTGAAAAGGCATACGATTCGCTATATGAGCAGGTCGAAAAGAACAATCCATCACTGGAGGATGATGCCATGCGTGAAATGACTACAATGATGTGGAGCGAGGCCATCGAAGAGGTTCAGAAGGAACACCAGAGGTTGTGCGACTTCTCCAAGAAACTGCCGCCTGGACTGCGGAATGAGTTTGAGGGACTGATAGATGGTTCTTTCATCGAAGACATAGCCGAAAGAGGCAATGCAATTGTCGCCGCCGCAACCGCTATTTTCACGGGATTGATAGATGGTGCTACAAAGTATGCACAGGATCATGGTGGCGGCGGTAATGGCCCAGGAAGTGGCTGGCGACGCAAGGAAGACGAGGACGAGTATGCGTATCGTAGGCGTTGTTGCATCATGGGCCGCATGATGATGAGACCAGCTGGACGAAAATTGAAACGTTAATTCAAGTATGATAATTTCTGTGCGTCTGTGCAGTGAAATAGATGTTGTACTTTCGCGGCTAAAAAAATAAAAAGGTATTAAGCAAATGAAGAAAACAATGATTTTAATGGCGGCATGTCTCGTAGCAGGGACAGCTGCAGCACAAGAATCTCCCGTCGATGATTGGGGAGCAAATTGGTTCCTCTCAGCCAAGGGAGGTGTATCGGCTTTCATTGGTAAGCCAGTAGGACATGGTGATTTGTTTGACCGTGAGAAACCGTTGCTGAATGTGTCAGTGGGCAAGTGGTTCACGCCTCATGTGGCTGGCCGACTGGCTTTTCAGGGCCTGCAACTGAAGGATGCCAATATGGTATCATGTAATTACCAGAACCTGCACGTGGACTTCCTGTATAACCTCACAGCGCATAGTGACGGGCTGCAGAAGTGGGACATCATCCCATATGCCGGATGTGGACTGATTCATAACAGTTATAATGGTCAGAAGCCATTCGCTATCTCCTATGGTCTCATTGGGCGCTACCGACTGTCGGAACGCCTGCATCTGTCTGGAGAACTCGGAGCCACGACCACCTGGCAGAACTTCGACGGGCAGGGAGCATCTGATAAACTCGGTGACCATCTGCTGCAGGCCAGTATCGGTCTGAGTGTTACCATCGGCAAAGTTGGGTGGAAGAAAGCTCGCGCGTACGAAGTTGATTTGAACCAGGTAAACCGATATTACGACTCATGGCAGAACCAGAACAAGGGAACTGTTCCTTCGGCACAGTCCACCGCTACCCATGAGCGCAATAACTATAGCGGTCTTAACTCTCTTCGCAAGCGTTTGGCCAACAAGGATTGGGATGGCATCAGTGACACTATCAACGTGGATAGTCTGGCAGATTCAACCGCCATCGCCGCCAACAAGTACCTGCACATTCTGAAGTCTGGCAAGAAGTACATTGGCGCACCTATCTATTTCTTCTTTAAGATTGGAACCCATGAGCTGACAGAAAACGCACAGTTCATCAACATCAAGGAGGTGGCAGAAGTCATCAAGAAATATGGCCTTCATGCCCGAATCATTGGTGCTGCCGACAGCGAGACGGGTACGCCTGAGATCAACGAACGCCTGAGTGTCGAGCGAGCCGACTATATCGCAGGACTGCTGAAGGCTCACGGTGTTGACGAGACTCATATCCAGAAAAAGCATCGTGGCGGTATCGACTGCTACGAACCGCTCAATGGCAATCGTAACACCTGCGTCGTACTTTATTTCAAGTAGTCTATGGCAATACGGAAATATACTAATCCGCGAGAGTTGGATCTCTCGACAGGTCTTCAGGAGGTTTTGCGCAAGAACGGTATGCAGGCGCATATCAGTTTGGCGAAGGACGGTGGTCGTGAACTCATAGTATTGGGTCACGACTCTCCTGTTTTGACCTACAAACTGAATGAGAAACAGGTGGAGAACCTCATGGGCTGGGGAACCACCTACGAGAACAAGAAAGCCTATAACACTTTCGCCTCTATCGTGAAGGATGACTTCTACATGCCGCAGAACTTTGTTTCTGCCAGCAATGCCTTCGGTCGTGTGGCGATGGGACTGCATGGCTATCGTATCGGACATGGGGAGTATGGCTACGATGCCAGACCTGCCCGCCGAACACCTTGGTTTGCTCCCTTCAGCCGTCAGGGTCGTGGCTGGGCAGGTGACTTCGTAGGCTATGCCCCTCGTACTGAAGGATTCCATCTTCGCCGTATCGGTGACCACGCCTATCGTCCTTGGGGAGGTGGCCCGATGGTAACGGAACGACCTGACAACAGAGTGAAGCCAGGTGAAATGCTCTCTGGCGGTTATGGCTTTTACTTCAAAGGCCATCAGAAGGAAACGCCCGTCGAGGTGCTGGACCAGATTTCCATCGAACCCAAGATAAAGCCTTTGGAGGCAGCACCCCGTCCACAAGGTCAGGGTATCCCCTACTCTTCTGTCATCACCTCTGATGTATATTTCAGCAATGACAAGTTCCAGGAGGTGTTGAAGTCACACGGCATCGTCATCGACGAAGCCAAGAAGACACTTACCATACAGTCGAATCTCTCAAAGGTGGATCTCCAGTATGACCTGAAGCCGGAGGAACTGCAAAAGCTCATGGCCAACAAGGTCAGTGGAAAAGGCGGCGTTTCAGTTGATGCCCGTCTGGCCATCATCAATGAGGTCATCGGCAAGGACTTCGATACGAAGCTCACCAAGGACATGCTCGAAACCAAGGAACTGGTATCGCTCAACCTGAAGCCGGAGGTTCGTCAGGAGGTGGAAGCACCTTTCATCGAACAGGAACGCCGCATCGCAGAACAGCAGCGTCTCGCCGAAGCCAGAGCCGAACAGCGCAGAGAGTCTGAGCGTATTGAACGCGACCCTAATGCCATCAATGGCAGGGAGATTCAGGCCATCTTGGGCAACAAGGGTTGGTTCCAGCCAGTAGCCAATGGCCGTGAAATGGTCGTTGGCGAGATTCGGGTAGATAAAACGCTCAATGGTACATACGTCATGGAGGCAGAAGTCAATGGCCGACTCCTCGCCCACTCCATTTCTGCTAAAGACTATCAGAAGTTCCTCGACCTCGACGATGCCCATCGTCTGAAGATGTTCGATAAGGTATTCTCAGAGGTGGAAATCAAGTCGGCACATGGGGAGAGCCTATATCAGGATGACCTATACCTTGCGCACGACGGGCAAAGCATCGTCCACCAAAAGGAAGTGGACATCCAAAATGCCACTTCCAACAGGGTGGACGGTGCAGCCCTTTTGGAGTTTAATGAGCGTAAAGGCTTTTACCGCGAGAGAGCACATGGCCGTGAGGTCGAGGTGGGGAATATTCAGGTTGACCCTACAGCGAATGGCAAATACAAGATGACCGCTGTCATCAATGGACAGGCTATTTCGCACGAGATTACCCAGAAACAGTATGACAAGTTCCTCGCCGTCGATGACTATCACCGTATGCAGCTCTTCTCTAAGATCTTCAATGAGGTGGACATCAAGACCCGTCCAGGCGAAGGCCATAACCTCGGTGCTGCTCTTTTGGCCGCATTGGTCGTTGGCGGTGAGGTGATGCGTGATGGTCTGTCTGTCCCCCATGAGCCGAGACCTGAGATTTATGGAACCCGTACCGGCCCCGTCTATCATAAAGCAGGAGTTGTCAGTCCGGCTGATGTGGCTGCTGCCAACTTCCGCTCAGAGGAAGCTAACCTTGGTGTTCCTGGGCCTGACGAGGGTATCAGACGTGGCATGTAGAAAATTTATCTTTATTAAAGAAGAATGATACCATCTTTATTCTTTCATAATCGACGCGGACTACTGGCATTGGCCGTCCTGATGGGCGTGTCTGTCAGTAGTTTTGGGCAGGTTGGCGAGGCCAATCCGCTGCAATATGCCGCTATTGCCGAGGGGACGAGCCTACTGAACAGCACGATAAACAGCCAGACGAAAGGTATGCAGAAGACCGCTGCTTTTCAGGGAACCATCGCGGCAGAGTTCACGAAGATGAAACAGTGGGAGGGTAAGTATAATGCTTACCTGAAAACGGCTCGTGGCTATGCCGATGCCCTTAAAGCCGGGTGTTCGCTCTATGCCGATGGTGTTCAGACCCTGCAACATCTCTATGAGATACAACGGGCCATCAATGCTAATCCTGTGGGCATCGGTGCCACGTTGGCCATGAACGACCTCTATCTCGAAACAGCGACGGAGTTCATCAAGACCTACCGCCTGTTGAAGGTGTCGGTGGCCAAGGGTGGAACGGACAATATGCTGACGGGAGCCGAACGGACGGAAATGCTCTGGCAACTGTCCGACGAACTGGCCCGGCTGAATGCCAAACTGCGCACCCTCGCCATCAGTATCGCGTATCATAATCTGACGGATGTCTGGAACCAGTACACGGCTGGGATGGTTGACAAGAGCCATGCCGAGATAGCCAGTGAGGCCTACGAACGCTGGCGCAGGGCATCAACCGTGAGTCAAATATTGAACGAATGATGAAAAAGCTATACTTGTTAATACTATTGTGTGTGCCGCTGAAGTCGGTGGCCGGTATCGACCCCGGACGTGTGGCTGCCATAGAATTAGCCTCTGACCAGGCGAAGAAAACCATTGAGTCGCAGGAGAAGGCGCAGCTGCTGATGACCACCGGCCACGTCTGGATAAAGGAGGAGGTGGAAGCCACGACCGACTTCCAGCGTGAGTTCAACGATTATCTGGATAAGTTCCACGATGTGCTGTCGATTGCTGCAGAAATCTACGGCATCTACTACGAGGTGACGCAGACCTCGAAATGCGTGAAGGACTTGGGCCATGTCCTCGCTGACAGTCCTGAGAACGCCTTGGCCGTGGCTTTCTCCACCCGTCGAAATGTGGTCTATCGCAATATCGTGCGCACCACGCTCGACGTCATCATGGACATCCGTAAGGTGTGCTTTGAGGGCAGCAAGATGACTGAACAGGAGAAGAACAAGGTCATCTCGACCATCCGGCCCAAACTGCGCACCATCAACAAACAGTTGCGCCAGCTCACACTCGCGCTCCGCTATACGTCGTTTCTCGATGTCTGGAACGAGCTGATGGAGCGGGCCTATTACATGAACCCCGCCACCAAGCACGACATCATCACCCGCTGCCGCCGCCAGTGGTGGAACAACGCTAAATCGGTAAGATAGAAATGGAAGAGTCGAAAGAGATACAAAGTATTTACAGCATTTTCCGAGTCGTCATCTACGTCTCGCTGGTCGTTGAGTTTTTTGAGTATGCCTGCAATCCTGAGCTGCTCGACACGTTCGCCGGAGTGCTGACCGACCTGCATGAGCGCATGGGCCGCTGGCTGATTTACCAGCCTGGCCACCTCGCCTATAGTAAGATTGCCACGCTCCTGCTGGTCATCATCACCTGCATCGGTACCCGCAATAAGAAACAGATTGAGTTCGATGCTCGTAAGATGGTGTTCTGGCCCATTGTCATCGGATTCGTGCTGGTTCTGCTGGCCGTGTGGCTCTACTACACCGACTGGCTGCACTATCGCATGTGGATATTCCCGCTGAGCATCTGGCTCTACATGGTGGCCTCCATCGTCGGTACGGTGTGCGTCCATGTGGCGCTCGACAACGTATCGAAGTATCTGAAGGAGGGACTGATGAAAGACCGCTTCAACTTCGAGAACGAGAGTTTCGAGCAGAACGAGAAGCGCGTCGATACCAAGTACGGCGTGAACATCCCCATGCGCTACTACTATCATGGCAAGTTCCGTCACGGATGGATCAACATCAATAACCCCTTCCGTGGTACGTTCGTCGTGGGTACGCCTGGATCGGGTAAGACCTTTTCTGTCATCGAGCCGTTCATCCGTCAGCACTCGGCCAAGGGCTTTTCGATGGTGGTGTACGACTACAAGTTCCCTACCCTCGCCCAGAAGCTCTACTACCACTACCGCATCAACAAGGCGAAGGGCAAGACGCCGCCGGGCTGTCAGTTCAACATCATCAATTTCGTGAATGTGGAGTATTCGCGCCGTGTAAACCCCATCCAGCATAAATACATCGACTCGCTGGCCGCTGCCCAGGAGACCGCAGAGACGCTTGTCGATTCGCTGAACAAGGGTAAGAACGAGGGTGGCGGTGGCTCCGACCAGTTCTTCAAGACCTCTGCAGTCAACTTCCTCGCCGCCTGCATCTATTTCTTCGTGAATTACAAGCGTCTGCCCTACGACAAGGACGGCAACGAGCTGGTGCCGGAATATACGGAGGACAAGGAGACACACCACAGGAAACTGACGGGTCGCGTGTTCGACAAGGCTGGCAATACCGTCACGCCTGCCTATTGGTTGGGCAAGTACAGCGACATGCCGCATGTCTTGTCGTTCCTGAACATCGACTATAAGACCATGTTCGAGATACTGCAGACCGACCCGGAGATATTCCCGCTGATTGCACCGTTCAAGTCGGCCCTCGATGGCAAGGCGATGGAACAGTTGGAGGGTATGATCGGTACGTTGCGTGTGCAGACCTCGAAGCTGGCCACCAAGGAGGCCTACTGGATATTTCACAAGGACGGCGATGACTTCGACCTGAAGGTCAGCGACCCCAAGAGTCCGTCGTACTTGCTCATTGCCAACGACCCGGAGAAGGAACAGATTGTGGGTGCCTTGAACGCCATGATCCTGAACCGTCTGGTGACACGAGTGAACAGTGGCCAGGGCAAGAACATCCCCGTTGACATCTGTGTGGACGAGGTGCCGACGCTCTATTTCCACAAGATAGACCGTCTGATCGGTACGGCACGAAGCAACAAGGTGGCCGTCATCCTCGGATTCCAGGAACTGCCGCAGCTGGAGGCCGACTATGGCAAGGTGGGTATGCAGAAGATTATTACCACCATCGGTAATGTCGTGTCCGGCTCTGCGCGTAACAAAGAGACGCTCGAATGGCTCTCCAACGACATCTTCGGCAAAACGGTACAGCTCAAAAAGGGTGTCACCATCGACCGCGACCGCACCAGCATCAATCTCAACGAGAACATGGACTCGATGGTTCCTGCCTCGAAAATCTCGGATATGCCCTCCGGCTGGATCTGCGGACAAGTGGCCCGCGACTTCACCCCCACCAAGACTGGCCGTCACGGTTCGATGAACATCCAGAAGTCGGAGGAGTTCCAGACCTCGAAGTTCTATTGCAAGAGAGTTTTTAGGGTGTTTCTTGTGCCTTGTAAATCAACAACTTACGCGAGCCGCTTGCTCAAAAGACACAAACGAGAAACAAAATGTACCGAAATCGTTCCTTCGCTGTTTCTTGGGTACAAAGGTACAAATTTTCCGCGAAACAACCAAAAGTTCGTAGGAGAATATAACCTCATAGCAGAAAATTAACAAAAAGGATTCATGAAGTGTTAAAAACGGAAAACAAATTTACGAAGGGATAACAAGTCAAAGAAAAGCTGTTTCTTTGCACAGTCAATCATAGACCATTAATATTTTATAGAAATGTCAGGAATTAATAGTAACAGTACCGAGAACGTACCTTCAGGGAAGGTTAGCGATCTCATTCAGCGCATTAGTGTGCTGGAGGATGTCCTTTGTGCAGCCAAGGAAGTCCTCACTCTTGAAGAAGCTGCAGTGTTTATGGGTATCAGCCGTAGTACGTTGTACAAGATGACACACAACAATGTCATCCCGTTCTATCGTCCTAATGGCAAACTCATCTACTTTGAGAAGTCTGAGTTACTGGCTTGGATGCGTAAGAACCGGGCTATCTCACAGGAAGAGGTGAATGAACACGCCCATCAGGTTTTACAGAAAATGGCAATGGGTTAAGTCTGTTCATCTGGATTTAGTTTTGTTTGGTGGAGGTGGGACACAAGACTCCCACCTCTTTAACAAAAACAACGTACAAAATGAAGTATACTAATATAAGATACAGTACTACGCTCAATGATGCGCAGACGGATTATCTGGCAGATGAATGTCAGGACATCAACCGTATGATGTGCTTCAAGACATTCCTTCGTATGGCAGTTTTGGAACAAACCAAGGTATCGAAAAAGCATTTCTCAGCTGTCCTACAGCCAGGCCAGTTCATGGCATCTAAGGTGGAGCTTTCTATGATGTGGGGATGCAATCGTAAGACTGCGACCAGGATCATCAAGGAGTTTAACCTGATGGGCATTCTTGAATCTGTTCCTTCCAACCGAACCACAATCCATACCCTAAAGTGCTTATCTGTCTGGTTCACCAACCAAGGGATGGTCAAGAACAACTTCTTTGTCAGTAACCCTATTGTCAGACCTGTTGTGAAGCCTATAAGGAATGGTAGTCATGTCCCACCTGAAAGCGAGGTTAAGCCAGTCCTTACAGATCCGGCTAAACCACAAGTTTCAGGCGAGACATCGACTGTTGGCCATGATGCCGATGGTTCCGACAAACCCAACGGACAGTTGACTAACTCAGCCGCCAATGGCCAAACGGAACAGAATCTTACACCTTCATCTTCGCTATCGTCTGACAATATAATAGGTATAGGTGCCGATGGCATCGGTAGCGCCGATGGCTCAGACCATTCTCTTGCTGAATCCGTCACGAAACCAAGTACAGGCTTAGCCGACTCAGAACAAACCAAGCCAAAGCCCAGCGGACTGAACCCCGATGCGACAAAGGCTGAAAGCGACCAATCCCCGCATAGCCAATGCGAGGCATCGCTTCAAGAGTGTGTAACAAAAGGGAAAGAGAAAGTGCCGTGACAAACCCGTTATGTGCATGCGGAGTGAAGAAGGGCTTGCCCTTATTATAGCCCACTATAACTACTGACGTAGTTGTGGGCTCTTCCGAGGGACTCATGGCTTTGCCCTAAGAACCTACAAGGCTCTGCCCTTGACCCGTTCAGGACGCTGCCCCGACACCTCGCTCATGAGTTTCACCCCTGAGAACCCGGAGCAAAGAGTGACCCTCCCTTTGCAAACCCCGCTCAGTGGCATCTGCCCCTAAGAACCCTGAGCAGGAAGTGACTCTCTCCCTGCACCCTCCAATCAGGGTTCACACCCCGATACCCCCTTTGGAAGAATCGCAAAACATACAAATTTATAAAAAACAGATTTTCATAAATTCATAATATTACAATTACCATGAGTGAAATTGCCAAAGCATCCGACCATATAAAGCCGTGTAACATTGAGCAGAGCGAACGCCACAATAGGCGGGACGCAGACTATATCGGCTCGCTCAATCCCCGCATACTGTATGTGCGTACCGATCTGAGTCACAACAACGAGTCATATGTCGCACCTGACATGAAGGGTACCAGCCTCCAGCAGCATTATGAAGCTATCAAAGTCTTAGTGAAGCAGAAAACCGGGCGCAAGATGCAGGAGAAGAAGGTGCCATATGTCGCCAAAAGTGGAAAAACGAAGGAGCGTAACGGCAGCAGTCCCATCCGTGAGAGTGTCGTTAACATCAAACCTGACACCACAATGGCCGACCTTCAGAAGTACACCGAAAGAGTTCATGAGAGGTGGGGCGTAAGAGCCATCCAAATCCACATCCACAGGGATGAAGGCCATTTTGAGAATCCCGATGACCCATCAACATGGAAGCCGAATCTTCATGCGCACATCATCTGGGACTGGATGAACCATGAAACGGGCAAGTCCTTCAAACTCGACAAGAAGGACATGGAACAATTACAGGACATGGCAGCTGAGACATTGGAGATGGAACGAGGCCAGCGAAAGGCAGAAACAGGTCGTGAGCATCTGGAGCGTAACGACCTCATTATCCAGAAACAGGAAGAGAAGAAGCAGAAGAATCAAAAGGAACTTGAAGCCCAAAAATCCGAAATCGACAAACTGGCACAGGCATCCATGTTCGACAAGCTCCTGAACAGTGGTCTTAGTCCCACTGTCAGGAAGGCAATGGAAGATGAAGAAGCAGCCCACAGGGAAGAACTTCGTCAGGCCGTGACAGCTCATGATAAGGACGGGAATCTCCTATATTGGGTGGCAGGCGACAAGAAAGATCAGCCTCTGATGTGGGAAGAATATGCAAGGTGTCTTGAAGATGAAAAGAGCGAACAAGCAGCTCTGGCCCAAGGTGACAAGGAAGCTGCCGTTGAGAAAGCAAAGAATGAGGTCAAGCAGAAATATGATACGGCAATGGCCGAACTGAAAGCGAACTATGAACAAAAACTTCAGAGAGCACGTCTGGCATATGACCGGGACGGCAATCCCATCATGAAGGATTTTGGTTTGGGGAATCGCCAGCAGATTACTAAGGTTGAGCGAATCGAGATGCTTGAAAAAGAACTGTCTGATACCAAGAAAGCCAACAACGACTTGTTGGATAGGTTGAAAGTCATGCGCGACCTTGTCTTTGCTTTCTGCTCATTGAACTTCAAGAAGGTGGTCAAAATCGTATTTGACCAATGGAAGAAAGGCTTCAAAGAGTTCACCAAGGACTTGAAAGACATCATTCAAGAAGCTATGAGTGTAGAGAAAACAGAGAAAGGTCGACAGAACTACGTTAATGATACGTTCCAGTTTGCCAAGATGATGGCTAAGACAGACCCTGATTATAATCTTGATTTTGAAGACCTGAAACCGCTCCATGAGGATGCTATGCGTATTGCTGATGGAACCTGGGACTCATACCATGAGAAAATTGATAAGCGTGAGCAGCTCTTTGATGCAGCGGTCAAGGCTGTGATAGAGATGGGTAATTGTTCGTCCCAGAGACACCTGAACCAAGAACAGGCCAATACTATCGAAGCTTTCCTTGCCTTCGATGGTGGCGACAGAAATCAGTTATGCGTGGACATTTGGAACAAAGCCAAGCCCCAGGTTGAGTATTATTGGCAGGACGGTACTCTTAGTGCGCTTGATGAACTACGCACAAAGGAACTGTATGGTCAAGGCAAAAGTCAGAGGCACGGACGGGGTGTGTAATTCTACAGTTTTACCACCTTATCACACAACTTCCCGACTACAGAACGATGTGTGATTAATAGGATCGTTTTCTGCGGATTGACTGCAAAAAGACGATGATAAAGTTCACGCTCGGTCTCTTCATCGAGTGAACTGCTGATCTCGTCGAGCAGAAGAATATTTCCACTTTTTTTACTTTTGGCGTTACAAAGTTACAACATTTCCCGACATATCGTACGATTAAAAAAAAAGATGAAGTAAATCCACATTTCCGAAGAAGGTAAAGCTCCATTAGATAACCGTAAGCAGTGTTCAACCTGAGAGGTGCGAGCCTGCGAGTACTCAGCCATCAACACTTGTCGCCAAGTGTTCAAGAGTTTTTCGTATCACGAAAAAACCTCTTGCTAACT
>OCTW011593692.1_pt1 | contig 51871 bp, 39 predicted proteins | sample 1539671 | NCBI WGS metagenome assembly OCTW01 (sample SAMN02144230, study PRJEB22623) | gut metagenome | biome: sheep rumen | host: Ovis aries | place: New Zealand | reverse complement strand
GATCCACAACTGCCCTTCTTGGGCTGTTGTCGTCTCGCCCGCCGCCTTCATATACGTCGTAGAGCCGGAACTGCTGTTCAAAAGGCTCGCCATATTCGCCGTGATTTGCACGAGGTACAAATCTTGATATTCCATAAATCTGACGTACTTCTTCGCCTCGATGCTCGATGAGAAGGTCGGCACGGAAGATCCGCCCTCGTATCGATTGAGAACGCTGTCGTAGGTCGCGCCGTACAAATGGTCTCGAACGTTTGAATCGCTTGCATCCATATAGTAATATCTCGCGTCCTCGATTTGGAAAACCTTGTTCGTAAGAACGAGATTTTCCTGTGTGCGACGTTTGTTGGTCGTATCGTTCGTCTTGGCGTCTGTGAGGTAGAAGCAAACAGGATTCGAAACGAGATTGACGATCGCGCCGCCCGTCTCTCCCGTGATCGTCGGAACGAGCTCATAAAAGCCCGCCTCCAAGTCGCCGATGACGACCGTGTACGGATCGGACGAAGCAGTGTAAACCGTCGTTCCGTTGACCGTGACGCTGAATGCGGTCTCGCCAGGCACGATTTGGCTCCTGTCGTCCTCTTGGACGGTGAGGGAAATGCCCTTGCCTTCCGACCTGTCCGCGTTTGTGATGTCGTATGCGTTGTAGAGGGTCGCAATATCCGTGATTTGCTTATAGCCCTGCTCGGACGGGAAAGCGCTGTCCACCTTGAAGACGCTTCTCTTGTCATAAACGACGCGAACGGCGTTCGTTTCGCTCTTGTTGTCCGCGCTGTCGACAGCGACGAAGTAAATGTTCGCGTCAAGTCGCACCTCTTCGCCGAGAATCCCGAGAATGAATTCGTCAAGAGGATCGGCAAGCGTATCGTCGATGTTCGAATTGTATTGATAGATTTCGTTTTCGGTCAAAACGTTCAGAAGGGTCGTGGTTCTCTCGCCGTTTTCAAGAAGGGTGCGAGTCGCAGTCCGCAAAGTACCGCTTTCGTCCGTCCAGTTGACGACGAAAGAGATATTGACGATTTTAGCGCCGACCGTTTTGCTGTTCACAAGTTCATAGGTCTTGGTTTTGAGTTCGTTTGACGGAGTGCCGAGCGAGAGAACGGGCGGATTTCCGTCGAGTTTGTACGGACCGAAGCACTTGTAGTCTTTGAGCCCGTACGGAGAAATCGCAAGCGCGTGCAAATAGTACGTCCCGCTCGCGATACCCGCGCTCTCATCCTGAACGAGGGTTACACCAAAGGATCCGGTGTCCTCTTCCGTCAAAACGTAGGCGTTTTTGTAGGCGCTGCCCGATTCCTTGTCCGTCTTTGTGTCGCTTGTGCTCCACTCATAGAAGATCGTTCCTTCCGCTTTTTCGTCGGCGTTTATGGACAACATGAGGTTGTAGATATTCTTTTCTGACGCAGAGCTTTCTTTGTCAACGGTAAGGCTCGGCTTGAAATAGTTTATCGAGCCGTTGAGCATCGTAAACGTTCTCGTTGCGTCCGTATATCTGAGCTTGTTGTTTTCAACGACCTTATACGAATTGAGGTTGTATGCGAGGTCTCCGATATCGTCTGTCGGCAGTTGATAGCGGATCGAGGTGATGTTTGTGTACGGTAACTCCGACGCGTCCACTTCATAGACGAGAGTGTCCGTATAATTGCCTTCGACGTAATTTGCATAAAACGGTTTTGCGAGGTTGTTGATTTTCAGAGTCAGCGAGCGCCTCTCGCCTGCCCCGTTCGTTCTCGAAGCATAAACGGGTTCGCTGAAACGAATATAGAAGCGGAGCTTCCCGTCCTCTAAAAACCTCGAATCGTCAACGTACTCGCCAACGATCGTCGGAGCGGTGTCGTCGATCAGTTTCATGAAGAACCAAAGGTCTCTGAACTCTATGTCGACTTCCCTATTCTTGTTCCAGATAGCAAGACCGTTATCCAAAACGCCGTCGTAGGGATCGATCTTGAAAAAAACGGAATCCGTAAACGTTCTGTCGTTCGCGTACCAAGTATCGCCGTTTTGATACCAATAGACGCGTTTGTTGAAAGGCGACACCTTTCTACTGTTGACTTGAATATAATTGTCGTCTTCGTCGTTCGGATCTTGTCCGATGCTGATAAGATACATTGCGCGCCCGTTGAGCTTGTCCGCGTTATCGAACATTCCCAAAGCGCTTCTCTTCGGCTCGAAGCCCAAATAGAGATACAAACCGGGCGTATTTTTGTCCGCGCCGTCATACTTTGACATCATCTCTTTGTTGCCGGCGAGCGTATAGATATCCGTGGAGGAATGGAATTCGGAGTTATCGACGTATCGGATCAGATACGAACCGTATGCGGTTGCAAAACCTTGGTTGACAAAGGCGTTCAACCAGCGCGTTGTCGTGTCGTTGACAAAGGAAATGCCGCTCTGCCAGGATTTCCAGGTTTTTTTACCGTCCAAATTGCCTTTTCCGCCGTGAAACAACGACTGCATCAGCTCGTAGTCGTCAAGATATGCCACCTCTCGCGAACCGCCGATAGAGTCAACGACGATCCCCGTCGTCGCGCTCACTTCGCTTTCGTAGGTTAGATAGCACTTACAGCTGTTCTTTGTCTCATCGACCGCACCGTTTTGCACGCCGTCGATAACAAGGTCGAAATATCTCCCGTATGTCTCGCCGTTTGACGTAATGCGCAGTTTTTCTCTGTCCGTCGTGACGTTCAAGCACTTGATTGCGACCAAATAGGACGCTTTCCCGTCTTGGCCGATCGTAAGAGTCGCCGTGTTTGCAATACTCTTGTAATCGACGCTCGGGATCGCCGTTCCGCCCTCCGTATGGTAACTGACTTTAACAATGTCACCGGGCGTACCGACCGCGACGATCTCCGAATAGATCAAGCCCGTATTGCTTGAAGCATTTGCCGCAGACGAGGCGAAACAGACCGTGTTCGACGCGGAAGCGTATGTGGTTTTTACATTCATTGTCACAAACGCAAATGCAAAACACACGATGAGGACAAATGCAAAACAGAGGATTAAACGATTGAGAACTCTTCTATTTTTCATTTTTGATCACCTCATTACCGATGACGATTTCGCCCATCGCGACTTTTTTGCAGAACTTTAAGAAGGTGAGGTCGGGATCTTCCAGCTTTGCCTCTTCAAAAGCGCGCATGATGTCGTCTTGCGTGACGTCTTGTGCGCCGGATGTTCTCTCCGCACTCTCCCCTTCCTTGACCGGCTCCGAGGAGGCATCTTTTTCGGCGATAGTATGGTTGTCCTCCGCCGTCACCTCGGTTTCTTGCCGAATCGAATGCTTTTCGTTTTTCAAAGCAGAGCTTGGCTTGTTTTGCGTCTCAAGCAACGCTCTGTTCCTTATCCTTATATCGTAGAAAACTTCGTTTTCGTTGAAGAATCTGTTCGCGAGCTCCGAATTGTCCATTTGACCGATATGATAGAGATTCACTTTGAATTGCGGAGTGAAATAGGTCTTGAGCGGATAGTTGCCGAAGGTGACGATAATCGAGTGACCGATGTCGCCCGGATGATTGAGACGTTGGAGTTCCGACGGATAGATGAGCGGCCTCGTCTGCACGGACGTCGAGAAATTGGTCTCGCTATTCGCGCTGCCCGACTGCGAAGTCGTCGCAATGGTGATGTTTCCGCAAAGTTCGCTGTACTCTTTGCAGGTATTCATGTCGTTTGAGCCGATAAACATCTTTATGCCGCAATTGCCTTTGACGATGTCCGCGACCGTCTCGCCGTACACGTTGTTGAGTTGCGCGTAGGACTGAACGATCATAACGAACCAAATTTTACGGCTGCGTCCGACCGTGATAAACTTATCAAACTTCTCTATCTTCGGCATATTGCCGAATTCGTCCATGATGAAATACACGTTTCTCGGCAGGCTGAGTTCTTTCGTCGCGGAGGCGACCTTGATGAGCGTCTTATAAATGTTCAATATAAACACCGCCGCGAGTTTGTGTCTCGTGTCCTTTTCGTCGGGGATCTTGAAGAAAAGAACGGTCTTGTGGTCGGCAAGCGATTCCGCCGTAAAGTCGGAAGAACTCGTGAGCGCGCAAATGCCCGCGTCGTTGAAGAGCATGAGTTTGTCATACACGATAGACATATAACTCGCGCGCGTCGTCGGTGCCGCGTCGCACACTTGCTTCGAGAGCGAATACGCTTTGCTCAAAGGGCTCCTGCCCTTGAAGTACAATCTCAAATCCTCGTAGTCCTTATTGGAGTTTTGCAGGATCTTCGTGACATTGAAGAAGTTGAACTTCTCCTTTGTCATGCCGTTTGCCTCGTCGTCCGAGTCTTCGAGCATAGCGAGAAGCACCGCGAGCGTTATGGATCTTGCGCCCTTTTCCCAAAGCGGGTCTTTGTCGTTTTCGATAGGAATGAGGACGGACACGAGGTCATTGAGATCCTCATACACTTGATCGTAGAGTTTTTTTCTGTATATTTTTACGCTCTCGATGAGCCTTTGATAATTCACGTACGCCTTGCCGTCAAACTCGTACCACTCGTCGACCTTGTTAAAGTCGTCCTTGTCTCCGTCGAGCTCGAGCCCGGAAACATAGGCGTTGTCCATACGTTTGAAGGCCTTTGTGTGCGCGGTACGGTACTCTTCGTATGCGTCCCAAATCGCGTCGAGCGGATTCCAGCGGTAAGAAGAATACGTATCGCGCAGATCGACGACCTTGACGTCATAGCCCTTCTCTTGCAAGAATTTAGAGTGCATGGCAAAGAGTTCGCCCTTCGGGTCGGTTATGACCATAGAACTGCCCGCGTTCGTTGCGGCGAGGAGTTGGATCATCGGCGAGACGAACGTCGTCGTCTTACCGCTACCCGTAGACCCGATGACGATCGCATGGCAAGGAGAATTGAACGCGACTTCCATATCTTTGCCCTTGGAGTCGAGACGGGCAAGCACGGGGATCCCGTCCTTGTCGACGTTTTTGAGCGCGCTGTATTCGTAAACTTTGAAAATCTTTCTCTTTTCCTCTTCCGTCATCCAGCGTGAGTTTTCGAGGTTGGTATCTTTGACCTGTTTGAGTTTTCCGCTCGCGCCGATGCTCGATCTTGCAAACACTTGAATAAAGTTTTTGTTGATAAACAGCACGTACACCAAGAACAATGCGCCAAACGTGCCGATGAGGATCATATAATACTGCCAGGAGATCATGATTCGGTCGAGAGAGCCGTACCAATCGACGACCGCAAACTCAAACTTGCAGTCGATCAGAGTGTACAGTACATAACCGAACACTTCGGATACGAGAAGTATCGCCGACACGACAAACAGGATCTCTTGCAATTTGCCGGAAGCGAATTTGTGCGAAAGGATTACGCAACCGAACAGCATAAACGTCACGAACAGGAAGATTTCCCATCTGAGATAAGCAAGAATTGTGAAATTGCCTGCCGCGTTAAAGAACATCCCCATCACCGCAACGACGGGAATGGTGACGATGTTGCTCAAAACAAACGCACTGAGAATTACAATAAGAAGAACGTGTTGTTTTTTCATCGCTTATCCCTCCGTTATCGTGAGTTTTGCGCGCATTTCATCCACTTCAAGCGTTGCGGTCGGATCGTTCGCTACAATATGTGCGACGACCCTGTAAGTTCCGACTTCCGAAACGCCTGTCGTGCTGACCACTTGATTGTTGCTGTCAAGATATTCATACGTGACGGTGACGTCATCCCTGTCCCAAATTCTGTTTGGCACCTCTTCATACTCGTTTGTGTGAATCTCGCCGTCGTACGTTACGGTTTTGTCTTTCATATATATAAAATTGCTGATTTTTTTCAAATTTCCTTTTGTGATTTGCTCATACGTGAAGTACCCGCTCTCGCGTCCAACGTCGGCACTCGCCCTGAAATCTTCGTCATCCGTGATATAGTCGAACTCCACAATGTAATGATAGGCCTGGCCGTTGTCGTTGGTGAATCCTTCGCTCATAGGGCCAAACATAACCTCGTGCCAATCATTGCTGTCATTTATATAGATTCGCTTCACTACAAAGAAGGTGCTTGGCAACTTAAAGTTAATACTTTTTGTTTCCGGGTTATACCAAAAATCAGTAGGTTCAACGTCACGTTTCAACACTTGACGTTTAATATCATACGTTAAGTGGGTGATTGTGAGCGTTGCGCGCATCTCGTCGACGTCCAAAGTGTCGCCGGAATTTTTAGGTGTAAAGTGAGCAATGACCGTATACTCCCCTGCATATTTAACTTTATAGTTGCTGATGAACTCGTTGCCCTTATAGTATTCGTACGTCACGTTGACGCCTGAAGGCACCGCTTTTGCTTCTATTCCCCATGAATTTGTGTCAAAAGAGAGCTCTCTGTCTTCAAATATGACGACACCTTCAAGCGCAATATTGTATATGCGGATCGTGGCGGACAAATCTTCTTGCGGATTGACGTTGTCTTCGTCGATTGTGAAATGCGCTTCCACGGTGTAAACGCCGGGGCCATCGCAATAATCAACTTGTACGCCGCCTTTTGTTGTGACGATTTCATACTTTGCTCCATACGGGATGAAATATCCGTCCTCAAGACCCGGATAATACGGTTCGCCGTCATCCTTCCACTTTTTGTCCGAAAGCGTAGCGTTCACAGTGGCTTTGTTGATCGTGAGAGTCGCTTCCATATCGTCGATTGCCACATAATTTACAAGGTCCACGATAAAATGTACGACGACGGTATATTCGCCTGCGCTTACGACGCCTTCCGCGCTGACTGTCGCACCGTTTTGCTTGTATTCATATCTGACTTCCACGCCTGCGGGCACGTCTTGCGGCGCCATGGTTTTTTGCGTTCCGTCATAAGTCTCGACTTTGTCTTCAAACGTCACGCCGGACATATCGTATTCATATTTGTCTATCGTGAGAGTCGCGCTGAATTCATAGAGCACGCGCTCCGACCCGTCGCGAAGAACGAACGCCTTGACAAGGTATTCTCCCGCGTTTATCGCCTCTTCGACCTTGGTGCCTGCCGAGTATATCTCATACTGAGCATGCGTGCCTTGAGCGACGTTTTGCGCTTCGATGATCTTTGCCGTGCCGTCATAAGTCACGACTTTGTCTTCCATCAAAATTTCGTCGTACGTATACGTTCCCGACGCCATTGGCAAAGAGATGCTTTTTGCGAGGTTTTCGTCAATATATGCAAACTCGATCGTATAGCGGTACGTCGTTCCCGGCACGAGTGCGTCGCTCGGGTCGCCCCAAACGGTTCTCCTGTCGTCCTCGCCGTCAAGATAGAAGGCAAACGAAGTGATGCGATAGACGTCCGTATCGAGTCCGGCGACGCTCATCGCGTACGCCTCTTTGTCATAGACAAGGTCGGCCGCGGACACAGTGTGTCCGTCGACTGTAAGACTGCCGTGAACGGGATTGATGATGAGGTATGCCATGAGTTCTTGCACGTCAACCGTCTCGTTCGGATTTTCCGCGTTGAAATGCGCCACCACTTCATACTCGCCCGCATACGTTTGGTCATTGTTCTCGTACGTGACAAAAACGCCTGTCGGCAATTCGCCGGATATGCTGACCGAATGCACTTGGCTGTCAAAGTCAGCCGTCTTGTCATCAAACAAAACGTCGTCGCCGAGTGCTATCACTCGCTTGTTCACGACGAGTTTTGCCTGCATATCGGGGATAGCGTTGTAGTTTTTGGAATTGCTCGCGTAGCGCGCGACCATCCTATATTCGCCCGCGTACGCGTTGGAAGAGACGGGATTTCCGTCCGCGTCATAGCACGCAAAAGTGACCGTCACACCCGCGGGAAGCACGGAAGACGCGTCCAAAGACGGAACGAAGTTTTGTCCGTCGTAGGTCTTCTCTTTATCGGTGAAGGAAACCGCCGACATATCATAATCGGCTTTTTTGATCGTCAAGGTCGCTTGTTTGGGAGCGATGATATTGAAGTTCGAATTACTGCTTTCAAAACGCGCGACGACGCGATAAGTACCCGCGTTGACCGCATTTGAGATCAGTATATTTTCCGCGTATACGCTATAAGTCACGTTGACGTTTTCGGGAACGTTTTGCGCCTCTATTTGCTTCACCGTTCCGTCGTAGACGAACGTTTTGCTCTCAAACGTGAGCGCAGTCGTATCGTAATCGGCTTTTTCGATGACCAGTTGAGCCGAGAGGGTTTTTGAAACGTATCCCTCCTTTGAGATCACTCCGACGACGTCGTAAGTGCCGGCGCTTGTGAACGTGTTGCCGTAAATGTACTCTATCGTCGCGCCTTCCGGCAAATCGTGATTGAGCGTGACTTTGTGCGGCTGTCCGTCATAAACGCAGGTGTACCCTTCAAGCGCGTATATGTCATCAAACTCGTGACGCGAAACGTTGATCTTCATCGTCGTCACATAGGTGCCGCCATACACGACTTTGACTTCTTGCTCTCCCATTTTGAAAAACTTCAGCCTCTCGGACTCGGGGATCATATCTTCCGTCAAATCGACTTCCTTTGTGTCACCGTCCGCATATACGACGACGACCTTCTTGCCGTCATAAGAAAAATCGCCTATCGCAATTTCAATCACGCTGTCGTCCTTCATGCGAATACCGTTTATGATGACCACGCGACTGCAGCTGTAAAGCAAGAGAATCCCACAGAGTGCGATAATCAAAAGCAGACAGATTTTTGCGGTTTTACTCTTCATACGTTCGTCCATTTTCTATTCCGTTATTCGAGTCTGTCGGAATAGAAAAACAGTAATATCAAACTAATACTACCATTTCAAGTGCCACAAAAGTGCCACAAATGGGCGATTTGGAAAAATATTTACTTTTTAATGCTTAAATTCATCATCAAAGAGCGCCCACGGATACTGCGTCATATACTCTCCGCGGTACATCCTTATGGCGTCGGGGTTTCCGCGCTTATACTCGTAGGCGTCGCAGTCAATTTTGTCGATATCCACATAGCATTCGTTGTAACGTTTGACAAAAACGTCGCTCGCGTGCACGCCGGCTAGCGTCGATTGGATGTCTGCAATGAGGTTTCTGAGATACGACTTGTGATCCTCTTCCCATAGGACGGCGTTGAGTTCGTTGATGTTTATTGCCGCCCCTTCCCTGTCCACAAGATAAGCAAAAAGCTCCTTGGATTTACTCCTCTGAAATTTGAGCGGAACACCGCTCGCAAACACCTCGAAATTGCCAAAACATTTGCACTCGATTTTGTGCGTATGTTCGAGCGAAACTTGGTATCTGAGACCGTTTATTTCTTCTCTTATCTTCTTTTCGTTGACGGGTTTTGTAATATATCCGGAGGCGTGGAGCCGGTATGCTTCAAGCGCATAATTGTCGTATGCCGTGACAAAAATCACGTTTACGAGCGGATTGACTTTCTTGAGCTTTTTTGCAAGCTGTATGCCGCTAACTTGCGGCATTTCTATGTCGAGAAAAGCGATGTCGAACTTCTTGTTTACATTCTCTTCATACGCAAGCACCGGGTTCGTATAAGAGAAAAACTCACTGTCCTCCGGCAGCGCCTTCTTGGCTGCGCTTTCTATACGAATGAGTTGTAGTTCTTCATCGTCGACAAGAAGTACTTTCATAAATCCTCACTTGGCAAATGTGACGACAACCTTTGTGCCCTCGCCTACTTTGCTGTCAATGCTGATTTTGCCGTGACACATCGTATCGATTCTGTATTTGATATTATTGAGCCCGATGTGCTTATTTTCTTCAAAATTGACGTCGTCTATATTGAATCCCACACCGTTGTCAACGATCTCGACTACATAATCGCTGTCTGTCTCATACGTCTTTATGGACAAGATCCCGCCCTCGAGTTTTTTCAAAATGCCGTGCTTGATCGCGTTTTCAACGATCGGCTGAATGCATAGAGGCGGTACGGGAAAATCCTCCGTTTGTATGTCATACACGACGTTTATTCTGTCGTTAAAACGCAGCTTTTCAAGGGACACGTACGTTCTTATGTGTTTCATTTCGTCCTTGAAGTTTATGAGGCGCGTTTCCGTGAGCGAAGACAGATTGTGACGGAGATACTCCGTAAACTCGTCGAGCGCCTCCTGCGCTTTATCGGGATCGATCGTGATAAGCGTGGATATTGAAGACAACGCATTATAAATAAAATGCGGCTGTATCTGAGAAAGCATTATTTTTATCTGCGCTTCCTTGTTCTTTTCTTCTTCCTTTGAAAGCGCGATAGTCTTTTGCAAGTTTAAGAAAAGGAACAGTATTTCAACCGCAAATATGATCGACGCATAGGCGATCGCATAGCCCTTAAACGCGTTTTGCAATACGATAGCCACGGAAGGAAGCAGGCAGTATATCGCAAACGCGATCTTCTCTCTTACAACCAGTTTTTTATTGAATGCCGTCACAAAGAAAACCGTCGCAAATATGACGATTTGATATCCCTGCGAAACGATCATATATTTGCTTCTACGATACTCGCCGTTTTCCGCGCTGAAAAAGATGCCCGTGAAGCTATTTACGATATCCAGCACGAGAAAAATCACAAAAAGCGAGATGTTGACAGCGGCTATTACGTTGATCGTCTTCGTCTCCAAATCCACGTAGGACAGCATATATTTGAGGAGTAGCAGCACCTCTATGTTGTTCATAATATAGAAGATGGTATAAAACGTTATCACGTATGCGTCGGACGTGTAATAATGTTTGACAATCGAAAACGCAAGGTACGTCGAAAAGTGAACGATCGTAAACAGCAAAAAGACAAGGAGATCTCTCTCATCCTTGCGCTTCTGTTTTTTGATGATTATATTGACCGCGTGTATCGTAAAAATCAAAACGCCAATGATACACACCGTCACATTAAAAATCACGTTGCTAGTCATCTTCAACCGCCTTTAATGCTACTGTAATTATAGGTATTCCATTAAAAGAAGTCAATAGCAAAAGCCGTCATGCCTCACTTTGCTACATACGAAATAGGACATGAACTCGCAAAGTAACGCGGTCAAATCTCTTTTACTCTTAACCGTTTTGTCCTGCGAAGGCATCTCGAAAGCGGACTGAACGTAATACTTTTGGCTGCCCTTGATCGCGATAAAGTCCGCTTCCGATTTTTTCAGCTCAGACTTTCCTTCCTTGTTTCGCTCGCGCACTTCTCCATTGACAGGAGTACGTGTGCTTGTTAGGACAAGCGGCGCCTCGCCAGTCGCCGCTGCCCTCACCCCGCCCGCGGCGCAGCCGCAGACGGGGAACTCGAAAGCGGAGAAGGAAATAATCGGTGGTGCGTTGCCTTCCCACCCCTTTGCTTCGTTTCTCGAAAGAAACGGGGACGGAAGAAGTACGATACAGAAGCCGGATCGCAGCATTATTCAAGAAGTAGAATATTGTATAAGTTTATTATAAAAAAAAGGAGCGCAAGCTCCTTTTTTTTCATCTCTAATTGTTATTTTGCTCGGAAAACAAGGACTTTTTTCGCTTCGTCAAGCGGAGCTTCGAGAAACGGATTGGACTTCAAAAGTCGGCTCGGCAGAACGCCCATCGCTTTTGCGATTTTCCATAAGTCTTCCCCTTTTTCCGCAAAATACACGCTGATCCCGCTTTCGTTTTCCTCGCGCGATTCCCCTTCGGTCACGTCTTGCAGAAAGGAGAAAGAAGCGTCTTGATAGAGTAAAACGGAAAGCGCGACGTCCGCCGTCAGAACCACCCCGCCGGAAGAAAGAGTCGCGGAGACGGAGGAGATCGAAACGCTCCCTTCCGCTTCGTCCGTTTCCGACGCGCAGGAGAAGGGAAGATCAAAGGCGAAAGGAAGCTCCGCCGAAGAGGAAAAATAGCTTCCCTCGCTTTCGTACACCGCGGCAAAAGACGCCACGCCTTCCGCCCTGACCGACCCGTTCTCCGCTTTCAGATCCGCAAGCGCGATCCCGGTCGGACGAACGGAAACGATCCTTTCCGCCGCGTTTTCGAGATCGATCCCGCCGCCGAGCGACATTTTGAAGAAATTTTGTTCCTTAAACAAACGCGATTCGACTTTTTTGAAGGTTTCTTTCGTTTGTTTTTCTTCCGAAAAAACGTCCGTTAGGAAAGAGACGTTCTCTCCTTGGTATAAAAGGGTTATGAGAGATAAGGCGATCTCGATCTCGATCTCCGCGTTTTCCTCGTCGCCCGAAAGAACGATCCTCGCGTTTTTTACGGAGAGAAAGAAACTCGCATTCCCGCCCGCCGTTTCTTCTTCCTTCGTAAAGGGGAAGGAAAAATTTCTTTCGGCGGTCGTTCCGTCTTCGCGAAGATACACGACGTGCGCTTTCGCTTCTCCGCTTACGGTCGCTTTATCCGCGCCGAAAGATCGATCCGTCAACGCCGCCGTTACGTCAAAGAGTAGGATCTTTTTTATGTTTCCGCCCGCGTCCTCTTCTTTTGCAAGTTCGATTATGCTTTCTTTTTTATCAAGCAAAGATTGCGTTTCGGCGCTTCCTTCTCTTACTTCCGCTCCCGAAACGGAAGCAACCGCTTTTTCCTCCTTTTCTCCGAACGTTCGGAGAGAAACGCCGACCACTGCGCCGAGCGTAACCGTTTGCCCGCTTACCGAACTCGTCGCTTCGGAGATAGCAAGCTCCGCATTCCACTTTTCGTCCGCTCGGATATTCTCTCCTTGCAGCGTAAAGTCAAAATCCTTAAAATAATCCAGCCCGCAGATCTTCTCCTGTTCGTCGAGATAGAGAAGGCGATAGTTGACCTTGCCGCTTATTCTCGCTTCTCCCGGCAACAGTTCCACACCCGAGATCTTGGCCTCCGCTTCCACCGAAAGCGCGCGGGCGATCCCGCCTCTTTCCGCCGTATCCACTTCCGTTTCAACGGCAAAACGATCCTCGTAAAGCTCGGCGTAGCCGAATCGCAATTCTTTGTATTGAATCTCCATAATACCCCTCCCGAAGTTTTATGTTAGAATGTACGCGCTCTCTTTGAAAAATATGACAAGCCCGTCTTTCTCGTTTCGGATTTATATTGACTTAAACGGGGATATAAATTATAATAAAAGAAATCTAATTATAAGTGATGCCTATTATGCGAAAACCGAAATTGATACTTGCGATTTTGATTCTGACTCTCGCCGTTACGGCGTGTCTTTTTTCTTGCAAAGAAACAATAAAACCTTCGTTTTCTCTATCTTTTAACGGAGCGACCCTTTCTTGGGAAGAGGTTCGCGGCGCGTCCTATTACACCGTAAACTGCTTTTTCCCCGACGGAAGCGGCTATTCGGTTTCCACGAAAAAGACGGACTACGCCTGCCCCCAAAGCGAAAGCGGGGATTACGTGTACTCGGTTTCGGCGAAAGGAAAAAACGGCAAAACCGTGGCACTTTCCGAAAACAAACTATATCACCTCGGCAAAGGAAGCCACCTCGATCCGATCCTGATCTCGGGAGCTGATGAGCTTGCGTCAGTATTTACGGGGACGTACGATCTTACTTTCGGCAATTCTAAAGTTTCCGCGCCCCTTTATTATCGCTTGACGGCGGACGTGGATCTCGCGGGCTTGGATTGGACTCCGATCGGAACTTCGACCTACCCCTTTGCCGGCGTGTTCGACGGAAACGGTCATTCGATCAAAAACCTTACTTTAACGAAATGCAATACGGACGCGAAAGTCGGACTTTTCGGTTCGGTCAAAACCGCCGTCATTAAAAATCTTACGATCGAAGGCGCAAACCTTTCGTTTGACAAAAACTCAGGCGTAAAAGGCAACTCGATCAACCTCGGTTTTCTTTGCGGATACGCTCTTTCTTCCGTCATCGATAACTGCCGCGTAACAGGAAACATAAACGTATTAAAAGGCATCGTTACGACGGGTTCTGTCAATATGTACGTCGGCGGGATCGTCGGGCAAATGGCGTCCGGCAAATTCTTTAACAACAGTTTCAGCGGCAGCGTTTTCGCGCAGTATTCCGCCGTTTTCGCCGGCGGATTGATCGGATACGCAACCAACGCTTCTCCTCGATTCGTTATGACGAACTGCTTGTCCGAAGCGACCGTAGCCGGCGTGGCGACGGGATATAACGTTACGACGCAAGCCAGCACGGCGATCGCGCGCGTAGGCGTTATCGCGGGATCGATCGCGGGATCGGAAAGGATTGCAAGCTGCCTTGCGATCGGATCTTCTTCCGCCGAAACGACGCGGGACGGAACGGCGGAATCCTCCGTTTCTTCGGGCGTTTTCGGAAATACGGCGGGTTCTTCGGGCGTAAACAGCGTCCCCATTCATAACTTGTTTTACAGCGCGGATACCTTGTCGCGCGTGTCGGGAACGCGCTCTTCGATCGGAAGCGCGTATTCCGCTTACGGGCTGACGGACGACGAACTGAAAAACAAGGATAGTTATTTCGTCTCCTCTTCCTACGCCTTGTCTTTCGGCGACGTTTGGGAGATCGAAGACGGGTATCCCTTCTTAAAAGGGATCGCGGCGAGCGCCGACCCTCTGCCGCAAACGATCTCGATCACGGGCAAAACGGGCGAAAAAACCGATTACGACTATACTTTATCTCTCGAACAAACCTTTAATCCCTCCTATTTCGCGCTTTCCGTTCAAGGGAAGACTGCGTATTATTTCGGCTATCATTTGAACACGATCCTAAACGCCGTCGGAGCGTCTTTGACGAACGCGGAGAACGTTACGATCGAGATCGGAGAAAGGGAGATACGAACCTTTACCGTTCAGCAAGCTTCTTTCTCTTCCACCTATCTTACTTACGGATATTTCCCCTCTTACGAAAGGAAAGCGGAGCTTCTTCCTTCTTACGAGATCATAGACGCCGGTTCTCTGACGGTATATGACGATCTCTCGGAAGGCGAAATCAAAATCACGATCACCTACGACGAAACCGCCGTAAACGAAGCGGAAGAATAAACGAAAGGAGAAAAAAGCGATGAGTTTTGCGGACGAAATCTTTATCCGAAACGCGAAAGAAATTTTAGAAAGCGGCGTCAGCGACGAAAATATGGAAGTTCGCCCCCGCTGGGATGACGGAACGCCGGCGCATACGATCAAAAAGTTTTGCGTCGTAAATCGTTACGACCTCTCGAAGGAATTTCCGATCACCACGCTGCGCTACACGAACTTCAAAGCCGCGCTGGACGAGATATTATGGATTTGGAGCAAAAAAAGCAACAACGTTCACGACCTTTCTTCTCATATTTGGGACGCTTGGGCGGACGAAACCGGATCGATCGGAAAAGCGTACGGCTATCAGCTCGGCGTAAAACACAAGTATAAAGAAGGAGAATTCGATCAAGTCGATCGAATTTTGTACGACCTCAAACACAATCCGGCTTCTCGCCGCATTATGAGCAATATTTACGTACACGCCGACCTTTCGGAAATGCACCTTTATCCCTGCGCCTATTCCGTTACTTTTAACGTTTCGAACGGCAAATTGAACGCGATCTTGAACCAACGTTCGCAAGACTTTCTGACGGCGAACAATTGGAACGTCGTTCAGTACGCTTTGCTCGTTCATATGTTCGCGCAAGTCAGCGGGCTGGAAGCGGGCGAATTTGTCCACGTGATCGCGGACGCTCACATTTACGACCGCCACGTCGATATGGTAAAAGAAGTCATCGCGAAGACGCCCTTTCCCGCTCCTCGCCTGATCATGGACAAATCCATTACGAACTTTTACGATTTTACGGTGGACAGTTTTTCCCTTGAAAATTACGAGTATCATAAGCTCGGCAAAAAGATCCCGGTGGCAGTATGATCGCGATCGCGGCGGTAAACGAAAAAGGATATATCGGAAAAGGCGGCGATCTTTTGTACTCCATCAAAGAAGATATGCGCTATTTCGCCTCCGTAACGCGCGAAAAAACTCTGATCATGGGCAGAAAAACCCTGCTTTCTCTCCCCGGCGGCAAAGGGCTGAAAGGGAGAAAGAATATCGTTCTGTCCCGCAGTATGAAAAAAGAAGAAGCGGAAGAGCGCGGCGTATATCTTGCGAAAGACGTAGGCGAGGTCCTATCTCTTCTTACCTTTCTCGGCGTTTCGGAAGAAGAAGCGTTTGTAATCGGAGGGGGCGAAGTCTATTCCCTTTTGATGCCGTACTGCAAAACTTTACTTTTGACCCGCGTTCACTCTTTCGAAGAAGGAGACGTTTCTTTCCCCGAGATCCCCGCCGATTTCTCCTTGATCAAGGGAGAAGAAAAAAGCGAAAACGGCGTTTCTTTCCGTTTTGACAAATATGTCAGATAGCGTAATCGAAAAAGGCTACGCAAAGCTCAATCTTTCCTTAAACATCATCGGCAAACGAGGCGAAAAACACGAGCTTCGAATGCTCGATCAGACGATCGATCTTTACGACGTCGTAGCGTTGACTCGGCGCGCGGACGATCTTCTTACGTCCGATTTCAAAGAAGATAATTCCCTCGTAGTCTTATCCGCCTTGCAAAAACGTTTTTCTTTCGGCGGAGCGGATATCAGGATCGAAAAAAAGATCCCCGTCGGCGGAGGTCTCGGCGGCAGCTCTGCGGACGCGGCGGCTACCGCGCTTGCCGCGGCTAAGCTCTTTTCTCTCCCCCTCGATGAGGTAAAAAAAGAGGTTGCGCCCCTCTTCGGCGATATCGCTTTCCAAATGGAAAAAGGAACGGCGCTTGCCGAAGGATTCGGCGAAATAGTTACGCCGCTCCCTTCCCTCCCGCCTTATTACGTGTTACTGTGTTTCCCGAGCGAAGGCGTTCTGACGAAGGACGCGTTCGCGCTGTCCGACCGCTTCCCGAAAAGCTCGTCCGATCTTACCGCCCTTTACGAAGCGCTCTCCCGCGGCGAAAGGGCGCAAGAGTATTACGCAAACGCGCTTTTGCCCGCTTCTTGTTCCTTAAACGGCGAGATCTCCTTTTTTCTCAAGCTCCTTTCGGACGAAAGATCCCTCTTAAACGGAATGACGGGGAGCGGAAGCACTTTGTTCGCCTTATACAAAACGGAGAAAGAAGCAAAGGAAAAAGCCGCGAAAATGCCGTGCAAAACCGCCGTTACCCGTTTTTCCCGAGGAATTTGACCGAAAGAAAGTAAAATCGCTTTCTTTTCCCGCCTTATTTCTTTATAATAAAGTAAGAATAACCGTATTTGGGAGTGTTATATGCAAAAGCAAGAACAATTCGTAAAAGAAATAACCGATATGAACGTGGACTTTGCGCGCTGGTATACCGACGTGATTCTGAAAACGGAACTCGTGGATTACGGCCCCGTAAAAGGTACGATGATCATTCGCCCTTACGCTTACGCGATTTGGGAAAATATTCAAAACGAACTCAACGTCCGTTTCAAGAAAACCGGGCATAAAAACGCTTATTTCCCGATGTTTATCCCGTATAGCTACCTCGTAAAAGAAGCGGAGCACGTGGAAGGTTTCGCGCCCGAGGTTTGCCTCGTTACGCACGTAGGAAACGAAGAGCTTCCCGAAAAGCTCGTCGTCCGCCCGACGTCCGAAACCATCATTTGCGACAGCTATTCCAAATGGGTCAAAAGCTGGCGCGATCTCCCGATCTTGATCAACCAATGGGCAAACGTCGTCAGGTGGGAAAAAACGACCCGTCCCTTCCTCAGAACGTCCGAATTTTTGTGGCAGGAAGGACACACCGTACACGAGACGGCGGAAGAAGCACAGGAAGAAACGCTGAAAATGCTCGAAGTATATCGCGAATTCGCGGAGAACGTCCTCGCGATCCCCGTCCTCGTAGGCAGAAAGTCCGAGAAGGAAAAGTTCGCGGGCGCGCAAGCGACCTACGGCATGGAAGCGATGATGCTGGACGGCAAGAGCCTGCAAGCCGGCACGAGCCACTATTTCGGCGACAATTTCAGCCGCCCCTTTAACATCAAATTCTCTTCCAGGGAAGGCGATTTGAAATACGTCTATCAGACGAGCTGGGGAACTTCCACCCGTATGATCGGCGCGCTTATTATGGCGCACGGCGACAACCGCGGCCTTGCTCTTCCCCCGAAAGTAGCGCCCGTTCAGGCGATCATCATTCCCATCGCGGCGCATAAAGGCGGCGTAAGCGAGAAAGCGCAAGAGATCTTCTCCTCGCTCGATGAAGCGGGCGTTCGCGTTGAGATCGATAAAAGAGATCAAAGCACGGGTTGGAAGTTCAACGAATGGGAGATGAAAGGCGTTCCCGTTCGCATCGAAGTCGGCCCGCGCGACCTTGAAAACGGCGTCGTGACCGTGTTCCGCCGCGACGAGCTGACCAAAACCCAAATCAAGATCGAAGACCTCGCGACCGAGATCCCCTCTCTTCTTTCCGAGATTCAAAAGAATATGCTGGAAAAAGCGCGCAAGTTCCGCGACGCGCATATCCTGATCACGAAGAATATGGACGAGCTTACCGCCGCGGTCAACTCGGGCAATTTCGCGAAAGCAATGTGGTGCGGCGAAAGAGCCTGCGAAGATAAAGTCAAAGAAATGACTTCCGCTTCCACCCGCGTGATGCCCTTTGACCAAACCCCCGTGGGCACCAAGTGTGTCTGCTGTGGCAAGAACCTCTTGAAAGAGGACGGCACCACCGAAGGCAAAGTCATCTATTTTGCAAAAGCATATTAAAAACGAGGCGAATCGATCTTTGGATCCGTAGCGAACGGAGCGTTCGTTCTCCACGTTGATTCCGCTCTCTTAAAAACAGATTCCGACGATTCGGTTGCGATAAAAACTCGGGCGAATATTCTCGCCCGAGTTTTTGGATCTTATTCATCGCAAGAAAAAACGACCTATATAAATCTATATCTTATAATGGATTTTCAGCTCGTCTTCGTCTGCGTAATACGTTGCGAGCGCAATGTTTTTAATATCGACCTTATCGTCGTCCTTCCGAATTCGTTCGTAAAGCCATGCTTCGTCCTTCCCGATCTGCTCCAACGCTTGCGAAATGATCCGTCCGTCTTCTATAACGTCCTTGCTGAGAGAGGGTTCGGGCGGCGTTATGCCGAGTTCCGTGCTTTTCGCGACCACCGCTCCCGCCGAAGGCAAAACGGAAATATCTCCGCTCGTTTCAAAGATACAATACGCAACCGACCGTAGGTCGAAAAAACCTTTCGCGCGACACATCGCCAAAAGATCGTTTATATCGAGTTTGCTGCGAGATAAATTTTTATAGCGGATCTCCCCGTTCTCGATCAAGATGATCGGGCGGCCGCGCACGAATTTTTTCATAAACGTCGCTTTTCTGGCGCAAAAAGTTAAGATCAGGTCAAGCAAAAGATAGATCGCCATCGCGATAAAGAAATGATAAAACGGGCGATCCGGATCGGTGGACATCTCCGCGGCGATCGACCCCAAAGAGATTCCGATCACATAATCCAAAAAAGAAAGTTGCGCGATCTGTTTCTTCCCCATGATTTTGGTTATGACGAAAAGAAACAAGAAACTCGATATTGAAAAAACGACGACTCTGACAACGGGATTCATAAAAAGAGTATATCCCCTGCGTTTCCTTCTTAATCGCGCCGAAAGGCCGCTTTTCGCTTTTTCTTTTCGCCCGCTCGCTTGACAGAAGCGCCTCTCTCGGGCATATAATAACGTAGCTTCTTTTTTAGGTGGATTTATGGAAACGATGCGTAAATACGAAAAGCCCATGACAAAAACGTTGCTTTCCTTTCTCGGAATAGACAGCGTTCAATCTTCCCCCGCGCCCGGCGCCCCCTTCGGGGAAGGGACGCGCAAAGTTTTAGACGCGTTTTTATCCCTTACCTCGTCTATCGGAATGAAAACCAAGGACCTCGAAGGATATTCAGCTTACGCTGAAATCGGAGAAGGCGAGCTTCTCGGGATCCCCCTCCACCTCGATACCGTTCCTTTCGGCGCCGATTGGTCGGCTTCTCCCCTCGGAGAAGTACGGGAAGAAGAGGGCGAAACGGTTATATACGGGAGAGGCGCGGAAGACGATAAAGGCCCCTTCGTTGCGGTTTTTTACGCTCTGAAAGCGCTTTTGGACGAAGGAAGAAAGCCGCGCCGCCGCATTCGAATCATCGCGGGAGTAAACGAGGAAAGCGGCTGGAAATGCATCGAGCGCTATTTGAAAACGGAAGAGATCCCCTCTCTTTCCTTTTCCCCCGACGCGGATTTCCCCGTGATCCACTGCGAGAAAGGCGTGTGCCACGCGCGCGTGACCTTCAAAAAGCCGAGCGAGATCGATTTCATTCGCGGAGGCGAACGGGTCAATATGGTTGCGGACAGAGCGGAGCTTAAAATGAAAACGATGTCGGACGGAACGCTGTCCAAATGTATGAAAGGTCTTGCGAAGATCAAGTTCCAAGAGGACGGATTCCTGCTTTCCGCAACGGGCGTTTCGGCGCACGGTTCCACGCCTGACAAGGGAGAAAACGCCATTTTGAAGCTCCTGTATGCCGCCAAAAGTTCAAATGAATTCATTGCGGATCTTTACGACGCTTTTTTCAAAACGGACGGCAGCGGGCTCGGCCTTCAAATGTCGGACGAGGAAAGCGGCGCTTTAACGATGAACCTCGGCTACGCCGAAACGACGGAAGACGAGATCTCCTTCGGGCTGGATATTCGCTATCCCGTTTCGAAAAAGGAAGAAGAGATCCTTTCCGCCGTCAAAAAGGCGCTCCCCGGCGCGTTCGTCTCCGTTACGGGGCGCCACGCTCCCCTTTTCGTTCCCAAGGATTCGGAACTCGTAAGAAGCCTGACGGACGCCTATAACGAAGTTACGAACGAAGGCGCTTCGCCCATCGCGATCGGCGGCGCGACCTATGCGCGCGCTTTTCCGAACGCCGTTGCGTTCGGCCCCGTCTTCCCGGGAGAGGAAAGCCACATCCATCAAAAGGACGAATGTATCAAACTTTCCAATTTCGTAAAATGTGCGGAGATCTATAAGAAGGCGCTCGAAAAACTCGCGTTTTAATCAGTTAGCGCACTAGTCCTCCGCTTTTTTCGATCCGTTTTCCAACCGTTCGCGTTCGGGATTAGACGCTCCTTTTATTTCGCTTACAGAGGCTCTCACCTCCGAGTTTCCTTTTTTTATCCTCATCCTTCTTTTTGCGGGCGCTTGCTTGCCCCGGCGGGCGGCGTATGCTATAATTTTCTCATGCAATTTATTACGACGCTGACGACCGTTGCCTTAATGCTCTGTTACGCGATCCCGGGATTCCTTTTCGTTAAAACGAAGGTGATCAAGCCGGAATCTATCAGCGCGTTCGCTCGCGTTCTCCTTTTCGTTTGCCAGCCCTGCTTGATTCTTTTCTCTTTCGATTCGGCGGACTTTACTTTGGAATTTTTCGGTCAACTCGGGATCTTTTTCGGACTTTGCACGGCGATGCAGATCTTCGTTATTTGTTCCCTGACTTTGATTTTGAAAAAGAAATTCAGCGACGTTCGAAATCGGATCTGCACCATTGCCTCTTCCCTTGCGAACGTAGGCTTTTTCGGGATCCCTTTGATCCAAGCGATCCTGCCCTCTCACCCTGAAGTCGTGGCGTTTTCCAGCGTGTTTTCCGTCAGTTTGAATCTTCTTTCCTGGACGCTCGCCGTCGGAGTTATCGCTTGGGATAAAAAGAAGATCAGCGTCCGCAATATGATCGTAAACCCGACTACGGTCGCGCTCCTCGTTACTCTTCCTTTGTTTTTTACGGGAACGAAGCTTCCCTCCGCCGTCGGTTCCGTTGTGGAACTGCTCGGCAGAATGACGACGCCGATGTGTATGCTGATCCTCGGAATGCGCCTTGCGACCGTTACGCCGCGCGACCTCTTTTGCAATCCGCGCATTTATCTTTCCACCGCGCTGAAAAACGTCGTATATCCGCTGCTCTCCTTCGCGGTCATTTTCTTTATTCCTCTTCCGTCTTACGTTAAGATCACCTTCTTCGTTCTCGGTTGTTGCCCGAGCGCAAGTATGGTCCTCAATATGTCCGAACTCATAAACGAAGGGCAAACGCACGCCGCGTGCAGCGTTTTGATCAGCACGCTCTCCTGCATTGCGACCGTTCCGCTTTTGTCCCTTATGATCCCCTTGCTTTCATGATTTTCCTTTCTACCGAACGTAAAAAAAAGCGGTCGCCCACTCGACCGCTTTTTATTTTATAAAACAAAGGATCATCCGACGGCTTTTATACAAAGATCAAAATCATCATAACGCCCGTCACGATCCCCGCGATAATGAGTTTTGCGCGTCGCGGAAGGAGCGATTGCTTCCCGACGAGGGCGAGCGCTCCGTAATAAACGGCGACCTCCGCAACCGAAAAAGCGTAGCTTTGCGCAAGCCCGAGCTCGCTGACTTTTATGCTGAGTTCCGCGATAAAGAGAGGAATAAAACGGAACGCGGCGAGCAAAGTACCGAAACCGGAATAAACGAGCGTTAAAAGAAGCGCCACGAGGGTCAAAACGTAGGACAGCGAAGCAAGCGGAACGACGACAAGGTTCAGAGCGATCCCCGCAAATGAGATCCTGCCGAAGAAAACGGCGGATACGGGCACGATCGAAACGCTCGTTGCGATCGAGAGCGCAAGCGGAGACGCAAGCCCCTTTTTCATTCCGTGCCGCAAAAAGATCTTTTCCAACGGATCCGTCAGCGACACGATACCGAAAACGGACAAAAAGCTCAAAATAAAACTTACGTCAAAGAGATAGAGGGGCCTAAAAAGAAGGATCAAGATCGCGGCGAGAGAAAGAGACGAAACGGCGTCGTAGCGAGCGCCGAGCGCGTTTGCCGCAAGCAAAACAAGCGTCATGATCGACGCGCGCAAGACGGAAGGCGTAAAGGAAGAAAGATAGGCGTAAAAGCCGAGGATCGGCAAAAGCACGGCGAAATTGACCCAGCCTTTGCATTTCAGTTTTTTCAGCAAAAAAAGGATCACGGAAGATAAAACGCCTACGTGCAGTCCGCTGACGGCGAACACGTGCGCCACACCGACGGAGCGCATCGCCTGCTTATCCGAATACAGCATTTCGGAAGAATCGCCGAAGAGCATCGCGTAAGCAAAAGATCCCGCCCGATCCCCTTCCGCGTCAAGAAGGATCGAACGCAGTTTCTCGCGAACGGAATAGGAAAACGGAGCCTTGCCCGAAGAGAACGAAAGAGACGACGACGTAAAAGAGAACTTAGCGCCCGTTCTGTATTGCATCGCGGAATAGGCGCTTTCAAAGGAAAGATCGTTATGCTCGACCTTCCCGCTCGCTCGAACGCGGTCTCCCACGGACGCTTTCTTTTCGCTGTAAAAGGAAATCTTTCCGCCGTATCGCTTTCCGTTTGCCCGAATATGATCCGCAAGATAGCCGTACGAGATCTCGCCGCTATCCGATTCGATCTCGGAAACGGAGATCACGCGCGCTTGGATCTCCGCTTCGCCCGACGGACCGTACGAATTATAGAACGTCAGAGAAGCAAACGCGGAAAAATACCCGAATAAAAGAACGGCGGCGAGAGCGATCGCCGCGCCTTTCCCGAGCGACTTCGTTTTAACCAAAATGAAAAGAAAAACGGCGGCTGAAAAAAGCAAGATTCCCGAAACGAAGTACGGGAATCGAATGCAAAAGATACCGAATATAAGAAAGAGAGCTATGAAAGCTGCGTTTCGTTTATTAAAGAGTTTCGAGGGTTTTTCCCGCTCCATATCAAATACGGATGCGGATCACACTCGCCTGTCCTTCGAGCGTAAAGGCGCCATAAGACGCGGGAACGAATACCGTGTCTCCCTTTTCGTACGTCTTGCCCTCTACTTGGAAGGAGCCGGAAAGAAGGAGCAATGCCTCGAAGCTGTCTTCCCCCGCCGTCAGAGTCAAAGAGCCGCTGAACGAGAGACTTTCGCAGGAGAAATACTCGCAGGACGTGCGTTTATCGGGCGCGTACGCTTGCAACTTGGAAACAAGCTTTCCCTTTTCCACGTGTAACTCGCGGGGCTTCCCGTCCGCGCCGACTCTGCCGTAATCGTATAACCGATACGTTAAATTGCTGTTTTGCTGTACTTCGGCGATTACGACGCCTTTTCCGATCGCGTGGACCGTTCCGGCTTGGATAAAATACCATTCGCCTTTCTTTACGGGGATAAAATTCAAAACTTCCTGCAAGCGGTTTTCCGCGATCAAAGAGGTAAATTCCTCTTTCGAAACGTCGCGATTGAAACCGACGTACAGCCCCGCGCCTTCTTCCGCTTCGGCAACATACCACATTTCGGTTTTGCCGTACGAATTTTCGTTTTTGAGCGCGTATTCGTCGCTCGGATGAACCTGAACGGACAAGTTGTCGCGCGCGTCGATCAACTTAACGATCATCGGGAAACGCTCGAACGCGGCGGCTTTCGAACCGAGAAGCTCTTTCTTATTCTCAAAAAGATAAGCGAGGTCGAAATCCTCCCCTTCGAATCCGCTCGTTCCGTCCTTATGCGCGGCAAGCTCCCAGCTTTCCGCAACGCGCGCAAGGTCGGACGATTTATGAAACTCGGTTTTGAGCTTTTCTCCGCCCCAAATATAATCTTTAAATACCGGAATCGTCTTGGTGATTTTCATAACGGTCTCCTTGTTTTTCTTTCGAAATTATACAATGCCCGACCGCATTTTGCAAGCGTCTGCGAAAGAATAACGAATCGGCGCCGTTTCGGAGCGCATTCCGAGCGCATTCCGAGCGCATTCGAACTATTCCGGAAAGCAGCACCGCCGCTTTGCGGGGTGATGTTGCCGCCGCAATCTCCGACTTGTTTACTATAAACACACGCGCTGCTATCAATTACGAAATTTGTGTAAAGTTAGACATCTTTCGGAGTTTTCCAAATCGGTTCTTATTAAAAGATCGGCTGTCCGTTTTTTCGTACATCGGATATGTTATATTTCAAATAAAGGAGACACGGTAGATGAACGAATTTGACAGAATCGCAGGCTATGAATCGATCAAACGAGAAATCAAAGAGATTTGCGAATTATTTAAAGCCGAAAGAATGTACAGACAAAAAAGGATTAAAATCCCTATGGGTATCCTCTTATACGGTGCCCCGGGGATCGGGAAGACGCTTTTTGCGGAGTGTTTTGCGAAAGAATGCGGATACCCCTTTTTTCTTTGCAGAAAAGACGGCGATCAAAACGATTTTATCGGGCGGATCGTCGAGTTCTTCGATAAGGCGGAGAAACAAGCTCCCGCGGTTTTGATCTTGGATGATCTTGATAAATTTGCAACCGGGGATGACAGAGAGAAGAATGCCGAAGAGTATGTCGTCGTGCAAACCTGCATCGACAAAAGCAGAGATAAAGGCGTTTTCGTTTTCGCGACGGCGAACGATACGCATTCCTTGCCGGATTCCTTGTTTCGTGCAGGACGCTTTGATCACGTGTTTGAGGTGCGCGCTCCCGAACGAGAGGACGTCGAAAAGATACTCGCCCATTATCTTAACGGGAAGAAGGGAGCGGATATAGACATTTTTGCTTTTTCGAAATTGCTCTGTGGAAAAAATTGTGCGGAGATCGAGCAGATCATAAACGACGCGGCGATTCGTGCTTTTCAACGCGGTGGCGAAGAGATAAACAAAGAGGACATGATCCGCGCTTCCGTGCGCGGTATTTATCGATCGCCCAAGACCATTGTCGATGACGTCAGAGAAGGAACTTCATACGACGAAAGAGTCGCTTATCACGAAGCCGGGCACGTGGTAGTCGCCGAGTTGCTTGAACCGAGCAGCGTAACGATGGTGAGTTTGGGTAATTACGAAGGATTGATCCGAGGGTTTACCGCTCGATATTATCAATCGGAGTATTGGAAAAACGCCGATCTTATCGAGAAGGATCTCTGCATTCTTCTTGCCGGAAAGTGTGCGATAGAACTTACTTACGGAACGGCGGATCCGCTTTGCGAATCCGATCTGCAAGCGGCGAGCGACGTCGCGCGATCTTTTGTCTCGGTCTTTGCCGCAAAGGGTTTTCAATCTTATAATTCTGGATATGCGAGTTCAAGCATACAAAGAATGATTACGGAACGTGAAACGAACGGGGTGATGGAGGTGGCTTATGAGAGGGCAAAAAAGATCATCGCGGAGAACCGCAACTTTCTCGAAGCGATAGCAAAACAATTGATAGATAAAAAGCTTCTTTTGGAAGAAGACGTTCAAAGAATAAAGATAGGTCAAGGAGGATAAAATGAAAAAAACTCGTATGAACGTGGTATTTACCGATCCGATCAAAGCCCTTAAAGAGACATTGTCGCGGAGTGGTGCGAAGGACATCGATCTGCGGCGTCTCTGTGGGTATAACGTCGAAGTGCGATACAATGTCGCTATGCCCGATCCCAAAAGGGAGATCGCCGAAGTGTTCACCAAAATGGGCGCAAAGAATGTGCGAATCGGCGAATCTCACGACGGCGCTTGTTTTGAAATGGAAATCCCCGATATCGTGGACGAAAGAACGTTTAAGAGAAATGCGGAAGAAGTATTCCGTCGCGTAGGTTATCGGGTGCGATAAAATATACCCCGAGAAAGAGTCTTGAATGAGAGCGTTAACGGTGCTATAATGAAGACACGATCACCCTCTTTTTTCGCGTATCGAGCCAAGCGACTTGCGAGAGAGGGAAAGGAGCGCGCCGTGCCTTCGCCAAACAACAAAAAACTCTCAATCCTATATATTTTGGATATTCTGAAATCGTATAGTGACGAGGATCATCTCTTAACACAGTCGCAGATCGCGGAAAAGTTATTTAACCAATGCGGAATGGAGTGCGAACGCAAATCCATCGCCGCAACTATCGATGCATTGATTGACTACGGTTATGAGATCGTTAAGACGAAAAACGGTTGCTATCTTGCGGATCGGGAGTTTGAATCAAGCGAAATCATTTTTCTCGCGGATGCCGTTTTTTCTTCTCCGAGTATCGACGGGAAACAAGCGAAACGCCTTGCCGAAAAGTTAACGGCGTTTGAAAGTGTTTATAAAAAGAGAGACTATTCGTATCTGTATAAAGCCGATTCTTTGACCCGCACGAAGAACAAAGAAATCTTTCTTTCAATCGAGTTGATCGAAGAGGCGATCAAACAAGATAAGAAGGTTTCCTTTCGGTACGCAAACGAAGATTTTAGGGGAACGCAAGGGAGAACAAGCGTCAGCCCATACTTCCTTATAAACAAACAGGGAAAGTATTATCTCGTGTGTCTTTATGATGGCGCGACGGAACTTTTCAACGTGCGCCTTGATCGGATCAAGAATGCTGAAATCGACCAAACCAAGCGGATTCCCCTCCGCTCGATTAAAGGCTGCGAAAAGGGACTTGATATCGCGCGATATGCGAATGAAAACGTCTATCTCCTGTCTTCGCGCAGTGTGAAAGCAAAACTTCGGCTCCTGCATCCCGAATCGCGACAATATGTGGAAGAGTGGTTCGGCAACGCTCGTTTTTTCGAGGAGAACGGGCGCATCTTTGCCGAGCTTACGGCAAACGAACGCGCTTTGATTTATTGGTGCTTGCAGTACGGAGAAGAAGCGATCCTCGTATCCCCGCCGGAAACAAAAGCGGAGATCATTCGCTTGTTGGAACAAATAAAAAAAGAATATGAAGGAGAATAAAATGAAACATTTTACTTTTGAAGAAATCTTTCACCCTGAGAATCCGGAAATCGTGAAAATCGCATTTCACGTGAGGAATACTGACAAATACGAAGGCGAAAAAGGCGCATGGGCACTTCTGCAGGAAGATATGGCGAAAGAGCAGAGAACTGCGCAGGAAAGAGAGGATAAAAAAGATGATCATTGGAAAGATATGAATCTCTCTTGTTGCGAAAAAGGCGACGCACCTATCCAACATTTGATTGCCTTTGCCCAATATCTTGATTACGGAACGGACTTTTTTATTTTCGGTGGCTATTACGTTTATAATCGAAATGACAACACCCTTGAACGCAACAAGGAATATGACGAATATCGCGGTCGATTGGTGATCAAACGCAAGGGTAAATACGTGAAAGGTTATCATTTTTATTACAACACGATAAAGAATAAAAAGACAAAAGGACAAGATGGGAAAGAAATAACGGTCGGTTTTCCCGAGGTTTACGCGCTGCTCCCTTATGATAAAGAAGTAGGGGCGTTTTTAGGGTACGATAAAGTCCTTTTGACACATAAGCAATTGTCAAAGATTTCCCATTCGGAAAATGGTGCTGCGGATTGGAGCAAAGCGCTTTCCAAAATCAAAGCTGTTTATTGCGTTACCGATACGTCGAATGGAATGCTGTATATCGGATCGGCAAATGGTACAAACAGCATCTTTACGAAGGCGAAGACAACGGGAGACGAAAAAGGAGCCCAAAAAGAGAATACGGCGGAAGCGACGACCGATCATGTGGAAACAGCACAAGGTCTTTGGGGGCGGTGGCAATACTATGCGAACGAAAATGATTTAACGGGTGACAATAAATACTTTAACGACATCATTGCGGGGCAGATCGATGGAATTTCAAACGGGAAAGAACACATTAAGAATTATTTCACCTATACGATTCTCGAAATCTTTGACATCCGTACTGCGGACATCGTAGTTCTCGAACGTGAACGATTTTGGAAAAAAGCTTTGCATACGCTTTACCCATACGGTATGAATTATAATTTATAATACTTTTATCCCTAAATACTCATTTGTAAAGAAAAATACGAACCTCGATTTTTGATCGTCGGGGTTCGTATTATTCGCTAATGGCGGAGAGTTAGGGCGCGACGCGTTAAGCCGACAGCACGGTGCGCTGTCGGTAGCCAAAGCGGGGAGCAATTTATAATTGCGACCTGGAGGGGCGAAGCCGTGAACCCTTGGGTGAGAATGCCTAACTCTCCGACAAAGAAAAAACGAACCCTAAGGTTCGTATTTTTCGTTTTTGGCGGAGAGTTAGGGATTCGCTCTTGTTTCTCGCAAAGGATGTCGTTTGGGATAAGTAATTTCCTTTGCTCGAAACTACGGTCATCGCTAAAATCGACAGAAGTCAACTGTCGATTTCTTAACGCTCTCGTTCGAATCCCTAACGTTAAGTTTGCGTTAAAAAAGCCCGATAAATCGGGCTTTTTGTCTAGCTGGCGGAGAGTTAGGGATTCGCTCTTGCAATGCTCAAAGCATACTTTTTGTCAAGTTTGTGCTTTTCGCATTGCTTCGGTCAGCCGCTTGAAAACATCGCACTGCGATGTTTTCATCCCCCTTGGGGTCGCTCTCGTTCGAATCCCTAACGTTAAGTTTGCGTTAAAAAAGCCCGATAGATCGGGCTTTTTATAGTTGGCGGAGAGTTAGGGATTCGAACCCCAGGACCCTTGCAGGTCAACGGTTTTCAAGACCGCCGCATTCGACCGCTCTGCCAACTCTCCGCGAAACAAATCAAGTGGTTACATTTTAATGATTTTTTTTTCTTTTGTCAACCGCTTTACGCCCTATCATAATCGCGCTGCGTCCGTTTCCTAAGCGAAATGGAAAAAGCGGGGGGTTCTACCCTTCCGCCGAAAGTTTTTATCTTACGGTTTGCTCGTCTATATAATAGCGGTAGCCGCGCGCGTCGAAATACAGAACGAGTTCCACGATCCGATGCATAATAAACGCGGAGGGAACGGCGATAATAAATCCGATCCCGAAGGTCAAAAAGCCGAACAACGGCAATACTGCCGAGAGAAGCAAATTAAAGAAAACGAACGTCCAAAAGGAGCGCATAAATCTCTTTCCGATCGATTTGAGCCCCACTCCGAAGCCTTTAACGACGCCCACGTTCTCCGTAACGGTTGCGGGAAGCCACCCGGACAGGATCGTGGATTTCAGCGAGGTTAAAAGCAAGGTTACGAGATAAGCGACGGGCAGCGACAGAACGCCGACGCGCGGCGCGCATTTCACAAAAAGGAACACGCCGAGCGAGAAGATCGCCGCTTGCATCGTAAACACCAAAACGGTATAAAACAGCGCGTAAAGCGCGGCTCGCCCCGCGTTTGCAACGAGGTTGCTCATAAACCCGAATTCGGATTTGCTCGTCATAAAATTCTTCAAAATATCGGAAAACGGTAAAAAGCACAGCGCAAGAAGATAGGTCAGCACAAGGAGCGCCGCGAGCGCCGTTCCGAGGATCGTCGTCCACTCCCCTTTCGATTCCGTCAAGACGTCCGTCCATTCGCCGTACGATTCGTTTGCCAAGCGAAATTCGTCCAAAAACTCTCCGTTTCCGCGCAGCAATTTTTCCGCGCCGCTTTTCAGATGCGTAACGAAACCCGTATCTCCCGCTTTTTCCGAAAGGGTTTTCAAAGCGGGATGCGCAACGGCAAACGCCACTGCGCCCACGATCAACGCGATCACGAGAAAATAAACGATGATCTTATAAACCAAGCCGAATTTCGAAATAAAAATGCTCGTCGTATGTTTGATCGCCATAAGACCTCCTACATTCTGTTTGCCCGCAAGAGATCCTCTCTGTCAAGCCCGAGCGCGTCGTAATACGAGGCGACGGAAAAAACCGGATAATACGTCAGCAAAAGAAAATAAAAAACGAAATCTCCGAGGACCGTTAAGATCCTAAGGTCGGCAAGACTCGTCAGATATTCGATTCCGAACGCGGGAATAAGGGGAAGGAGCACGGCGGCGAAAAAGGAGAAAAAGCCATGGTCCTTGGTTTCCCGAATGGAGGAAGAAAGCGACGAAAGAACAGGCTGCCCCGTAAGCGTCATCGCGGGGACCCAAAGGGACGAGTAAGTTAAAAGAGCGATAAGGACAAAGAATAAACCCGCCATCGTTAAAAGGCTCAAAATAACGACGAGCGGCGTACTCTTCCCCGCTACTTTGCTCCACAGAAAAATAAACGTCGAATCGAGAAGCCCGAAAAGTACAATGAAGATCGCCGCAATCGTTACGAAACAAAGCGTCGGGAGAAAGTTATCGTTTATTTTGGAAAAGCAACGAGAAAGATCCATTTTCCCCGTTCGCATATGGCGGGTAATTACGCCGAGGATATACGAAGTCACGAGAGAAATAATCAAAACGCTCGCCGCCCCTTTCAAAACGCTTTGCCACCCGAAACGCGTGCTCAATCGAAAGATCTCGGCAAAAGAACCGCTGTTCTCGCTGCTGAAATTGATAAAATAACTTGCCGTCGTGGAAAAACTTTTCAAGAGAGCCAGCCCGATCGCAGGCAGAAGCGCGATCCAAGCAAGCGTGCGAAAATGCCGCCCTTTCAAGTATTCCAGCGTCAGTTTAACGTATTTCATACCTGTATTATAAACCTTACGGAGACAAAATTCAACAATTTACGCGTTTCCTCGCAAGAATGATAGAATAAAGGATCGACAAAAGAGAAAAAACAAGCCCGAGATAGGAAACGACGGGATACGCCGTATTTACGATAACGGAAAAGCCGAATCGAGATAGAAGCACCCCGCCGAGCGCCGGCAAGGTACACGCGAGAACGGGATCTCGAACGAGCGCCGCAAGCCGATCCGTTACGAGATAGTTGCAGCTCGCCATCGTGGTCAAAATCGCGAGAAGCAGCGATGCGGGAACGAGCGCGCCGAGCCCGGACGCTTTCGCCGCTTGCAGAAAAGGCATTTCCCCTCCTTGATTCCCCACGCTTCTAAACATAAAAAGCAGCAAGACGAAAATCAGTACGCCTCCGAAAAGAGAAGCGAGCTTCCTTTCTTTTTTCGAAAGGCGCTCCCCTTCTTTCATCATAAGCGCCCCCGAAAAGAGCATATTCATCGCGCCGTACGCCGCCGACCTTACGACGCGCACGCTTCCCGAAAGGCAAACGGAAGGCGATTTGATCCCAACGAGCGCAACGAGAAGGATCATTACGGGAACGGCGGCAAAGTTCAATCGAGAAACCCATTTCAAGCTTTTCCCCGAAACGAAAAGACAACCAAGCACCAATATCAGCGACAAATTTCGAACGCCGAACAAAGAATACAGCAAACTTTCGGAAGAGGCGATCATTGCGGTATAAACGACGAAAGAGCATAGTGCGACAAGCGTATCCACCGCAAGAGAAATCCTCCGATCGCGAACGGCGCCCTCCGCTCCCATTTCGAGAAACAAATAGGACGCGCCGCCCATAAAACAAGCGGAAATGACAAGATTCAAAAGAGAGCCGCCGCCGAAGAAAAGCGCGATCTCCTGCCCCGTGGCGAAGCCCGCGCCCACCACCGATCCGATAAAAAGGCAAGCCGTTCGCGCCGCCTTCATAAAACTTTTCATATTGTATAGATATGTTTCATACTTTTGGGTCATTCCGAAAAAAAAAGCGGCGAATCGCCGCTCGGGATCAGACCTCGGATCTCAATTTTGCCGCAAGCTTTCTCATTTTGGAAAAGCTTCTGCCTTTCAGCCCGAAAGCGTTCGCGGCAAGCGCGTCGTTTGCGTCAAACGGCATAGGGAAAGGCGCTTGGTCCTCGGGGAAAAGGACGCTCGCCATCGCGCCCGAAAGAACGAGAGTATCCGCGTTTCCGATAAGGGAAGGATCGCTGAAACACTTTTCCGTAAGCGCCCCGAGCTTTTTCTCGCAGGAAAAATCGAATGTTGAAACGAGAAGCGCGAGAACTTCCGTATAAGCGCCTTGTAAAACGGAAGAATAAAGTTCGTAATGCAAGGGCTTCTTGCAATCCATTTTCATAACGACCGCTCCGGGCGCAACTGCCAGCCTGCCTTTATGCTTTACGGGCAAAAGCTCGGCAAGGATCTCCCGCTTGACCGGCGCTTCGATCCTCGTACTGATCAAGAGATCTTCAAAAAAACGGCGGATCTCGCGGCGATTCGTTTCACCGATATAGTGAATGACGCCGAACGCCGTTTCCTCATCGTCTGCTTCGAGCAAAAGGCGAAGGGAAGACCGAAAGCCGTCGTCCGTCAAAAACGAATGAATGAAGTCGTTCGCGTTTTTCGATTTCTTGCGAACGTAATGTTTGAGAACCGTGCGGATCGCGTCCGGTATAACGCCTCCGAAACGAACGTCAAACCGCTTAATGCGCTTGAGCCCGCCGAGGATCAAAGCGGCGGGATATCGCTTATAAAGCGAAAACAAGTCTTTCAAAATGCGAACGGAACTATCTTTATCTCCCGCGTTAAAATAGATCCCCGCCGCCGTAAAATAGGCTTCGGGCGTATAAGGATCCGCGCGAAGCAATCGATCCGCAAGTTCTTTCGCGATCTCGATTTCTTTCGCCGCGTCCGCAGTTGCCGAAGCAAAATACAGGTCGGTCGCGTTATCCTTTACGTTTTTCAAAAGAGGCGCGAAAGATCTGTCGCCGCAAACGTCCGTCAGAACGTACAAAGCGAAGGCGTTTTGCGGATCGCGCTCGATTTGCTCTTTCGCCAGCGCGTAGGCTTCTTCCTTTTTTCCGAGGTGAACTTTACAGCGCAGGATCACGTCCTGCACGGGCGCGAAGAGAGAAGAATCCGCCGGAATCTCCTCCGCCGCGGCAAGCGCTTGATCATAACGATCCGATCCGAGATAATAAATCGCTCTTTGCAGGGATTGAAAATGCTTCTTCCTATCGTCTTTTCCGACGAGGAACAGTTTCGCCCTCTTCGGCTCTTCTCCGAAATAGGCATTCATCTCTTCCGCGACTTCGTCCATCGCGTCGAGCACGGAATCGTCTCCGTCCATTCGCGCTTTTTCCGAAACGTAATAGATCGATTCGTAAAATCTGCCTTCCGCGTTCGTTGCGTCCGCCATGATCTCGTACGCTTCGCTTTTATAGGCGCCGCCCGCGGCGATCAAAGAGAGCGCTTCGTCCATTGCTTCGCGATAGCGCCCCATTTTTATATAAATATCGGCAAGATGCAAGCGGTACTCCGCCGTTCTCTTGCCTGCGATCGCCTTTTCTGCGTAATGAAGGGCTTTAACCAGCTCCCCTTTCTCAAATGCATTTTGAGAAAGACGGAAAAAATCCTCCGGAGTTTGGTTAAAGCTTATGATCATAGCGCCTCCAAATATCGATGACGTCTTGTTTATTGAATACGTATTTCTTTCCGCAAAAATGACAAACGACCTCGATCTCGCCTCTCTCCATAAGCAGGTTGACCGAATCGCCGCGACCGAGCGCTATGACCGCGTTCGACATTTGTTCGCGACTGCATTTGCAGCGATATTCCGGATGGCTTTCGGGGAAATATTCGATCTCGAAATGCCCGAAATAATCTTTCAAAATATCCGACGGCTCTTTAACTTTGAGAACGTCGCCGATATTCGCGAAATTGGAAACGATATCTTCCACGATCACGAGGATATGATCGGGGCAATTCGGCATAGGCTGAACGAGAACGCCGCCCGCCGACTCGCATTTACCGTCTTCTCCGATTTGAACGGAAAGCGCAAGCGCGGTGGGCGCGCCTTCCGAACGGGTAAAATACCAAGCGAAATCTTCTTCGAGATTACCCCTGACCAGCTCCGTCTTCCCAACGTAAGGCTCTTTCAACCCGAGATCTTTGATCACGGTAATAAACCCATCGCTTCCGATCCCTTCAAACAGATTTTGCTTCCCGTTTCCGAGAGGGGGAAGAGACGCGTCCGGATGCTCAACGTAGCCTCTGACGAGACCGCCCGCGTCCGCCGCAACGATGATCGAACCGAGAAGTCCTTTATCCGAAATGTGAACGCTGAGCTTTTCTTTCTCTCCTTTGAGTTCGTTCGACATATACGCGCCCATCGTCAATACCTTGCCGAGCGCTTCCGCCGCAAGAGGAGAAAGGGAATGAAGAGAGATCGCCTCGTTTACCAAATCGGTGGTCTTAAAGGCGACCACCTTGACTTGCCCGCCGAATACGTGAGCCTTTGCAATCGAATCCATAAGAACTATTTTTTCCTTTTATAAGAAACGTACTTCGTTTGATTTTGTTTTTTCTTTTTTTCGATTTTTTCCGCGCGCTTTTCGCTCTTTTCCGCGCGGATCTTGCTGGCTTTGCCGATCGCCGTTCCCGCGTTTGCCCTTTCTTTCGCCTTTTGCGCCTTATAGGGATTTACGCCGCGACGCGCCTCGAGCTTGATCCTGCCGCCCGAGCTTGCGCTCTCGTATTGCGGCGCGATATAATCGGCAAACGCTTTTTGCGCGGAAGAAGTCCAAATACCGCCGAGGAAAGCAAAACCGACGACGAAAAGAAGGATCAAAATGATAAAGCTGAAAGCCGTGTTTGCCAAGGATAAGCAAAAGATCCCGATTGTAAACGCCGAAGTAAAGAGAGCGCTTACGGGAGTAACGAGAGTCAGGATCAGGCTGTTTTTCAGCGCGTCCTTAAAGGAGAAGCGATAGCAAGCGAACATCGGGAACAAAAATGTCAATGCGGCTACCGCGATCCAAGAGATAAGCAAAAGGAAGATGAAAAGCGTCCAGCTGCCGCCGTTTGCCGCGCCTTGTTTCATCAAACTGACGTGCCAAACCGAGCCGTAAAGAACGCCCGTAAGGAAGAGCGCGAAAAGGATCCCCGCGATGAGGAAAGGAAGCCAAAGTTTCTTGACGCCGCGGAAGAAGCTTCGGATCGGGCGTACGTTTTCGCCCCACATATATCCGCGCAGACAATGGAACAGCCCCGAAAGCCCCGCGATCAAAGGGATCACGGAAGCGGCAAGCACGGGGATATACACATGGAAATAATGGCTGAACAAAACTTTGTAGCCTTCTTTCATCGTATTTACCACACCGGGATAGCCGATACCGACCTGACCGATAAAATTATAATCGCCGCCGGCAAATACGCGCGTTTTAGCAAGCATCGGCCAAATAAAGGCGCAGAACAAGAAAGGCAACGCAAACACGAGAACGTACATGATATTCGTCAGGAACATTCGGCGCAAATTGTCCGAAAATACGCTCATCGCGTGCCTGACGGAATGGCGATTGACTTCGCCGCCGTTCGTGCGTTGGTCTTTTTCAACGGATAATCTCATCAATAAATCGACTCTGCTCATACTCTCTCCTAACGCTATTTTACACTAATTTTCCAAAATATCAAAGTAAATATAAGTCAATTCTTTGACAAAGAAACGTTTTTTTGATAGCATTTAAATTGGATAGCGCAAAAACGCTACGAATTTCGGAGGAAATATGAGAAAAATCAATCTTGCCGTCGTAGGCGCGACCGGTATGGTCGGAAACAAATTTTTGCAAGTTCTTACCGAGCGCAAGCTCCCCGTTGAGAATTATTATCTTTTCGCCAGCGCGAAGAGTGCGGGAAAAGTCATTGATTTTATGGGCAAGCCCCATACCGTTATCGAGCTGACGGAAGAAAACGTAAAAAAAATCAAAGTGGATATCGCCCTGTTCAGCGCGGGCGGATCGGTCAGCAAAACCTTCGCTCCCATCTTCGCGGAGCAAGGCGCGATCGTCGTGGATAACAGCAGCCAATGGAGAATGTATAAAGACGTTCCCCTCGTCGTTCCCGAGGTAAACCCCGAAGACGTAACTTGGAATCACGGCATCATCGCCAACCCCAACTGCTCCACCATTCAAGCGATGCTCGCCTTAAAACCGCTGGACGATAAATACGGCATCAAGCGCGTCGTGTACTCCACCTACCAAGCGGTCAGCGGCGCAGGCGTTCAGGGATATAACGACTTAAAAGACGGTGCGCAAGGCATCGCGCCCAAAAAGTTCCCTTACCCCATTTTCGCAAACGTCATTCCGCAGATCGACGTATTCCTCGATAACGGCTATACCAAAGAAGAGGAAAAAATGATCAACGAAACGAGGAAGATCCTCGGCAAGCCCAACCTTCGTGTTACGGCGACCACCGTTCGCGTTCCCGTCTTCCACGGACACAGCGAGAGCATCAACATCGAATTCGAAAAGCCCTGCACGCTTGACGGAATCAAAGAAGCGCTTTCCTCCTTCCCGAACGTCGTTTTGGTGGACGACAATAAGAACGGCAAGTATCCGATGCCGATCTACGCCGAAAATCACGACGAGGTGTACGTAGGCCGTATCCGTATCGACGAGAGCGTGGAAAGCGGTTGCAACCTCTTCGTGGTGGCGGATAATATCCGTAAAGGCGCGGCAACGAATGCAGTGCAGATAGCGCAGCTGCTCCTTGAAAAAGGCCTCGTAAAATAAGGTTTCCGACCAAAAGATCAAGAGAGAAAAAAGTCCCTTGCGCGAAAGAGAGCGCAAGGGACTTTTTCGAATTGTTTTTATACTTTGGAACGATCCCCGTTCGAGCAATGAAGGGTATTATTTCCGCCCTTCTCTTTTTTTCGCATAACGACGAAGTAAAACGCAAGGGATAAAACGACCGCCACGCCCCAGCCGATGGGCCAAGACCACCAAATGCCCTTAGAACCGAGCGCCGTGGAAGAAAGCGCGAAAGCAAGACCTACGCGGAGCAAAAGATCGGTAAAGGTACTGACCATAAAGTACCCCATTCTTTCCGCACCGCGAAGGACGCCGTCCGCAACGAGTTTTCCCGCGATCAAAAGATAAAAAGGCGAGATGATCGTCATAAAATCGTGTCCGACGGAGATCGCGCCTCGGCTGTCTTTTTTCAAGAATAAGAGCATCAGGCTTTTATTAAAAAAGAAATATACGAAAAAGAATAGGAGTCCGATGCTTGCGGCGATCACAAGCCCCCATTTGAATCCTTCCCTGATGCGCTGGTCTTTTCCCGCCGCTCCGTTTTGCGCCGTATAATTGGAAACGCCGTTTCCGACCTGATGCATACTCGTTACGGCGAAATTATTGAATTTAACGGCTGCGGAATAGCCGGCGATCGTGGAGGTTCCGAAAGAATTGATCAGTCCTTGCAAAACGATATTTCCGACGGAAACGAAGCTTTGTTGCAAAGTACTCGGGATCCCGACGAGCAAAAAATCTTTTAACGCCTCTTTGGAAAAGGCGCGGGGTTTTTCTTCCGTTCGGATCTTCCGAAGCTGGAAAATGAGCAGTGAAAAAGCCGCGATCGAACTGATCCCCTGACAAATAAACGTTGCCCAAGCTACCCCTTTCACTCCCATTTTGAACACGGCGACGAAAAGAATATCCATCAAAACGTTTAGGGTAGAAGAAATAACGAGGAAGATAAAGGGAGTCAGAGAATCGCCGAGCGCGGCGAAGATCCCGGTGGAAACGTTATAGAAAAAGAGAAACAAAAGTCCCGCGAGATAAATATAAAGATAGGACAAGCTATCCGCCAAAATCTCGGCGGGGGTATTCAGCAGTTTCAAAAGCGGGCGCGCGGTCAAAAACCCGACGAGCATCAAAATAAGCGTGATCGCGAGGGTAGAAAAGAGCGAAGTATGGATCGCGCTCTTCATCTCGATATAGTTTTTCGCACCGTAATTTTTCGCGGTTACGATCGAAGCGCCCATATTGCAACCGAATGCAAAAGCCAAAAGGACGAGGGTGATCTCGTAACTGTTCCCGACGGCGGCAAGCGCTCCTTCCCCGATAAACCTTCCGGCAACGACGCTGTCCGCGATATTATAGATCTGCTGAAAAACGACGCTTAAAAAAAGCGGCAATATGTATCGCAATAAAACTTTATAGGGTTTCCCCGCTGTCAAATCGATCATCTTACACCTGATCGGGCGCTTTTGATAAGCAAGCGCGCCGTATAATATATTGTACTCTTTTTCCTCAAAAAAGGTCTATCGTTTGAAAAGAAACGCCCTGATTTTCAAATAAATCGAGCGGAAAAACAAAGCGCTCCGAGCGCGGCGGCAAGCGCCGGGATCGAAACCGCCGCTCCCGAAAGAAGGAATCGCCCCGCCGAGATCTTTTCTCCGTATGAAGCCGTAATTTTAGTAAACATGATCCCCGCGAGCGCGCCGACGGGCGTTAAGAGCGCGCCGAGGTTTGACGACACGATCGCGGCAAACGCGCTCTCCGGCGTCGGTGAGATTTCCGCAAACAAAACGCTCATCGGAATGTTATTCAAAAAGTTCGCCGCAGCATAGCTCAGCGCGCCGTATGAAAAAATCTCGCCTCGAAGGGGGATCAAGGCGGAAACGCGCTCGGTTACGCCCGCTTCTTTCAAACTTAAAACGATTACGAACATCGAAATAAGAAACGGCGCGATGGCGTATGGCAAACGCTTGTACGCGCCGAAAAGAAATTTCGCTTTTTCTCCTCTTACAAGTCTCTTGATCGCCACGATCAAGGAGAGCGCGACCGCGAAGCCGAGGGCGATCGCCCACATTTCCGCCTTGGGGATAAAGGAACAAACCACGAGGGATAAAACACATAGAACGAGCGCGGAAAGCGACAAATAAACGAGAGGTTTATCGAGCGCGACTTTTTCTCCGACAGGCGGCAATTCTTCCCCTTCTTTCAGTCGATTGCGAAACAACAAAAGAAGCGCAAGGAACGAAACGACGCCAGCGGCGAAAGTAGGCAAAACCATAACGCGGAGATATTCGAAAAAGTTTACTCCGAGAGAGGCTCCGAGATAAATATTTGTGGGATTGCCCACGATAAAAAGCATACTCCAACTGTTCGCCGCCGTAAATTCCATCATTAAATACGGGAACGGGGATACGCCGCGTCGCTTTGCGTACGCGCATAAAAAAGGCGTAAAGGTCAGAATTACGATGTCGTTCGAGGTAAAAACCGTCAACAGCGAAACGAGAGCGTACACGCGCAAAAAAAATCCGATGCCCGACGAAGACGCCGCCGTTCTCGCAGCCAGATAACGGAAAAAACCGGCTTCGTCCAAATAGAGCGACAAAACGGTCATTGAAAAGAACAAAACGAGGATCTTCAAGGGGTTCATCTCTCCCTTCGCCCCGAGCGCCGAAAGAAAATTCCCGAAAGGCAAATAACCGAGCGAAAGCAAAAGAACCGCGCCGAGAAGCGGCGGGATAAAAAAAGTATCTACGGAAACCTTTCCGATTTTGATCTCGGGTTTGAACAAAACCGCCGCGATAAACAAAGCGACGGTGCAAACGGAGATGATAACGACGCCCATTCTGTTTACTCCCTTCAAAAACGTTGCCGCGCTCCCGAAACGGAGTGCGGCAAACGAACGTTTTTTTTCTTTCCGAAATCGTTAAGCCGTTACGATGCTATCCGCCTTTTGCAGACCGAGTTTCTTAATTGCGTCTTCGCGCATCTTGTATTTTAAGATCTTGCCGGCGGCGTTCATCGGGAAAGAGCTTACGAAATCAATGTACTTCGGGACTTTATGGCGCGCCATATTCGCTCCGATATACGCTTTCATTTCCTCCGCTGTCATACTCTCCCCTTCTTTTAAGATGATACACGCCATGATCTCTTCGCCGTACGATTCGTCCGGAACGCCGATGACTTGAACGTCGGAGACTTTCGGGTGGGTATAGATAAATTCCTCGATCTCCTTGGGGTAAATGTTTTCGCCACCGCGAATGATCATATCTTTCAACCTACCGGTAATGCGGAAGTTTCCGTCTTTCGTTCGGCAAGCGAGATCGCCGGTATGCAACCAGCCGTCTTTATCGATCGCGGATTCGGTCGCTTTGGGCATTTTGTAATACCCTTTCATAATGTTGTATCCGCGCGCAAGGAATTCGCCCGTAACTTCGTCCGGGCAATCCTCTCCGGTTTCGGGATTCACGATTCGGCATTCGATCTCGGGAAGGGGTCTGCCGACCGTTCCCACCCTGACTTCGATCGGATCGTCCGTGGAGCTCATCGTGCAACCCGGAGACGCCTCGGTCTGCCCATAGACGATGGTGATCTCTTTCATGTTCATTTTCTCAACGACTTGCTTCATCGCGGAGATCGGGCAAGGAGATCCCGCCATGATCCCCGTTCGCATATAAGAGAAGTCGGTTTTGGGGAAATCCGGGTGTTCGAGAAGCGCGATAAACATCGTCGGAACTCCATGAAACGCGGTGATATGTTCGTTATGGATGCAGGAAAGCGCGGGCTTCGGCGAGAAGTACGGAAGCGGAAGCAGGGTTCCGCCGTGCGTCATCGTGGCGGTCATCGCAAGGACCATTCCGAAGCAATGGAACATCGGAACTTGCACCATCATTCTGTCCGCCGTGGAAAGATCCATACGGTCGCCGATGGATTTGCCGTTGTTTACGATATTGTAATGCGTCAGCATAACGCCCTTCGGGAAACCGGTCGTTCCCGAAGTGTACTGCATATTGCAAACGTCGTGTTTATTAACTGCCGCCGCCATTCGAAGAACCTCTTCCTGCTTGACTTTATCCGCAAGTTTCAAAGCCTCCGTCCAAGTCAGACAGCCTTTTTGAGAATAGCCCACCGTTATAACGTTCCTTAAAAAGGGAAGGCGCTTCGCGTGAAGCGGATCGGAAGGCTTTTTCTTTTCGAGCTCGGGGCAGAGTTCGGCAACGATCTTTCCGTAATGGCAATCCTTCGCCCCTTCGGTCATAACCAAAGTATGCGTGTCCGATTGCTTCAATAAGTACTCCACTTCGTGGATCTTATACGCCGTGTTGACCGTGACGAGAACGGCGCCGATCTTAACCGTTGCCCAAAACGCAATAAACCATTGGGGAACGTTCGACGCCCAAACCGCAACGTGGCTTCCCGCCTTAACGCCGAGAGCGATCAAAGTGCGGGCGAATTCGTCCACGTCGCGCCTAAACTCGGTGTAGGTGCGCGTATAGTCGAGAGTGGTGTACTTAAACGCATATTGATCGGGAAATTCTTCGCACATTCTGTCCAAAACGGCGGGAAAAGTTTCATCGATCAGAATCTCTTTTTTCCAAACGAATTTTCCCGTATGCGCTCTGTTCCAGTAAAGCGACCGCTCCCCTTTCGCCGTATCGCCGAATTGCTTCATATAACTGACGAATTGGGAGAAAATGATCTCGATGTCGCTGAGTTCGCCGCACCATTCGGGATTCCATACGAGAGAAATAAATCCGTCGTAATTGACGGAAGAAAGCGCCGCCATCATCTCTTTTACGGGAAGGCTCCCTTCTCCGAGCAAACAATACGAAACGGTGTCGCCCGTTTTTTTCGCGTCGTTCAAATGGACGTGTTTTACATAAGCGCCGAGATTTTCGATGACTTTTTCGGGCGCTTCGCCCGCGCCGAAATACGCCGCGGAAAAATTCCAGAGGGCAGACAGCGAATCGCTCGCGAAAAATTGGAGCAAATCGCGCAACAGCGAAGTATTCGAGTAAAGACCCGCCGTTTCCACAAGGAGCGACACGCCCGCTTTTTCCGCCGAGGGAAGAACGCTCGAAATAAAGTCTTTTACGCGCGCTCTCGCCTCTTCCTCGTCCGTATGGGACTCCGCCCTGACGCGAACGTAAGGAATATGCAAATTGCGCGCGATCTCCAAGCATTTTTCGATCTCTTCTTGCGCGCCGTTTCGGCTTTCCGGATCGGCGATATCGCAGATCGCGTCGATACAGGGAAGGGAAAGCTTTTTCTCGTACAGCTTGCGAAGCGTGGCAGCAGCCGCGTAATCGTGGAAAGCGCCGTCTTTATCGGTAAATAATCGATTGTGAATGTTATGCAGTTCCACCCCGTCAAAGCCAAGATCGGTCGCATAGGAGCAGAATTCGTCAAAGGTGGAATTGTGCCAGCCTTTCGTTGAAAATGAAAGCTTCATATCATTCCTCCTCGTAAGCGATCTTATTGACCGCGTTGATATACGCTCGAATCGAAGCGCCGATAACGTCGGTGGAAATGCCTTTTCCGGAATACAGTTTTCCGTCTTTTCTGAGTTTAACGAGGGCGGACCCCATCGCTTCTTTTCCCTCGGTTACCGATTGGATCTCGAAATCGTCCAACTCGTAATGAATGCCGAGAATGCTTTCGAGACAAAGGAACGCCGCGTCGATCGGACCGTTGCCCATCATAATGCCGCAAAGCGTTTCTTCACCTTTTTGCAAAGTGATCTGCGCCGACGAACGGATCACGTTCCCGTTGTTTACCACGTAACTGACGAGTTTATACGTCGCGGGAACTTGAAGCGCGGCGGACGCCACGATCGCGTCCAGCTCCTTCGCGCCGACTCTTTTCTTTTCCGCTACGCGCAAAAATTCTTCGAATACCTTGTCCGCGTCCTCGTCCGAAAGATCGTATCCGAGTTTTTCCGCGGCGGAAACGACGGCTTCTTTCCCGTCCTTCGCATCAAGGCTGACGAAAGGTTCGTCCGATATAAAGGGTTTTGCTTGCTCTCTGTCCTGCCCTCCCGAAAGGATCCCCTGAACGCGCGCCATCGTACGATGAAGCTCGGTATAGGTGATCGCGGTCGAATAACCGTTTCTCGCGCCGCTGTTTTTGACCGATTCCGCAAGCGTTTCGAGAGACACTCCGTCTCCAGACAAGACCGCGCGAACCGCCTTCACGCCCTTTTTCACGGCAAGGAGAGCGGAAGAGAGGGCGAAGCCGTTTTTATCCGACACCGCAACTCCGACGGGGATCGAAAGCGATTTTACGTATTTTTCCGCAAAAGACGCGAATTCGTCCGGAAGCATCTCGCCCGCGTCGTCCGAAAGATAAACGGCGTTTGCGCCTGCTTCCGCCGCAGCGGAAAGCACTTCCGAAAGAAAATCTTCTTCCGCGCGCGTTGCGTCCAAAGCGCAAAAATATACTTTTTCCGATTTGGACTTGGCGTACGAAACAAGCTCCTTGACCCATTCGAGCATTTTGGGGGCTTTTTTATGGTGGAAATATTCCATTCCGACGGGTGAAACGCGAAGTTCGACCCGAAGCGCCGAGTTTTTCGCGCCGGAAAGAGCGCGCTCCGCCTCGTCCGCCTCTTCCTTGGAAGCGACGGCGACGGATAAAACGCTGTTTTTAACGAAAGAAGCGCAGGTGCGGATCAGTAGCGTGTCTTCTTTGCCGTTCGATAGTTCGGGAAACTCGATCACGTCCGCGCATAGTTTCTCCAAAAGGCGCGCGATTTCGAATTTCTCTTTGAAGCTGAGTTCGTTCTCTTTTTCGCAAAGTTTAGCCGCTACTTTTATTCCGTTCATACGTTTCCTCCTATTGATCTTTCCCTTATTTTACGACGTAGGTCCAACCGAACGTATCTTCGATCTCACCCCATTGGATGCCGGTCAAAGTATCGTACAGTTTTTGGGTGACTTCGCCGATCTTTCCTCCGTTGATCGTATATTTGACGTCCTTATAGCAAAGTTCTCCGATCGGAGACACGACGGCCGCCGTTCCGCAGCCCCATGCCTCTTCGAGCGTTCCGTTTTTCAGCGCTTCGCCGAGTTCATCGACCGAAAGCAGCCTTTCTTCCACGGTATAGCCTTCCTTTTTCAAAACTTCGATACAGCTCTTTCTCGTAATACCGGGAAGGATCGAACCGGTCAGTTTCGGGGTAACGATCTTGCCCGCGATCTTGAACATAACGTTCATCGCGCCGACCTCTTCGATGTATTTTCTTTCCACGCCGTCCAGCCAAAGAACTTGGGAATAGCCCTTGTCTTCCGCTTTCTTGCCGGCGCGGTTGGACGCCGCGTAGTTGCCGCCGCATTTTGCGTAGCCCGTTCCGCCGCGCACCGCGCGCACGTCTTCCGATTCGATCATGATTTTTACGGGGTTGATACCCTCTTTATAATAACTGCCGACGGGAGAGGCGATGATTACGAAGGTCGCTTTCTTAACGGCGTGTACGCCGAGGGTCTCGTCATTTCCGAACATAAAAGGTCTGAGATAAAGAGAGGTGCCCTTCTTATGCGGCGTCCAATTCTTTTCGCAGGATACGAACGCCGTTAAAGCCTGCATCGCGAGATCTTCGGGAATCTCGGGAAGGCAAAGCCTTTCGGCGGAATTATTCATTCTTCTGATGTTCTCGATCGGGCGGAAAAGCTGAACTTCGCCGTCTTTGCGCCTATACGCTTTCAATCCCTCGAAGATCTCCGAGCCGTAATGAAGCGCGGTGCAAGCCGGGTGGAGCGAAAGGTTCGCGAAGGGAACGATCCTAAGATCGTGCCAGCCTTTGTCCGCCGTATAATCCATCATCAGCATGTGATCGGTAAAATACTTTCCGAATCCCAAAGAGTCTTCGTCCGGCATCGTTTTGGGATTTTGGGTTTTGATATATTTGATTTCCATATTGATACTCCTTAATAATTCGCGCCGAGGTCGATCGCCTTGCGGTTGACTTCCATCATATCGGCGTGTTTCGCGCTGATTACTTTCGCGAGCGCCGCTTTCAAACTTTCGTCGCTATACTCGCCGAGTTCTTTTAAGATCTTTCCCACGATGATCATATTCGCAAGAGTCGGGAATCCGTTATCGGACGCCATTTGCGTGGCGGGAAGAGCGAACACGGTTACGTCCGTTCTCTTTACGCTGCGCTCGATCAAAGAGGAATCCATAAAGATAATGCCGCCGGGAGCGACTTTATCCTCGAAACGGTCGAGAGAGGGAAGGTTCATCGCAACGAGGACGTCGGGGCGGTTTACGATGGGAGAACCCACCGGTTCGTCCGACACGATCACGCTGCAACTTGCCGTTCCGCCGCGCATTTCGGGACCGTAAGAAGGAAGCCAGCTGACCTCTTTATCCTCGATCAAACCTTTATACGCAATGAATTTGCCGGCGAAAAGGATGCCCTGCCCGCCGAAACCGGAAAAAAGAAATTGTCTCGTGCTCATTACTTTTTGTCCTCCTCGCTTGCGCTCCTGTCTTTATATACGCCGAGCGGATAATAGGGAAGCATTTTCTCTTCGATCCATTTCAAAGCGTTTTGCGGCGTCATACCCCAGTTCGTCGGGCAAGACGACACGACTTCCACAAGAGAAAAGCCTTTTCCCGCGATTTGATTTTGGAAAGCCTTCTTGATCGCCTTCTTCGCCGCGCGAATATGGGGAATGCTGTTTACCGTTACGCGTTCGAGATATTCGGGACCTTCCAACTCGGAAAGCAACTCGCAAACTTTGATCGGGTATCCGCAAAGCTTGGGGTCTCTGCCGTAAGGAGAGGTTTGCGTAACCTGCCCCACGAGAGAGGTCGGCGCCATTTGACCGCCCGTCATTCCGTAGATCGCGTTATTGATAAAGATCACCGTAATATTCTCGTTCCTCGCCGCGGCGTGGACGGTTTCCGCCATACCGATCGAGGCAAGGTCGCCGTCGCCTTGGTAGGTAAACACGACTTTCGAGGGATCCGCTCTCTTAACGCCCGTTGCGACGGCGGGCGCTCTTCCGTGAGCCGCTTCGATCATATCGCAAGCAAAATAATCGTACGCCATAACCGAGCAACCGACGGGCGCGATTCCGATGGTCTCGCCCTCGATCCCGAGTTCGTCTAATACTTCCGCCACGAGCTTATGCACGATACCGTGCGTACAGCCGGGGCAATAATGGAGAGGCACGTCCAAAAGTGCGTGCGGTTTATCATATACTATCATTATTCTCTACCTCCGTTATTACTTGCTTTTACGATCGCGTCCAAAACTTGTTCGGGAGAGGGGATCATACCGCCCACGCGATTGCAGAGAGAAACTTTGACTTTGCATTCCGAAGCGAGGCGCACGTCCTCGATCATTTGCCCCATGGAAAGTTCCACGGAAATGATCTCCTTTACGTGCGTCGCCGCTTTTTTGAAAGGTGCGTCGGGGAAAGGCCATAAGGTAATCGGGCGGATCAATCCCGCCTTGATCCCTCTCTTTCTCGCTTCCTTGACCGCGTTTTTGGAAACTCTCGCGGCAATGCCGAACGCCGCGATCGCGATCTCGGCGTCGTCCATCATAAATTCCTCGTACATCGTTTCGTTTTGCTTTACGAGATCGTAACGCTCGAAACGCGCGATATTCAGTTTTTCGAGTTCTTCGGGAACAAGCGACAAGGAATTCACGATATTGTGTTTACGCTGCATCTTGGTGCCCGTCGTCGCCCAGGGTTTTTCGGGTGCGGGTTTAACGTCGAAATTCAGATCGACGGGTTCCATCATCTGTCCCATCGTTCCGTCCGCAAGGATCATCGCGGTCATACGATATTGATCCGCCAGCTCGAATCCTTTGACCGTCAGCTCCGCCATTTCCTGGACGGAAGAAGGCGCGAGAACGATCATATGATAGTCGCCGTGGCCGCCGCCGCGCGTCGCTTGGAAATAATCCGATTGGCTGGGCTGAATGCCGCCGAGTCCGGGGCCGCCGCGCTGAACGTTTACGACGAGAGCCGGAAGATCCGCGCCGGCAAGATAGCTGATCCCTTCGCCTTTCAGGGAAATGCCCGGGCTGGAAGAAGAGGTCATTGCGCGGAGTCCCGCGCTTGCCACACCGTACACCATATTGATCGCGGCGATCTCACTCTCCGCTTGGAGGAAAGTTCCTCCGATCTTGGGCATACGCTTCGCCATATACGCCGCCACTTCGGTTTGCGGCGTGATGGGGTAACCGAAATAATGCCTGCAACCCGCGCGGATTGCGGCTTCGGCGATCGCTTCGTTTCCTTTCATCAATACTTTATCTGCCATATTCTCACCTTTCCACCTTTATTATAAAATCGGGACACATGATCGCGCAGGAACCGCACCCGATGCATTGTTCGGGGCGCGCCGCTTCCACGGGATGATGCCCTTTTTTGTTTATCTTCTCGGGAGAAAGACGCAACACGTCTTTCGGGCAAACGTCCACACACAGTCCGCAGCCCTTACAGTTATCGGTTTTGAAAGTCAGTTTTGCCATAAGCTATCTCCTTTTTCAAATTTTACTCTCTATAAAATTCTTTTGTAAGCAAAGGGGGAAGAGGGATCCCACTTTGCCTTCGAGTTCTTGCATCAGATCTTCCCTTACCGTCGTCATTCGGATCGGAAGAGAAGTTTTTTTCGAGACTTCCTCCGCGAAGGATAAAGAGTCCAAAACAATCTTCGCCGTCGTTTCCGCGCCGAGGTTCGAATTGTTGACAATGCCGGTAAAGCGCATATTCGCCGCGGCTTCGATCTCCCGCATAACCTCGATCGCGGATCCCGCGTCAGCCGTCAAGGGGCGATATTGATTGAGTACGAGGAGCATCTCGTAATCATTCTCGGCTACGATCCCCGGACGAAGCCTTCCGAGAACCAAAGCGCCCCGGTCGTCTCCGCCGATATCGAGAACGCAGGAAAGACTCCGATCGTCCGTTACCGCGTACATATCTTGCGGAAGCGCGGGAATATCGAGATTGGTATTCGCATACTCGGAAGAGATCAATCGAATACCCGCTTCGCGGAGAACGGTCAAGCTGTCCTTCGTTCGAAAATACGGATTTACGATATCGAGATCGGCGATCGCCGTCTTTTCCCCGCTCTTCGCGAGCGAAAGCGCAAGATTGACCGAGATATTGGTCTTTCCGCTTCCGTAATGTCCGAGAACGAGCGTTATGCGCTTATGGGAAGAGGCGAAAGGCAGGATGCGGGAAACAGAGTTCGGCGTTTCGTTCGTTTTCACTATTTCACCCTCCTTTTTTCGCTCGCTTCGCTTTTTTGTATAAATAGTATTATAACTCGCACGCACGCGCGCTGTCAATCGCGCGCGGCTTACAGTTTATTCCTTTGGATCTTTCCGCTGACAGTCTTGGGGAGTTCGTCGCGGAAGACGACGACTCTCGGATACTTATACGGCGCGGTATGATGCTTAACGTAATTCTGGATCTCCTTAACGAGTTCGTCCGAAGGCTCGGTTCCCTTGGTAAGAACGATGCTTGCCTTAACGATCTGCCCCCTGACCTCATCCGGAACGGCGGATACGCCGCATTCCACAACGTACGGAAGCTCCATGATCACACTCTCGATTTCAAACGGCCCTATGCGGTAACCGGAAGATTTGATCACGTCGTCCGCGCGGCCGACGTACCAATAAAACCCGTCTTCGTCGCGCCAGGCGAGATCGCCCGTATGATAGTAACCGTCGTGGCGGGCTTCCTTCGTCTTTTCCGGATCGCGATAATACTCGGTAAAGAGTCCGATCGGAGAGCCGTTTTTCAAGCTGATGACGATTTCTCCCGTTTCTCCGTCGGGAACGATCTTTCCTTCCGCGTCCATCAAAGCAACGTCGTAAATCGGAGCGGGGCGACCCATCGAACCGATCTTATGCGGCGCGCCTACGAGGTTTCCGATGATCATCGTGCTTTCCGATTGCCCGAAACCTTCGAGGATCTGCAAACCGGTCGCTTTTTCGAATTGGCGATACACTTCGGGGTTCAGAGCTTCGCCCGCCGTCGTCATATGGCGAACGGAAGAAAAATCGTATTTGGAAATATCTTGCTTGATCATCATACGCAGCATCGTGGGCGGCGCGCAGAAAGTGGTGATATGATACTTAGCGAACATCGGCAAAATGGTCGCCGCGTCAAAACGATCGAAATCGTAAACGAAGGTAGCCGCTTCGCAAAGCCATTGACCGTACAGTTTACCCCACATCGCCTTCGCCCAACCGGTATCCGAAATGGTAAAATGCAATCCGTCCGGATCTACGTTGTGCCAATACTTTGCCGTATGGAAGTGCCCGAGGGCGTATTTGTAATTGTGCGCCGCGATCTTGGGATACCCGGACGTTCCCGACGTAAAGAACATCAGCATCGTGTCGTTCCCGCCGGGGGACATTTCGGTGCGTTTGAAGTGCGTGCTGTAAAGAGGAAATTCCTCGTCGAAATTGCGCCAACCTTCTCTCTCTCCGTTTACGATGATCTTGTTTTTCAGCGAAGGACAGCGAGGCGCCGCGAGATCAACTTGATGCGCGGTATCTCCGTCCGCCGTACAGATCACCGTTTCGATCTCCGCCGTATTGAAACGGTATTCGAAATCGTGTTCCAAAAGCTGGTTGGTTCCCGGGATCGCGATCGCGCCGATCTTATTAAGACCGAGCATTGCAAACCAGAATTGATAATGGCGCTTTAATACGAGAAGAACGCGATCTCCCTTTTTGATCCCGAGGGATTTGAAATAGTTCGCCGCGCGGCTGGACGCCTTTTTCATATCGAGGAAGGTAAAGCGGCGCTCGGTCATATCCTTGGAAACGTGAAGCATACAGAGTTTGTTCGGTTCTCTTTCCGCGACCGCGTCCACGATATCGAAAGCAAAATTGAACTTCTCCACGTTTTTGAATTTGATCGAGGTGGGCGTTCCGTGTTCGTCTTCGACGACGTCGATAAACTTTTTATACGCCCTTTCCTTATCGTCTTCCTTTTGGACGTTCTCTTCCACGATGGCTTTAACGGGCGTAAGCTCGGGGATCGGCTCGCCGCTCGGATTTAATACGATCGCGTAAAAGGTGCAATCCTTTCCTTCCACCGCGATCATTCCGTGCGGCGTTCCGCTATCATAATAAATGCTGTCGCCGGGATATAAAACTTCCTTATGGCTGCCGACTTGAACGAGGAGCGCGCCTTCGATCACGACGTCGCATTCCTGCCCCGCGTGAGAAGTAAGCTCGATCTCTCCCTTCGCCGCTTTTTCCTCGTTGAACACGCTCTTTACGTAAAGCGGCTCGGCGATGCGGTTTTGGAAGGCGTAAGCGAGGTTGAAATAAGTCATACCGTGCGCTTGGGCGATCTTCTGACCCGATCCGCTGCGCGTAACCGTATAGGAATTCAGCATGGGAGAATAGCCTTCGATGATATCCGTTACGTTTACGCCGAACGCTTTGGCGCAGCGATAGATGAAGGTAAAGTTCAAATCGCTTTCCCCTTTTTCGCAGCGCGCGTATTCCTCTTCCGAAACGCCGGTCTTTTCCGCCATTTCGGTTACGGTCAAGCCCTCGATCTCGCGAAGCTCGCGGATCCTCTCCGCCATCTCTTTGATTTTTCCGTCCAAATCAACTCTTTCCATGTATCTCCACCGTTTTTATAGTTTATTTCTTTGTATTTTCCCGCTGATCGTTTTGGGAAGTTCGTCGCGGAAAACGACGATCCTCGGATATTTATAAGGAGCGGTATGCTTCTTAACGTAATCCTGGATTTCCTTTTTCAATTCTTCCGTCGGCTCCGTCCCTTTGGTCAAAACGACGCTCGCCTTAACGACCTGCCCTCTGACCTCGTCCGGCGCGGCGGAAACGCCGCATTCCAAAACGTACGGCAGTTCCATGATCACGCTTTCGATCTCAAAGGGCCCGATGCGGTAGCCGGACGATTTGATCACGTCGTCCACGCGGCCGACATACCAATAAAAACCGTCCTCGTCACGCCAAGCGGTATCGCCCGTGTGATAATAGCCGTCGTGTAAAACTTCGCGCGTTTTTTCTTCGTTTCGATAATACCCCATAAAGAGGCCGCGCGGAACGCGCTCGGAAACTTTAACGCAGATCTCGCCCGTTTCTCCGTCCGGAACGGGGTTTCCGTCCGCGTCCAAGATCGTAACGTCGTAACCCGGAACGGGGCGCCCCATCGATCCGACTTTATGCGGCGCGCCGATCAGGTTCGCGATCATCAAAGTCAGCTCGGTTTGTCCGAAACCTTCGTGCGTTTGAAGCCCCGTAGCCTTTTCGAATTGATAATACACTTCGGGGTTCAAAGCTTCGCCCGCCGTCGTCATATGACGAAGCGAAGAAAAATCGTATTTCGATAGGTCTTGCTTGATCATCATACGCAGCATCGTGGGAGGCGCGCAGAAGGTGGTGATATGGTACTTTGCGAACATAGGCAATATGTCGCTTGCGTCAAACCGATCGAAATCATAGGTAAAGACCGCGCTTTCCGCAAGCCATTGCCCGTACAGTTTTCCCCATAACGCTTTGCCCCAGCCGGTATCGGAGATCGTAAAATGCAGTCCGCCGCTCTCGGCGCCGTGCCAATACTTTGCGGTCATATAGTGTCCCAACGGGTATTTATAGCTATGCTCGGCGATCTTGGGATACCCCGTCGTTCCCGAAGTAAAGAACATCAGCATCGGATCGTCGCCGCAGGGCGCGTCTTTACCGCGCGCGTAATGGGTGCTGAACAAGGGATATTCCTCGTCAAAATCATGCCACCCGTCTCTTTTCCCTCCGACGAGCATTTTGATTTTGAGTTCCGGACAAGTCTTTTCCGCGATCTCCACCTGCTCCGCCACCGCGCCGTCCGCCGTGCAAATAACCGCAGATACGCCCGCCGCTTGAAAACGATACTCGAAATCGTGAGACAAGAGCTGACAGGTCGCGGGGATC
>OCTW011616249.1_pt1 | contig 51900 bp, 32 predicted proteins | sample 1539671 | NCBI WGS metagenome assembly OCTW01 (sample SAMN02144230, study PRJEB22623) | gut metagenome | biome: sheep rumen | host: Ovis aries | place: New Zealand | reverse complement strand
TCCCGGCCTCCCCGAAGGGGAGGAGTGGCTGGCGCACTGCCCGACGGGGAATGACGGCGCAGCTGCTCCCCTCCCTTCAAGGGGAGGGGTCGGGGGTGGGGTCTCTAACTTCTGAAATCGCCCTGAGTTAGTCTGCATAAAGAATATAATAAGGTAAGAAAGGAATCATCAGTATGGCTTATTTGTTTACATCAGAGTCAGTGTCGGAAGGACATCCCGACAAAGTGTGCGACCAGATCTCAGACGCCCTCGTCGACCAGTTCCTGGCCTACGACCCGCAGGCCCGCTGCGCCATCGAGACGTTTGTCACCACCGGCCAGGTGGTCATCATGGGCGAGGTGCGCAGCGAGGTCTACATCGACCTGCCGACCATCGCCCGCAACACCATTAACCGCATCGGCTACACCAAGTCGGAATATCAGTTCGACGGCAACTCCTGCGGCATCCTCACCTCCATCCACGAGCAGAGCGGCGACATCAACCGCGGCGTCGACCGTGCCGAGGAGGACGAGCAGGGCGCCGGCGACCAGGGCATGATGTTCGGCTATGCCACCAACGAGACGGAGAACTTCATGCCCGTCACGCTCGACCTGGCCCACCTCATCATGCGCACCCTGGCCGACATCCGCAAGGAGGGCCGCGAGATGACCTACCTCAGGCCCGACTCCAAGAGCCAGGTGACTGTGGAATACTCCGACGAGGGCATCCCCCAGCGCATCGACACCATCGTCGTCTCGACCCAGCACGACGAGTTCGACGCCGACGAGCCCATGCTCGCCAAGATCAAGGACGACGTCATCAATATCCTCATTCCGCGCGTCAAGCAGCAGATCCACTCGGCGAAGGTGCTCGCCCTCTTCAACGACGACATTAAATACTTCGTCAACCCGACGGGCAAGTTCGTCATCGGCGGACCCCACGGAGACACCGGCCTGACGGGCCGCAAGATCATCGTCGACACCTACGGCGGCAAGGGAGCCCACGGCGGCGGCTCCTTCTCGGGCAAGGACTCGTCGAAGGTGGACCGCTCGGCCGCCTATGCCGCCCGCCACATCGCCAAGAACATGGTGGCAGCCGGCGTCAGCGACGAGATGCTCGTCCAGGTCAGCTATGCCATCGGCGTGGCCCGTCCCATGAGCATCTACGTCAACACCTACGGCCGCAAGCATGTCGACATGACCGACGGCGAGATTGCCCACCGCATCGAGAAGCTCTTCGACCTCCGTCCCAAGGCCATCGAGCGCGCCCTGAAGCTGCGCCAGCCCATGTACGTCGAGACGGCTGCCTACGGCCACATGGGCCGCCAGTGCGAGGTGGTGAAGAAGACCTTCACCAGCCACTACCACGAGACGAAGACCATCGACGTGGAGCTCTTCACCTGGGAGAAGCTCGACCGCGTCGACGACATCCGCCGCGAGTTCGGAATTGTTGAAGGAGTATAGGAGTTTAGGAGTTTGGGAGTTTAGACGTTAGTGTTGAGCCCTATATGTCAGCCACCAGACTATCGTCTAAACTCCTAAACTCCCAAACTCCTAAACTCCCAAACTCCTAAACTCCCAAACTCCTAAACTCCAAAGATAATAACGAGCGACGGTCATGCTCCAGCAGGACTCCATCATCATTCAGCATCATGCCGAGCCGGCGGGCAGCGCAGTGAGCGAACTGCCCGCCGACACGGCCCTCGACGCCGCCTACGACCAGTTTCTGGAGCTCGACCTCAACCTCCACCACACCGCGCCGCGAGCCGAGTCGACGTGGACCCTCATGCCCGACTCGTTCGCACTCTACAGGGCCCATCTCGACTCCGCACAGTCCGCCGAGCCGGCCGACGTCCACCGCTACCTCCACGACAGCTTCTTCGAGCGCGACAGCGTCTATCGCACCGAGGTCAGCACCCCGGGCTATGGCGTCGCCGGCGACCCCGTGCCCTACATGCTGCGCAGCGACAACATGATCACGCTCCTGCTGCTGCTCTGCTTCGTCGTCTTCAGCGTCTCGCTGGCCCGCTCCAAGCATTTCATCACCCGCCAGCTGAAGAACTTCTTCTACACCTCGCATTCCGACGACGACGACGCCATCAGCGAGACCTCCGGCGAGCTGCGCTTCCAGCTCTTCCTCGTCCTCGTCGGCTGTCTGCTCATCGCCCTCGCCGGCTATCTCTTCGTCACCGACCGCATCGCCCAGACCTTCGTCCTGGCCAACGACTTCCAGCTCGTGGCCCTTCTCTTCGCTGCCATGATCGGCTATTACGGGGCCAAGTCGCTACTCCTCACGGTGGTCAATAACGTCTTCTTCGGCAGTAAAAAAAACATACAGTATATCAAAGACTCCCTCTTCCTCGGCGCCACCATGAGCGTGCTGCTTTTCCCCGTCGTCATGCTCATGATCTATTTCGACCTGTCAGTGCAAAATGCCATATATTTCTTTGGAATTGTGCTTATAATGGTTAAAATTCTGACATTTTATAAGGCTTGGGCTATCTTTTTTCGGCAAAAAGGGGGCGTTCTGCAAACTTTTTTGTACTTTTGCACCCTCGAAGTGACGCCTCTGCTCGTCTTCTGCGGAGTGATGCTGGCGTTGGTCGACATTTTGATCATAAAATTTTAGGACACTAGATAGGACATAGAGATGATTAAGAAGATTCTGGTTTCGCAACCCAAACCCTCGAGCGACAAGTCGCCCTACTTCGACATCGCCCAGCGATTCGGCGTAGAGCTCGTCTTCCGCCCGTTCATCAAGGTTGAGAGTATCTCGGCCCGCGAATTCCGTACACAAAAAGTAAACATTTTAGACTACACCGCCGTGGTCTTCACCTCGCGTCATGCCATCGACCATTTCTTCACGCTGGCCAAAGAGCTGCGCGTGCAGATTCCCGAGGACATGAAGTATTTCTGCGTCACTGAGACCATTGCTCTCTATATCCAGAAGTATGTGCAGTATCGCAAGCGCAAGGTCTTCTTCGGCACCACCGGACGTGTCGACGACCTGCTGCCCACGATGATCAAGCACAAGACCGAGCGCTACCTCGTGCCGATGAGCAGCGTCCACAACGACGCCCTCACCCAGCTGCTCGACTCGAAGAAGCTGCAGCACAAGGAGTGCGTCATGTACAAGACGGTCAGCAACGACTTCACGCCTGAGGAGGTCGAGACGTTCGACTACGACATGCTGCTCTTCTTCAGCCCCGCCGGTATTGAGTCGCTGACGAAGAACTTCCCTAACTTTGACCAGGGCAAGATTGCCATCGGCACCTTCGGTCCCGCCACGGCGAAGGCCGTCCAGGACGCTGGTCTCCGACTCGACCTCGAGGCTCCCACGGAGAAGTATCCCTCGATGACGGGCGCCCTGCAGCACTATCTGCTGATGCAGGACGAGGACTGAACTGAGAGTTGAGAATTGAGAACTGAGAATTGAGCGCTGAGAATTTCACTTTTCCGAAACGAGAGCGCATCGTCAGTCAGAAAACCATCGACGAGCTCTTCTCGGGTGACCATAGCCATTCGGCTGTGGCCTATCCGGTGAGGGCCGTTTTCATGTTGTGCCCCCGACAGCCGGGCGGCGAGGCCGTGCAGGTGCTGATGAGCGTGCCCAAGCGCCGGCTGAAGCACGCCGTCGACCGCAACCGCGTGAAGCGCCAGCTGCGCGAGGCCTGGCGCCTCCAGCAGGCCGAGGTCCTCGGCGACGCGTTGCCTGCCGACCAGTCGCTGCGCATCGCCTTCGTCTGGCTTCAGGACGGGCTCAGCCCCACCGCCGTGGTGGCTTCGCGCATGCATCAACTTCTGGAACGCATCGGCAAAAAGCTATGAACCGTCTTTGGCACTACGTCTGCTGGCCCCTGAAGTGGGTCCTGCTGGCGCTGATCTTCTTCTATCAGCGCTGCATCAGTCCGCTGACGCCCGCGTCGTGCCGTTTCACCCCCACTTGTTCACAATATGCCAAGGAGGCCATCCTCAAGCATGGTCCCTTCAAGGGCCTGGCCCTGGCCGTCTGGCGCGTCCTGCGCTGCAACCCCTGGGGCGGCTCGGGCTACGACCCTGTGCCCTGACCCCATTGCCTTGCCCGTTCGCTTCATTGTCTGGTGAAGAACTCCTGAGGCCCCGTAGTGTAGAGGTTGCCGAAGTTCGCCGAGTTGACGATGTGGACGTGCGAGCCAGTGCCACGAGCTGGCTAAGCGATTCGATGACGCAGAAGTTGCCGTTCATGAAGCTGTTGTCCCACGAGCCCTTGTCGAGCTCGCCGTAGTAGTCCTTCAGGCGGCGGAGCAGGTCGGCGTTGTCGGTGAACTGCTCGTTGTGGGAGAAGGGGATGCCCATCTCCTGGGCGATGTAGGGGCCCCATTCGGTGAACGTCTGGCCGTAGCTGTCGGCCGGCGCGAAGAGGGCGGCCGTCGCCTCGTCAGTGGAGAGGTTCATGTTGGTGGAGATGGCCGCATACATGTTCATCAGCACCTCGCAGAAGGTGATGTCGGTCTCGGTGAGCGACCATAGGAAGGGCTGCTTGTTGTCCACGCCCGTCGGCGTCGGTCAGCCGGCACGTGATGGTGCCGTCGGCTGCCGTGCTGAGGCCCTCATGCTTCGCGCCGCCGGGTATGAGCAGATAGAATTCGGCCAGCGCGTCCAGGGCCGTGGCCACGGGGCGGCTGAGGATCTCTTCGCCGTCGGTGCCCACCTGCACGCCGTAGACCTTCTCGCCCGCAGGGTCCAGCCGGCTCTGCCCTGTTGCTGCTCCTCGCTGGTCTGTTCGTTCTCGGGCATCATATCTGTTTTCAGCTTTGACCCGACAAAATTACTATTTTTTTTCTGAAACAGCCTACGATGCTCCGAATTTTTAGTGAACGTTTAAAAAAACTTGGTATGATTTAGGAGGCGACGTGTCCTCACGTCGCACTTATCGCCAGTGCGACGTGAGGACACGTCGCCTCCTACAGTGACAGCCAAATTGTACCAAGTTATTCTTTTATGGCTACTAAGGTCAGACTTTCCCACGGCGGGGATTCCGCTCAGACTTATTCCTCGCAGTCGGGGATGGTCTTGCTGACGTCGGCCTTGGGGAAGGCGGTGATGCGGAGGCGGGCGGCACCCATGGGCACGAGCTCCAGGTCGTCGACCGTCGTGCTGCGTTCAGCGAAGTAGGAGGGCAGCATCGAGGTCATGCCTGTGGCGTCCATGCCCCACGAGGGAATCTGCTTGCCCTTGGCCTTGAAGACGAGGGGCACGGCGTCGGGCGTGAAGGGGAAGTTGTCCTCGGGCCAGGGGCGGCGCTCGACGGTGATGTCCGTGGGCAGCAGCTGGTCGTCGAGACAGAGGGCGTAGTTCCAGGGGCTGTCGGCGAAGATCTCGAAGGCGGGCCAGAGCGAGGCGTCTACGCCTGCCTGCCAGTGAGAGTCGTCCTGCACGATGTCGTGGTCGCGGCTGTCGCGCTGCTGATAGCGCTCGTCGATGCGCAGCGAGAGGGTCAGCGGGCCGTAGTCGACGCTGACGCTGGCCTTGTTCTTCTGCCAGACGCGTGTGCTGACGCGCATCGGCAGGGTCAGGACCACCTCGTCGCCGGATTGCCACTCGCGATCAAGGCGCAAATAGGCCGCCGAAGCCCCCCCTACGGCCCCCGAGGGGGCTTCTATAGTTATGGAGGCTCCATTCAGCAGAAGGTCTATAGTGTCCCCCTCGGGGGACGCGCTCGACCTCAGGTCGCTTGCTACCGAAGGGACGCAAGAAGGGGGGGCTGTTGGGGTTTTGTTTACCCATGCCGGCACCCTCAGATACAGCGGGAAACGGACAGCCTTGTCAGTCTCCACCTTGATGCGGATCTGCTCCTCGAAGGGGTAGTTGGTGGTGACGGTGAGCCTGACCTCCTGGCCGTCGGCCACGCGGGCCGTCGTCTCGTTGGCGGCATAGAGCATCGTGGCCAGTCCGCCGTCGGTGGTGGCCATGACGAGGTGCTCGGCGAAGTAGGGCCATCCCATGCCGTGGTTATGCTGGCAGCAGCGGCTGCTGAAGGGGCTCATCGAGAGCATGCCGCGCAGGTTGTTGTCGATGCTGGGCCCATGGAGTCGGCCGTCGCTGACGGTCATGTTGGGCGAGGTGATATAGCGCAGCGAGCGCATGTCGGGCATGAGTGCGGCGGGCAGCGTGTTGAAGGCCACCTCCTCGCAGTGGTCGGCCCAGAAGGGGTCGCCCGTGATCTGCATCATGATCTCGTCGCTGGCCATCTGCTCGACGATGGCGCACGTCTCGGCCCCCTGTCGCGGGTCGGCGTAGCCCGTGCGGGCATTCTCGTCGGCTCCGAACATGCCGCCGGGCACCTGTCCAAAGCGCTCGCGCATCCAGCGGTGGTTGTCGTAGGCACACTGCAGCGCCTTTTCGTCGCCGTTATATATATAATAGGTGGCGGGCTCGCGGAATCCCTGTGCCACGTTGACGCCGTGCCAGTTGGGCAGGTCGCGCTCCAGCATCCAGTTGGCCGTGTTGCGGTGGAGCTTCTCGATGAGTGGCAGCAGCGCCTCGTCGCCCGTGCGGTTGTAGAGCCAGACGACGCTCCACTCGTTGTCGCCGCCGCGCTTGTTCTCCCAGTAGTCCTCGAGGAACTGGTCGTCGCTGACCGTCAGCTCCCACTTCATGTAGTCGGTCATGGCCTTCAGCACCCGCTCGTCGCCGGAGTGCTCATAGTAGGTCTGCAGCGCCCAGAGCATGATCATCTGGGCCCACACCTCGGGCCGTCCGCCGGAGGAGTTGCGCGGGCCGAGGAAGCCGTCGCTCTTCAGATGGCTGAGCACGCCGTCGAACCACACCTGCGCCTCGTCCTTCATCGCCTCGTCGTCGAGGATGTAGGCCAGCGAGGCATAGCCCCTGAGCCAGTAGGGCACCTCCTCCCAGCCGTGGTCGCCCGTGTCGCTGAGCCACTGGTTGCCTTTCTTGTCGAGCCATGCGCTGACCGTGCCGAGCTGTCCGCAGAGCCCTTTGCTCTGGCGTACGAGGTATTCGCGGAGCCATCCGCGCGGCTGCACGCTGCCGACGGGCAGCTTCAGCAGTCGTCCGCCGTGGAGCGGTGCGCGGAAGCTGGTGTAGTTGGCCTGCTGGCCGACCATGGGGCGGTCGACGACGGTGGCGACGTCTTGTGCCCTTGAGTTGATGCTGACCGCCGTCAGTGCGACGGTCATGGTGAGCAATGCTTTTGAAAAAGTATTCATATCTTTGTTGCTGTTGATGACATTGATTTTTGCGAAGTGCCGCTTTTTGATGGTAATATACCCCTATATTACCTTCGAAAAGCGCCGTTTTTCCATTTTTGTAGTCTTGATGCGCCGTCCGACTATGGGCGCACGATGAATTTCTTTCCACCGCGGATGAGCAGCGTGGGGGCCTTCGCCGCCGTGGTCAGGACGCGGCGGCCCTGCAGGTCGTAGGTGCGTGAGGACTCGGCCGCCGGGGCGGGCTCAACGTCGTGGATGGCCGTCGCGGCGGGGTCGTAGGGCTCGGTGATGATGAGTCCGTAGTCGATGTGGCCGCCGCCGCCACCCTGCTGCAGCGAGACGCTGACGACGTTGTCGCCCTCGCGGAGCAGTCGCTTGTCGGCCGCCGAGAGCGTGTAGTTGGCATAGCTGTTGTCGTTCCATCCCGTGGTGCTCCATATCAGCGTGCCGTTGAGATAGACGCGCGGGTTCTCGTCGTAGCTGACGGTCAGCTGCAGGGTGCTCTCGGCGATGCCCTCCAGCTGGTCGGCCGTCAGCTGGAAGTGGCGACGTACGAGCAGGGGCTGCACCTGGCTGCCCCATTCCGTCGTGCGGAACTGGTCGGGCGAGTTGCTCAGCGGGCCGTAGCCGAAGATCCATTCGCTCTCGTCCACGCAGCGGCCCGTCCAGTCCTTCGGGCTGAGCGAGCGGAGCTCGTCGTTGGAGTCGAGCAGATAGTAGGCGCAGGGCCATGGACCCTGGGCGAGCGTGGGCAGCAGGGTGGTGGTCAGCGACATGTCGGCCTCGTAGAGCCCGCAGTCGGCGTAGGCGCCGCCCCAGTTCTGATGGACGTGGACGGCCATGACGTTCTCCGTGCCGTCGAATCGGATGAGGGCCTTCTGCTCGGGTGTGAGCAGGCGCCGCTCGTCGTTGTTCCATCCGTCGCTGACGGCGACGACCAGCTGGCCGTTGATGTAGTACTCGGCCGGTGCGTCGTCGTGGCCGCAGGCCAGGAAGAGGTCGGCTGCGATGGGCTCGTCGAGGGTGAAGGTGCGGCGCAGATAGATGTCGCCTGTGATGTCCGACGTGATCCACCGGTAGGAGCGCTGGCCCATGTAGACCTCGTCGCTGCTGAAGGGTGCCTGCTGGAGCGACCACGAGCGGGGACCGTCGGTCAGCTCGTAGTCCGCCTCATACCACTGCCGGCCCTGGGCGTCCTGCGGGGGCGTGCCCCAGACGTGGTTGTAGTCGGCGTCCTGATAGCGCCGGCCGTCGTTGAAGACCATGACCTGGGCCTGCCATGCCTGGTCCGACGTGTACTGTGCGGCAGGCAGCACCACCTTGCGGGCGTTCCACGTCGACGTCACTTCCTTCTGCTGGGCCGTCGCTGCGAGGACGGCCATGCAGGCCGCAGCCATGAGGATGTTTCTTTTCGTTGCCATAGAATATAAAGAGGATTGGATTAGGTTTTTGTGCAAAGTTACGCATAATGCGGCTCAGCCGACGCCACTTTCTGTTCAAAAAACAACAAAATCAGGTATTGAACGGATAATGCGCTTTCTTGAACGGCCGCTTTCGTGGGTTGTCATGCTTTCGGCCTATCTTTGCAGCAGTTTCTTTCCTTAATTATTTAACAAACAAAAAAACGTATGAAAAAACTATTCATCCTTTTGGCGGCCGTGCTGACGGGCCTCATGGCCCAGGCTCAGACGGACGTGACCATGGTCGACAACATCGGCGACTACACGGGCAGCGACGCCTACGTCTACAACAAGGCGGACGGCAAAGTCTATGTGAAGAACAACCTGGGCGACTATGAGCGCTACGGCGTCTATCCCAAGGTGGCCACGCTCAAGGTGGCCGGCGGCGGCGACACCGACATCGACTACATCGCCACGACCGACAACATGAGCAACATGCCCTACATCAACACGGGCTACACCCACAAGGCCGACACGCGCGTCGTCGTCGAGTGCGACCTCTCGACCAAGTCGAACACGTGGCAGGCCGTCTACGGCGCACGCGCCAACGTGACGTCGCAGGGCTTCATCTTCTTCTGCCGCTTCGACGGCAACAACCAGGGCTGCTACGTGCGCGACTGGCAGGAGAAGCGCGGCGACGCCGACCTGCCCCGCGGCGAGAAGATCACCATCGACGCCCAGGGCAAGTTCTGCTATGTCTACGACAAGGACGGCACGCTCGTCTCGACCATCGAGACCGACGCCGTCGACGGCACGAGCGAAGGCAACTGCCCGATGTACATCTTCGACCTGAACAACAACGGCGACCGCCACGGGCGCGACAACTCGTCGGCCTTCATGAAGCTCTACAGCTTCAAGGTCTACGAGGGCGAGACGCTCGTCATGGACCTGCAGCCCATCGTCTCGGCCACGGGCCAGGGCGGACTGCGCGACAAGGTCGGCGGCCAGCGCTTCTTCTCCGCACAGGAGGGTGCTGAGTTCGCCCTGAGTCCCGACGGCGTGGCTGCTGCCAGCGAGGCCGGCATCACGGTCTACGACGGCAAGATGGTGGTCAACACCACCGACGGCAAGGTCTACAAGTACGTCGCTGCCGACGAGGCCTTCACCGAGGTGGGCCCCTGCGCCTATGAGCCCCTGGCCGACGAGAGCTATAAGAACCTGAACAACTGGGAGACCAACGGCGACCACGCTGCCATCTACGACGGCAAGATCGAATACGACGCCGAGGCATCGACCAACTACATCGCCAGCTACATCGGCACGGGCGGCCACGAGCCCCTCATGATCCGCGTGGCCACGGAGCCGGGCGAGGACTACAACTTCGCCTTCAACTACAGCTGCAGCCCCTACTGGTCGTGGCATGGCGTCGAGATGCACGCCTACGTCTGCAACTTCTACGACCTCTGGACGTCGAACTCCGGACAGAGCGCCGGCGGCGACATCCTGGCCACCTACATGCTGCCCTTCGAGGGTGCTGACGACGTCGACGTGTCGCTCGACTTCACTGCCCAGCAGGACACCGAGACGCTGCTCTATCAGTTTGGCGACGTCGAGGACGGCGACCGCGGCTTCTGGTTCCGCTTCAACCGCCTGCTCGTCCAGAAGTATGTCTATCCCGAGGCTTATCCCGTCGTCAACCCCTTCAAGGATATGCTCGGCAAAGTCATCGACCTGGCCAAGGCCGACGGCGTGGACACTGAGGAGGCCGAGCAGTTGCTCGCCAACGGCACCGATGGCTTCGAGGGCATGATCAACACGCTGCGCGTGGCCCGCAAGGTGGCCAACATGGACACGGACGACGTCGACTTCAAGGGCCATGCCCCCGCCGAGGGCAAGTTCTACCTGTATAATGTGGGCCGCAAGGCTTACCTGACCAACGGCTCCGACTGGGGCACGCACGCCGCCCTGGGCTATCCCGGACTGGAGTGCACCCTGACCGCTGAGGGCGACGGCTACACCATCCGCTTCGACGAGCTCATCCAGGGCGACGCCCGCGACCGCTACCTCGGCGGCAGCCCCTACGTCGACTGCAGCTTTGACGGCCGCCACGTCTATGTCTTCACGCCTGTCGAGGGCAAGGAGAATGTCTACACGCTGAAGAGCAGCTGGGGCAACCTGGCCTTCGACTCCAACGGCGAGGTCGACGGCGGCGGCATCAAGCACTTCAACACCGTCACCGCCATGTGGGCCGAGCCCAACGGTGAGGACGCACAGTGGATGCTCGTCACGAAGGACGACCGACTGGCCCTGATGGACACGGCTACGCCCGAGCAGCCCGCCGACGTCACCGTCCTCGTGCGCGACGCCAGCTTCAACAAGTATGCTGCCCTCGATGCTCCCTGGACCGACCTGAACCAGGGCTGGGAGTGGGGCAACCGCCACTTCGGCGACAAGAACACCGAGACCTACAACTCGCAGGAGTATAACCTCTCGCAGACCGTCACCCTGCCCCGCGCCGGCGTCTATGAGGTCAGCGTGCAGGCCTACTATCGCGACGGCAACTTCGACGCCCACGTCGAGAGCGTGGCCAACGGCGACGAGCTCCACGCACCCGCTGTGCTCTATGCCGGCGTGGAGGAGACACCCCTGGCCTATATCCACGCTGAGGCCGACAAGGCTCCCGGCGAGGGTCGCGACTCGAAGATCGGCAACATTCCTGACAACATGATGCAGGCGGCCGCCTTCTTCCAGACGGGATGCTATCGCAACACGGTCCGCCTGACGGTCGACGAAGATAACAAGCCCGTCGCCATCGGCATCCGCAAGACGGGCAACGACCATCGCGACGCCAACTGGATCGTGGCCGACAACTTCCGCGTGAAGTATCTCGGCTCAGACGAGACCGTAGGCATCCGCGAGGTGGCCCAGCCCGCCGACGTACAGGCTGCTCCCGTCTACAACCTGCGCGGCCAGCGCGTGCTGACGCCCGCCAAGGGCCTCTACATCTCTGGCGGCCGCAAGGTGCTGGTGAAGTGAGACAACCGCTGACGCTTTCATGAAAACAAAGCGCCGCTTCTCCCCCGGAGAAGGACCGCTTTGAACCCCTCGAAGTGCCACTTCTCTGCCCGGGAAGCGGCACTTCTTTTCGACCCCTCCTGCCGGCCCTCGGCCGCGGGCCCTAACGTCCCCTTTTTCAACCCGATACAAGAAAAGGGCCGATGAAATTTTGCGGTTAGCGTTTTTTTTTGTACTTTTGCAAACTCTAAACCGAAATAAGTAAAACAAAAAAGTAATAGAAATCTGATGAGAAAGAACTTTGTAGAAGAACTGCGCTGGCGCGGAATGCTGGCCCAGATGATGCCCGGAACGGAAGAACTCCTGCAGAAGGAGATGGTCACGGCTTACCTCGGAACCGACCCGACGGCCGACTCACTACATATTGGCCACCTCTGTGGCATCATGATGCTGCGCCATCTGCAGCGCTGCGGCCACAGGCCCATCATCCTCGTCGGCGGAGCCACTGGCATGATCGGCGACCCCTCGGGCAAGAGCCAGGAGCGCAACCTGCTCAACGACGAGACGCTGCGCCACAACCAGGAGTGCATCAAGGCGCAGGTGGCCAAGTTCCTCGACTTCGAGAGCCAGGACGAGAACGCTGCCCTGATGGTCAACAACTACGACTGGATGAAGGACTTCACCTTCCTCGACTTCGCACGCGAGGTGGGCAAGCACATCACCGTCAACTATATGATGGCGAAGGACAGCGTCCAGCAGCGACTCAACGGCACGGCCCGCGACGGACTCTCGTTCACCGAGTTCACCTATCAGCTGCTCCAGGGCTACGACTTCCTCTACCTCTATCAGCACTATGGCGTCAAGCTGCAGCTCGGCGGCAACGACCAGTGGGGCAACATGACCACCGGCACGGAACTCATCCGCCGCACGCTGGGCTCTGAGGTGGAGACCTTCGCACTGACCTGCCCCCTGATCACCAAGTCGGACGGCAAGAAGTTCGGCAAGACGGAGAGCGGCAACATCTGGCTCGACCCCAAGCGCACCACGCCCTACCGCTTCTATCAGTTCTGGCTCAACGTCTCGGACGACGACGCCGAGCGCTATATCAAGATCTTCACGTCGCTCGACAAGGAGACCATCGACGCCCTCGTCGAGGAGCATAAGGCTGACCCCGGACGCCGCGTGCTGCAGAAGCGGCTGGCTGAGGAGGTCACCATCATGGTCCACTCGCGCGAGGCCCTCGACATGGCCATCTCGGCATCCAACATCCTCTTCGGCAAGGCTACGCGCGAGGCCCTCGAGCAGCTCGACGAGCAGACCTTCCTCGACGTGTTCGACGGCGTCCCGCAGTTTGAGATCGCGCCCGACCAGCTGGGCAAGCCCGCCTCGGAGCTCTTCACCGTCGACACCAAGGTGTGCCAGTCGAAGCGCGAGATTCGCGAGTTCCTCAAGAGCGGCGCCCTCTCGCTCAACAAGGACAAGCTGGCCGACGACCGCCAGATCACGGCCGACGACCTGCTGGGCGGCAAGTATCTGCTCGTGCAGCGCGGCAAGAAGAACTACTATCTGATCGTCGTACGATAATAAAATATGGTGAGATATGCGACGGGTCATAGGAATTGGCGAGACCGTTCTCGACATCATCTTTAAGGACGACCAGCCCATCGGCGCCGTGCCGGGCGGGTCAGTGTTCAACGGCATCATCTCGCTCGGACGATCGGGCGTGTCGGCCTCCTTCATCAGCGAGGCCGGCAACGACCGCGTCGGCCGCTCCATCATCAAGTTCCTGCGCGACAACGGCGTCGATGCTGACGCCGTCAACGTCTATCCTGACTCCAAGTCGCCCATCTCGCTCGCCTTCCTCGACGAGAAGAACGACGCCGAGTATATTTTCTACAAGGATCATCCGCGCGACCAGCTCGACTTCGCCTATCCGCCCGTCAGCCGCGACGACGTCGTCATGTTCGGTTCGTTCTATGCCGTCAACCCCGCCATACGTCCGCAGGTCGTCGGATTCCTTGAGTATGCCCGCCAGCGGGGCGCCATCCTCTATTACGACGTCAACTTCCGCGCTTCCCACAAGAACGACCTGCTTCGCGTGCAGCCCAACCTGCTCGAGAACCTCGAGCTGGCCGACATCGTGCGCGGTTCGGCTGAGGACTTCCAGGTGATGTTCGGCAAGTCGGACGCCGACCAGATCTACCGTTCGCAAATCGCGTTCTACACCCGCAAGTTCATCTGCACCCGCGGCGCCGAGCCCGTCGAGCTGCGCGCCGAGGACCCCGCCACGGGCGGCACGCTGAAGAAGCAATACCCCGTGGCCCACACCGAGCGCGTCATCAGCACCATCGGCGCCGGCGACAACTTCAACGCCGGCTTCGTCTACGGACTCATCCGCTACGGCATCACCCGCGACGTCATCGAGCGGGGCCTGACCGAGCAGCAGTGGGACGACGTCATCCGCCAGGCCCAGCTCTTCTCCGCCAATGTCTGCCAGAGCATCAACAACAGCGTCGACCAGGCCTTCGGCGACGAAATGAAGCAGCAGCTGATTTATTGAAGGATCCCGAAATCCCGAAATCCCGGAATCCCGATATAACGATATAACGAAATTCCGAAAAAACGAAATCCCGAAAAAAGAAAGAATAAAAAAAGACCCAAGACTATGAAAAAGATTACCGACCGCATCTACTACGTAGGCGTCAACGACCGCAACAAGAACCTCTTCGAGGGCCTCTGGCCCCTGCCCAAGGGCGTCAGCTATAACGCCTATCTCATCGACGACGAGAAGACATGCCTCGTTGACACCGTCGAGGCCGACTTCTTCATGCCCTTCCTCGAGAACATCCGCGAGGTGCTCGGCGACCGCCAGCTCGACTATGTCGTCGTCAACCACATGGAGCCCGACCACAGCGGTTCGCTGGCCCTCATCAAGAAGTATTATCCCGGCGTACAGATTGTCGGCAACAAGAAGACGTTCGACATGATGCGCGGATTCTATCAGATAGAAAATGACGTTTTTGAAGTGAAAAACGGCGATTCCATCGAACTTGGCGCCCTGAAGCTCAGCTTCGTCCTCACCCCCATGGTCCACTGGCCCGAGACGATGATGACGCTCTGCGGGAAGGTCCTCTTCTCCGGCGACGCCTTCGGATGCTTCGGCGCACTCAACGGAGCTTGGGTCGACGAGCAGATGAACTGCGACGACTTCTGGATGGAGATGGTGCGCTACTACTCGAACATCGTCGGCAAGTATGGCACGCCCGTGCAGATGGCGCTCAAGAAGCTGGCCGGCGTCAAGGTCGACTACATCTGCGCCACCCACGGCCCCGTCTGGCATCAGTACGTCGAGAAGGTCATCGCCCTCTACGACCGTCTGTCGCGCTATGAGGCAGAGCCGGGCCTCGTCATCTGCTACGGCACGATGTACGGCAACACCGAGCGGGCCGCCGAGGTCATCGCCCGCGCGGCTGCCGAGGCCGGCGTGAAGAACATCGTCATGCACAACGTCTCGAAGTCGCACCACAGCTACATCATCCGCGACGTCTTCCGCTACAGCGGTCTCATCGTCGGCGCACCGACCTACAACACAGGACTTTATCACGAGATGAACGTCCTGCTCGACGAGCTGTCGCAGAAGGACATCAAGGGCCGACTGCTCGGCTACTTCGGCAGCTACTCATGGGCATCGAAGGCCGTCAGCGAGATACGCCGCTGGAACGAGGAACGGCTGCACTACGAGGAGGTCGGACAGCCCGTCGAAATCCGTCAGGCCCTCACGCCCGAGACCTTCGCACAGTGTGAGGCCCTCGGCCGCGCCATGGCCGAGCGGCTGGCTCAGCAATGATCATGATGAAGCGCATCGGACTGCTGCCACGCATCCTCGTGGCCATCGTCGCCGGCATCCTCCTGGCTCATCTGCTGCCAATGGGCGTGATGCGTGTCTTCGCCACTTTCAACAGCATCTTCGGACAGCTGTTAGGCTTCCTGATTCCGCTGATCATCATCGGACTCGTCACGCCTGCCATCGGCGACATCGGCAACCGTGCCGGCCGCTTGCTGCTGGCGACGGTGGCCATCGCTTATGTCGACACCGTCGTCAGCGGACTGCTGGCCTTCGGCACGGGCTCGATGCTCTTTCCCCGCATGGTGGCGTCGGTCCAGGATATGGCGGGCGTCACGGCACAGGCTGCGGCGCTTGAGCCCTACTTCTCCATCAAGATTCCCCCGATGGTCGATGTGATGTCGGCCCTGGTGCTGTCGTTCATGCTCGGCCTGTGCATCGCCCACGGCTCGCTGCCGACGCTGAAGAAGTGCGCATCGGAGTTTCGCGACGTCGTGACGAAGGTCATCGCCAAGCTCATCATACCCCTCCTGCCCCTCTACATCTTCGGCATCTTCCTCGACATGACCTCCTCAGGCCAGACGCTGCGCATCGTCACCGTCTTTGCGCAGGTCATCATGGTCATCTTCGCCCTTCACATCCTGATACTGCTCTATCAGTTCTGCTTCGCCGGTTTTATGGCGAAGAAGAACCCCATCAGACTTCTTTGGCACATGCTGCCCGCCTACATGACGGCCCTCGGCACGTCGTCGTCGGCCGCCACCATTCCCGTGACGCTGCGCCAGACCGTCGGCAACGGCGTCGACGAGGACATCGCCAGCTTCACCGTCCCGCTCTGTGCCACCATCCACATGTCGGGCTCGGCCATGAAGATCACGGCCTGCGCCCTGACCATCTGTCTGCTGGAGGGCATCAGCTATGACTTCCCGATGTTTCTCCACTTCGTGCTGATGTTGGCCATCGTCATGGTGGCAGCGCCTGGCGTGCCCGGCGGTGCGATCATGGCCGCCCTGGCCCCGCTGGGCAGCATCCTCGGCTTCACGGCTGACCAGCAGGCCCTCATGATAGCCCTCTACATCGCCATGGACTCCTTCGGCACGGCATGCAACGTCACGGGCGATGGCGCCATCGCCATCGTCGTGGATCGGTTGTTCAATAAGCGTAAGGGCGTCAGCCAGCCAGCAAATCGCTGACCTCGCTGACCGACGTGACGACGTGGATCAGCTCGCGCCACGGCCGCCGCATCATGCCCTGGCGGCCGAGGTCGTCGAGCAGGGCCACCAGCGCGTCCCAGCAGCCGCCCATGTTGTAGACGATGATGGGCTTCTGCTGATAGCCCAGCGTGGCGGCGGCACAGACGGTGAAGAGCTCGTCGAGCGTGCCCACGCCGCCGGGCAGCACGACGAAGGCGTCGCTCATGTCCATCATCAGCTGCTTGCGGTCGGTCAGGTCCTCACAGGGCACGTGGACGTCGAGGAAGGGCGTCAGCCGACCCATCTCCTCAATCCGTCGCGGCACGACGCCGATGACGCGTCCGCCGGCGTCCTTGCAGGCCCGGCTGACGGCGTGCATCAGTCCGGCATCATGGCCGCCAAACACGATGGAATGGCCGTTTTCTGCGCACCAAATGCCCAATTCCTTGGCTTTCTCGAAATAATCGGCCGCGATCTGATCGTTGGCCGAACAGAAAATACATACGTTCATCACGGCAAAGTTACGCCTTTTTTCCCGATTCTCCAAAATTTTTAGTATCTTTGCACCTGAATTCCTATCTTTTCACTTGATTATGAAGACATTCGAAGAACTGGGCGTCAGCGAGCAGATACGCCGCGCCATCGAGGAACTGGGATTTGTGCAGCCCATGCCTGTGCAGGAGTCAGTCATCCCCTTCTTGATCGAGGGACAGCGCGACGTCATCGCCTTGGCGCAGACGGGCACGGGCAAGACGGCCGCCTTCGGCATTCCCGTGCTGCAGCGGCTCGACACCGCCCAACGGGCCACGCAGGTGCTCATCCTCAGCCCCACGCGCGAGCTCTGCCTGCAGATTGCCGACGACCTGCGCGACTTCTCGAAGTTTATGGAGGGCGTCCACGTCGAGGCCGTCTACGGCGGCGCTGCCATCGAGCCGCAGATCCGTGCGCTGAAGAAGGGCGTCAACGTCATCGTGGCCACGCCCGGCCGACTGCTCGACCTGAAGAACCGCGGCTTCGTCCACCTGGAGCAGGTCAGCCGCATCGTGCTCGATGAGGCCGACGAGATGCTCAACATGGGCTTCTCGGACGCCATCAACGAGATCTTCGAGTCGCTGCCCGCCGACCACCAGACGCTGATGTTCTCGGCCACGATGAGCCGCGAGGTGGAGCGCGTGGCCAAGAACTACCTGACGGACTACGAGACGATCGTTGTCGGGAGCCGCAACGAGGGTGCCGAGAATGTCAACCACATCTACTACATGGTGCACGCCAAGGACAAGTATCTGGCCCTGAAGCGCATCGTCGACTTCTACCCCAAGATTTTTGCCATCATCTTCTGCCGGACGAAGATCGAGACGCAGGAGGTGGCCGACGCACTGATCCGCGACGGCTACAACGCCGAGTCGCTCCACGGCGACCTGTCGCAGCAGCAGCGCGACCTGACGATGCAGAAGTTCCGCCAGCACCTGACGCAGCTGCTCGTGGCCACCGACGTGGCTGCCCGCGGACTCGACGTCGACGACCTGACCCACGTCATCAACTACGGTCTGCCCGACGACATCGAGAACTACACCCACCGCTCGGGCCGCACCGGCCGCGCCGGCAAGAAGGGCACGTCGATCAGCATCGTCCACACGAAGGAGAAGCACAAGATACGCGCCATCGAGAAGGAAATCGGCAAGGCGTTCGTCGAGGCCGAGATCCCGAAGGCTGAGGAGATCTGCAAGAAGCAGCTCTACAAGGTGATGGACCAGATCGTGAAGACCGACGTCAACGACGATGAGATCGCGCCGTTCATGCAGGACATCAACCGCTACTTCGAGTATATCGACAAGGACGAGCTGATCAAGAAGATCGTCTCGCGCGAGTTCGGACGCTTCCTCGTCTACTATGCCGACGCGCCCGAGATCGAGAAGCCCGTCCGCGAGAAGCGCGAGAAGAAGCCCCAGACCGACCGCGAGAAGCGCATGAACAAGGCACAGGAGGGCTACGAGCGACTCTTCATCAACCTAGGCAAGCGCGACGGCTTCTACCCCGGCGAGCTGATGCAGACGCTCAACCGATACGTCGGCGGCCGCCAGGAGGTAGGCCACATCGACCTGCTCGACACCATCAGCTACTTCGAGGTGCCGAAGCAGGATGCCCGCAAGGTGATGACCCAGCTGACGGGCATCCGCTACAAGGGGCGCGTCGTCCGCTGTAATTCGGAGGACGACAAGGACGCAAAAAACGTGCCAAACCGCCCACGTGGCGAATCAAAGAATTCACCAAAAATTAACCAGGGAGCAAAATCGACGGAGCGAGGCTCAAAAAAGCGCGATTCCATCGATAATGACCGTCATGGCCGCGACGACTGGCGCCAGCTGATGCAGCCCCGCAAGTGGGAGCTGCGCGGCCCCGAGCCCGACTTCACTGAGGAGGGCTGGGCCCGGCGCAAACCGAAGAAAAAGAAATAGCGGGGACCCTTCACTTCCATCAAGCAAAGCAAGAAAAAACTTCCAGCACGCCGTGACGCCATGCCGTCACGGCGTGATTTCATGCCGTCACGTCGAGACGCCATGCCGTCACGACGTGACGGAAGTTTTGTGGTCAGAACTCGTAGCCGAGGTTGAGGAAGAAGTAGGGCTTCTTGGTGCGGTTGCTGTAGCCGACGGTGGCGCCGACGGGTCCGACGATCGTGTTGTAGTAGTAGGCGAGCTGTCCGCCGAGCAGTGTGCGGTTGTCGAAGAGCTTGTTCAGCTGGTAGGCCTGTTGCGCTCCGGCCAGGCTGAGCAGCAGGTAGCCGTTGGAGGCGATGCGCTGCTGGGCCTTCAGCCGGGCGGCGACGAAGTGTCGGCTGACGTACTCGATGTTGCCTATGCCGGCGAAGGGCATCTGCTGCTCGACGTAGTGTGCGAACCAGTCGCCGCCGATGGCATTGCTGTAGACGAACGGTATGACGGCTCCGAAGAGCATGCGTCCGTAGAGCATGGGCTGCAGGGTGAAGCGCTGGCCCATGGTGAACGACATGCGCCAGTCGGCGCTGAGGTCGCTCATGCCCGGCTTCTTGCCGATGACGGTGCCGTCAGCCGCACGCTGCTTCAGCTTGGCGAAGTTGTTGGTCAGGTAGGCATACTCGGCGTTGAAGCGTGCGCCGCGTGTGGGGAAGTTCCAGTCGTCCTCGCTGTTGTAGGTCAGCCGGTAGTGATAGCTGAAGAAATGCTCGTTCTTGAGGACCAGGTCGGGCGAGTCCTCAGCTTCGAGCATGTGTCGATAGTGCATGAAGTCCCATCGCAGTCCTGCCTGCAGGTTGAAGTGGCGCAGGTTGAAGTTGATGGGCATGAACTCTGCCTGGAACTGGTTGTAGCGGATGTTGAGGTCGAGGTCGCCGTCGAGGTAGATGTCGACGTCGTTGCGGCGGAAGGTGTAGCTGAACGTGGGTCGGGTGAAGTTGCGCGGGTGGTAGGTGACTTCGCCGCGGGCCATCAGTCGCTTGCCCAGTCGGAGTGTGATGTCGTGATTGACGGGTATGTTGGTCTTCAGGGGTATGTCGACGCCCAGGAGGAGCGAGGCATACTCCTCGGTGTCGTAGCGTGCGCCGATGTGCAGCTGCACCGTCTTGCGGTCGCCGGCGGTGAGGACGACGCGCACGCCGTCGGCTTCGTTCCATTTCTTCTCCACTTCATTGTAGATGCCGTGGACGATGGAGCGTGGTGACGCCTTCTTGGGCAGCTTCTCGGGGATGAGGGTGCACTGGGCTGTCTGATAGAACAGGTCGACGCGCATGGATGTGGTGAGCTCCTGCTCCAGGCGTGCGTCGATGCTGTCGGTTCTGTTCAGATGGAACTTCTGTCGGAGGAACCGCTCGTCCTGTGGGGTCATGTTCTCGAAGGTGAAGCCGGTGATGCGCAGCTTCTCGGTCATCACCTTCGGGCGCACGGGGTGGAGGATCTGCGGGCGGAACGTCTCGTCGATGCCGATGCGGCGCTTCAGGGCGATGATGTCGTCCCAGTGGCGCATGGCCTCCTCCTCGCCGCGTCGGATGAGCGTGTCGATGGCCGCATGCGAGAAGCTGGCGGAGCTGTAGCCCTTGGTGTTGACCTGCATGTGCAGGTCGGTGATGGCGAGGTTCTCGTCGAGCTTGTTCTTGCAGTTGACGTCGATGATCTGGCTGAGGATGCTCATGGTGCCGCTCAGCTCCTCGGCACTCTTCGGGGCGCCCTGCACGGTGACGCCGATGATGATGTCGGCCCCCATCTGGCGTGCGATGTCGGCGGGATAGTTGTTCTTCAGTCCGCCGTCGACGAGCACCTTGTCGCCGATTCTGACGGGCGAGAAGGCAGCGGGTATGGCCATTGAGGCGCGCATGGCCTGTGGGAGGCGTCCGCTGTGGAAGTCGACCTCTGAGTTGTCGATGATGTCGGTGGCGACGCAGGCGAAGGGGATGGGCAGGTCGCGGGTGAAGTCGAGCGAGTCGCTGAATCCGCGGCATAGCTGGTTGAAGAGCTCGGCCAGGTTCTTGCCCTTGATGAGTCCGCCGGCCTGCAAGTCGCGTTTGCCGAGGGTCAGTCCGATGCTGTAGAAGAAAGAGTTCTGCTTCTGGCGGTCGCTGAGGCTCTGCCGGCGCAGGTCCTCGCGGTCGGTGATGACGTAGCTCCAGTCCTGCACGCGCACCATCGAGTCGAGTGCCTGGGCGTTGTATCCGATGGCATAGAGTCCGCCGACGATGCTGCCCATGGACGTGCCGGTGATGATGTCGATGGGTATGCCGGCCTGCTCGAGCACCTTGAGCACACCGATGTGTGCCATGCCCTTGGCTCCGCCGCCGCTCAGCACGACGGCCACTTTCTTTCTTTTCGGGGAGGCATTGTCTTCCCCGGCGAATGCCCAACCGCACATCATCACGGCCAGGACGATGAGGACTGCCTTCTTCATAGCTGTGAGACTTATTCGAGGTAGGTGTAGCCGTAGAGGCCGGAGCGATAGTTGCTGAGGAATTCCTTGCCCTCGTCGAGAGTGATGCGGCCCTCCTTGACGCTCTTGGTGACCCATATCTCGAGCTGTCGGACGAGCTTCTTGGGGTTATACTGCACGTATTCGAGCACCTCCTCGACCGTCTCGCCGTCGATGATCTGGTCGATGTGGTAGTGGCCGTCCTTGGCCGAGACGTGGACGGCGGTGGTGTCGCCGAAGAGGTTGTGCATGTCGCCGAGAATCTCCTGATAGGCTCCGACGAGGAAGACGCCGAGGTAGTAGTCCTCGTTCTTCTTCAGGGCGTGGACGGGCAGGGAGTGGGAGTTGTGGCGGTTGGTGACGAAGTTGGCAATCTTGCCGTCGGAGTCGCAGGTGATGTCCTGTATGGTGGCGTTGCGCGTGGGCCGTTCGTCGAGCCGCTGTATGGGCATGATGGGGAAGAGCTGGTCGATGGCCCACGAGTCGCTGAGGCTCTGGAAGAGCGAGAAGTTGCAGAAGTACTTGTCGGCCAGCAGCTTGTCGATGTTCATCAGCTCCTCGGGCACGTGCTTCATGTTCTTCGTCAGGGCGTTGATCTCGTGGCAGACGCTCCAGTACATGGCCTCGATCTCGGCGCGCGTCTTGAGGTCGACGATGCCGTGGGAGAAAAGGTTGAGCACCTCGTCGCGGATCTGCTCGGCGTCGTGCCAGTCCTCGAGGACGTTGCGGGGGGAGAGGTTGTCCCAGATCTCGTAGAGGTCCTTGACCAGCTGGTGGGAGTTCTCGTCGGGCTCGAAGTCCTCGTCCATCTCGGGCAGCGAGGCCGTCTCGAGCACGTCGATGACGAGCACGGAGTGGTGGGCGGCGAGCGAGCGTCCGCTCTCGGTGATGATGTTGGGGTGGGGGATGTCGTTCTTGTTGGCTGCCTCGACGAAGGTGTAGATGCAGTCGTTGACGTATTCCTGGATGGAGTAGTTGACGGAGCTCTCGCTGGAGGGCGAGCGCGTGCCGTCGTAGTCGACGCCCAGTCCGCCGCCGCAGTCGACGAAATCGACGTTCCATCCCATCTTGTGGAGCTGGACGTAGAACTGCGAGGCCTCGCGCAGGGCGGTCTGTATGCGGCGTATCTTGGTGATCTGCGAGCCGATGTGGAAGTGGATGAGGCGCAGGCAGTCGCGCATGCCCTTCTTGTCGAGCAGCTCCAGGGCCTCGAGCAGTTCGGCGCTGGTGAGCCCGAACTTCGAGGCGTCGCCGCCGCTCTCCTCCCACTTGCCTGCGCCGCTGGAGGCGAGCTTGATGCGGATGCCGATGTTGGGCCGGACGTTGAGCTGCTTGGCCACGCGGGCGATGATGTCGAGCTCGTTCATCTTCTCGACGACGATGAAGATCTGCTTGCCCATCTTCTGGGCCAGCAGGGCCAGCTCGATGTACGACTGGTCCTTGTAGCCGTTGCAGACGATGATGGAGTCGCTCTGGCACTGCATGGCGATGACGGCATGCAGCTCGGGCTTCGAGCCGGCTTCCAGTCCGAGGTTGAACTTGCGTCCGTGGGAGATGATCTCCTCGACGACGGGTTGCATCTGGTTGACCTTGATGGGATAGACCACGTAGTTCTCACCCTTGTAGTCATACTCCTCGGCGGCTCTCTTGAAGCAGCTCCACGTCTTCTCGATGCGGTTGTCGAGGATGTCGGGGAATCGCAGCAGCACGGGGGCCGTGACGTCGCGCAGCGACAGCTCGTCCATCACCTCGCGCAGGTCAATCTGCACGTTGTCCTTGCAGGGAGTGACGTAGACGTGTCCCTCCTCGTTGATGCCGAAGTAGCTCGTGCCCCAACCGTTGATGTTATACAGTTCGCGGGCGTCGTCGATAGTCCATTTCTTCATTGGCTCAGTATCTCTGTTAGTTTCTCGATTGTGTCATTGATTTTCTCGCGGTTGTCAAGCAGCGTGACGTCGAAGTGGTAGCGGGCCTTCAGGTAGAACGGCTCGCGCCAGGCCAGCTGTTCGTCGATGAAGGCGGCCAGCTCCTCAGGGCTCTTGCCCTTGATGAGGGGTCGCTCGGTGCGGCCCATCTGGAGGTGGCGGGTGAGCACCTCGGGCGTCGCCTTGAGATAGACGACCTGTCCCTGGCGGTTCATGTAGTCGATGTTGTCGAAGAAGCAGGGCGTGCCGCCGCCGCAGCTGATGATGACATCCTCGAACTCGGCCACCTCGTGGAGCATGTTGTGCTCGATCTTGCGGAAGCCCTCCTCGCCCAGCTCAGCGAAGATCTGCGCCACGCTGCGGTGGCGCCGGGTCTCGATGTACCAGTCGAGGTCATAGAAGGGAATGCCGAGCTTGATCGACAGTGCCCGTCCGATGGTGGTCTTGCCGGCTCCCATGTAGCCGATGAGGATGATTCTCTTCAATGCCTAATCCTTGATCAGTTTCATGGCCTCCTCGTAGCTGAGGTCCTTGGCGCGTTCGTGCATCGACTTGGGCATGCGGTAGTTCTTGCCGTCGTAGCAGAGGTAGGGACCGAAGCGACCGTTGAGCACCTCGAGCTTGGGGTCCTCGTCGAAGGTCTTCAGATGGCGTTGGGCGTCGGCCTTGCGCTTCTCGTCGATGAGCTTCACGGCTTCGGCGATGGTGATGGTCAGCGGGTCGGCACCTTTGGGCAGCGAGGTGTAGACGCCTTTGTGGAGCACGTAGGGGCCGAACCGGCCTGTGCCGATGTTGACGGGCTGTCCCTCGTATTCGCCGAGCATGCGCGGCAGCCGGAAGAGCTCGAGGGCCTGCTCCATGGTGATGGTCTCGATGCTGAGCTCTTTGGGCATGTGGGCGAACTGCGGCTTGTCCTTGTCGTCGGCCGAGCCGATCTGGACGACGGGCCCGAAGCGTCCGATCTTGACGAAGACGGGCTTGCCCGACTTGGGGTCGATGCCCAGCTGGCGCTCGCCGGCCTTGTGCTCGGAGCGCTGGTTGAGGGTCTTCTCGACGGAAGGCTCGAAGTCGTGATAGAAGTCCTTGATCATGGTGTTCCACTGCTCCTTGCCCTCGGCAATCAGGTCGAAGTCCTGCTCGACGCGGGCCGTGAAGTTGTAGTCCATGATGGTTGGGAAGTGCTTCATGAGGAAGTCGTTGACGACGGTGCCCACGTCGGTAGGGATGAGCTTGCCCTTGTCGGAGCCGGTGGTCTCGGTGCGGGTCTTCTGGGTGATCTGCTTGCCCTTGAGCAGGAGCACGTTGTACTTGTGCTCTTCGCCTTTCTTGTCGCCCTTGACGACGTATTCGCGCTGCTGGATGGTCGAGATGGTGGGGGCATAGGTCGACGGGCGGCCGATGCCGAGCTCCTCGAGCTTATGTACGAGCGAGGCCTCAGAGTAGCGCTGCGGTCCGACGCTCGAGCGCTCCAGGGCGCTAATCTCGCGGCGGATGAGCTCCTGTCCCTCGTGGAGCGGCGGCAGCACGTGGGCAAACTCGTCGGTGTTCTCGTCGTCGTCGTCCTGCGACTCGCGATAGACTTTCAGGAATCCGTCGAACTTGACGACCTCGCCGGTGGCGACAAAGTGAGAAGTGAGAGGTGAGAGGTTAGAAGTGTTATTACCTTTTTCCGCTGATGATTCGTCTTGAGAGTAATGAGACTTCTCACTTTTCACTTCTAACTTCTCACTTCTGCAAGCAATTTCCACCGTCGTCTTCTCAATCTCGGCGTCGGCCATCTGCGAGGCGGCCGTGCGCTTCCAGATGAGGTCGTAGAGGCGGCGCTCCTGCACCGTGCCCTCTATCGTGGTCTGGTCCATATAGGTGGGGCGGATGGCCTCGTGGGCCTCCTGTGCACCCTTCGATGAGGTGTGATACTGGCGCACCTTCGAATATTCGCCGCCATAGAGTTCGGTGATCTTGTCCTTGGCCGAGCTGATGGCCAGGCTGGAGAGGTTGACCGAGTCCGTACGCATGTAGGTGATGCGTCCGCTCTCGTAGAGGTGCTGGGCGACCATCATCGTCTGGCTGACGGTGAAGCCGAGCTTGCGGGCGGCCTCCTGCTGCAGCGTCGAGGTGGTGAAGGGCGGTGCGGGCACGCGCTTCTGCGGCTTCTTCTGGATCTGCTCGATGGTGAACGTGGCGTCCTTGCAGAGCTCGAGGAACTGCTCGGCCTCCTGCTGCGTCTTGAAGCGCTGGCCGAGCGTGGCCTTCACTTCCGACTGCGACCCGTCGGCATTCACGACGCCGAAGGTGGCGCTGACGCTATAGTAGGTCTCGCTCTTGAAGGCCTGCAGCTCGCGCTCGCGTTCGACGATGAGGCGCACGGCGACGCTCTGCACGCGTCCGGCCGACAGGGCGGGCTTCACCTTGCGCCAGAGCACTGGCGACAGCTTGAAGCCGACGAGTCGGTCGAGCACGCGGCGTGCCTGCTGCGCGTTGACCAGGTTCATGTCCAGCGTGCGTGGATGCTCGATGGCGGCGAGGATGGCGGGTTTGGTGATTTCATGGAACACGATGCGCTTCGTCTTCTGCTCGTCGAGCCCCAGCACCTCGCACAGGTGCCATGAGATGGCTTCTCCCTCGCGGTCCTCATCGCTTGCGAGCCATACCTGTGAGGCTTTCTTGGCTTGCGACTTGAGCTCGCTGACCAGTTTCTTCTTCTCGTCGGGAATCTCATATTCGGGTTCCATCGTGTTGTCGTCGATGCTGAGTTCGCGCTTCTTCAGGTCACGGATGTGACCATAGCTTGACATCACTTTGTAGTCATCGCCCAAAAACTTCTCAATGGTCTTGGCTTTTGCCGGCGACTCTACTATGACAAGGTTCTTTTGCATGTCTTTTGCGGTCTATGTATTCGTTTGGGGTGCAAAAATACGCAAAAAGTTGGCATATACCTTATTATATAATAAGAATTTTAGTTTTCTTAACTAAAATCCGCCTCTCAGGAATATTCCGACGGCCCGCCTGACGCTGCTGAGGCCGAAAGCTTCGGGTCTGACATCGCTCAGCGCCACCCACTCGAGCGAGGCTGCGTCGTCGGCCGCATGCGGCTCGGCCGTGTCGTCGACGTCGACGCGAAAGAAGAGGTCGAGCGTGTGTATGCGCATGCCCGCGTATTCATAGATGTTGGGCAGCGAGAAGAGGTAGGTCATGCGGCTGGCCTGCAGGCCCGTCTCCTCGAGGATCTCGCGGGCCATGCCCTCCTCGGCCGTCTCGCCGTGGTCGCAGAAGCCGCCGGGCAGGTCCTGGGTGCCGCGGGCGGGCTCCTTGCCGCGCCGTGCGACGAGCAGCTGGCCATTGCGCACGATGAAGGCGGCCGTGGCGGCCGACGGGTTGCTATAGAAGGTGAAACCGCAGGCCTCGCAGTGCTTGCTCTTCCAGTTGTGCTCCGTCCACAGCGTGCTCCCGCAGGCTGGGCAGTGGGTGAATTTCTCTAAGGGATGTTCCATATTTGAATGATTTCGATTGTTTGGTTCGGAAAAAGATTGAATTATTTCGATTGTTTGTTTGGTTCGGCAAAAGATAGAGACCCCACCCCCAACCCCTCCCCTTGAAGGGAGGGGAGCAGCTGCGCCGTCATTCCCGTCGGGCAGTGCGCCAGCCACCCCCCTCCTTTGGAGGGGCCGGGGGAGGCCTCTCCCCTCCTTCGGAGGGGTCGGGGGAGGCTTTCTCCCCTCCCTTCAAGGGGAGGGGTTGGGGGTGGGGTCTCTAACTTTGTCAGTGGCATAACACCAGCACAAATAACTGTAGGATCCTATGTCTGGGCAAAGTTACGTCTTTTCTCCGAGATGGCCAAATGATAATGCAAAAAAAAGAGAGGCACAACCCTCTGTGGTTTGGGTTGTGCCTCCAACTTTTTATGTTCCTAAGAAATCAGAAAGCCGTCGCTTTCATTTCTCTCACTTACGGATGACTTTGACGGTCTTGCCGTCGCTGGTCTGCATGATGAGCAGGCCCTTCTGCGACATGTCGGCGCGGCGGCCCTGCAGGTCGAAGAAGCGGGCGTTCTCAGCGTCGATGCTGACATGGCTGATGCCGGTGGGCAGCATGGCCTCGAGGTCAGCGATGTACTGCTGGATGTCGAACCATCCGATGTTCGAGACGTGCTCGATGTCGAGGCCGCGATAGATGCTCTGCACACCGATCTTCTGCCAGGTGGCCATCTCGTCGGGCGTCCAGTTCAGGAAGAGCCTGCTGCCGCCGGCATAGACGTCGTAGCCGTCGTCGTACTTGTAGGGGATCTCCGTCATCTCGGTGGTGCCCTCAGGCATCTCGGTGTAGAGGTCGTTGGTGAGGGTCAGCTTCTGCTCCACGCCGTCCTTGTCGACGATGTAGACGATGTAGCTCAGCTTGTCGGTGAGCATGGGCTCGCCATTGACGTCGACGACGGGGATGTCGAACTTAACGTAAGGATAGGTGCGCACCTCAAGCTCGGTGGAAGTCTCCATGGGCGTGTAGTACAGGGCGAACTCGGCGACCGAGGGATCAGCCGGCGTTGCCTCCTTCTCGATGATCTTGGTGAGCTCGACGTCGCTGTAAGAGTCGAAGTCGTATTCTGTGCTGAAGGTAGAGAATCCCTCAGTCGAGATGAACTTGTTGGCTTCAGCATCGTATGTGAACGTGGTTGCGCCGAAGGTCAGCTCGTACTCAACTACGGTAAACGTCGACCAGTCGATGGTCTGGTAGACGCCGAGATAGGTCTCGGGGATAGTGACGGTGCCGTCGCTGGCGATGGTACCCTTCACCCAGGTCTCGGGCATATAGGTACTCAGGCCGTAGAACCACACCTCGTTGTCGCCGTAGAAGCCCACCATGACCTCACGTCCGCTCTCCTCTTCCTCCTCGTAGGTGTCGAAGCCCTTGAAGAGATAGGTCTCTGTGACGAGGTCCTCAGGAGCCACGAGCGGCTCGGGGAACTCGGGCATGAAGCTGGTGATCTGCAGGCCCGGCTCGTAGTAGTCGTAGACGCTGATTGTAGTGGCATTGGAGTTGAGCAGCACATACTGCTCGGTCGACAGGATGCCGGCCTCCTCCTGATAGGTGAAGGTCACGTCGCTGACGTTCTCGGCGTCTGACGTGCCGCAGAAGAACATGTCAACAGGCTCGCCGTTATTGTCGTATTCGCCATAGTACTGGCCGTTGGCGAAGGTGTAGGTGCCGTCGCCGTTGCTGGTGCCCATGACCCATGCCTCGGGCAGGTAGCTGTTGAGACCCTGCACGTAGAGGTCGCTGCCGACGAAGGCCACGCTGACCTCGTCGCCCTTCACCTTGCCCGAATGGGCATTGGCGGTGAGATACCAGGTCTGGAGTTCGGCGCCCTCAGGCAGCACGACGACCTCGGGCTCTGCCTCGATGGTGTAGAAGAATGCCTCGTCGTCGTTCTGCTCCATGGTGACGCTGTTCATGAACGTTCCCTTGGGGATGAGCAGGGCGTACTCGCCAGCCTCGGTGATGGCCTCGGGGAAGCTGATGTAGAGCTGCTTGCCGCCAATCTCATAGATAGGAGCGGTGGCGACGGGCTCGTCCCAGTTGTCGTCCTTGTAGAGCTCGGCCTTGGCGTTGTCAGCATTGACGAGCTCGATCATGTAGTTGTTGAAGTCGACGGTGACGGTCTCGATGCTCTCCACGACGCCCTCCTTCGGAGTGACGGTCATGTCGGGCTTGATGACCTTTGAGGTCTCGATGGTGATGTCGTCGACGACGAGATAGAAGAAGTCGGAGCAGTCGAAGTGGCGGATGGCGACGTAGCCCTCAGCACCCTCGTAGCCGCTCAGGTCGACGGTGTACTCATGCCATTGGCCGGCGGCCTTGGCAGGCGAGCGGAAGGTGCCGCGGCCCACCTTGGCAGCGCGTGTGGCAGCCATGTCCCACTCCTGAACCTTCTCGAAGTCGGCAGGGTCGGTGTTCCCCTTGGTAGAGACGTAGACGCCGAAGTGCTCAGCGAAGTAGCTGGCATCCTGTGCGCAGGCGTAGAAGGTGATGCTGCCGTCGAGCTTGATCTTCGGCGAGACGAGGTAGTTGTCGGGCGTCACAGCACCCACTCCATTGACGTAGCTCTGCGAGTAGACGGCATAGTCGACGCCTTGTTCGCCACGGACATTGATGCCCTGGTTGGAAAGTGTCCAGTCGTAGCCGTCGCCGTCAGCGTCGATGGTGGTCCAGGGGTCGAGCGAGCCCTCGGCGAAGTCGTAGAAGCCCTCCGGTGCGGGTTCGGCAACCTTGGTGTAAATCACGTCGATCGAGACGATGCGTGCCTGCTTGCCGTTGGCGACGTCGAAGGCGGCCTTGTCGTTGATGAAGGTGACGTCGTTGGCCTTGCCTTCCCATGTGCCGGTGGCGCCGTCGACGGTGTAGGTCTCCACGTCGGTGCTCAGGTAGCCGTTATAGCTATCCGAGACGAAGTTGAGCACGATCTTGTCGATGCTCTCCACGGCTTCACCGGCGGTGAAGGTGAACGAGTTGAGGTTGTAGACGCGCAGGGCCTTGCCCGAGTCGTAGTACTTGGCAGGGTTGGCGCTCTCGTTCTGCTCGAGCGTGACGCTGATGTTCTCGTCGATGTTGAACGACGCAATCACTTGTTCGTTCTCATATTTCTGCTCGGCTGCCACCCATGAGGCCACGACCTGGCCAGGGCCATACTCGGGGGCAAACTCCTTGATGTCGTACCACTGGATCTCGGTCTCGTTCACTTCGTCGCCACCCTTGTAGATGGACTTCACGCCGATGCGGTTGTAGTCAGAGAAGTCGTAGTTCAGGAAGACAAGCTTGTAGGCGCCGCTGACGTTGAAGTCGTAATCGTCATTGAACGTGTAGGGAATCTCGGTCATGTCCTCGGTCAGGTTCTCATAGAGGTCGGGCGTGAAGACGATGGGCTGCACGTCGTGCTCGATGTCGGAGAAGAGCTGGTAGTAGAGCTTCGACTCCTTGATCAAGTTGCCGTCGGCGTCGGTCGTGGGGATGTCGAGAGCCACGTAGCCGTAGCCCTTGCTGGCATTGTAGGCTCCCAGCTGATAGACGGCGGGATCGGCCGGCACGGCTGCCACGTCGGGGATGACGGGGATGGCGAACTCAGAGCCGTCATTGAGCGTGATGGTGGTGTTGGCTTCGTAGATACTAAATAGGGAGCCGCCCGTGGGCGAGTAGAGTGCCCAGTTGCCGTCGAAGGTGATGACGTTGGCGTCGACGTTTCCTGTGAAGGTGTTGACGTAATAACTGCCGTTCTGGATCAGCAGGCCGGTAGTGTAGATTGCGCCGTACTGCTGGTCGTAGTAGTACATGTACTGCTCATTAACCACGCAGGAGGCGTCCTCCTTGATGGTGACGGTGATGGCTGTCTCCTGGCCTGCGAAGTTGAAGACCATGACGTTCTGGAGAGCCTCCTCGTCCTGGATGATGACCACGGGGAAGTCCTGTGCCTCGCCGTCAAGCTCTGCCACGTTCATCGTGCCGTTGGCGATCGTGACCACCGACTCGTAGATGTAGCCGGAGTACATGTAGCCGGCATACTGGCCGTCCTTGATGTAGTCGTACCACAGTCCGTCGACCACGAGAATGCCCGTAGAGCTGATGTAGGCCGTGAGGGGGTTTTCGTCCACGGCGTTGCCCAGCACGACGGTGCCTTCATCGGTCACGGCCAGGGTCTGGCCCAGCTCGATGGTCGCCTGGGCGACAAAGCCCTGAGCGAGGAGCTCCTCGTCGGTCAGCGGCGCAACCTTGGCGGTGATCGACTGGTCAGCGTAGGAGGTGAAGCCCTCGATGGCCACCGTCTCGTCGTCGACTTTGGTGACGCTGATGGGCCAGCCGCCAGCGGCGGGCTCGCCGTCGATAACCTCGCCTTCGTCGTTGGTCTCATAGTAGCTCGAGACGAGCATCAGCTGCCCGTCGATGTTTGCCAGCCCGTCGAGGATGCCGGCCTTGCGGGGTGCCTTCTTAGCCTTAGCGGCCGTGCGTGCGGCCGTGTACAGCTTGCTGTGCGCGGGAGCCTGGACGGCCTTGCCGGCAAACTGCTTCGGGGTCACCTGCTTCTGCATGGGCACCAGCGAGCGCATGGTCAGCTCGGCTTTCTTCTTCGGCGTGAATGCCGAGCCGCTGGCCGGCACGCCTGCCCATGATGTCACGGCCATGAGGGCTGCGATGAGCATCAATGTAAACTTTTTCATAAGCTTTTGTTTTTTGTTAATAATGTTAATATATATAATATAATTTTAAGTTTTTCGGAGCAATAACTTCGGCAAAGATAAACAATTTATTTTAATTGACCTAATAATTATTAAAAAAACTTGCTAAAATCAGGCAAATTAAGAAAAAATGTAAGAATTATCCGTATCCGTCGATGATTCCGAAACGGCGCTTCGCCGCCCCCGTTTCGGAGGTTCTCAAACAGAGAAACGGTCCTTTTCGAAAGTAATATAGGGGTATATTACCTCCGAAAAGGGCCGTTTTCCCGTTTTAGCCGTATCGCTTATCTGGCGTTGATCTCCTGGATCAGGCGGTCGGCATGACCCCAGCGGTCCATCATGTAGAGGACGTAGCGCATGTCGACGCCAATGCAGCGGGCGAGCTTCGAGTCGAAGAAGATGTCGCTGGAGAGCGAGTCCCAGTTGCCGTCGAAGGCCAGGCCGATGAGCTGGTTGCGGCCGTCGAACATGGGCGAGCCGGAGTTGCCGCCCGTGATGTCGTTGGTGGTGAGGAAGCAGAGGGGCATGTCGCCGGCCTCCTGCATCAGGGTGAGCATCTCGGGCTCAGCCTTGTAATCCTCGATGGAATCGGCCTTTTTCATCTTCTCGACGATGCTCGGGGCCTTGGTCTGCCATCCCGAGGGGCGTCCGCCCAGGGTGTATTCCTTCACCTGTCCGTACGACATGCGGAGGGTGAAGTTGGCGTCGCTGTAGTGGGGCTGGTCCTGCTCCATGCGGAGCTTGGCGTCGCAGAGGTAGTGCTCTTGCTGGTCGATGGAGTCGCTGATGGCCTCGATGGCTGAGCGCATGTCGGCGGCGTAGGTGGTCAGGCTCAGTCCGTAGCGCACGCCAAGGTCCTTGAGGAACGACTTCTTGTTGACGTAGATGCGCTTGCCCTTCTTCATGAGGATCGACTGGCTGTAGAGGGCGTCGGCGAAGGCCTGGCAGTCGCCGCCGAACTCGCGGTCGACGATCTCGGTGAAGAAGTCGGGCAGCTGCTCGGCGGGCAGGTTGCGGCGCATGTTGACGAGCAGCGTGCCGAGCGTCTCGCGGTCGGTGTCGAGGTCCCATGTGTCGCTGTTGTCCTGGAACTTGACGTACTGGCGCTTGCCCTTGCCCTTGGGGCTCATGCCGTTGTGCACGCGGAGGGCGCGGGCCGACAGCTCGTCGGTGCGGCGGAAGGTCTCGGTGAAGTACATGTAGCGCTTCATCACCGGGATGCGCCCGTCGCGGTAGAGGCGCGTCAGCTGGCCGATGTCGAGCTTGTCCTTCAGGTAGCCCGTCTTCTGCTGCCATGCCATGAGGTCGGCCTCGAAGTGCTGTTTCTGCTTGATGAGTCCGATGCTGTCGATGCATTTGTTCATGCCGATGGAGTTCTTCCAGTAGTTCGACGACTGGGCGTACTTCGAGTCATACTTGATGCGGACGGTCTGCGCAGCGTCCATGTGGCGCTTCATCACCTCCTGCTTCACGCCGCGCACCTGCGCCCGGATGGCGTTCTGCACGTAGCGCTCCTCGATGCCCATGCTCGAGAGGTAGCGGCTCGTCGAGCCGGGGTAGCCCATGGTCATCGAGAACGAGCCCTCGCGATAGCCGTCCTTCGAGACGCGGGCCCAGTGCTCGGGGTGGTAGGGCACGTTGTCCTTCGAGTATTCGGCGGGGCCGCCCGTCGTGGGGTCGCAGTAGATGCGGAAGACGGAGAAGTCGCACGTCTGGCGCGGCCACATCCAGTTGTCGGTCTCGCCGCCGAACTTGCCCATCGACTTGGGGATGGTGAAGACGAGTCGCACGTCGGTGAAGTCGCGATAGGTCGTCGCATAGTATCGGTTGCGCTCGTAGAAGGCCTTCAGCTCCAGGCGCAGCGTCTGGTCCTTCTCCTTCACCTCCTTCGACATCGCATTCTCGATGGAATCGAGGAAAATCGTGCGCTGCTCGGCCGTCATCTCCTCCAGACCTTGGGCCATGAGCTCATCGGTGACGTCGCGCTGCTCGACCATGAACGAGACGAACATGTTCTTGTTGGGCAGCTCCTCCTCGAACGAGCGGGCGAAGAATCCGTCGCGCATGTAGTCGTGCTCGGCCGTCGAGTGCGAGCGGATGGCCTCGAAACCGCAGTGGTGGTTGGTGAAGACGAGGCCGTCCTTCGAGACGACCACGCCCGAGCAGTAGCCCGAGAAGTTGACCACCGATTTCATGATGGCGTCGTCCGCCTTGTAGAGTTTCTCATAGGGCAGCTCGTAGCCGTAGCCCTTCATCTGCTCGTAGACGGCCTGGGGCAGGTCGTAGAGCGTCCACATGCCCTCGTCGGCCTGAGCCGTCAGGCCCAGCGCGAAGGCAGCCATGGTGACAAGAGTTTTCTTCATTGCTGTTGTTCGTTTTTCTTATGTGATATGTATTTGCCCTGCAAAAGTAATCAAATTATGTGAAACGGCCAAACGATTCCCCGTTTTATTCGAAAAGACAGGAGGTTAGGACCGATGTGCCGGATTGTCTAAAAATAATAATAATTGCTAATAAAACATAACAAGGCAGCCCGCAATAGCTTTCACAAAGTGTTTTTTCGTACTTTTGCGGACATGAAGCGACGTGTGACGATAGGCCGCCGACTGAGGGCATGGATGCTGCTGGCAGTGTTCGTGCCGATGCTGTTGATGTCGGCCTTCCACGTGCATCAGGCCTCCGGCGCCTGGCAGGAGGAGTGCTCCGAGTGCGTCGACCACCATTGTGGCGGCCATCTGGGGCAGTATGCGGGTGGAGCGATCCACGACTGCGTGCTCTGCGGGTTTCTCACGTTGACCTTTGTTCCGGCCGTCGTCGCCACGGCCATTATATATTATAAGGTGGTGCGGCTTGGGCGAGTGGAGCTCGCCGGGCGCATCGTCCTTAGGAACCAAGGTGTCGTCGGTCTGAGGGCACCGCCGGTGCAGTGAATAGTTAATAGTTTATAGTTATGATTAGACTTGCTGCTTGTTTAAGCCTGAGTCTTTTCATCGACTAATCATAGCTATTCACTATTAACTATTCACTGTTCACTATTCACTATAAACTATTTATTCTTTTACAACATGAATAAACTCAGACAATTATACGTTGTGCTGACGCTGCTCTGTGTCGGCACGGCACTGACGGCGGCTCCGCTGGCACGCAAGACCTCGCTCAGCGGGCACGTCAGCGATGCCACCACGGGGGAGGCCGTGATAGGCGCCAGCATCTATTTCCCACAGCTCAAGGAGGGCACCCTCAGCGACGCACAGGGCAACTACCAGCTCAGCGGGCTGCCCCAGATCCGCACGACGGTGCAGGTGAGCTATGTGGGCCATCAGACCATCATCGAGACCGTCGACCTGCGCACGACGGAGCGGCTCGACTTCCGCCTGCAGGAGAACAACGCGATGCTCGACGAGGTGGTGGTCACGGGGCTGACGGGCTCGTCGCTGGCCGCCCGCTCGCCGTCGCCGGTCAGCGTCGTCAGCCAGCGCATGCTGATGGAGACGTCGGCCACCAACGTCATCGACGCCGTGGCCCGTCAGCCGGGCGTCAGTCAGCTGACCACCGGCACGGGCATCTCGAAGCCCGTCATTCGCGGCCTGGGCTACAACCGCATCGTCGTCGTCAACGACGGCATGCGCCAGGAGGGCCAGCAGTGGGGCGACGAGCACGGCATCGAGGTCGATGCGCAGACGGTCCACTCGGTCGAGATCCTCAAGGGCCCGGCCTCGCTGATGTATGGCTCCGACGCCATGGCCGGCGTGCTGGTCATGCACGAGCAGCCCGTCATGCCGCAGGGACAGATGGCGGCGTCGGTGGGCGGCGAGTATCAGTCGAACCAGCGGCTGTGGGACTATACGGCCAGCTTCGCCGGCAACCGCGGCGGCGTGGTCTGGAACTGGCGTTGGAGCGAGAAGGACGCCGGCGAATACGAGAATCGGCGCGACGGCCGCGTCGGCGGGTCGCAGTTTCATGAGCGGGCCCTGACGGGCATGCTCGGCATGAACCGCGCCTGGGGCTACTCGCACCTGAAGCTGTCGGGCTATCACATCAAGCCCGGCCTCGTCAGCGGCCACCGTGATGCCGGCGGCTCTCTGGAACCGTCGGAGGCTTTCCAGAAAATCTTTCACTATAAGGCAGCCCTCGACAACTCGTTCGTCCTCGGCGACGGCACGCTCAAGGCCGTCGTCGGCTATCAGCTGAACCGTCGCCAGGAGTTCGGCCATGACCACGGCAACGACCACGAGGGCGGGCATAATGATGACGATGACGACGAGGGCGAAGAGCATGAGCACCACCACGCACCGGGCGAGGCTGGCCTCGACTTCCGCCTCCATACCGTCAACTACGACGTCCACTATCAGGCCACGCCCAGCGACGAGTGGCAGTATGCGGCCGGCCTGTCGGGCATGTGGCAGCGCTCGGAGAACCTGGGCGAGGAGGTGCTCATCCCCGCCTACCGGCTGTTCGACGTGGGCGTCTTCGCCTCGGCCACGCGATCGCTGGACCGGCTGACGCTCAGCGGTGGCCTGCGCTACGACCACCGCCGCCTGCACAGCTATGCGCTGGAGCACGACGGCGAACAGCACTTCCGCGACTTCCGACGCTCGTTCAGCGGCCTGACGGGCAGCCTCGGTGCCATCCTCAACCTGACCGACCGGATGAACCTGCGGGTGAACCTCTCGCGGGGCTTCCGCGCTCCCAACCTCAGTGAGCTGGGCTCCAACGGCCAGCACGAGGGCACCTTCCGCTATGAGATAGGCAACGCCGGGCTGTCGCCCGAGTTCTCGTGGCAGGGCGACGTGGGCTTCGACTATTCGTCGGACGTGCTGTCGGCCCAGCTGTCGCTCTTTGTCAATCACATCGACAACTTCATCTACCTCAAGCGACTGCCCGACATGACCGACCGCTTCAGCTATACCGCCGGCGACGCCCGCCTATGGGGCGGCGAGGCGCTCGTCGACATTCACCCCGTGGAGCCGCTGCACTTCGAGAACACCTTTTCGCTGGTCAGTGCGCGACAGCTGCATCAGCCGGCCGACGCCCGCTGGCTGCCCTTCACGCCGGCACCCCGATGGACCAGCGACCTGCGTTACGACATCGTGCGCGACGGGCGCCGGCTGCTCAACAACACGTTTGCGGCCGTCGGACTGGAGTGCTACCTGCGCCAGAGCCACGCTCACACGGCCAACCAGACGGAGACGCCCACGCCCAGCTACACGCTGGTGCATCTCTCGGCCGGCACCGACTTCAACCTCCGCGGACGCCGTCTGTGCACGCTGCTGCTCACCGTCCAGAACCTCTTCGACCGCTACTACACGTCGCACCTCAGCCGGCTGAAGTATGCCGAGGACGGCCCCGTCGACGGCATGGGCCGCAACGTCGCCCTCAAACTGCAAGTGCCTATCGCGCTTTGACGACTTAAACCGCGAATTTGTTTTTAAACCACGAATTTGTTTTTAAACCACGAATTAAACGAATTGAACGAATTTTTAAGACAACGAATTAAAGCGAATTAAGCGAATTATTAAAACAACGAATTGAACGAATTAAACGAATTGGCAGCGGATTACTTGTGCGCAGCCAATTCGTTTAATTCGTTTAATTCGTGGTTTAAAATAATTCGGGGTGCGGGCCGTCAGCGGCGGAAGTACTTGCCGACGACGGGCAGGGAGCTCAGCGGCAGGTCGCGGCGGACGATGAGGGCCACGAAGATGAGGATGAGCAGCGTGTTCACGGCCAGCTGCGGGATGAGCGGTAAGGTGGCGGTCAGCGTCATGCCGACGTAGAGCGCGGCGGCCACGACGACGTAGAGCGCCATGTCGGCCAGCGGATAGTCGATTTTGTAGTAGTGCTGGCCGATGAAGTAGCTGAGGAGCATCGACACGGCGTAGGCGGCAAAGCCGGCCCAGGCGCAGGCCATGTAGCCATAGCGCGGGATGAGGGCGACGTCGATGACGATGAGCACCACGGCGCCGATGCCCGAGAAGTAGGCGCCCCAGATGGTGCGGTCGGTCAGCTTATACCAGAAGGAGAGGTTGAAGAAGACGCCGAACATGATCTCGGCGGCCATGACGATGGGCACCACGCGCAGACCCTCCCAGTAGCTCTCGCCGATGATGAACTTCAGCAGGCCGAGATAGCCCATGACCCCGAGGAAGGCCAGCAGCGTGAAGATGAGGTAGAACTTCATCGCCTGGGCGTAGGTCTCGCGGTTGTCGCGGTCCTTCGACTTGCCGAAGACGAAGGGCTCGTAGGCGAAGCGGAAAGCCTGGGTGATCATGACCATGATCATGGCAATCTTGATGCAGGCGCCGTAGATGCCGAGCTGGGCGCGGGCCTCCTCGACCGAGCCGTCGTAGAGGTAGGGGAAGAGGATCTGCGAGGCGGCCTGGTTGAGCTGTCCGGCGACGCCCATGACGAGCAGCGGCCACGTGTAGGCGAGCATGCGGCGGCAGGCGGCCCAGTCGAAGCCGAAGCGTATGCCGCGCAGCTCCTTAGTGAGCATGAGCAGCGTGGCGACGGTGCAGACGAGGTTGATGTAGAAGACGAAGGCCACGTCGAGCGTGAACGCCTCGTCGTAGATGCCCAGGGGATCCCACCTGAGTGCGGGCAGCACGATGAGGTAGAGCACGTTGAGCGTGATGTTCAGCAGGATGTTGATGATCTTCAGGGCGGCGAACTTCACCGGCCTGTGCGCATAGCGCAGGTAGGCGAAGGGGATGGCGGTGAAGGCGTCGATGGCCACCGTGGTGTACATCACGCCGACATACTCCGGGTGGTCGCCGTAGCCGATGGCCGTGGCGATGGGGTCAAGCAGCAGGAGCACCACGACGATGGACAGGAGCGACGTCGCGGCCAGCATGCGCAGCGTCGTCGAGTAGATGCGTTGCGGCTGTTCGCCCTCGCGGTTCATGAAGCGGAAGAAGGTCGTCTCCATGCCGAACGTCAGCAGGATGATGAGAATCGAGACGTAGGCATAGACGTTGGTGATGACGCCATACTCGCCGCCGGAGGCAGCGAAGCGTGCCGTCTGGATGGGCACCAGCAGGTAGTTGATGAATCGGGCGACGATGCTCGACAGTCCGTAGATGGCCGTGTCCTTGGCCAGGGATTTCAGGTTGGGCATTTGTTTTTTTTCTCTTTTTTTCGTTATCTCGTTATAACGTTATTTCGTTATTCCGACATTTCTTTATTCCGCCGTTCCGGGCTCACCCGAAGAAGAAGTAGGCGATGGCGATGGCGGCGATGATGCCGGCCAGGTCGGCCATCAGGCCGCAGACGACGGCATGGCGGGTGTAGCGGATGCCGACGCTGCCGAAGTAGACGGCTAATATATAAAAGGTGGTGTCCGTAGAGCCCTGGAAGATGCAGCTGAGGCGTCCGACGAACGAGTCGGCGCCGTAGGTCGTCATCGCGTCGACCATCATGCCGCGGGCGCCGCTGCCCGAGAGGGGCTTCATCAGCGCCGTGGGCAATGCTGCGACGAAGTCGGTGTCCAGTCCGACCGCCTCCACGCACCAGGCGATGCCGCCAATGAGGGCGTCCATGGCGCCCGAGGCCCGGAAGACGCCGATGCCGACGAGGATGGCCACCAGGTAGGGGATGATGCGTACGGCCGTCGTGAAGCCGTCCTTGGCGCCCTCGATGAAGGCGTCGTAGACGTTGACGCGCTTGCGCATGCCGGCCACGATGAACCCGACGATGATGGTCATCAGCAGGATGTTGGCCACGCTTGTCGACACCAGGTTCATCTTCTCCGGGTCAAGCTGCGAGAAGCCCCAGATGGTGGCGGCCACGAAGGCGCAGACGCCTCCGAGGAAGAGCAGCAGCGTGCGGTTGAGCAGGTTGATGCGCTGATAGAGCGACGTGACGATGATGCCGGCCAGGGTGGAGAAGAACGTGGCCAGCAGGATGGGGATGAAGACGTCCGTAGGCTGTGCGGCCCCCATCTGCGCTCGGTAGACGAGGATCGAGACGGGTATGATGGTCAGTCCGCTCGTGTTGAGCACGAGGAACATGATCATCGGGTCGGTGGCCGTGTCCTTCCGCGTGTTCAGCTCCTGCATCTGCTCCATTGCCTTCAGGCCCAGCGGCGTGGCCGCATTGTCCAGTCCCAGCATGTTGGCCGCGATGTTCATGAAGATGGAGCCCGTGACGGGGTGCCCCTTCGGGATCTGCGGGAACAGCCTGACGAAGACGGGGCTGAGCAGGCGTGCCAGCACACCCACCACGCCGCCGCGCTCGCCGATCTTCATGATGCCGAGCCACAGCGACAGGACGCCCGTCAGTCCGAGTGATATTTCAAACGCGGTCTTCGACGACGAGAACGTCGAGTCCATCATAGCCGGGAAGACGTCGAAGTCGCCCCAGAACACGAGCTTCACCAGCGCCACGATGAAGGCGATGACGAAGAATGCAATCCAAATGTAATTCAGTACCATAACGGCTGCAAAGGTACAGTTTTTTTGCCGAAACTGATTGCGTTTCGGCAAAAAAACTTGCAGCCGGAGGCTTTTTTAGTTCCCGCCTACCAGCAGGCCGACCAGCGCGGTCAGGTCGGCTATGGTGACCCCGCCGTCCTCGTTGACGTCAGACATCTCGGTGTCTGCGGCCGTGCCGACTATGATGTCGGCGAGCGCCGTCAGGTCGGCGGCATCGATCGTGCCGTCCATGTTGACGTCGCCGCGCACGTAGGTCGGGCAGGTCAGGGTCACCCACAGATTCTTGGCTGGTAAGTATATTCTGTCTACTCTACCCGTGCCTGAACTTATGCATACATTGTTGTTTACGAAGTAACCCTGTGTGGTGTTTGTGCCATCCTGGCTTCTCACCAGCAGCGAGGCGCCCGCGGGATAGGTCAGCGCCTTCAGCTGGCCTATGCTCACTTTTTTGCCGATGGCCTTGACCACCGTGCCGTTGCCCTCTACGTTCAGTGTGCCGACGCATGCGGCCTCGCTTACTCCGTTTAATCCATCCCGCGTGAAGCCGCTGATGCCGTAGCTGTCGGATGATGTTGCTTCGCTGGCGTCGGCAATGACCTCGGCACCGCCCTTGACGGTCAGCGTGTTGTCATTCCAGGAAAGGTCGATGGCGTTGTTGTCAGTTTTGAATGTCACCTTGCCCGGGCCCGTGATGGTGACGTCGCAGTAGGCGTCCAGTCCGCCGCCCTTCGACATGTTGAATGTACTCTCGCCGTTGAGCTTGATCGTCAGGCCGGGGATGCTGTCGCGGATAGCGTAGGCCGCTGTCGAGCCGATCCAGGCACTGTCGAGCGTCAGCGTGTTCGTCATCTCGTCGTAGGAAATGCGTCCCTGGTCATAGCGGGTCAGATTCTCGATGTCGTTGCAGTTGGCCGTCGTCACCCGCGTGCCGTTGACCCACAGGTCGTACTCCCAGGGCTCGCCCTCGTAGTCAGTCCACGTATAGCCGTTAGTGGTGTATTGCGGGTACCATCCCTTCTCCTTCAAGAAGTCAACCAGGCGGACCGTCAGGACGTTGCCCTCAGTGGCGTAGCCCTGATAGTAAGCCCTCAGGTTGGCGGCCGACGTCCGTCGGGGCAGTGCTTCGGCTATGGCCTGCATGGCGTCGCCCTTGATCTGGTTGGCGTAGAGGCGGACCTCACGCAGCAGGCAGTAGTCGGGCAGACTGACGGCCGTGAGGCGGTTCTTTTCGGCATAGAGATACTTGATATTGCCGGCGCCGCTCAGGTCGAGCTCGGTCAGCTTGTTGCCGCCGCAGGAGAGAGAGCTCAGCATGGTCAGCGTCGCGACGTCCAAAGAGTCGAGTCTGTTGTTGGAGCAGCCGAGGGTGCGCAGGTCTGTCAGCAGGTTGAGCCCCCGGATGATGCTCAGCTGGTTGTTGTCGCAATTCACGCTCTGCAGCTTGACGTTGCTCGTGAGGTCGAGTTCGGTCAGCTGGTTGCCCTCGAGGCTGAGGTTGGTCAGCTCGTCGCAGCCCGTCAGGTTCAGTGAGCTGAGGCCGCATTCCCAGCCAATCAGCCAGCGCAGCTTCTTGAGCATACTGGCGTCGAAGCTGGTGATGCCTTCGTTCTGGCTGAACTCCAGATGCGTCAGGTTGGGCAGGTAGGCAACGGGTTGGAATCCGTCGCTGGTCAGGTTGTTGCTCGAGCAATTGAGGTAGGTCAGGTTTCTCAGGTAATTGATGCCCTCTATCGAGGCGATGCTCTTGCCATGAAGGTCGAGGCTGGTGATGGCAGCTATCTCGTCGTCGGTCAGCAGCGAGTCGCGGCCGAAGGACTGGCTGAGCAGGTAGCTGCGGAAGCGCTCGTCGGGAAAGTTGTATTCGTTGATGCCGACGCCCTTGACGCCGGTAGTGATATTGACCCACATCGTCGTCCCATTGCCGGCATGATAGCCATAGCACACCTCGTCGAAATCGAAGCCGTCCATATTGATGAGCAGGTACTCGCCCCGCATGAAGGGTTTGGAGATTTTATAGCGCCCTTTATTGTAGACGTAGTAACTGAGGTTGAAAATGGAATCAACGTTGACCTTGCTGTTCAGCCGCACGTATAAACCTCCGTCAATGTCCACGGCCTGACCCACTAAGTACTGGTTGCAGTTTGACAAGTTGCTGATTCGGGTGGGCGTGACGTCGAGCGCATACAGTTGGTTGCCGTGGAAGTAGCCATACCCAAGTGCAGCGTTGTGCGAAAGGTCAATCGTAGTCAGTTTGTTGTAATCGCAAAAAAACCATGCCAATGACGTCATTCCTGACACGTCAATTGAGGATAGTCCGCAATTATTGCAACTCAGGAGCCACAATTCTTCAGGATGCGGGATGGCGCTGAGATCTTCGCCGCTGACCTTCGTGCTGTCGCAGTACAGTTGTCTTACTGAGCCGTTGCCTGCCGACGACCAGGTGATGCCGTTGATGGAGGAATTGGAACAATTGACGCTGTTGTACCGGTTGTCGCCCAGGTCGAGGGTGGTGAGCTGGGTGTGGCGGCAGTCCAGTTCCGTCAGGTGCGTAGTTGGTTTGTAGTTGATCGTTGGCAGGAACAACGCCGTCAGGGGGTTATAGCTACAGTTAATGGTCTGGATGCTGGGCGACGTGATGTTCAGTATTGTGAGCTGATTATTATGGCAATCAAGATAATTCAGCACTGTCGCACGGCCCAGGTTGAGCGAGGTCAGCCGGTTGTCGTAGCACTTAACTGACAGCAAGCTCGTGCAGCCTTGCAAGTTGAGCGTGGTGAGTCTGTTCTGCTGGCAATGCACCACTTCAAGCTTCTCACAGCCTTGCAGGTTAAGCGACTCGAGTTGCAGGCCCTCGGTATAGAAGGTCGACATCTGCATGCCCGAGAGGTCGAGGGCCTTCAGGTCTGTAGAATAGACATGTATCCACTGATCCTCAACCTCGCACTCCGAGAAGTATTGGATGCCCTCAACACTCTTGCACCCTTCGGGGATGATAATCAGTTTCACATGCTTGCGCTCATAGTCCGACAGCTTGCCGTCCTCGCCGACAAGGAGCTGGACGGTGATGCTCTTCATATATTGCATCTGAGTTAGCACATAATTCCGAAACACGGGGTCGGGGAAGTGCTCGGCGTCGATGGGGATGTCTTCGGCACGCATCTGCATGCAGAAGCACGTCAGGGCCGCAATGGCCAAAAAGATTATTCTCTTCATCATCATATCGTTTTTAGTTGTTATTACTTGCTTCTATATAACCAATGGCTATCACACCGCTTTGCAGTAGGAGGCGACGTGTCCCACGTCGCAATCTGGCAGCTTGTTGCGACGTGAGACACGTCGCCTCCTACTTGTGCGCTGCAAAGTTAAGCATTTTTTTCGAAACAGACTTTGCATAATCGCGCATCGACTTTGCATAATTCGACAAAATCTTTGCACAATCGCGCATTTGGATTTATTTTGCATCTAAATGCACTATATTGCTTCCGTCACGGCGTGACCGCATGCCTTCACGACGTGACGCCATGAAATCACGTCGTGACGGCATGCGGTCACGTCGTGACGGAATGAAGAGGCGGCAGAAAAAACAGTCAAATATTTTGCCGTTTCGGATTTTTTGTCTAATTTTGCAGAATGTAATTCAACTTTCGCATGTTAAAGGAGTTTAGGAGTTTAGGAGTTTTCGCGGCTTTCAGCCGCTGGAGTTTAGACGTCAGTCCTGGTCCATGGATATCACCGACAAGACTATCGTCTAAACTCCTAAACTCCTAAACTCCAAAAAGAAAATGAACTTGCGAAACTTGTAAATGTAATATTAATAAGGTATATATGAACAAGAACGTAAAATTCATAATGGCCCTCGGCCTGCTGGTCATGGCGGGCGCCACGGCCGGCGCCACGGAGCGGGGCGACACGCTCGTCTTCGAGCGGGTCGACAGGGTGAGAATCGAGACGCGCGACACCGTGCAGCGCATCGTCATCAACGGCATGAAGGGCGAGCCTGACATGCGCTACGAGCAGCGTATCGCCATTCCCGACACGTCGGCCGTGCGCCGCCAGCTGCGGATGGAGGACTTCAACAAGGTGCGCATCCCGCGCAGCGACGGCAAGCCCAGCAAGTGGTCGTCGTCGTTCCATCTCAACATCGGCCTGGGCACGCTGACGGGCACTGACGACGTCGACGTGATGCGCGGCGTGGGCTTCGAGATCGGCCTCGCTGTCACGGCCGACTGGAACCCCTACGGCAAGAAGAACACGTGGAGCCTCGGCCTCGGCTACGACTATCGCACGTTCAAGGCCCCGAAGAACCAGTACTGGGCCAAGGACGGCGGCGTGATGCACTTCGTCCAGGCTGACCCGGCGTGGGAGGATCCCGACGCAATGTTCAGCGTCTCCTCGCTCCAGTTCCCCTTCTACTACACCCATACGTTCGACGCCCGCGGCCGCTGGAATGTGGCCCTCGGCGCCCTCTTCAACTTCAATTTTGGCTGGATTTATCGCTCTTACGACATCAACTATGAGCACTACGACGTCGACGCCGCCGCACGTGGCGTGCGTCTCTTCACCGTCGAGGGCTTTGCCGTCGTCGACGTGCCCTACCTGCCGCCCCTCTACGTGCGCTATGCGCCCATGTCGGTCTTCAAGGACGACAAGGGTCCCGATATGAACATGCTCACCTTCGGCATCTGCTTCTAATCCCCCTGCGTCCGGCCTATGCGAAGACATCTGCGGTTTCTCCTGTCCGTCGTGGCAGCGCTGGCGCTGCTGCCCGTAGCGGCCCAGACGGAATGGTCGCCTGAGCGCTCGGGCGGCGTCTACTATGCCTATCCCGACGTCGAGCCGACGGCCGTGGCCGTGCCCGTCGGCTACGAGGTGTTCTATGTCTCCCACTACGGCCGCCACGGCTCGCGCTGGCTGCCCGATGAGGAGCGCTACGACTGGGTCTGGGCGCAGTTCGCGGACAAGAAAAACCTGACGCGGCGAGGCCTCGAAGTGCGAAAAAAGCTCGGTTTCATCGTGAAAAACGCGCGCGGACGGGCCGGACAGCTGACGACGCTCGGCGCCCGCCAGCATCGCGCCATCGCCGGCCGCATGGCCGACCGCTTCCCCCAGCTGTTCCGCGGGGCCGACGCGCGCCTGACGGCCCGCTCGAGCACCGTCGGCCGCTGTCGCGCCTCGATGCTCGCCTTCTGCGACGAGCTGCAGGGCCGCTTCCCCGGACTGCAGGTCGACGCCCAGACCAACGAGGCCGACATGGCGTGGATCAACCACGAGCCGGCCGAGCTGCAGGCGCTCAAGCGGCGCGTCGTGCGACTGCCCGACGTCGACCCCGACCGCTTCATCGCCCAGCTGTTCAGGGACCCCACGCGTGTCGGCCAACCCCTGAAGCTGCTCTCCGAGCTCCACACCATCGCCAGCGACATGCAGGACGTGCCCCTCAGCATCGACCTCTTCCAATACATGACGCGCGAGGAGATGGAGGCCGTCCACGACGCCAACGACCAGCGCATGAACCTCTGCAACGGGCCCTCGCCACTCAACGACGGCATCGCCGCCCGCGCCAGCATCGCCCTCTGGCAGCACATCGCCGACGAGGCTGACGACATGATCGCACGCCGCGCCCACGGCGCCTCGCTGCGCTTCGGCCACGACACGGCCCTCTTCCGCCTCATGACGCTCATGGGCCTGACCACGGGCCACGACCGCATGGAGGACCTGCTGCCCATGGCGGCCAACCTGCAGCTTGTCTTCGCCCGCAACGCCGATGGCGACGTGCGCGTGGCCACGCTGCACAACGAGCTGATGGTCAGCGACTTCGAGCCGTGGACCGCGATGAAGGAGCGCCTCGCACGTCGTATTCATAATCTCGACCACCTCAGACAGCTTGCCACGCTCAACACGATGGTGGGCACGGCGCCCGCCAACACGCGCACCGCCGGCCTCTTCGGCAAGGGCTCTGAGGAGCATGGACAGACGCTGCCCGCCGTGCTGACGCCCAACGGCCAGACGTTCTGGACGCCGCAGACACGCGACACGGAGAAGAAGTGCGTCGCACCTTATTATTATACCGACTCGCTCCTGCAGGGCATACGCGCCAGCCACTGGCTCGTCGGCGGCTGCACCCAGGACTACGGCTCCTTCACGCTCGCCGCCCTCACGGGACGGCGCCGACTGGCGCCCGAGGAGCGCGCCACGCGCTTCAGCCACTCGCAGGAGACGTCGCATCCTTATTATTATAAGGTGTACCTGCCCGACGAGCAGCTGCTCGTCGAGCTGACGGCCCTGAGCCATTCGGCCATCATGCGCGTTACGCCCCTCAAGGACGGCCCCGTCCACATCGTGCTGAACACGAACAGCGACGAGCGCGAGGGTGGGGTGGAGCTCGACCGCGCGCAGCGCATGGTCTATGCCTACAACCCCGTCCATCGCATCTATCAGGGCTGGGGCGAGCGGGCCGGATTCAGTGGCCATTTTGTCCTGACTTACTCCGATGAAATCGCGGATTTTTGCACTTTCGACGAGGGAATTTGCCTCACGATGAACGGTCATCACGGACGGCCGATAGAGCTGCGCATGGCCACCTCGTTCACCTCGCGCGAGGGCGCTCAGGGCAATCTGGAGCGGCGGATGACCTTCGACGAGATGATGCAGGCCAACATCGACCGCTGGACCCGCCGCCTCCACACCATCGACGTCGACGACCCCGACACAGCCCGCGTCCGCCAGTTCTACGGCGCCCTCTATCGCGCCTCGTTCCTCCCCCGCCAGATGAGCGACAAGGACGGACGATATCCGAAGTTCGGGGCGGGTCAACTCTCAACTCTCAACTCTCAACTCTCAACTCACTACTGTGACTTCTCCATGTGGGACACCTACCGTGCACTCCATCCTCTTTATATCATCATCGTGCCCGACGTGTCCGCACAGATGATGCAGTCGCTCGTACGCATGTATGAGGAGGGCGGATGGATGCCTATCTTCCCCTGCTGGAACAGTTACACGGCCGCCATGATCGGCGACCACTGCGCCTCGGTGCTCGCCGACGCCTGCGTCAAGGGCATCACGGGCGTCGACTATGCGAAGGCTTACGAGGGTCTGAGGAAGAATGCGATGGAGTCGCCCGCGACGTTCGAGGAATATAAGAACGGCATGGGCCGACGTGCACTTGCCTCCTACCTGAAGTATGGCTATATCCCCCTGGAGGACAGCGTCATGGAGGCTTTCCATACGCATGAGCAGACGTCGCGCACGCTGGAGTATGCCTACGACGACTTCTGCGTGGCCCAGCTGGCCCGTGCCTTGGGTCACGACGACGACTATCGGGAGCTGATGCGGCGCTCGGAGAACTGGCGCCACGTCATCAACCCGCTGACGGGCTATGCCGACGGCCGCCACGCTGACGGCTCGTGGGAGGGCAACACTGACCTGGTGCACCGCAAGCCTTACATCACTGAGGGCGCCACGTGCCATTACACGTGGTACGTGCCGCAGAACGTCCCCGGACTGATCGATGTCATGGGCGGGACGGCTGCCTTCACGTCGAAGCTCGACTCGATGTTCACCTGCGGCCGCTACTGGCATGGCAACGAGCCCTGCCATCAGGTGGCGTGGCTCTTCGCGCTGGCCGGACAGCCTCAGAAGACGCGCCAGTGGGTCAGCCATATCCTCCAGACGGAGTATAACGACACGCCGGGCGGACTCTCCGGCAACGACGATGCGGGCCAGATGTCGGCCTGGCAGCTCTTCGCCATGATGGGCTTCTATCCCGTCTGCCCCGGCACGACGGACTACGTGCTGGGTGCCCCCGCGTTCCGTCGGGTGACGCTCAACCAGCCGTCAGGCCGCACGTTCACCATCGAGCGGCAGGGCGACGGCGGGTCAGTCTTCCTTAACGGTCAGCCGCATCCGCAGCCCACCATCAGCCACGCCGACATCGTCCGTGGCGGCACGCTGGAGTTCAGATAACTCGGAAGAATTCGCGTAATTAGTGAAATTCGTGGTCGAATAAATAGAAGTGAATTTGAATAATTAAATAGAATGAACAGACGATTAGTTTTGCTGTTAGCATGCGTGTGCGGACTCGTCCTGACACGTTCTTTGATTTCCCTGTCATTCAGCTTAAAAATCGATGAAACCGATAAAAATTGAATCTGTTATCGCTGAAAATGAATAATATAAGAACCGCGCTGACCCTACTCCTCGCCCTCACCTCGCTGGCACTTCAGGCCGTCGACGTCAAGACGGTCGACAGTCTGCTGCAGCGCTTCGAGGCGTCGCCCGCCTCTGAGCGGCCCGACGTGGCTAACCGACTGATGCAGATCTGCGTCGACGAGCAGCTCTGCGACGAGCCCCTCCGCTTCGGCCCCGAGAGTCATCCCGACACGCTCGCCCAGCAGGTCAGCTACTGGGCGGCCGAGCTCTACTATGCCTGTCAGGACTACGCCCGCGCCGTCGGCAGCGCGCTGAAGGCCGAGCCCCTGAGCCGGGGCACCGACGTGGAGTCCGACGTGGTCAACCTGCTGGCCCTGTCCTATTTCCGGATGGCCGACTACGAGCATGCCGCACAATATGCCAAGCGCTGTTATCAGCTCGACGAGCAGACGGGCGATGCCGACCTCATGTCGTCGTCGCTCAACACGCTGGCCGGCATCTACATCGGCGCCAACCAGCCCAAGGAGGCAGAGGGGTATATATTGAAAGGTATCGAGATGGCCCGTCAGGCCGACAACCCTGCCCGCATGGCCGTCCTGCAGGGCATGGCCTCCGAAGTCTATCATGCCCTCGGACAGGACGCCAAGGCCCTCGGATATATCAACGAGGCGTGCGACCTGGAGCGCCGGCTGGGGCGGCAGGACCGGCTGGCCGTGCGCACGACGCAGCGTGCCTCCGTCCTCATCGGACTCCACCACTACGAGGAGGCCGAGCGCGACCTTGGCGACGTCGTCACCTATCTGCGAACGACGCCCGACCGCCACTCCCTCGGCATCGCCCTCAACAAGCTGGGCATGGCTATCCTCCAGCAATACCGCGAGGCCGATGCGCTGCCCTGTTTCCGCGAGGCCGCCGACATCTTCAGCGACATGGGCGACATGGGCAATGAGATGCACGCGCGCCGCGGCCTCTACGAGTGCCTGCGCAAGAGCGACCCTGAGGCAGCCCATCGCGAGCTCGACCGCTTCGACCTGCTCAAGGACTCTCTCTACAGCCACGCCACGGCCGAGAGCCTGGCCCGCTACAACGCCGAGTTCGGCGCACAATGGCTGCAGCGCGAGAACGCGGCGCAGCGCCGCACGCTGTGGATCCTCGGTGCCGCCCTGCTGTTGCTCTGCGTCGTCGCCCTCGGCGTCTGGCTCTACATGCACCGCCGCTATCAGGTGCGCGAGGAGGCCCTCCGCATCATCATCGACCAGCTGCGCCATGACGCTGACGACGCCTTTGACGCAGATGCCGACGTCGTCCGCACGGCGCCTTCCAACCACGAGCTCCTCAGCCACGTCGTGGCCTATGTCATGGCCAACCTCCCCAAGGGCGACCGCAGCCTGGAGGGCCTCGCCGCCGAGCTGAACATCTCGCGCAGTCAGCTCAACCGCCGCATCAAGTTGCTCACCGGCGTCACCGCCCAGCAGTATGTGCTGCAGGTGCGGCTCGAGCATGCCCGTCTGCTGTTGCAGGAACACCCCGGGATGTCGGTCGCCGAGATCGGTTTCCAGTGTGGCTTCGAGAGTGCCGCGAGCTTCTCGCGCGCCTTCCGACGCGCCTTCGGCGTGGCACCCTCACAGTTCCGGACGACGATCTAAACAGTTCCGTTTCTCAGCCGGCCTCCTCGTCGGCCTCATAGCCACCCATCTCGCGGATGGCGTTCTTCAGTCCCTGCAATAGTTCGCATTATTTCTATAAAAATAATTGGACTCGTGCAGTCTTTTACATGATTATCGGACATAATAAATAGAGACATCATGTTTTCGATGGAAGTTACGCGGCTGATAGAACGGTGCAGACAGGGGGATGCGGATGCCCTCGGAGAACTGTACAAAGCATACGCCCAACGGATGAGGGGCGTATGCCGTCGGTATGTCAGTGACGAACAAACCATCAGCGATGTGCTGCACGACTCCTTCGTGATCATCTTCACCTCCTTTGACAAACTGCGCGATGACAGAAAGGCTGAGGCATGGATGATGTCGATAACGAGAAATGTGGCCTCGAAATATAAAGACCATCTGGCAAAGATGACCTTTGTGCCACTGGAGGAAGCGGAGCATTGCAGATGTCGAAGCCAGAGAGCGAAGTGAGAGGCGTGCCGTTGGAGGATGTAATGCAGCTCGTAGACGGTCTGCCGGAAGGCTACGGACAGGTATTCCGACTCTCTGTGTTCGAAGGGATGTCGCACAAGGAGATTGCCGACGTGCTGGGCATTGAGCCACATTCATCATCATCACAACTGGCACGTGCAAAGAAGATGCTGCGCAAGATGATGCAGCAGTATTGGGTGGCCGCACTTCTGTTGCTGCTCGTTCCCATTACGTTCTACCTATTCAGGAAAAGGGACACTGCCCTCAAAGATGAAGAACATGTTGTGGCCAAACAGAAAGAAACAAGGAAAGAATCGCAGAAAGATTCTGTTCATTTGCCTAAGCATCGTTCTACGATCATTACAATTGATAGCCTTCCATTGCAAATCGCTCAGGCTACGGATTCGGCCACGGCAGACACTTTGATGAATATGGTTGCACAAGAACAGTCAAATACTGACACCATACCGAACGATACGGCAAAGACTGTACGCGAGTTAGAAACTCCCCATTACGACATCGCAGACCTGTTCCCGCAAAAGCCAGCCACCGTTACACGCCTTCAACAGAAATGGTCGGTGGATCTTGCATACGTCGGAGGTTTTGGTGAGCAGGATTATAATCGTCCATACGGATTCACAGAGATGCCGGTGATAGTCCCGGTAGACGTTCCGCCATCGCCTGTCACCTTCGAGAACTGGAGCGACTATGCGGCCTTCCTGTCCGAGATACCTGACGAGATCAGCAGTCATAAGCGAAAGCTCATCATGAACATTGCGCTGAATAATGCCGCCGATGCCCCAGGCACGGACGCCGACAAGATTGTCCGCAAGAGCCACCACTACATGCCCGTGGGCTTCTCGATGGCATTGAAGTATCAGCTGAACCGTCGCTTTGCGCTGGAGACCGGACTGAGTTACAGCAGGTTGAAGTCGGAATTTGAGATGGGTTCAAATGGTAATACTATCAATGAGCAGCAGACCATCCACTACCTCGGCATCCCTGTGAAGGGCACCTATAATATATATAATAGACAGGCGTGGAGCCTCTACGGAAGTCTCGGCGTCACCACGGAGATTCCTCTCTACTCGCCGCTCAACACAAGTTACTACTTGCATGGCCTATTGGAGGCTACCGACAAGACCACCATCCACGCTCCGTGGCAGTGGTCGGTTGGTACAGGTCTTGGACTGCAATACAACCTGACACCCAGCATTGGTTTCTTCGCCGAACCAAGCCTGCAATACTACATTCCGACGGGGACGCAAATCGAGACCTACCGCACGGAGCATCCGCTGACGTTCTCCCTGCCCTTGGGCATCAGATTTACATGGTGATCGGTGCAGTCTTTTCATACGTCAAAGGACAATATAAATAGATAGTCCAATATTTTAAGCTCTAAGGAATATGAAACATTACAGCCCTCTTGCCTGGATGATGGCGATAGCCATTGCCGGCACAG
>OCTW011613898.1_pt1 | contig 52122 bp, 53 predicted proteins | sample 1539671 | NCBI WGS metagenome assembly OCTW01 (sample SAMN02144230, study PRJEB22623) | gut metagenome | biome: sheep rumen | host: Ovis aries | place: New Zealand | reverse complement strand
ATGTTCCACTAACATCATCTGTATCCGCAAACGCTACATTAGACATTGTCAATGCCAAACCACATACTGTTAACGCTGATAAAATTTTTGTTTTTTTCATTTTTATTTCTCCTAAAATTTAATATTGAATACCTGTTGGAATACCATGCAAACTTGCTAATTCCAACTGTTGTGTTCCTGTCACATAATTTCCTGCAAGTGAAAGATTTTCCGCACCGTCTTTCGTTAAATCAACAGTAAATTGATAAACATTTTCACTATCACTTGCATAAACTTTTAACGTAGTAATATCAAGCTGATAACCAGCTTTAAACATAGTTACAACGGTTTGTGCCATCGCTTGACTAGTAACAGACAACTTATCCTTATAAGTCACCTGCACATCAGACTGATTATTAACTTGTGTTAAATAATCAAAAGCAACCGTCAACGAAGCATTCACTTTTTGTGTTTCTTCCTCACCTAATGGTTCATCTGACTTTTCAAGCGTTTGTGTCGCTTCATCTTGTGCTGAAAGTACTTCTGATTCACTTGTAGATGAACTTTTCTTAGTTGACTGTTGCGTAACCGTATCCGTACTTTCTGACGGTGACCGTGGCTGTTCATTTCTGTGGCACGAACGAACAGATAAAATAATCAAGCCTACTAGTAACACTAGTAAGCCGATAACTACCTTTTTCTTCATTTTTACCCCCTATTGAATTTGATTGTATGAATAGCTAAAAGCTTTCAGTTGTGCTTTTGTTGCCTTTTGATAAGCTCTCGAATCAGTTAAACTTGCTTTAACGATAAGACGTTTCGTTGATTTCTCATCTTCACAAGTTACCAACGTTAGCGTTGGTTTTCCAGCAACATCATCTAAAACCTCTGTTTGTTCAGGACTAACGGATACAATTTCCGTAATTTTATAAGTATAAATCATTGACTTATCCGTTAAATAGATTGTCATACCAACTTTTGCCTTTTCTAACGGTGAAAAGAGCATTTGAGACGAACCAGTTAAACCAAAAACATGATGACTAGCCAAAGCGTAATTGTTCTCACCGCCCATAACTTGATTATCTTTCATTGTTCCTGCACCATAAAGCAAATTATCATTCATCACGCCTTTAAAAATAGGAAGATTAATAGATAAGTCAGGAACGGCAATGCCACCAACAACTGGTAAATCTGTTCCATCAGACGTTAATAAGCTTTTCATAGAAACAGACTTGACGCTAGAAAAATCATAAGTCGCTTCTGCTTTTTCATTTTTCGCAATCGTTGCTTTTGAAACCTTGCTTACTTGATAGTCATTAGACCTAAGCCCAATAATATAATGACTGATTGGCTTACTAAACACCAATAGGAAACCAACCACTATCATTAGTAGCATAATTATCTTTTTCTTCATATCTTCCCTTTCTTTTTATTCAACTGATGACGCATTAGAAACAATGCTATAACCTGCATTGCTTGGGTCATAAAAACTCCAACCTGACGCATATTGAGAAGTTGGGACATAACGGTAATTCCAAGTATATTTCCCAAAACCGCCGTTCTCACCAGACAAATCAGCGTAATTTTGTTCAACGACTAAAATATCGCCATTTTCAAAAACATGACTTACAACACCTGTATGCCCAACTGCATTTCCTGCAGAAGCTGGTGTTTGACTAAAAACTGCACCTGCTGTTGGTGACGTTGTTGGTTTATCTAAAAATTTATTAGCCCAATTTTTAGCAACATCTTGTCCATTGCCTAAAGTCATAGTGACATGAGAACCATTTTTCTCCCACAAAGCATACATGAGACTTGCGGACAAATCTGTACATTGACCACCTGAATAAGCAATCGCATTCCAGCCAGAACTACTTCGATATTTCAATCCAACACTTTCAGGATTAAGCGCATAAGGTTTTAAATCAGCTGGTAAGTCATCTTTCTTCCAAGCATTATGAGCACTATAAGAAACACTACCACCATCTTTAGACCAAGAACCAGTCCCACCACCAGATGATGATGAACAACCTTCAAAGCTAACCGTTGATACCTTAAAGTTTGAATCCGAATTGGTTTTATCAGATTTGACACCAAAAGCTTGACTAAATTTTACGTCATCATATTGATGACTAGCACCACCAAACATTTCATAAGCTTTTTGAGCATCAGATTGTTTTTGTGACTGATTGATATGAGCTACATTTCCACGTTCATATGCCTGCCAAACAAGTGTTGCCTGTTTAGGATCAGTCATTTGAGCCATCTGTTGAAACGAATGATTGCCACCCGTCAAATCCATTGAAGCATTCCAATCACCAGACAAAATCGCTTGTGCCACAAAGGTATTTTGAGCGTCCACATCAAGCCATTTGCTATCGCCAGCTTCCGCAAATTTAGTGTATGGTGTGAATTGGTAAATGCCACCACCGCCGACAGAGTAACCAGAACCACCGCTTGGAATAACACCAGCGGATAATCCATTGGTTAACTCATCTGTACCGTAATGCCCCTCGGCACGGTCAACAAGGGCAAACCCACCCTCGGAGTTAACCCAGCCAACGATTCCAGAAGCCGAAGCACCGCTTAACCCTTTTGAAATCCAAGAATCAAAGACTAATTTTGCGTTGTTATAAGCCGTTGACCCCTCATGCGTCCAATCAGTATCCGAAACCACCGTACTAACAGTAGCCCCAGACGTTGAACCAGAAACATCACAACTTTCATCTGCACCAGCAAACAAAGCAATGATAACAACGATAGTAATAAAAAAAGGCAATAATAAAATAGAAAAGAGACAGCCTAAGCGCCGTTTTTTCATCTTACTCACCTCGCAATTCTGCTAATCGTTGTTCAATATCAGACATTCGTTTTTTATTCATACGATATTGTCTATTTTTAGTCGTTGTTTTAGCTAATCCACGTTTAAAAGCTGATTGACCTGTTTCTAACTGTCCCAAATCATCACTAGATTGATAGTGGGATAATTCATCTTCCAATTTATCAACCTTAGCTTGTTTACGATACGTTCGATAATCATTCGGTAACTCATCAGACGTTGTTAAAGGGGATTCTGTTTGAGGAACTTCTACCTCTTCAATCGCTGAATCTTTTGAAAAGTTATCCGTTGAATAATCTTCAATAGCTTTATCACTTTGAGCATTATCTGCTTGTTGATAATAGTCAATGGCTTCTTCACTTGACAAATCTTGTTCAAAATCTTCAATAGAAACATTTTCATTATCATCAAGAGAATCATCAGGTAAGCTTTCTTGATAAACACCATCATAATCAACGCTGTCATCTTCAATACTTGGTTCACTCTCATCATATAGTGGAACATCTGCCATGTCAGGGTCAACTTCTGTAAAGTCAACATCTTCAACAGTAGAATCATCTTCACTATATGACGGATTATTCATATCCTCAAATTGGTCATCATAATCAGAATTATCAGCTGAATCAGGTGTTATCTCACCATAATCTGGTTTAAATTTTGAAAAAGCTTTTTCCAAACCATCTTTAGCTGTTAAGGCTAAGCCTGCACCACCACCAACAATAAATGCCCCTGCAGTCGCATAGTCACTCGCTCTGTCATACATATTTTGACCTGACTCACGAAATTGACTAGGTGTATTGACAACACCGTCCGCAAGTCTGGCAACGCTATTTGCTTGATTGTGACCTAAAATAAAGGTTAAAACCTTTTCTTTATTCTTCCAAATCGCCACAAAAACTATCGCTTGTACAACTGTTGAAATCACTAGTTCAAAAACAGGTTGAAAATCACTAAAGCTAACTAAATCTTGTTCAGACAAACTATTAAAACCATCTGACACAAAAACATTGATAATCGCCTCAATGTAAAAGACCATCAACGTCAAGAAACCAGTCAATACAGGAAAGAAACTAGCCCCTAACATTAATTTAATAGTGTTAAAAATCACATCTTGCATACGAGGTGCTAGTGACACAATTAAAGCTAATGGAAAAGCAATCATCAAGAAAATCACTAATAACTGTGCTACAAAAGACATTAGTTGAATTAAGATTAGCGGTAATCCTAAAATAATCGCTTCAACAATTTTTAAAACCACATAAATAAGTTTAATAACAAGGTAATCACCAACAGCTGAAAGCCAACGATTTTTTTCTGTTCCTTTATCACCACCATGTCCTATTTTATTCAAATATCCATCATTAGATGTTCTTTCACTAATATCTGCTTTTTGAAATTTACCATCTACCACAGAGCCGAGAACCTTTGAATCATCAAAATCTTCTGTTGCACCTGTTTGATTGTTCATATATTTACCATCAAGACGACCTGTATTGACATAGATATAGGCTGCATAAGCCGTTCTCGCAATATAATTATCCGCAACAGATGTTTCTAAACTGATTGTGTTATCATCATTTTCAGGATTGACAATACTCATGTTAGAAATCGTCGTGCTAGCAGAGGTTGCCACATTGTGAATTGTATCTAAGACATAAATACCACCAGATGTATTTTGCATAGTGCCAAAATACCCTAAGCCAAGCATAATCACCACAAATAAATGCAATAATCGACGTCCAACATCACCTTTTGAAAAAGTGTAACCAATAAAAATACTAAAAGCCGTTACAGCTATCACAAGATACAATAGAGAATTGTTATAATTCCCTGAACCTACTAAACCATTCCATAAATTTTTAGACGTGTCATAAACGGTATTTTTATAAACATCATATAAATCAAAACTTTCAAAAAAGCGAAGAATTAACGAAATAAAGCCAACAATCAAATCTAAAATCATAAATGGACCATTGACAAATATTTCTGTTAAAATCTTCCAGACGGCACTAATATTAAGACTAGCAGTCGGTTCTATATAGGCTTTTAAGTCAAAAATCGAAACACCAGATACTTTATTATAGAGATTAACTAAAATACTTGTTGTATCTTCAGAACTCATTTGCACCTCCTAACTAGCTAGCGTATTTATTTTCTAGTACACTTGACGTTGTTTGTTTCATTGGTTTTAAGAATGGGTCAATATCTTCAAAAAGATTATGGACTGAAATCATGTTCAAATTGCCATAAACATCATAATAAAGACATTGTCCTGAAATCATATTATCCAGCCATTCTAGATTTTTTTCAGTCACTTCTAAGCCTACATGTTTCAGAATATCTTTTCGTTCCGATTTTTCGTAAAAGGCAAAGATTGTTCCAAAACCAGTAGAATCTTCTTCGTTTTCAGCGTCATGAACCGATTGAGTAACCAAGCAAAGCGTGTTATATTTAGACCGTCCAACACGACGCATAGACTTGATAACCGCTTTTCCCTCTGATGACTGCATTAAAATCCATGCTTCGTCAAAGATTTCAAGTGTTTCATCATCATTACGTTCACCAAAATGTTTACAAAACGCACCTAGTGCAAACATCAAGCAAATTGAATTTGCTTCATGGTCTGAAATATCTTCCACACCATCTTTTGGCAATGACAAATCCGCAATCTCTAAAACAGTTACCCGTTCATCATAAGAAAGCCCTTTAACATTGCCGTCTGAAAAGGCTAACTCTAAGATTGAATTACGAATAATGGCTTTAAAATACTCACCAACTTCAACAACCTTTTTATCCTCGTCTTGACAAAGTAGCTCAATCACATGATTAAAGCCAACTGTTTCACCAGCTTCACGTCGTTCTAAAACCGTTGTAATCGCATTTGTCAACGACGTTGTTTGAGTGAGTTCAACCTGTGTCGCTTGACGTAACAAGTAAAGCAACATATTTTTAGCTGTTGCTTGCGCATTTTCTTTTTCCAAAATCACAATTGGGTCAAGTACCCCATGATTCGATTCAAGAGTAGCGTCAAGGGTCACAAAATTGATATTCTCAATTTGTTTTTTACGTTCTGGGAAACGTCTTGCAAAATCAGGTTGGCTAATCACCTTTTGATAATGCTCACGGAGTTCACGTTTTGGGTCAATGTACAAAATTCTCACATTTTGTTGGCTTGTCAACAAGAAAAGTAATTGAGCAAGATAGGACTTCCCATTACCTGTTGCACCTGTGATAATCAAGTGTGGGTTTTTCGTTACTTTACCAGCAATATCCTCTTTATTTGCGACGGTCGCATTAAAGAGAACTAAGTTTTTAGAACCTTGAACCGCTTCACCGATATTATCCCAAGCCGTCAAGCGGTTATCTACTCGTCCAATATACCAGCCAATTCGATTGCCTGAACGTGTATTTGTAAACAACATTAACTCCGCAAAGCCTTTACAAGTGACTAAATGATTCCACTTACGAGTAGTCACTTGCAAATCTTGACCGTAAAGTAAACTTTGGAAAAGGTAAGGTGTATCATGACCTGCCTCATGCAAACTAACACTCATATCTTGGAAGTAAGAAAGTAACGATTGACGACGTTGTTTCAACTGTTTAATATTTGAACCAGCCACCGTCACATACGCTCCAAAACGGATCAATTCTTCCTTGTTACCAACTTTTTTCATTAAATCTTTCAATGAATAAGCACCCATTAAAATATCATCTTGCTGTACCGTATCCGTACTAGCCGCTTCATTCATAATGTTACGATAACGATTATTTGAACGCCCCATTTGACTATTCAAACCAGACTTATCAATAAACTCTGCTTTCATTTTCAACCAAACAGGAAAACTCAACCGTTGAAGCAACTCTCCCAAATGAAAACCATTAAAGACCGTTGAAAAACGCCCAATTGGTAAAATAGAAAGGTAAGAGACGCCATAAATGCTAGATAATTTTAAAATTCCCTCCTCAACAACTGTAATCACAGTATCTGTCACATTTTCCAAAGTACGATTCGCAATCACATCTTCTTTCAAATGAGGAATATAAGTTAAGAACTGATACCGTTGATAGTAGAACAATTCTTCATTTGTTAATCGTTTTGCCTTTAACGGTGATAATAGGCGATAGATAATAGACTCAATCTCTTGATAATCTTCATACCAATTCTCTAAGGTCTCAACTTCAAAGCCTAAAAAACCAGCAATATTTTCTGCTATTTCTGACAATTGATTCGTAACAGCTTCAGTTAAATTATTTTTAACTATCGTTTTTTCAATATTAATACCGACTATCCATTCGTACTCGTAAGGAATTTCCATCTCTTTAGTCAATAGTTCAACAGTTCTATTAAGTGTTTGTTCACCTAATACTTTTGAATCATCAGCTAAATCATCTGAAAAATCTCGCATTTTTTCTTCTAATAGATAGTCCTTGGGAATCAAAGAAACTTCAAAATATTTATATTTTGCTAGCTTCTTAATCACCTGTGAAACTGTTATCTTATGTTTTTTCTTTTTATCCGTATCTGTAATTGTAATTGGTGTGTTCGGAACTCGATAAAAAGCCGTGACAACACCGTCCTTACGTAAAGCCATATTTCCATCAGTCTTTGCTATCGGATATTCCAAACGCTTTACCATTTTTTAATTACCCCCTTTATTTTTTACACAATAAAAAGCCTTGATTTTAAACAGTCAAGGCTCTTACCTTTTTACAAAAGAGTTTTCTCAAAAACAAACTCTTTTTCCATATCAACTCGCTCACCTTGATAGATGGCTCGCTTATCTAATCTAAACTCAAACCAATATTTCAACCAGTCAGCAATGAAAACATGCATTTTTTTACCCTCTGGTTCTGTTTCCGTATAAATTTTTGCGATTTTATACGGTAAGACAGCATAAAGCAAACTAGAAATTGAATGCGTATGCAATGCTAACCACGACAGCAACGGTGATAAAAGTTGAAACATCACAATCAAAACTAAGAAAAAAACAACAAAAAAGGAAACTTGCATTGGCGTTGAAAAATACCAAATACGTTTCCCTTTAGGTGACTTAATTTCCTGTATCCAGTAGGGAGCATTAATACCCCTACTGTAATCAAACAATTGCTCTTCTTCCATTTTTTATAACCCTGAATTAATACCAAACCATTCCAAAATACCTGAAAGGAAGTTAAGCATTTGAGTACCTTTGAGCATGACTGCAATAATGGCATAAATGATAAGAGTTGTAAAGATTTTAATCATCTCACCAGATTTCCAATATTTGATAATAAAGAACGCACCAACCACACTCAAAAGGTAAATTGCATCACCTGACATAAATGAACGTAGATTTGAAATATCCATAAATTATTACTCCTTAATTTTTAAAATAGTTATATAACTTTTCAACAACCCAACCATTATCTGATTGAGATAGATTCAACGTGAAATTTTCAGTGTGCTTATCAGTTGTATTTTTATCTGTAAACGTGACAGACACTTGCACAACCTTTTGACCATCAGCACCCTCATAAAAGAGAGCTGTTGAATTATCAATCGTATCCACTTGATACGAACCACCCATTAAGACTGGTTCTCTCATCACCAATTTTAAATCCGTCTCATCACTTGAAGCGTATTTATCAAAGAATACTTCCAAAAAGTCTTTGATTGAATCTGTTTCAGTAGATGATAACTTCACCAAATCAGATGAATCATTTTTCTCAAACGATTTAGAATCACCTTGATAGAGGTCATCAGCCAAGCTGTAAGGTGGGCTAACAATTGTCAGCAAGCCATCTTTAATCTTAAAAGGAACAGCTAAGTTCATGACATAACTGTTGCCACTAACTTCATAGCCAACTTTTACAATTGCCAAATCATAAGATTTATATTCCTCAACACTAATTACACGTTGTGATTTTAACGTTCGTGTCTCGTTCAATTCTTCCGTATAAGTCGAAGAATCAAAAGCATAATAGTCTTGTAAGGTCTGTTCCCGCTCCTCCGCAGATTCTTTATCATAATTAATATACGCATAAATGAAATTAGTCATATAGTATTGAACACGTGACACATCTAACGTTGAGGTCTGATTAGCACTATCCGTTAAGGTTGTTTCAAAATCAGCCACCTTATTTTTCAATGAATTTACTTGACTAGATAATGAGATTGCTCTCACTAAACCAATAAAACCAATAAACACAAAGAAAAGCAAAAAACCATAAGTCATGATATTAGCAGTCCTTTTGGATAGCTCCTTAACCTTTGGTTGTTTGCCTTGCTTTTCTTTTTTTGAAAATTTCATTAAAAATGCTTTAATCTGGGTGATAACACCCCCTTTTAATTTCAATTTAACTTACTCCTTTCCCTATTTTTCTGCTACATAGAAGCCTTTTTCAGTATTCAATAAAACACCTCGCTCAATATAATCTGTCAATATATCTTTCAAAAGATTATCTCGTTTTAAAAGATACGTAACTGTTTGAACTTCATCTTTGGAAACTAAATGATAATAATGAGAAATAATCTCTGTAACTGGTACGTGTCGTTTTAACAAATGAACAACAATAGTTTCATCACCGTCATAAAGCTCTTGCACACATTTTTTCAGCGCATAAGCCAAGGTTAATGACATCTCACTATCAACATTCCAATCAACAAAACCACAAACAAAAAAGGTATCATCTCTGATACCTCGTTCAGACATACGTTCTCGTACCTGTTCTTCGGAGAAACGCATTAAATCTAATTGACACAAAAATCTACTTTTTCCTGAATCACGAATACGAATATTTGCTATCATTGTAAACCTCCGCATATTATCCAAATTCTTCCAGATAATCCTCAACTTTAATCATTAGACCATTAACAATCGTATCTATGTCATGAGAAGTTAAAAACAAATCATCTGATACTGTTTTATACTTTACTTTGACATGCTTAAATGTAGAATCATAATAATCATAGCTGATATAAAACTGATTACCAGCAAATCCTGCGTATCCTAAACGAAAAGCTGTAACAAAATGACCACCCAAACGGTTAATAATACGATTTAACAAACCAGTAGCTCCACTAGCATAATAATTAGGAATACGCTCTAAAAGTCTTTGTTTAACAATGTCACCAACCTTTTCCACTTCTTGTCTAGAAGCTTGATGATTTAATTTTTCACGAATTTCCTCCATCAATAATACCCCTCCGCTATTTGATTTAAAGCTTCCAATTCTTCAACAGTATAATAACCTGTTCCAAATCGATTCGTTCCATCAACCTCAACGACTTCAACAATGTCATTAAAATCACCAGAAAAACCAATTTCAACTAGTTTTCCAAAATACAATGGAAAAGCGAACCAACGACGCTGTCCCGTATTCGGATTTCTAATTAATGCTCTAATCATAGTTATACCTCAACGAACATCTAAAAAACCATCTTTTACAAAGCCACCAGCACTCTCAATATTAATATCTCGTCCATAAGCTTCGTAATCAAAGTACATTTCCAATTGCTCACGAGACAAATTTTGAATACCAATTTCATCAGCAAAATACTGACCAAGTTCCCTATTATTGTCAATATCAGGAATCAAATACATATCATCAAAACTATCGACATAAAACAAAAATTCTTTAACGTCATAACCAAAGAACTCATGACACGCATAAACTAAGTGTTCATCAACATCTTCAACAAGTTCCGCAAATTCAATGACATCAGAAAGTAAATCTTTCTCATCAATAAATGAAACACTAGACTCAACAATCACTAAATTATCGTAATCATCTGTTTCATCTAATCCAAAGCATGCTTTAATACTTTCTAAGCTAGTTGGAAGTGCTACTTCTTTTTCTTGACCGTTTAACGTATTTCTCAAACGAATTGTAATATCCATAATATTTCCTCCAAAACAAAAAGGCGATTAGACTAACTAACCGCCTTACTCTTAATTTGAAACTTCAGCTAAGCTATGACCAATTGCTGACATTACACGGTGTGCTTGACGGATAACCTGTGTTTCTTGATAATAATAAGATTTAACATTCTTACGCATAGTCTCAAGAACTTCTTCAGGTAATGAATAATCTTCTTTTTTCAAAAGAGCATTCAACTCGCCTACCGCTTCCCATGCTTCATCATACTTATAAGCTAACAACAATTCCGACACTTGATTAGCAACAGCTAATAATTTTTTATCATTTTGATTCATCTCTGCCATTTTAATTCCCTCCCATTTTACAGCAACAAAAAACAACCTACAAAAATAGGTTGATGGCAAGCGTATCCGTTTCACTTTAAATAAAATGCTCATTAACATTTTCCTTTTCTTACAATTTAGCAACTCCATTTTCTTTCAACTCTTGTAAAACTGTTAAATAATAACTATAATCATATACTGTTGAAAACCACGAAGCCAAATCAGCTACACCACTTACTTCAACATAAGAATGATTCTGTTCTTGTGTTGATACCGATATTCAAACGTCTTTACTCCACTATCTACCGCTTCAAAATAAAGTGGATAACATTTTAAATTATGTTGCTTCATTCTCTAAACACCTCTTTCAATGCTAAAACACGTTTTTGTAAGCGATAACTCTTAATTATTCTACATAAGATATCCCGTCTGCTGCTATCACTTTGCATCAGAATACCGAAAATTAAAAGCTTTCTCTTTCGAATCACTAACTGTTTAAGCTCAGCATGATATTCTTTTTGTAAATGATTTGCATTCATTCCTGAACAGGCACTTTTAAGACTTCTTGCTGTTACAATCAGTTCATTAATATCTTCACGATAAGCCGACAATTGTTCAGCTTCAATTTCAGGATAATAAAATTCCCTATCAGGTATCATATTGATAATTGCCTCAATCAATGCTTTTGACGGTTCACGAGTATTAAGAAAGTTAGATACCTCATCCGACTTAAACAACCTCATCATAATTAACATAATCTCCTTTTCTTAATTCAACATCCGTTTGAATCGCCAATAAGATTTTTTCAGCTTCTTCTGTAACTTCACCAGAATTTAAAATATAGTTTAAATTATCTTCACCGACAATTTTATCAAAAGCTTTAACCATAGCTAAGCTATTAGACACCTGATACCGTAACCAATTAATCGTTTTTCGAATATCATAAGGTTCAGGATTCGTACTTAAGGTTAACGGTTCTGTTCCACCAAATAAGCGTTGCCACTTACTGTCAGCCAGATAAGCACCAAATGCATTCGTTCCATCATAGACCGTCACCCGACTATTAATCAAGCCACGCCCAATCTCCGCTAGGTCAACACCATTGATATATTCATCCACAACACTATCTGCTTTCTTATGGGCTAAACGAATTTCATAACGATTCCAAACATCAAATATTTCTAACGCTTCTTCAACACTAATCCGTTCTTCCTTAGCTAACTCATAACGTTTCTCGTAAAAGTTAAAATACATCTCTGATTGACGAGACCCAAAATAAAGTGAAATCCCTTGACGTTCTTCCTCATACTTTTCTTGTGTGCAAATCAAAGAACCTCCACCGATAAAGTTAAATTTTTTCATCTTTTCAAAAGACAGCTCTTGCTTATAATACTTACTAATCATATCCTGTAATTGAAACTGTTCTTTTTCTTGACCAGCGCCTTGATAAAGTTCATCAATAGCAATATCCAAACGGGTAACTTTCATATCCTTACCATAAGCTAAGCGCATATTAGCTAATAAATCCTGCCACGTCCAATCATAATATTCAAGCATAACTTCCAATTGCCGACAGCCACTCCCTGATAATTGAATCGTGATTTGATAATTACCAGTCTCAAACTTATCATGATAATCAAATATCCAAATGTCACCTCGTTTCCACAAGTGATTGTACATCATGAGTTTTGTTTCATAAGAGTGAAACTCTTTAAACGGGATTAACAAAAAGTTTTTTGTAAAATACTCTAAATCACGAACATTCATAAACGTAATTCGCAAGTAGTCAATCATAAACCGTAAACGACTGCTCTCACAATCGCTAAAACCAAAAGATTGTTTAAATTTTCGATACGTTTCAAGGCTAAATGGCTTTTTGCCAAGTTCATATTGAGAAATCACTTGACGAGAAACACCGACCGATTTTGCAAAATTCGTTTGATTTAAGCGCATTTTTTTGCGTAACTCCTTTAAATAAATGACATCCACTGCTTTTTTCCTTTCGTATTTTTTGTCAACCAAATTTTGCCCGTTTGTCAACCACCTTACAAATCTCGCAAACCCTTGGTACATATAGTGTTTGGGCGTTGCAAGTTGCCGATTTTTCAAATCTCTACCCCCCTATTAGAATACGGGGGTTAATTTCTTTTTCCAAGAAGCGATAACCGCTTGATAACCGCCGATAACCGCATGGGCATTCGCCCATGCTATCGGCTATCAAGCTATCGCTTCTTGAAAAAAGAAAAGGGTAAACCTACCCTAATCTTCACTTTCTTTGGTAAAATACTGCTCCACAGCATTAGACCAAGTTAAATCATTTGTTGCTTTAAAATCAAAGAGTTCTTTCACTAAAGCCACTTCTGAACTAGTTAATACCTGTTTATCAGTATCATCATGCTCAAAAGTTGTATAACCATCATCTTCAATCATTTTCACAACCTTAAAGACTTGTGGACGAGAAACGCCGATATTATCAGCTACCTCTTTCAAGTTATACTTAACATCTTCTGTTTGATTCTTATTAACCGACATCTGATTAGCCTGATTAGTCGCTTCCGTGGCAACCGCCAAAAGTTCTTTATCGTTAACAATATCAACAGAAATTTCTGGATTTTCGTCAGGGTCAAAACGATTTTCATGACGCTCTAATTTAATAAACTCATCATAAAACTCAAATCCTCTAGGCATATTAGGTGAGAAGAACTCACGAGCCACATCACCCATAATAGCACCATATCCACGACCATAAACACGACGACCAGAAATATATTTAAGATATTTAAAATCTTTGTTACGATTAACTCCACCATACATAATGTCATAGCCTCCGTCATCAAGACGCCCAACATTCAAACGCATATTAATATTTGCTTGCAATTTAGAACCCAAATCTTCACGACTTGGTTTTTGCATAGCAGAAATATCAAAAACACCCGCTTGACGACCTAAAAACAAAATGTTTCCAAGTGATTTATCTAATCGTTCACGTTGTTTATAATCTAACATTGCCATTAAAGCGTTAAGCTCATCACAACTAATAAAATACGGCTCTAAGCCATATTCATAATATTTTTTTAAACTCTTATGTTTCAATCGAACACGTTCATCATTCATAAATTTATAACGTGCCATCATGATTACTTCTGCTTTCTCAAAACGTTGTATAATATCTTCAACATCAAAAGCAACACGACCTTTAAAAGCTGGCATATCAGCTATCGCTACAAAATCAGCCTGCTTAGGGTCACAAATATCAACCACACCAATTTTAGCTAAAGCTAAAACTAATGTTTGTAAAAGGACCGTTTTACCTCCACCAGTACCACCTGCAATAAGCAAATGTGGGTCTGAATCAAAATCCCAATAAAAATTTTTCATCAGCAACAAGCCTTTTCCTTTTTCGTACGTTACATCTGTAACATTAATACGATTAAGAAAAGCTTGATAAGCCAAAGTGTAAGTCTTATATTTAACATCATCTACTGTTTCCATAAAATCCATAAACAACGTTTTTTCAAGCTCACCACCCATTTTTGAAAACTTATCTTGAAACTTGTTTCCAGCCATCTCAAAAGAAATATCTAAATCATATTTTCTTTGTTTTACATAAATTTTTGGATACCTAATTTTAGACTTTGCATTTTGACCTGACCGCTTTTTCTCATAATAAAAACCATGTTCAAAAAAATATTTTGATAAAATACCTAAACGGTCAACTTTCTTACCAAAAGGCGTTTGTTCTCTAAAAAACCATGAAAACCAAATACCTAAAACAATTGCCAAAACACTTAAAACAGCTAAAATCACAATTGTTTTAACATCTACTGCTTTTAAAACGTCAATATTAACATAACCAAAAGCAATTGATGGTAACAACAACACAAAAGAAAAAACAAAAGCTAAAGTCACATTTAGCTTTCGCATATACGGACGAATTCGTCGCCCTCTATATTCAGGCAATAATCGCATAGATTACCCCCTATTTTTTATCTTGCTCCTGTGATTTTGGTTGAGATTGATTAGGTGTTTGACCCACTTTTTTAACATTAGAAGCTAAAAGTTTAATACGGTCAGAACGTTTACCAATTGACACATAAGCAAAAGTCAAATCATCAAATTCAATAACATCACGATATTTAATGCCAAGCTCCGCAAAATGAGCTTCGGTCATATCTGATACCGTAATATTAACTGATTTTTTCAAAACAGAAGATGATACTGAAAGCACCAAACCACGTGTTTCACCCGTGGGAATTTGTGGATATGTTCCATCTGGACGTCGTGGTTGAGACGTATCATCTGTATAAATCAAATCCTCTTCAACAACTGCAATTAATTTCAAATCACCCAAAATTTCCTTAGGTTGAACCAATCCATCATTTAAAATACGATATTCTTTATCTGCAACCTGTAATTTTTCACCAAAATTCAAACCAACTTTTGCCATTATTTGTTACCTCCTACACGTTTAAAACCTTTTGCCAATACATTCATAGCTGGTGGTACATCTTGACCATTCCAAGCTGTATCTTCTAAGAAGAAACAATCACCATCAATTTCAAGCTCATCATCAAATTGAAACGTTTGAGAAAGAGCAGGTGTAATAATATGAAAGACACCATGTTTTTCATTATTTACAATATGACGTTGATAATTTCCAGCTTCCTCATTAACACGACGTGGCGCTTGACCTAATTGTTCGTAAAAGAACTTACCAACAAAATCTTTTTTCAATTTCAAGTTATCAATAATTTCCATTTAAATTTTCCTCACTTTATTTTTTACACAATAAAAAGGCAGTTTTAAGACATGCCAAGGTCACAAAAGAAAACTATATGAGTTTTAAGCTGTGTCTTATCAAAATTTGCTTAAAACTATCACACTAGAACAGTTTAAGGACTTGTTCAGGTCACATCATTAATCTTCTTTACGTTTGCGAATACCTAAGAATCCAACCATTGTCATCAAGATACCAAATAGAACTGTAGCTAAGCTTAAAGCAACATTATCTCCTGTTTCAGGTAAAACTGATTGACTAACAACTGGCACATCTTCTGCCACTTCTGGCGTTTGCACATCAGTTGGTGCTTGTGGTTCTTCTGGCACTTCTTCAACTGGTGGTTCTACCGTATGGGTAACCACTTCATTTGATGGTACAGGAACTTCTGTCACATTACCATCTTCATCTTCAAAAGCAAGATGGTTCGTGAAATCATTATAAACATCACCTGCTGCGATACGAACGAATTCAATATCAATCTTAGCTTGGAAGTCAGAGTCTTTAGCGACTTGAGCTAAAAAGTCTGAATTTAATGACACATAGAAGTGACCTGTGACGTCGTCGTAAACAGCTTGTGCATAAGCTTTCAAATCTTCACCAGATTGAATAACTGTTCCATCTTTGAGCGTAATTGGTACAAACGCATAGATACTGTAACCTTGATACTGATCGTGCTTGACGTCAAGGTAATCTTCAAAGTCATATTTAACAAGTGTATCTTTGCCATTGGCGAGAACTTTAGCACCCTCTAACGTGTAGTGACCTGTTTCACCGATTTGAAGCTCGCCACCATCAATTGAAATACCTTGGTCATTTAAGACATCTTTAACCGTCGTTAGAGCCACATCATATTCGTTTAGGTGATAAGTCGCTGTTAGATTATCTTTGAGTGGTGTTCCCACTGGTGAGCTTGGTAGGCTAACACTTGTCAATGTCAAGGTTGGGTCTGGAAGATATTTGAATTCTTCTGTTTCAACCATTGAGGTAGTGCCAAACAAATCAAATTCAATATAATTGACAATATTACCATTACCATCAACAACATTATCATCTGACGTATGAGTGTAGTTAACCGTTGTTGAAGACCCAACCATAAGATATGTCCCCTGTGGTGCTTGTTGGTAGCCATCTACGGCAAAACCAAGACCTGTTAAAGAGTTATCGGCATTGGCAATCAAACCTGAACCATCTGGATTAACATAATTAAGCGTATTGCCCTCAAACTCAATTTTAGACGTTTGGTCATTATCCACATCACCAACCACAGAAGCAACCACCAATTTAACAGCATTACCACTATCACCTACAAATTGGAAAGATAATCCCAAGTTATCGTAGTTCCAATAATCGACAGCGATACCATTGTCAGCAGTTTTCCCGATAACAAACCATGAATCTTCTTTATCAGTTAAAGCACTAGCTTTAGTAATCGTCACAATCGCATTAATATTAGTACCATCAGTTGCTTTACCAATATTATTTAATTTAAAGGTATCGCCAACAGTCGCTTCTGTAACTTTATAAAGAAAATCTGACGTCGTGCCATAAATCGCTGGGTCATTTGCAGTATCATGACTTGTAACTGTTACGCCATTCACATTAGAAATCGTTGTGTTATCTTGCCAGCCAAGACTTTGAGCTGTTTTAGCGTTAGGGTCAAGTGTCACTACTTTAATGTTTTGATAGTAAGCAAGACCTGTCGCATTAGTATCAAACTCACCTGTGACATAAAGATAATTGGCTTCATCTGAAGCAATGTTATTACTCTTTAAAGCATCTTCACGAGCTTTCACTTGCGCATTATAAGCATCAACGGCTGCTTTTTCAGTTAAGTAATCACTAACAGCTTGCTCATTAGCTTCAGCAATACTTTCCGCTTGAGCTTGACCTGCTTGATAATCAGTAGTTAACGTGCCATCACCATAATCAACTGTTGTTTCAGTTACTGTTGCCCCATAAGTTGATTGAGCTTCTGAAACAGCTTGATTCGTGCTTTCTGCCTGTGCTTTAGCACTTTCGTAAGCTTCGTTTAGGGCTTGATTATCAGCTGTAATTTGCGCATTTTCAGTATTAATCTGTTCTTGTTGCGCTGTGACTGCTTCCAAGCTTTCTGCTTGTGTGGCATAATCGGCTTGCGCTTCTTCCTGATTAACAACTGTTTCTGACGTGGTTTGCGAAACTGTGACGCCTGCATTTTCTGCGTCGCTAATCGCTGTATTTAGCTCATCACTTGCTGGCTCAACAATCGTTTGACTAGCTTCAGCAACTACTGGAACATCTGTTCCGTCAGGCACAACAACCTCATCTGCGTTAACTTTACCACCTAGAAAAGCTAATCCTAATGCAATACCACATACTAGACCGTATGCTTTTGATTTACGGAAAAATCCATGACCTACAACATTATTATTTTTCATTAATTTAAAACTCCTATTTAACTTTTTTTATAAAACAAAAAAAGATAGCAAAAACTATCTTTAACTCAACAACACTAAATAACTAGCTGGTGCTCTTGCAAACTTCACTACATCATCTCGCTTTCAATTTAATCTAAAATCTGACGTTCAATATGTAGCCACTTTCGACCTTTTGACTTTAATAAAAAATCAACAAGTGAAGTTGTTGACTTACCTTTGAAAATAATAAAGCTACCATCAGCAATATAACGGCGTAATGTTGCATAATCTAAAGAAGAAACTTTTACAATATAAGCTTCATCATATCGTTTATAAGTTTTTACAAAAACAACCTCACCTGACTTTTTCAAGAAATAAACACGAATCGAATTAGACTGTGCTTTATTTCTTAATTGATATAGCAACTTATGCTTAACTAACCATTGTTCAAACACACTATTTAACACTTACTTTCTCCTTTCAACTAATCCGCAAACACCTCCTCGATATACTTATCATTAACAGTAATCTCACCATTTTTATCATAAGCATAATAATCTAAAGTAATTGCTCCATTACGAATCGTAACGATAGTCGGTGCTTTGACCACATCAAAACGACTTGTTAACGCTTGTCCGTCCGTTGAATTAACTTCAACATAAAACGTTGTCACATCACTTTGTTTAGCTTCACTCTTAATCTTACTCATTCCAGCTTCACAGTAAGGACAACCCTTTTTATAAAAAACAATGTTGACATCTTCATTAACTGTATCATTATATACTTTAGCCGTTAAATCGCTATGATAATCACTTGAATAATAATCATAACCAATCTTTAACGGAACTAATAAACCTAAAGCAATTAACGAAACCAAAATAAATTTCTTTCGATTTACTATTTTCTTAAAACCATTCAATAAAACACCACCCCTTTTTTAAACCAAGAATCACGAAACTTATCTTTCGTATCATTTTCTCTATCTTCATAAACAAACGTTCCAAAAGAATAATTCCAACCATTTATATAAAAATCTAGCAACTCTTTCTCATACAATTCAACAAATTCTTGAATTGCTACTGAACTTTTATTATCAGAAAATGGATAAGTTGGACGAAAAACTTCACCCGTTTTTTTATTAATAATTTCTATCCCCCAGAACGAACAAATCGGCTCACACATATCATCAAAACGCCATTTCTTAATTACTTTCACACAACGAATTTTAACTCACCCACTCACTAACTTTCTTTTTATTCATTAAATAATAGCGTTTGATAGTATTTAAAGCCCAACTGCGTAAACCTGATGTTATATCTTCACTACCATATGCTTTTTGATAAAGTTTTTCAATTTCATCAACCGCTTCTTGATAACAAGCGTCATAACAATCAGACATTGAACCATAAATTGATATGTTCCAAATAAACCGATTGACAATTCTTTCATATTCTTTTTTATAATAATCATTTTTTGTATTAACCATAAAACTTACCTCTTTCATTGTTATTTATGACGTGTATCTCCACCATAAACAATCGCCCACGTTGCAAACGTTGCTAAACCAAATAAAAATATCACTTCAAATCACCTCTACTTAATTCTCCTTATTTTTTTGCAAAAGAAAAAGCCATGAATTTTCTTCATGACCTACATATAACTAATAATCTTTATCCAACTCTCGTTCAACATTCCTAATAATGATTTGTAAATTTTCAATCAAAACTGGAATATCTTTTAAAGCAATTTGAACAATCTCATATGAATCTGTTCCACCATAGTGATGATATGCTTTATCCCTAAATCTTTTTATCTCAGACCAAGGCAATAAATCAGCATATCTTTCTTGAAGCTCACTAGATAACTTACGAGAATCTAATTGCTCACCAATTTGCCCAATATGCATTGCTAACGAAGCAACAACCATTTCATCATATAAATCAATACCATAATGTTTTACTTTATCTAAAGTATTTTCAATTTCTTCTGCAAAGCTTAACATCTGCCTAAGATAAGAATAATCCAGTTCCAACTGCTCTCTTCTCATATAATAATACCTTATCCTTTTCAAAATTCTTATAAACTTCTTTACCAATATATGTAGAATTTGTTGAAAGTCCTTCCATAGTCATTAAATCAACTTCTACATCATCAAAAACAGCCTCTAATTCATCATAAAGTTTATAAAATGCAAAACCTAAAGCTCCTGAACCTTTTGAAACAATAACTAAATCAATATCACTATTCTCATCAGCTTCACCTCTTGCATATGAACCAAAAAGATAGACAGCAGATAGGTTATACTTCTCTGCTAATGGATTAATCTTTTCTTGTATCTGTTCTATTGTATAAACCATAACTACATACCTCTCTTTCTAGTACTATTATAACATACAACATTAGACTTTACTGTTTTCATACGTTCCTAAAGCCTTTCCCCTCACCAACTTTACCCGTTACAAAAACATGAGGATTGACACTATTTCCTTGAATATTATCTTCATCAACTGTAAGTGGATTAGCAGGTAATTCTTCTACTCTTTTAATCAATTGTTTTAATTCTGATTCATAGCTTCCTCTAATTCTTTCATACTGTTCTACTACATCATCAGGAATTAAACTTATAATAAACAAATCAAGATTCATTGGTTTATCAGCTAAACTATAAATACCACTATTATGCTCATAAAGTAACTCTAAAAAAGCATCTAATATTTTATGCTTAAGATAGTAATCAAGCTTATCAGTATCATATACTAACTTATTATTTACATCTTCTTTCAAATAAACATCACCTCACCTATTGCAAAATTCAAAACACAAACTAATATGCTTTAAGAAACCTACTAAGATTCTTAGTAGGCTTTTCAAAACAAAAAAGTGACTTATTGCTAAGCCACTTTAATATTTTAAGTACTTATTAAACCAACTTCAACTAATATGACAAACTTAACATTAACTGATACTACTTTTAAAATTGGAAAAAAGTACACTAAAAACAACTTTAACTTCAATACTGATTTTAAGTACAGTGAAAACACCTACTTAAAATCAAAGAAAACACAATGGTTAAAGCAATCATGGGCTCATATCTTCGCCAAATGCCATTTACTAAAGTAAACAGCAACACTACATTGCGTTTTCTTTTGGGATAAGTCACCAAGTTCCGTATTACTCAAAATACTCCCCTTGCTAGTGCTAAAAAGGCACTATTAAAACACCTTATCCCATAGCCCTTTCTTTTTTAAAAGAAAGAACATACCGTCCACCCTCGCGGGTCTCTTCATGCTTTTGACATGAAACAGTTCGTGGTTTTTGTACACATCAAGGAAACCAAAAGCAGTTCCAACCCATTTCTGAATCTTTCCTACCTTGAGCTTTCGCTCCGCCCAAACCTTAATACATTGTCAGACTTATCAATTTTCCACAAAACAATATGACATTATGTAGTAAACTAAACATCATACCGATTCGCAAAAGTCTTGACAAAATCAATTAAAATGCATACAATAAAGGTGTCGAATTTTTTATTGTACGTTGGATTTAACTGATTGTCAGTGAGAATCTGACGTATTTTTTATTCAATTAAGTTTTCTATACCTAAACATCTTTCGTTCACGAGATACTTTTTCATTTTACTTTTTTTTAAAAGCACCTTTATCTCTCTGAACAACAGAATTTAATAGAAAACCAATAACCTACTGGCTATAATCATAGTATATACCCAGCTGGATATTTTGTCAACCCCTTTTCTCAAACTTTTTTATATTTTTTTGAAAGGCTAAATTTATGTTCCCTGAACGCTTAAAAGCCCTGCGCAAAGAAGCAGGTTTAACACAAAAAGAAGTTGCAAAAAAATTGCAAATGTCACAACCACAATATGCAAGAACTGAAAACGGTGGTCGTAAACCTAATGGAGAGACACTAGAAAAATTTGCTGATTTCTTTAACGTATCAACCGACTATTTATTAGGAAAAACAGACATAAAAGAAAGAAACGAAAATAATTCTATAGAATCAACTGCTAATGTTCTTTTTAGGACTACAGTTAAAGATTTAAACTTAACACCTGAACAAGAAGAACAACTAAAAAAAGACCTTAATGAGTTTATTAAGAAACGTCGAAAGGCATTTGAAGATGATTTATGAAAATGGACTACCAAAAAATTTATCAACAAATTTCAAAAAAAGCACATACTGAAATTTACCATTTCATGAAAATGAATCAAATTTCAGCAAATGATTATATTTTTCAAACCTATTTTGACTTTATTGTAAAGAAGTATAAAATTAAAATACTAGAACACTACACATTAGATAGTTTAATATTGGGAATTACTATGATCGATGAGTATGGAATCTCTATATCTTATGATAAAAATTCTATTCCAACTCGTCAAAATTTCACTAAATGCCACGAAATCGGTCATCTTGTTTTAGAACATGAAGGAACTACATTTACAGAAATAAACAATAGCAATAAGAAAGATGAAATTGAAGCTGACTTCTTTTCATCTTTTGTCCTTATCCCTGACATTGTTTTATTCCATAAAATTGTTAATCAAAATAAAAGTTTTCCTACTATCTGTCAAGAACTTCAAATCTCACAAGAAGCTTTCAAATATAGATTAATTAATTTTTTACAATATCAAACGAAACTTCCACGTAATATTGCTGAAAAATACACTAAAGATTATCGATTCAAAAATAATAGTTCTAATCTCATTGCTATCTTTAACGACTACAAACCAACTATCATTAACAGTTATCAATCCGTAAAAATTGATTCATACTTGCAAGCAATAAACTTAATTCAAAAAAATGGTTTTATTACTCAATTAGACTGTACCCAATTAAACAATAAAGATATACAAGAAAAACTCTTGAAACAAAATAATATCAAAATTTGGTCTTACTATGATAAAGGTAAGACACTTTGGTATGCTTGGAATACAGATAAATTAACGGATATAGAAGCAAAACAAAAAGCAAAATTAATTCATACCTTAAAACTTCTTTGAATGTCCGTTTTATCAGACTTTTTAAAGAAAGTCCATTATAACAGCAATAAATATTAAAATTGAATCAACAAAAAAAGGCGACTAAAATTTTTAGTCGTCTTTTATTCATATGTTCCAACCTCTTTATAACCATTTTTCTTCAAAGCTTTCTTACAAGCTTCTGAATCTTTTTTATAATATGAGGCTTCATAAGAAGAACCATACAATGAATCTTCAGTTAATGTTAAAATGCCATCTTCATATGTATAAGGTACTACGTAATCCGAACCAGCATTAACTGTTATCTGTTTTTTATCTGTATCAACATTAGTAATTGAATATGTAACACCATCAACATCAATTGTACCACTAGCATTATCTGATATAGTAACCATTAATTCATTTCTATATTCATTAATCCAATAATATTCCCCACTTAAATCATCTTTTGATGAACACGCAACAAGCAAGAATACCGACATAACCGCTAACAACGTTGCTAACAACTTCTTTTTCATAAAAGCACCTCGCTTAATATATATCCCTATCTGATAGAAAAACTTTTAATCTATCAATATCACGTTCTGATAAGTGACCAATAATTTTTATTTTTACCTTATCACTATCAATCTCATAAAATCTTACAGTATCAATCCATGATGGCTTTCTAAGACCCGCCTTATACCAATCAATAATTTCAAAATATTTAGCTTTTATAACGTCTGACTTAAACTGATACTGACTTGTTATTCTAAAAGTTTTTACAACTTCATCTCCAACACTTACCACTAAAGCAGGACGAACTTTTGAACCTGTTCCATCAGCATACTCTATTCTAGCAACTACTATAGAATAGATATTTAAATCAGTCATTAAATACCTCCTCATATTCTGAAAAATCCTCATCACCGAAAAATTCTTGAACATCAACAGGATTATCAAAATCTACCTTTTTAGATGGTATTTTTTCTTCTATCATTTTGAGAAACTCCTCATCAGAAATAGCTGGCTTATCTAAAACGACATCAAAAGGCAAACTGCGTGTTCTCACACTTTGAATCAAAAACATTCTAACTGCTGTTGCCATATCAAGCCCTAAATCTTTATATATCTTTGAAGCTTCTTTTTTTAGTTTGTCATCTACACGTACTGTTACCATTGACATAACTAAAACCTCCGTACTCTATTTGTACTTATATTGTACTACTATTTTATACTTTTTTCAAATATAATATACAATAAATACACAATAAAATCTATTATTTTTTTAATAAATTGTATTCTATATTCACACTTAAAATACCAAAATTTGGTCAATTTTTGGTCAATAAAATCTAATTTAGTCTGATTTTTTATAACAAACAAAAAACGATAAGCTCCTTGATATGACAACATTTATAAGACTTTAGATATTTTCTTTAATTAACTTCAAATTTCTATAGGGAGGATTTTCCCACATCCCTGAAACCTTGCAACAGCAAGGTTTTTTCTTTTCTCAAATAAATTCTCACAATCAAAAAGCACGCCAAAAACAGCGTGCTTTTATAGTTATTGAAAAAAAAGAAAAGTTTTAAAGGATTAATACTATTGTATCATATTTCCTTCTCTCAACAACATTAGCTTTTAATATAAAGATTGTCACAGTGTAAATTCTGACCATGTCAGTCAAAACAACACAAAAAAGAGAACCAACAAAAAATGTATTATAGTATCACTCATCCAAAACAATCCTACCATCTTATACCATCAAAAAACGGCACTGTCCCCAGTGCCAATGGAGATGTAAACAATAATGTTTCGGATGAATTTATTTTATCATAATTTCTCCTAATCAAATCATACTTCACCAATAAATAACTTGTCAGACTGACAAAAACAGCTTTTATTCTCTTTTTTAATTACTTTATGCTAGAATGTAGGTGAAAAATTGTTCATGGAGGTTAAGCAATGGACACTCTCATTATTTACTCACATCCTTATGACAAAAGTTTCAACCATGCTATTTTAGAAAATGTCGAAGGGAATTTGATGCAAAAATAACAAAAGTTTACCCTTATTGACTTATACAAAGATTATTTTAACCCAGCCTACACGACCGAAGAATTGGCGTTATTCAAAGATGGGGGAACCACCGATCCCCTTGTCGTTCAATATCAAAAATTCCTCACCAATGCGAATCATGTCATTTTTATCTTTCCGATTTGGTGGAATGATACACCAGCAATGATAAAAGGTTTTATCGATAAAGTCATGAAAAAGAAATTCGCCTACGAAGTCGGAAAAACCGGAGTCGTTGGCCACCTGACACATATTGAAAAAGCTACTATTCTTACCACGTCTACATCACCAACTTGGTATCTAAAACTTTTCTGTGGTAACGCTATTAAGAAAGTCTTTATCAATGCTACCTTGAAACAACTTGGCATTAACCATATCACTTGGCAAAACATGGGAAATATCGATAAAAGCACAGCACAAGATCGCCAAGATTTTTTGAATAAGATTGACCTTTAACAAAAACAGCACCCCAAAAAGGGTGCTATTTTTAATCTCCGTTATGATACTCAAAAGCAATGACATAACTTTTTTCTTCATTAGCATGTAAGACAACATCCCCAAATCCCTTATGGTTAATAGCATCTGGTAAGAATTGGGCTTCGAGTGCTATCGCTTCAAATTCTTTTGCCATTTTTCCTTTATCACGCGCTGGGTAAATCCCATCAGGAATACCAACCATACTGTAGGCTACCCAGGCGTTACGGTCTGAATAAAGTCGAACAGCATCACCACTTTCTTCATCCTTTAATTCGCCGCAAGCTTTGTCAAGTGATGGAGCCACAAGAAAGGCATCATCAAAACCACCTGTCGCATTAATAGCATCTCCTAAGTTTTGACCATTTCTAAAATCGTAAGCTGTATCAGTCACATCAATAAGATTACCCGTTGGAATAAGGTTATCGTGTGTTTCCAAATAGTGGTTAGCTGCTAGTGTAAAGGTATGACGGCTCAAATCCTGTCTTTCACCAAGATTGAAGTAAACATGATTTGTTGGGTTAAAGAGAGTCGCTTGACCACCGTTTTTACCAGTGTAGATAATCGTAAAGCGATTGTTATTATCTAGGGTAAAGCGCACTTTAACAAGCATATCTCCCGGAAATCCATCAATGCTTTCTTTGGCATTATAAGCCATCTCTACACTTGCCTGATTACACTTAGTTTCAACGCTGGCTTTCCAAAGTTGCTTATGAAAACCTTGAGGGCCACCATGAAGCGTATTGCCATTTTCATTTTGTGGCAATCGAATATTTTCTCCATCAATGCTACATTTTCCAGCTCCAATACGACCTGCAACACGTCCAATGGATTGTCCCGCACACAAAGTATTTTTACCATACTCGGCTGGATTATCAAAACCAATGATAATATTTTTATGTCCACCTTTCCCATCTGGAACCAAAAATTCTTGCCAAGTTGCCCCCAAGGTTAGTAAACCAACTTGGACATCATTATCATTGATAATCGTGTATTTTTCAATATCTTTCCCATCAATATTAGCAACAACTTCTTGTACTACTTTCATTTTTCTCCCTCTTTCTTAGGTCTTGTCTTTATTTTACTCTTTGAAAAATAAAATGTAAACGTTTACCTGGTTATTTTACTGAGGTTTTACTAAAACCCCTTTACTAAAAAAGAGAGAACCCTTATCAGTCCTCCCTTGTTATTAATGTTTAGAACCGTTAATCATTTCATACCGTTAATAGCAATTGATAATTCTTGTCTAAAGGAGATTATGTTAGACAATATTGCAATTCTAAGTTTTTAGGTATAAGGTATATGTCATTTTGTTATTAAACTACTAGGTGAGTCTCAATTGCCATTAACCAATAGAAAAGATACTTTTTCTAAACACAATGCAGATTAATACAATGGGTGTTAAAAGGAGTTCTAAGTTTTTGCGTTAAAAATTAAAGAAAACATAATGTCTACACCCATCAAAAAACATTTTTAATAACTGTTTTGATAAACCACTCCTTTCAAAATTATTCCTTTATCATCTAAAATTTATTAGTAAGATACCCCAAAATATCTCAACCCACCCACGCTTTAACAACTAGTCTTATTTTTATCTACAACATCAATTAAACGTTTTTTGTAAATAATAGCTGAAGGTATTAAAATAACAACACTGCCACACCAAGCTGCTGGATTGGCACAAACCACACCAGCATAACCGACAGTTGCGAGTCCAACAATTGAAACCACAACACGCATGATTAATTCCATACCCCCTGCAAGTGTCGGTGCAAAACTGCGTCCTAATCCTTGAATGAAACTTCGTACGATAAAAAGAATAGCCAAAATCCAGTAACACAAACCGTTAATCATATAAGCAATTTTTGCTAAATGATAGACATTTTCAGAAGGATGATTGATAAAAAGTCCGGAGAAGAAACGGTCAAATGTCACCAGAAGTAGGGCGAAGGCGATTGCCCAAATAACAACAATGTACAGCGTGTGGCGAAGTCCTTCTATTAGGCGTTTAAATTTGTGGGCTCCGTAGTTTTGCGCTGTAAAGGTTGACATGGCTTGCGCGAGATTCATCATTGGAAGCATAGCTAATTGGTCTGTTTTTGCAGTAATGCTTTGAGCAGCAATTGCAACTGTTCCCAAATTATTTAAAACAATTTGGAGTGTTAGCGAACCAAGGGCAATAATACTGTTTTGAAATGCCATTGGAAATCCTAACCTCGCATGAAGTTTCAAATCAGCAGAGTTCAATCTGTAGTCGCTTCTTTTCAGATGGAAGTACGGAACTTTTCTTTTAATGTAAATAAGTAAAAAAATTACTGAAAAAAGTTGTGCTTCTACTGTTGCAACCCCTGCACCAAAAACTCCCATATGCAAAGCTAAAATATAGAGAAAATCAAGACCAATATTCATCAGACAAGCTAAGACTAGGGCAATCAGAGGCGTCGTTGAATTCCCGACTGCTCGTAATACATTTGATAGATAGTTAAATAGTACTGTAAATACTGCACCACCAAAGATAGATATTAGAAAGCGCTCACAATATTTTATTAGGCTATCTGGCGTTTGCATCAATTCCAGTAACTGTCTTAAAAAGAGTAATGAAAAGATACTCAAAATCAAACTAACGACTATCGTATAAAACAAGCCGTGAACGTAACTACGTTTCAGACCGACATAATCTTTAGCGCCAAAGCGCTGGGCGACAATGATGGAAAAACCACCTGTCAGCCCTTGAGCAAATCCGATAATTAAGAAAGTCAAGCTTCCTGTCGCTCCAATACTTGCAAATGCTGTTTGACCTAGTGTGTGGCCAACAATCATAGCATCAGCAAAGTTATAAGCCAGTTGAAAAAAGCTCCCTACAATTAATGGAATCGTAAATAGAATAATAACCTTAATCGGTTTTCCTTGCGTTAAATCCTGCATGTAACACCTCTTAAAAGGACAAAGCTACTTAGATAACTCTCCTTTCGTGCTACCATATCGCTCCTTATTCTGGAATACGAATAGTTGCTACAGACATTGGTGGGATTGTGATTGATAATTGACCATCAACCAATTTTGCACCATCAAAGTCTTTGATAGTAATGTTTTCTGGATGTTCAAAATTATTGTGTTCATCCATTTTATCAGCTGTAATGTAACGTGCTTCTGCGATAGTATCACCAAATTCACCAGCCACATCAAGTGTTTGTGTATCAGTCAATGAATAGTTGCAAAGTGAAATTGAAATCATGCCATCTTTCTTAGAAACGGTGTAAGAAAGTGTGTCAGATTCATCACCATATGATGCCACTACATCAGCATCTTGGTGAACTTTGTACAAATCAAAGACATGATAACTTGGTGTTTTCACCATTTTATCGCCTTCAGTCAAAATCATTGCTTGCAAGACGTTAACAGTTTGCGCAATATTTGCCATATGAACACGGTCAGCGTGTTTGTGGAAGATATTCAATGTCAAAGCAGCAACCATGGCATCACGAATTGTATTTTGTTGGTAAAGGAATCCTGGGTTTGTACCTGGTTCGACAGCAAGCCATGAACCCCATTCATCAACAATCAAACCAACACGTTTTTCAGGGTCGTATTTATCCATGATAGTGCTGTGTTTTGTGATGAGTTCATCCATTTTCTTAGCACTTTTAAGAAGTGACCACCATTGTGATTCTTCAAAACCAAGTGCTGGTCCTTTGTCTTCCCAAGCACCAGTAAGTGCATAGTGGTGCAAACTAATACCGTCCATAAATGGTGCAGCAATTGACATGACACGGTCCATCCAGTTGTAGTCATCAATATTTGGACCACAAGCAATTTTATAAATTTTGTCTTTACCATATTGGCGGACAAATGTTTGATAGCGACGGTAAACATCTGCGTAGTAATCTGGACGCATGTTACCACCACAGCCCCAGCTTTCATTACCAACACCGAAGAATTTTACTTTCCATGGGTCATCATGACCATTTTCACGACGAAGGTTTGCCATTGGAGATTCGCCGTCCATAGTCATGTACTCAATCCATTCTTGCATTTCTTGGACTGTACCACTACCGACGTTACCATTGATGTAAGCTTCACAGCCGAGTTGGCGAAGCAATTCAAAATATTCGTGTGTACCGAAGTGGTTATTTTCAGTTACACCACCCCAGTTAGTGTTAACGATTTTTTTACGGTTTTCTTTTGGACCAATACCATCTTTCCAGTGATATTCATCCGCAAAGCAACCACCAGGCCAACGAAGAACTGGGATTTTAATATTTTTTAGAGCTTCGACGACATCCGTACGCATACCGTTGACATTTGGAATTGATGAATCTTCACCGACATAAATCCCTTCATAAATACAACGTCCTAGGTGTTCAGCAAAATGCCCATAAATGTATTTTGAAATTTTAGGTCCTTTTTCTTTTGTTAAGGTAATTTTCATTTTTTCTCCTTATCACACTAAGTTTATTTACCTTGGAATGCTTTCCAATCTGCCATGAATTGTTTCAAGCCATTGTCAGTTAGTGGGTGTTGTGCCATTTTGTCAAACAATGGTGCTGGGATAGTCGCAATGTGTGCACCGCATTTTGCAACACCTTCAACTTGAGCTCGATTACGAATACTTGCTGCGATGATTTCCGTATCAAAATCATAAAAATCAATAATGTCTCGCAAATCTGAAATCAATTCATAAGCATCTGTTCCAATATCTTCAAGACGTCCAACAAATGGGCTAATAAATGTCGCACCAGCTTTGATTGCCATGAGCCCTTGAGACACTGTAAAAATCAGCGTCACGTTTGTTTTAATATGTTCTTTAGAAAGGACATTAACAGCTTTCAAACCTTCCATAGTCATTGGGATTTTGACAACAATGTTATCAGCCCATTTCGCAATGTCATGTGCTTGAGCAATCATTTCTTCGGCTGTTGTGCCAGTGACTTCTGCTGAAACAGGACCATCGACAATCTGACAAATTTCTTTGATGACTGTTTCGAAATCACGTCCCTCACGTGAAATGATTGTCGGATTTGTTGTCACACCATCCACAATACCTAATTCATTTACAGCTTTGATTGCTGCCACATCTGCTGTGTCTAAAAAGAATTTCACTTTTTTCTCCTTACCTTTTCTTATTTCACTGCAACTCGAATCATATTCCAAGATAAACCATCAAGAGTAACCTTAAGTTGGTCACCGTTAACAGCGTATTTATCAGAAGCAACTGGTTTAATGTCATCAGAAGTTAGGCTGTTGACTGCTTTAATATCGTGACCTGACATGTGAGTAAATTCAAGCACGTCTCCAAAAGCGAGCCCTAAACTATCCACAGACAAATCCATTTCTTCACGTGAACGGTTGACTGCAAAAATTGTCAATTCTGTTTCATCTTCATTCAAAACTGAAATAGTTTCAAGATATGGTACTTTGTCATAGTTTTCAGTCTTGTAACCATCACATGAAACAAGCGGTGTCATAACAGTACCTTTACCATGTTGTGCAGCTTGCATAAATGGATAGAAAATTGTTTGACGCCATGCTGGGCTTTCATTGTCATTTTCTTCAGTGAAGATTGGAGCAATAACATTAACAAGTTGTGCTAGGCAAGCAATCTTGATACGATCAGCGTGCTTCAACAATGTGATTAAAAGTGTTCCAAGTACCAAAACATCTTCAAAATTATAATGATCTTCTAGTTGTGGTGGTGCGATTAACCAAGGTTTGATTTGTTTATCATTTTCGTTTGAGTGGTACCAGATATTCCATTCATCAAATGAAAGATTCATCTGTTTCTTGCTGTGTTTTTTAGCCTTAACCGCATCACAGATAGCAACCACACCTTTGATAAAGTCATCCATATCAAGTGATGAGGCAAGATATTCTTCAAGGTTGTTAGCTGGATTGCCATAATATTGATGAAGTGAAAGGTAATCAACGTAATCATAAGTATGGTCTAGAACAGTCAATTCCCAATCACCAAAAGTTGGCATATGGCTGGTAGAGCTACCACAAGCAACAAGTTCGATAGAATCATCAACCAATTTCATTGCTTTAGCTGTTTCTGCTGCTGCACGACCATATTCTTCAGCTGTTTTGTGACCAATTTGCCATGGACCATCCATTTCATTTCCGATGCACCATGTTTTGAAACCAAACGGTTCTTTTTGACCGTTCTCGATACGTTTGTCACTCCAATAAGTTCCACCTTCAAAGTTACAATATTCAACTAAATGGCGGGCTTCGTCGATGCCTCTAGTTCCCATATTGACTGCCATATTGACCTCAACACCGACTTCTTTTGCCCATTTTGCAAATTCGTGAATACCGACTTGGTTGGTTTCAATTGCACGCCACGCTAAATCTGTTCGAACAGGACGTTTGTCTTTGGGACCTACACCATCTTCCCAGTTATAACCTGATAAGAAATTTCCACCAGGATAACGCACCAAAGTCACACCAAGTTCTTTAACTAACTCTTTAACGTCGTTACGGAAGCCATCTTCGTCACTAGAGATGTGATCAGGTTGGTAGATTCCTCCATAAACAGCTCTTCCCATGTGTTCAATAAATGAACCAAAGAGCCTTTTATCAACTTTTGAAATTGTCATATCTTTGACAACTCGTAAAGAAGCTTTCTGCATAATTTTCTCTTTTCTAAGACACCTAATAAATTAGGTCCCAAAACTTTAAATCTTTCTTGCTATAATGCCATAACCTTCAGTTGTCATCCCCGAAAGGACTTGTTCAGTATTTCCATCAACCATTTCTAACCAAGTTTTTACGAGATTTCCTTGCCACTTGAACTCATTGTCATCTGTTTTTTGATAGTCATTCTTTTTAATCGTTTCAGTAGTACTTTCTTGTAAATGACTGTATTTATCAAAACGGATGACCTTCCAATCACCAGCAAGTTCCAAACTTTTCTGTTCACAATCTTCTTCATACAAACAAGGCGACACCACTGGCCAGCCATTTGATAACCAGGTTAATTTTCTAACATTTAGGAAAAATTCATCCGAAAATGCTTTTCGTCTAGCATGGTGCACCATGAATAATTGATTATCTGAACGTTTAAAAATCGAATTGTGCCCCGGAGCAAGTACCACCTTTTCACCAGAAAACTGATAACTGCCTAGCACTTTCATACCAATTTCATCAGGATGATGTGTAAAATCATCCATCGCATAACCTTTGCAATCAATATAAGGACCGTCGATGTGACGTGAACGCGCAACTCGAATATTATAAGTATCATTCAAAGAATCATAAGAACAAAATAGATAATAATAATCCGTATCTGGATTGTAATAAATAAATCCACCTTCAATGGCTGTATCGACACTTTGCGGACGCATGGCTACGCGTCTGCCAAAACCTGTTTCACTAGGTTTACCTGTTTTTTTATCCAAAGGCAAAATGTACAAGCCACCAAAGAATGACCCATACAACAACCACTGACTGCCTTCTTTGTCTGTCACAACATTTGCATCAATAGCATTATGATGACAAAGTTCAGAACTTGTCTTAACAACCAAACCTTGGTCTTTAAATGGACCAATGGGTGTTTTTGCAGTGGCTAAGCCAATATAAGATTTCGTACTGCCAAATGTTGACGTTGAATAATACATGCGATATTCATCGCCATAATGAATAATCTCAGGTGCCCAAAGGCCAAGAGCGTTACTCCACTCTTTAGCCTCTTTTGGAACACCAGGTAGGGCTTGCCCGATGAATGCCCAATCAACTAAATCTCGTGACATTCGTATAGGCACTCCTGAAGTTTCAGGTTGTCTAGTATCTGTCGAATACAGAAAATACCGCCCATCATGCTCTATAATCGTCGGATCATGAACACCAAAGGTTAATTGATTCTCTTGCATCTCAATTCCTTTTTATCGTCTTTTCTTTTCATAAAAAATTCCTAGAACACCAGCTGCTACAACACCACAAACTGCTGATAACAAGCTTGGTTTTACAGAATTTTCTTTTCTCATCTCTTTAGTTTTATTAGTAGATGCTGCAACTACTGAACTCTTTTGGATTTTCTTAACTGTTTTAACTTTAGGAGAGTTGGTTTGATTTTGTTTTTCATGAGGAGTTGTCACATTATCAGAAACACTCATTTTTCGTGCAGCATGAGGAGTTGCTGCTAAAGTATTTGTTTTTGATAAAAGTGTTTGATTAATAATTTGTTTAAATCCAAAAGTTGTATCAGCTTGTGCTTTTGCTACTACTATTTTTTGATTAGCTCGAGTCGTTTTTGTCGCCGATTTTTGAGTGACCTTGTAAGGTTTAACACCCCAAATCACTTCGTTATTATTGCCGACTAGGGCAAAAACAAGGCAAGGATTATGACTAGCACTTTCATCTTTTTGAACATCAAAGACACCTTTGTAAGTGACATTTTTTGTCTTGATGGTAATGTAGTAATTATTTCCTTTTTTAGTTTTTGTCCAAGTACCTGTCAAAGCTCCAGTCACGGTACCATTCGCATTTAATTGTAGACGTGATTTTGGTAACGGTTGACCCGAAGTATCACGACCATGATTAACAAATTCATAATCACCTACGAATTGACTTTCGCTTGCTTTTGTTAATGTCAAGTCTGATTTACGGTATTCAAACGGCAAAGCAACTGGCCAATTATCTTCTGTCATGCGCATTGGGTGCACACGAACTTCGTGGTATTCAGTTCCTTGATTAAATCTAGTATGGTTAACCAAATACCAATTACCATCTTTATCAATGAATGCTGAATTGTGTCCTGGTGACATATAAGCTGACTGCAGACTATCTAAGTTATAGTTCCCCATAACCTTGATACCGTAGGCATCATTAACAGGATCAGCAGTCCAACTTGTGTAAGTTGGGTGTTTGCCTTTAGCATCAACATAAAGTCCATCCACGCGTTTTGAACGGAATAAACGCATGTTGTAGCCACCTTCACGACCAAGACCACCATAAGTGATAAACATGTAGTAATAGTCAGTGTTCTTATCATAAATGATATAAGGTGCTTCACCTGATTGGTGATAGCCACCAATTAAATGAGTACCAAAGTATTTATCAATATGACGTCCATCAGCTGTCTTACCATCTTTTCCTGGATAAATAGCTTTACCAGTTGTTTTATCCAATTCTAGAAGGTAAATACCGCCTGACCAAGAGCCGTAACTCATATAAAGCTTGCCAGATTTATCATAAAAGACATTTGGGTCAATAGCATTTGGTGCGTAGTCATTATTGTAAGTATGACCATTATCACGGTTCCAGATTTCTGAAAATCCTGGTTCAATAACGCCAGCGGCCATCAATTCATCAATGTTAGTACCTTTGTAATTAGTATTACGAGTGCTGCCGTCTGTCGAATCTTCTCTTGTAAAACCAGAATAAATCAAACTGTCAACGTAATCATATGGTCCTTCAACTGTTTTTGAAACAGCGTAGCTAATGACTGAACGTCGCCAAGTTGATGACGTACAGAAATAATACATGTAAGCACCAGTTGAACCATCAGCCCATTTATAATCTGGATTCCAGACCACATCAGGCGCCCAAATTGCATAATGTCCGCCAGCACAATCCGCATCATCATATCCAGCCCATTCAAACGGCTTAGCAAGATTTTTATTTAAATCACCAAGAACACTTGATGGATTTTCATACTCATGATTGAAAAGCGGTGTCCAGTTTTGTAAATCTTTTGATTTTGCTTGCCCCAAATGAGAACCAAAGATGTAATAAGTTCCTGTTTTTTCGTCGTAAAAAATAGAAGGGTCGTGAACAGAAACACGTTTAAAATCTTTATCTTTGGCAGTTGCTGTGACAGTCACCTTGCTATCTGTTAAATCAACAGCAGGTGCTTGATTATCAGCAAGTGTCTTTGTTTCAAGAGTCGTGCTTTCGTTATCCGCTGCTTGAGTAGGATTAACGTCAGAAGGAGTTTCAACTGACTCAACAGTTTTGTCTTGAGTTGTAGAAACTACTGTTTCTGACTGTGATTCAAGCTCTGTATCTACTTGATTTGCTACTTGTGTGTCAGTAGATACTTGTGACTCATTGTCAGAAGTCTGTGAATTAGCATCAACTTCTGTAGGATTTGTTTGATTCTCTTCAGGCAATGACTGCGATTGGCTGAGCAAAATCGGTGGCTCAGAAACTGCATTAGTTTCTTCTGCTTGGACAGTCACACCGCCTGATAACAAAGCAATGGACACTCCCAGTAGTACACTGCTTGCACCAAGATGACTTTTGCGAATTGAAAAGCGTTGGCGAACATTTCCATTTGTCTGCATGATTTTTCCTCCAAATACCCTTTTTAATATCCTAAAACCATGTCTTTTATCAACTATTACATTACTTGACCAGGCTCACCAAATACTGGAAATCCTTTATCATCCCAAGAAAAGATTTGAGCATTGGCGTGTCGGTTTGGATTATCAAGCGGATCACCTGCTTTATTTTTTTCAGGACGCGCATGGAAAATGAGAACATCTTTCGTATCATCTTCACTACGTGTGAATGAATTATGACCTGGACCATAAAGGTGATGGCGTTCAGATGAAACAAATACTGGTCTTTCTGATTTGTGCCAAGAATAACCATCTAGCAAATCATCATCAACATTTGCCCAAAGTAGCCCCATCGCATAATTTTCATCCGTTGCGCTGGCTGAATAAGTCACAAAAACTTTACCGTTTCGGATTAAAACTGCTGGTCCTTCATTAACCAAGAATCCTATTTTCTCCCAATCATACTCAGGAATGGTCAATAATTTTTGCGGACCTGTTAGTGTCCATGGATTTTCCATTTTTGAAATATAAAGGTTTGAATTGCCTGGAATGCGTGGATCAAGTTGTGCCCAAATGTAATACAAGTCATCTCCCAATTCAAAAGCTGTCGCATCAATGCTAAAGCTTTCGTACTGTGTTTTCACTTGTCCTTTTTCCACCCACTCACCCTCCATAGGGTTAGCGCTTTCATTTTCAAGTACAAACATACGATGATGATGAAATTGACTACGTTCAACCGCATCATCACTCGCTGCAAAGTAAATGTACCATTTACCTCGTAGATAATGAATTTCTGGCGCCCAGACCAATTCACTTAGTGGTCCAGATTCGTGCGCATGCCAAATCGTTTTAACCTCAGCTGACTCCCCCAAGCCATTTAAGGTTTTTGCACGACGCAACTCAATCGTTTGATAACCAGGAACAGAACCTGTAAAGTAATAATAACCATCTGTGTGTTTATACACCCAAGGGTCAGCACGCTCCAGTACAATTGGATTGTGATAATCCTCAACATTATTCATATTTATCGTCTCCAAACTTTTTCTTAAAAAACATAATCTCATCTATCATAAATCGAAAAACTTCTACTTTTACTTCTCTCTCATCAAAGTTCTACACCATTTTTAACTTTGTAATATGCCTTTGTACGTGCAGCATAAACAATCAAAGCTGACAAATAGAAGAACACTCCAATCAAATCAAACGAAGCAAATTGAACAATAATACATACGATAATCCAAGCAATGATTTTTTTATTGAGAATCTCATCATCAATAAAGCGTGTCACGAGAAATGTGATAATCCCCATTACTAAGATTACTAAGCCGAAAATCATAATAAATTTTGTCAAACTATCTAACAAGCTAACTGAAGCATAGCTAACTTGTTTATGATGTTCGAAACTAGACATGCCTTCTTTTTGAAACCAATCAGAATATCCAAAAATCGTCAACAAAGCGGTAATAACATTCCAAATTGATCCAAGTATAAGTAGAATTTTTTCTGATTTACGTTTCATGAATTATACTAACCTTTCACACCTGCGTTTAAGTTCATTGATTGTACGAAGTATTTTTGTGCAAACAAGAACAACAAAACTGTTGGGATAATTGCAAGTAATGCAGAACCCATCAATTGACCAATCAAACGGTAGTTACCGTAAATATCTTGAAGTAGCAACAAACCTGCTGTGATTGGCATTTTTTCAACATCATTGTAAACAATTACTGGCCACAAGAAATCATTCCAAGAACCTGTAAATGAGAACAAAGCACATACAATCAAGACCGGTTTAATAAGCGGTACAATGATTCGAGAGTAAATAACAAACTCACTAGCACCATCAACCCTTGCTGATTCGTCAAATGACTCTGGAATACCTTTCATGAATTGTCGTGCCAAGAAGATATTACCAACACCAGCCAAACCTGGGATAATCATTGCCATTGGTGAGTTTACCCAACCAAGAGTTTCAATGATTTTGTATGATGGAATCAAGTTAACGACACTTGGGAACATTGAAATACCAAGTACTGTGAAGAAAATTTGGTCACGGTATTTGAATTTCAATCGTGAGTAACCGTATGCTGTAACTGAAACTACAATAACAACTAGAATTGTGTGGCTTGTAGCGATAAACAAAGAGTTCCACAACCATCTAACGATTGGTGCTGTAGAGGTATTATTTAAGATTTCAACATAGTTGTCCATAATCCAGTTAACTGGCAACAATCTAAATCCGACAGATACAACTTCTGTTTGTGAACGAAATGATGTTATAAAGCCAAACAATAATGGAACAATCCAAATAATACTTAAAGCTATTAAGAAGATGTATGATAGCCATTTTGAAATTTCTATTTTTTTCATCTTTACCTCCTCAGTCCGCATTCTTATTCATGACATAGTATTGTGCGGCAGAGACAATCAAGATGACAACACCAAGGATAACCGCCATGGCAGAAGCCATACCTGCGATAGATTCCCCTTGTCCAAATGCAAGTGATCTGATGTACATCATTAGTACGTGAGTTCCTTGTTCTGGACCACCTTTAGTCATCATCAATGGTTGAGCGAATACGTTGAACGCTCCAGCTGTTGACATTACAAATGTGTAAATCAATGGGAAACGAATAGCTGGAAGTGTGATATTGAAGAATTTTTGAACAGGAGTTGCACCATCAATATCAGCAGATTCGTATAAGTCTTGAGAGACACCAGCAATCGCTGCGCGGTAGATAATCAAGTTACCACCAATTCCTCCCCAAAGAGAAACAAAGATAATCAAAAGCCAAGCATAAGGTTGTTTAGCTCCCCATGAAACATCCAAACCAAACAAGTTATTAACAATACCTAGTTTTGAGTGGAAAAGTAAAGACCAAATCAAAGCTGCGGCTGAGATTGAAATCAATCCTGGCACATACAAAATAGCTTGGAAAAGATTTTTAAATTTAACTTTCTTATGTTCTAGTGCTACTGCAACGAGCAACGGAATGATAATCATCAACGGTACGATTAACACCACATAAACCAGTGTATTTTTCATACCATTAAAGAATTGAAAATGGAAAGTTGATTTTGCATTAAACAAAATAGTTTTATAGTTAGCTAACCCAACCCATTCAGGCTGACCAACTAAGTTCCACTTTGTAAATGACACGTAAATACCGTAAACAGTTGGAATAACAATAAAAGTTAAAAATAGCAACATGTGTGGCCCAATGAAAAACAGAGGTTTTAAATTCAGTTTTTTCTTCGTTTTCAACTTTCTCCCTCCTTCTAAAGATGAGGTGGTATTCCAGCCACCTCATCCTTTCTTTTTATTTGATAAAACACCTAAAATCAATTAACTATTCTTGAGGATTTTTTTCGTTTTCAGCGATTTTATCTTCAGCAAATTTTTGAATAGCTTTTAGACCTTTATCGATATCTTTCTTACCGTAAATAATATCCATTGCGTAAGTGTTAACTGCTTCATCTACATATGAGTAGTATTTGTAGTCATAAATGTGAAGTGAGTTAATTTCTTCTGGAGATGAAGTGAAGAATGATTGTTTGTAGTTCTTGAAGTCATCACTTTCAACAACATCTTTACTTGCTACGATTTGACCAGCTTTGGCCCATTCGATAGAGTTTTTACGAACGTATTCCAAGAATTTACCGATACCTTTTTCTTTACCTTTTGTACGTTCAGAACTCTTCAACAAAGCAAACATATGAGAAGAAGCACGGTTAGTGAATTTATCAGGAGAGAATGAGTAAACGTTTGTTACACCATAGTTCAAGCCTTTAACAGCATCGTGAGCTGTTGAAGTCCAAGTACCATCAGTTGAGAAGAGAACGTTTCCTGATTGGAACATCAAGTAACCATCTTCACCATTTGGAGTCATTAGACCTGCACTAGCCAAGTTTTTAAGTGATTCAAATGTTTTACGCATTTCAGGTGTATCCAAGTTTGGTTTACCATCTTTTTCAATAGTACCGCCTTGGTTAGCAATTTCACCTAAGATAACCCATGAAATCAATGAGTTGTTCAAAACGTAGTCACCTTTTTTCATTTTACCTGCAAGTGACATCATTTCATCGAAAGTTACAACATTATCATCTAGGAAGTTTTCACAACCATATTTTTTAAGAAGATCTCTGTTGTAGTACATTGCATTAGCATGGATATCAAGTGGAACTGTGTATTGTTTACCATCGAATTGTCCAGCATTCCAAGCTTGTGGAAGGTAGTTTTCTGATTTAATATTCTTTTGTTGTTTCAAGATACCAGTCATTGGTTTTAACATGCCTGAATCAGCAAAAGCTGGAACACGGTCAGCGTGAATCAATGTCAAATCAGGAATACCTTTTTTAGAGTTCATCGCAGTGTAGATTTTTGTGTACATATCAGAAGTTACCACTGCTTTAACTGGATATTCTGGTTTAGTCTTGTTATATTCTTTAACAATGTTGTTCATGTAGGCACCGTCGTCACCTGTCAACGGGTTCCAAAATGTAATTTCTTTTGGATTAGTTTTTTGTCCACATCCAACTAAGAGTGTTGCTGCAAGTGTTGTTGCTGCAACCATTGCAATCTTTTTAAAAACTTTCATTTTTTTACCTCAATCAAATTCCCTTTTTAATTTACGTTTTTGTTTATCCCAATATAAATTCCCCTTCTGAAATAAACAAAACATTTAATTTTAAGATTGACATTTTTATTAACTTTCTTGTTCCATCTGCACCTCTCTCTTTTGCGTTAAAAGCGCTTTCATGTTTCGTATGATTTTATTATAGCACTTTAAGGTAACATTTCAAGTATTTTTTCTAGTTTTTTTGATATATTTTTATTCTTTTTTCTCTAAAATTAAGTTAATCATAAAGTTTATTTTTAGTTAATTCATAATATTACCGTTTACAAACATTAATAAATGTATTAATATTAATTCAAAAGGAGGTTCTTAATATGCAACTTGAAATCAATTCTGAAGCTCTGCCTGTTTACGAAGCACTCGCAAGTAAGGTAAGATTACAAATCATTCAACTGCTTTCTAAAAAGCGGATGCACATCAAAGAAATCGCCGATGAATTACATTTGAGTAGTGCTATTATCACACAGCACATAAAAAAATTAGAAGAAGCTCAAATTGTAAAAACTGAACGTATCGGCCACCAAAAAGTGGTTAGTCTTGGAATTGACCGCATCGAAATTAATTTTCCTAAGAAAATTTTTAATGCGTATTCAACTATTGAGACATCTATCCCTGTCGGTCACTACACAGACTACTCTGTTGAACCGACTTGTGGTTTAGCTAGCAAAGATGACTTTATCGGTCCTGTAGATGAGCCTCGTTACTTCATGGTTCCTGAACGTATGAAAGCCCAAATCGTTTGGTTTACTCAAGGTTTCTTGGAGTATCAGGCACCGAACTTGCTTAAAAAAGATGACACCTTGAAGATGATGGAAATTTCTTTTGAAATCGCATCTGAGTTTCCATTTACCAACAACAACTGGCCATCTGATATCACATTTTCACTAAACGACCAAGAATTAGGTTCATGGACAAGCCCAGGTGACTTCGGAGATATCCGAGGAAAATACACTCCAAAATGGTATCCTGATCATCTAAATCAATACGGTCTTCTAAAAACAATTCGTATCACCGAGCACGGAACTAACATCGACGGCGACTTCCTATCACCACTTAAAATTTCTGACTTGGATGCTTCTGCTGATACTTGGAAATTCCGTTTTGAAGTTAAGGGTGATGCCAAAAATATCGGTGGCTGTACACTATTTGGCGAAAACTTTGGTAATTACAAGCAAGACATTAAAGTTAAACTCTTTTATAGCTAATAAAGACATAAAAGGGACGGCTAAAAGCCATCCTTTTTCTTACCATTTTCCTTCTGGGCATGTTTTAACAGCTAAGGCTGTTCTGAATTTATAGTAGCAGCCACATTTTCCGCAGGTGTGACCTACGCGTTGTGGACAAATCTGACAGATTTCCTGACGACGTTGCCACTCAGTATCATCAACCAAATTAAACTCTAAAGCCAATTGTTGCTCAATTGACTCTTCGATTTCTTGGTCTGACAAGGTCACTTTTGCAGCGCAGCCAAAGCATGGTGCGGTCATGGTACATTTCTCCTTATTTCTGGAAACCAAACTTGCATATCTGTCTCACCTTGATTGCCCCAAAAATAATAAGGCATCATGACCAAATCAGATAAACGTGAGGTTTCTTCATAATCAAACTGATAAAGTGTCTTCTCTTGCCAAGCATCAACTTTTTGGCAAGGAAGCGCCAAGCTAGTACATACTCCAAAATCTTTTGTCTCTTTTACAGCATGAGCTTGATTAACCAATTTAGAATCTAAGCGACAGTACTTCAAATTTGGATTGTCAACAGCTTGCGCACAATAAATAAATGGTCCTTTTTGAATAGCTACTTTGCCAATATCAGCTCGTACTTCTGGATTACTATGCACAGCTAAGACAGGCTGACCAAAATGCAAAACAATATGAGCACCGTCTTCTAGATAAACTTTTATGCGACGACCTTCACGTTGTAAAACTTTAGCATTCTCACAAGTCACAACAAGGTCTTTTGCCCAATAAGGCTCTTGCAAATACAAAGTCTTCTGTACCCCAGAGTAAGTAATTTCAAGTTTGTTTTCAAATGGAAAATCAGTTTTTTGTTTCAAAACAAAATCCTTACCCTTCAACTGACTTGCGATGTAAAGATTAATAAACAGTTCATTGCCACTTTCTAGATAAATATAGCGCCCAATCGAGCCGATGGTGCGAGCAAAATTTGGCGGACAACAAGCACAACCTAACCAATCAGGACGTTGTGTCTTAACGTGACCTTTACCAGGATTATGGTGACAAGAAACAACATCAACTTCTAAAGGATTAACATAAAAGAAATGCTTTCCATCGGCAGAAGCCCCTGACAAAATGCCGTTATAAAGCACGCGCTCCATGACATCGATATACTCTGCTTTTGGTGAAATTTGAAATAGCTCGTAAGCAAAATAAAGCAAAGCGATTGAAGCACATGTTTCACAGTACATGGTATCATTTGGCAAATCATAAGGACCAACAAAAGCTTCGCCGTGGACTGTCGAGCCAACCCCACCAGTTACATACATTTTACGATGCACAATATCATCCCAAATATCTAGACAAGCTTGATAAAGCTCAGCATCAAAATCACGCGCCACAATCTTTGCCATACCAGTTGCCATATAAAGCATACGCACCGCATGCCCAACAGCGTGTTTTTGGTGTTTTGGCTGCGTGTAAGCCTGCAAATACTCCAAATCAATCATTGGATTATCATCTGATAAACCATCAGCCAAATTTGCAGCTACTTCTTCCCGATAAAAATCTGGATTTTTTCCACGAACATCAATAAAGAATTGTGCCAAACGCAAATAAGACTCATCCTTGGTATAATCATATAATTTTACAAGCGCTAATTCAATTTCCTGATGTCCATCGGCACCTTGAATCTGATTGTCACCATAACCAAAATGCTCAGCGATATTGCTAACAAAGCGTTTAGCGACCTGCAATAACTTATCTTTCCCTGTCGCCTTATCGTAAGCAATTGCAGCTTCAATCAAATGCCCAGCGCAGTACAATTCATGACTAAAATAAAGCTGACGGTATTTCAATTTAGGAAATTTCAATTGGAAGTAAGTATCCAGGTACCCATCGTCTTCCTGAGCCTGATCAATAATAGCAATCACTTCATCAGCTTTTGCTTCAAGTTTCGCATCTGACTGGCTTTGTAAAATAACACCAACTGACTCTATCCATTTGTAAACATCGCTATCTTGGAAAAACCACCCAAAATGCTCTCCCGCAGAAAGTCCTGCAGCAATTTTAAAATTCTCAATCGCATGACTTTTTCCTGCTGGCAAACTATCATCCTTGCGCTCTGCTTGGACATCTACTGCAATCTCATCTTTTAGAACTTGCAATTGATAAGGAATCGTTTTTTCCTTGATTAAACGTAAATAATCTTGCCAAAAAGGCGAGGTAATTGTAACATCTTTTAAATCGAATTCTTTCATAACCTATTCACCTGCATTAAAACTTCCAACTACCGAAAAAAGAGACCGCCAAACACATATCACACATGATTGACGACCTCCCTTCTCGTGTTAGAATAGTTAGATTTATAAGTATTAGTTTTTAAATATTAAAATGAAATCATTAGCAACAATTAATTAATATTTTCCCATTGCCAATTTTGAACTTCAGGAATATCATCACCATTTTCACGGATGTAAGCAGTGTGATAAGCCACTTTGTCATCCATTTCTTTAGCAAATTCAACCGCTTTGTCACCAAGAACAGCTTGGGCAGCATCTTTTGCGATATGGAATCGGTCCATTTCTGAAAGAACACGCATATCAAATGGTGTTGTGATATCACCATTTTCACGGTAACCATGAACGTAAACGTTGTGGTTAGCACGATTGAAGAACAAATCGCGAATCATGTTTTCATAGCCGTGGAAACCAAAGATGACTGGTTTATCTGTTGTGAAGAGTTTGTTAAATTCTTCATCAGAAAGACCACGAGGGTCAACTTTTGGTGAACGAAGTTTAAGAATATCCACAACATTAATAAAGCGAATCTTGATATCTGGGAAAGCTTTGTGAAGAATTGAAATACCAGCTAGAACTTCCAAGTTTGGTTCTGTACCAGCCGCAGCAAAGACAACATCAGGTTCTTGACCGTGGTCATTTGAAGCCCAGTCGATTACTTTATAACCTTCACGCACCAATTCTTCTGCTTCTTCAACAGAATAGAATTGAGGACGCGGGTGTTTAGATGTGACAAGGACATTGATTTTATCTTCATCAGCAAGAGCTTTTTCCATGACTGCAAAGAGTGTGTTTGAGTCAGCTGGCAAGTATTCACGAATGAATTCTGGTGTTTTTTCTGCCAAGTGAGTCAAGAGCCCTGGGTCTTGGTGAGTGTAACCATTGTGGTCTTGTTGGAAAACAGTTGATGTTGCAATCAAGTTAAGTGATGGGTAGTTTTTACGCCAATCAGTGTGTGTTTTTGATTTACGCAACCATTTGAAGTGTTGGGTAATCATTGAATCAACAACACGAAGGAATGATTCATAAGATGCAAAGAAGCCGTGACGTCCAGTCAAGACATAACCTTCCAAGAAACCTTCTGCTTGGTGTTCTGACAATTGTGAATCAATAACACGACCAACTGGTGAAATCCATTCATCATATGAGTCATCACGACGACCAAGCCATTGACGATTAGTCACTTTGAAGACATTGTTCAAACGGTTTGATTTTGTTTCATCAGGACCAAAGATACGGAAGTTGTCTGGATTTACTTGCATCAAGTCAGCAACATAATTACCAAACTCAATCATATCTTGTTTCATGACGCTACCAGGTTTTGTAGTATCAATAGCGTGTTTGCGCCAATCAGCAAGGTCAAGTTTTTTAACAACACCGGCATTAGTGATTGGGTTCATTGACATACGGCGGTCATCTTTTGGTGAAATCGTGCGGATTTCTTCTTTGATGTAACCTTTTTCGTCAAAGAGTTCTTCTGGACGATATGAATTCAACCAACTTGTCAAATGGTCAATATATTCCATGTGACCTGCTTCAACTGGAATTGGAACTTGGTGAGCACGGAAACCACCTTCAATTGGTTCACCATTCCATTCTTTTGGACCAGTCCAACCTTTTGGAATACGAACAATAAGCACTGGCCAAACTGGTTGTGCAGCTTCTTCTGCTGGATGTTTACGAGCTTCAGCTTGGATAGCTTTGATTTCTTCGATAACAGCATCAAGCGTTTCTGCCATTTGACTGTGAATAACTTCAGGGTCTTTACCTTCTACAAAGTAAGGTTTCCAACCAAATCCTTCAAACAAGTGAGTCAATTCTTCATCTGTTTTACGAGCAAGAATTGTTGGATTGTGAATTTTACCACCATTTAGGTAAAGGATTGGAAGAACAGCACCATCATTAACTGGGTTGATGAATGTATTTGAGAACCAACCAGCATTAAGCGGACCAGTTTCAGCTTCACCATCACCGATAACAGTTGCGGCAATCACATCAGGATTATCAAGGATAGCACCTGTGGCATGTGAAAGAGCATAACCAAGTTCACCACCTTCGTGGATAGATCCTGGTGTTTCTGGCGCAGCGTGTGATGCAATGCCGCCAGGGAATGAGAAGATTTTACAAAGTTTTTTAAGACCTGCTTCATCTTGTGTAATTTGTGGATAACGTTCAGTGTATGAACCGTCAATGTATGAGTTAGAAACCATAACTTGTCCACCGTGACCAGGTCCTTCAATGTAAAACATGTTAAGGTCGTATTTATTGATAACACGGTTCAAGTGAGCATAAATAAAGTTTTGCCCAGCAATTGTTCCCCAGTGACCAATTGGGTGAACTTTAACATCTTCTTTAGTCACTTCACGACGCATCAATGGATTATCTTTCAAATACATTTGCGCTACTGAAATGTAGTTAGCTGCTCGCCACCAAGCATCAACTTTTGATAGGTATTCTTTTGAATTAAAGTCTGTCATAACCATCGCTTTCTTTTCTAAAAAATTTTTTAAAAATAATGGGAGAAAGACTGATTGCACACAGTCAATCTCTCATCGATACAAACAAATAAATAGGAGTGAGGAGTATTTTCTTCTAATTAGGGATTATTATTTAATGACTACGTAATCAACACCGACCATTTTAGCCCAAGCAACAACTTGGTCAGATGTAGCGTTAAGTGAAACAACTGTGTGGTGACCGCCACCAGCTTCAATCCAAGATTTCACACCTTCGTGGAAGTTTGGTTTTACTTCCCAAAGAACACGTGCTACTGGAAGGTTTGGTGCAGCTTCTGTTGGTTCGAAGGCTTCAACTTCGTTAATCAAAAGTTTGAAGTTTGTACCGAAGTCAGCCATTGAAACGACAACACCAGAACCTGCTTTACCATCAAAGATTAAACGAGCTGGATCTTCTTTACCACCGATACCAAGTGGGTTAACACTGATTTTTGGTTTGTTGTGAGCAAGAGTTGGGTCAACTTCAAGCATGTGAGATTCAAGAGCAGCTTCTTTACCTGCAGCAAGTTCATAAGTGTAATCTTCCATAAATCCAGTGCTTTGGTTGTGAGACATTACTTTCATGAAGCGGTCAAGCGCAGCTGTTTTCCAGTCACCTTCACCAGCAAATCCATAACCTTGTGCCATCAAACGTTGAACAGCAAGACCTGGAAGTTGTTTCATACCATGAAGGTCTTCAAAGTTATCTGAGAAGGCAGTGTAGCCACCAGCATCCAAGAAACGTTTCAAAGCAATTTCATAACGCGCTTGTTCTTTGACATGGCTTTCCCAAGTTTCAACATCGTAATTACCATAATCAAAGTCATAAAGTTCTTTGTATTCAGCAAAGAGAGCATCGACTTCTTCGTCAGTGACTTGATTAATCACTTCAACCAAATCTCCGATACCAAAGTAATCTACTATCCAACCAAATTTAATTTGTGCTTCGATTTTATCACCGTCAGTAACAGCAACGTTACGCATGTTATCACCGAAACGAGCAACTTTGATTTCAAAACCAGAATTGTAAGCTACAGCGACATCCATCCAGTCACCGATTTGTTTTTGAACATCTTCGTTTTTCCAGTAACCAACAACGACTTTATTATTTTTTTGGAGACGAGCATTGATATAACCATATTCACGGTCACCGTGAGCTGATTGGTTCAAGTTCATGAAGTCCATGTCGATTGTTGCCCAAGGAATTGATTCGTTAAATTGAGTTGCCAAGTGCAACAATGGTTTTTGAAGCAATTTTGTTCCACGAATCCACATTTTAGCAGGTGAGAATGTGTGCATCCAAGTCACAACACCAGCAACTTCATCACGATAGTTAATTTCTTTCATCAATTTTGTGATGTTGTCAGCTGAAACAGCCAATTCTTCTTGGAAAACAAGTGGGTAAGGAAGGTTACCGCTAGCATTCAAAGTTGCGACCATTTCACGCGCATGTTTTTTAACTTCTTCAAGAGCATCTTCACCATACAAATGTTGTGAACCAACGACAAACCAAAATTCTTTTTTTGCTTCTAACATAATAAACTCCTTTATATTTTTCTTTAATTCTTAATCACAAGTTAACGATTTGCTTGACCGTAATAGGCATTTTTACCATGTTTACGGTTATAGTGTTTATCAGAGATGTATTGTGGCAACTCTGGTGCAAATGGGTTTAGGAAGCGTGTGATAGCATTCATGCGACAAACTTCTTCCAAGACCACTGCATGCATGACAGCGTCATAAGCATCTGTTCCCCACGTAAATGGACCGTGCCCTTGCAAAAGCACTCCAGGAACAGCCATCGGGTCCAAGCCACGTTCAGTAAATGTTTCGACGATAACATTACCTGTTTCGTGTTCATATCCTGCATCCAATTCTTCTTTTGTTAAGAAGCGTGCGCAAGGAACTGAACCGTAAAATGTGTCGGCATGAGTTGTTCCCATCGCTGGAACATCAAGACCAGATTGTGCCCAACTTGCTGCCCAAGGTGAGTGAGTATGAACGATACCACCAATCTCTGGGTAAGTTTTGTAGAGCACCGCATGGGTTGGCATATCTGATGATGGTCGAAGGTCACCTTCAACAACATTTCCATCAAAATCACAAACCACCATATCATCTGCTGTCATCTTGTCATAATCAACACCTGATGGTTTGATGACAAAGAGTCCTGACTCACGGTCAACCTCACTGACATTTCCCCATGTGTATTGGATAAGGTGACGTTTTGGTAATTCCAAGTTAGCTTGATAGACTTTTTCTTTTAAATCTTCTAACATGTCTTTCTCCTAAATCGTTTCAACTGCTGCTCGTTCAACAGCTAATCCCTTTTTGTATTTTTCCAAGAAAGCTTTAAAGCCTTCAACATCTGCAGCATCTGGTTCAATAGTTGCTACATCAGCGTCTGCAAAGACAACTTCTTCAAGATAATCAGCAAGTGAACGTTCAGTGTGGGTCATATAATCTGCAAGGAGAGCAATTCCCCAAGCACCACCTTCACCAGCTGTTTCCATTACAGATACCGGACTGTTAATCGCAGCTGCTAACAAACTTTGGCCAACTTTAGGTGTTTTGAAAATACCGCCATGACCAAGAATCTTGTCAATTTGGATATTTTCTTCATCGACCAAGATTTCCATCCCAATTGCAAGTGTTGAGAATGCTGATAGGATGTGGCTGCGCATCAAATTTGAAACGTTGAAATTGCTATCTGGTGTGCGAACAAGAACCGGACGACCTTCGTTGATATTTGTAATGCTTTCGCCTGAGTAATAACCGTAGCTTAGAACACCACCACAATCTTTATCACCTGACAAAGCAGTGTTAAAAAGAAGTGGATAGATGTAAGCTGTACTGATTGGTTTACCACACAAACCTGAGAATTCTTGGAACATTTTCACCCAGGCATTAATATCAGAAGTACAGTTATTAGCGTGAACCATAGCCACTGAATCACCAACCGGTGTTGTGACAATATCAATTTCTGGATGAAGTTTCTTCAAGGCTTTTTCAAGAACAATCATGGCAAAAATTGAAGTTCCTGCTGAGACGTTACCAGTTCGTTTAGCCACACTATTTGTCGCTAACATACCAGTTCCAGCATCACCTTCTGGTGGGCAAAGTTTTGAGCCTGCTTCCAATTCACCACTTGAATCTAGAAGTTTAGCACCTTCTTCTGTCAAAACACCAGCTAGCGTACCTGCTGTTAAAACTTTTGGCAACAAGTCTTTTAATTGCCACGGAACGTCGTAAGATTCAATTTTCTTAGCAAAGAGATTCAAAAATTCTTGGTTATAATCGCCTGTTTCTGAATCAATCGGAAACATTCCTGAAGCATCTCCGACACCGAGAACTTTCTCACCAGTCAATTGCCAGTGAATGTAGCCAGCTAAAGTTGTCAGATAATCAATATTTGAAACGTGTTCTTCTTTGTTTAACATCGCTTGGTAGAGGTGAGCGATACTCCAACGTTCTGGAATATTAAAATCAAATAAATCACTTAATTCCTTAGCGGCTTGAGCTGTAATGGTATTTCGCCAAGTTCTAAATGGAACTAGCAAGTTGCCTTCTTTGTCAAAAGCCATGTAGCCGTGCATCATTGCACTAAAACCAATTTGTCCGATCTTTTTAAGTGGAACTTGATATTTCTTAGCAACATCTGCTTTTAAATTACGGTAAGATGTCTGTAAACCTGTCCATATGTCTTCTAATGAATATGTCCAAATTCCATCGACAAGTTTATTTTCCCAATTGTAACTTCCAGAAGCAATTGGTCTTTGCTTGCTATCAATTAACACTGATTTTATGCGGGTTGAGCCAAATTCAACCCCTAGTGATACGTGACCATTTTTAATGTCATCAATAACATGCACCATGGATAGCCCTCCTTTTGTATCCGTTTTCAATTTCCGAGATTATTATAACACTTATGTTCGGACATGTAAATAGATAAAATTAAATTTGTTCGGACAAAAAGAAAAATAAGGCACAAAAAAAGTCCCATAAATGGGACAGCATCAAGCTTTTTCTATCATTTTTTTAACGTCAAAAAATTTTTTTAAATTTCTTTTACAGAATCTCGTTCAATCATCTCAGGCGCATAAAGAATCGATGTCATCTCAGTATTCTTTTCGATAGCATTGATTAATTGTTGCGCAGCCTCTTGACCAAGCTGCTTTTTAGGATGTTTAACGCTTGTAATTAATTGCGCTTGAGCCAAATATGAATTATCGTGACTAACCAAGGAAATATCTTTAGGCACAGTTAACCCAACCTCACGCAATGCCTGAATGAGTTGACTTGCCACTTGGTCGTTGTAGCAGACAATTGCCGTTGGAGCATCTGTTGAAGCCAAAATGTCCTCAACGTATCGCACGATTGCCTCTTTTTGATTTTTCGTCGTAAAGGTTGCAATATAACGAGATTGGAATGGCAAACCAGCTTCTTCGTGCATCTTGATAAAGCCTTTCATACGCAATTTACCTTGCATATCATCCATCTTGGCAATAAGCCCAACCTTAGTATGGCCTTTACCGATAAGATATTTGGTTGCTTCATAACCAGCTTGTTCATCATCAAGACTCGCATAAGGCACATCCAGCATGTCATAGCAAGCATTCAAAAAATAAACTGGCACGCCATCTTCACGCAATTGAGAGTAATAAGCAATATTAGGATTGTATTCATTACTTGAAGTCGGTTCAACCAAAAAGCCGTCAACCCCTTGGGAAATCATACTTTTAAGGCACTCCTCTTCTTGTGCAGGGTCATTATTTGTTGCATTAAGCATCAGAGAATAACCGTGCTCACGAAGCACTTCTTCAATCCCTTCAATAATTGTTGGGAAGATATAATCAGACAAATAAGTCGTAATAACACCAATTGTTTTGGTAGCTTGGGTCTTATTTTTTGATGCATCTTTATAATTCAAAACAAAGGTTCCTGAACCTTTTTCAGCTTTCAAATATCCTTGTTGAATCAACAAACTAAGAGCTTGTCGCACAGTATGGCGGCTAACTTGATAAATCTCTTGCAGCTTGCTTTCTGGTGGAATCACACTTCCAATCGGGTATTCACCGTTTAAAACTTTTTCTAAAAGATTATCTGCAAGTATCTGGTACTTAGCTGCCATAATTTTTCTCCTTCTAACATGTACGTACATTAAGTTTATCACAAGTTAAAGATGTCTGCAAGTTTTTATTAGCGTTGTTAATAAAAATACAAAAACGCACAGGATTCAACCTGTGCGTCATTTTTTTATTTACATCAAAAAACTTATTTTACAACAATGTTAACAAGTTTATTAGGTACCGCAATCACTTTGATAATGTCTTTACCAGCGATTTCAGCTTGAATTTTTTCGTTTGCAAGAGCAAGTTTTTCAAGTTCTTCACGGCTTGAGTCTTTTGGTACAACGAGTTTTGCACGTACTTTACCTTTGATTTGGATAACAATTTCAACGTCGTTTTCAACGAGTTTTGATTCGTCCCATGTTGGCCATGCAACGTATGAAATTGATTCACCTGA
>OCTW011568145.1_pt1 | contig 52326 bp, 54 predicted proteins | sample 1539671 | NCBI WGS metagenome assembly OCTW01 (sample SAMN02144230, study PRJEB22623) | gut metagenome | biome: sheep rumen | host: Ovis aries | place: New Zealand | reverse complement strand
AGTCTTTCTTCGTGGTCTGATGTTTCTGCGGACCCTGATTATATTGGCTGGATGATAGCAACGCTGGCTACTAATGTCGGCTATATGAATGGCATTGGCGATGGAGCAAACGCACTAGATACAATCGCTGCCCCACTTAGTACTCTTGCTAACAGCTTGTCTTCTTGGTCTGATATTTCTGTAGATCCTAATTACATTGGCTGGATGCTTGCTACTCTAGCTACTAATGTTGGATATATGAACAGCATCGGAGATGGGGCTGATGCACTTGATACAATTGCTTCCCCGCTTAATACGGTAGCTGGGGCACTTATATCTTGGGCCGATGTTTCTGTAGATCCTGATTACGTTGGCTGGATGCTCGGAACTCTAGCTACTAATATTGGATATATGAATAGTATCGGTGATGGCGCGGATGCTCTTGACACAATCGCCGCTCCTCTAAGTACTCTTGCTACCAGCCTTTCTTCGTGGTCCGATGTTTCTGTGGACCCTGATTATGTTGGCTGGATGCTTGGTACTCTAGCCACTAATATTGGATATATGAATAGCGTTGGTGATGGCGCAGATGCTCTTGATACAATATCCGGTTCTCTCATAACATTAGCGAACGCGCTTACCACGTGGTCAAGCGTAACAGCTAGTCCTGATACAGTTGGCTGGATGCTTGGCACTCTAGCTACTAATGTCGGATACTTTGCTGATAAAAGCGATGGGGTATCAGTACTGAGTAGTCTTCCAGACACTCTTAATGAACTCGCCACCGCTTGCGGAACTCTTTCCACAGTCGACGGAGAGCTTATACAAGCTACCCTTACCGCAATCAGTGATGGGCTAAATGCTTTTTCCGAGGGTACGGCTGACGCGATCGGTTCAATCTCTACTAATCTTGATTCGTTTGGGGCATCTTGTCAAACGCTTTCTGATAACGCGACTGCCGCATCAAACTCAATAACCGCAATGGCAGATTCGATTAGTTCTGCCTATAGTTCGATCTCAGGTGGTTTTGATTCTGTTGGAACCTCGGCTACAAATGCTTCTAGTGCTGTTAGTTCGGCAACTGAAAACATGGTTTCGAGCGTTTCTAGTACCAGCGCTACTATACTGACCATCATTACAACAACTGGGGCTACAGCCTTGACATACGCAATTCAAAATGGAAGTGAGATAAGCAGCGGGTTTGCTAGAGGAATTTCAAGCGGAGCATCTCTAGCCCATTCAGCTGCAATGGCTTGCGTAAACGCGGCTAGAAGCGCCTTCGCCTCATCTGGGTCGACATATAGTCTTGGTCAGCATTTTGCTTCAGGCTTTGCTCTTGGCATTCGTTCAAAGATTGATGCGATTGCCCAAGCAGCGCACGATGTTGTCCAGGCTGGTATCGATTCTGCCAGAAATACTCAGCTGTCAGCATCCCCGTCAAAGGTCACAAGGCGCCTTGGTGGATATTTCTCGATGGGCTTTGCTGTTGGCATTAAAGACAAAACAGATCTGGCTGTCGATGCTGCAAGTACCGCAGTTCAAGCGGCAATAAATTCTGTATCTAATCAGGTTGATTCGGTTGACGGATTCCAAACTACAATCACCCCGGTAGTGGACGATAGTTATTTCACAGACAGCATTAATAGTCTTAATACCGTGCTCAATGCACCTGCGCCGAACATCACTCAAGATGTTACAAACAACTATGGCGATATATTGAATGCAATTAATGATCTTAAGGCAAGTTTCGATAGATACGCAGACGCAACACTTAGTAGTCCTCGTAACGTTACATCCATCGACAAGATTGTATACAATGATGATGAACAAATTCAAGGAAGCGTTGAAAATCTGCTCATGGCAAGTAGAAGAAGGGCGATGATGAACGGTGGCTAGCATTCCAGATGGCGATTATTACATTCTAAACGTAAAGTCTCTTAATACTAACTATGAGCCTAGAACACCAATGTATAGACTTTATGACGCATCCACCGGGTATCATTACTATACAACAGATTACACGGATATGGTGTCGAAGTGCGAATCTGGGTATGTATATGAAGCTACATATTATTTTACCAGTAAAGCATCGGTTCCAGTTTATAAGTTTAAAGCAAATAACTCGTCTGATTATATTTTCACGACGGATAGCACAGGGATTGGCGGGTATACAAGTTTAGGAAAGGCTTTCGATGCCGACACCTCTTCTTATGGAAATATTCCCGTCTACTGCGTTCGATATTATTATAACCATGTGTATACTATCGATAAGCATGAGGTTGATACACTCGTAAATAATTACGGATACACAAACGATGGAGTTGTGTTTTATGCAGCCGCTGAAGTATATGCTCTAGATATTCGGTGGAAAGATTTGACGCCAGGCGGTAGTCTTATTGTCTACCCATACTGTACGGATATATCTCAGCAGTGGAGGGTTAGCACTACCCCTGATGGTGCTCGGCATATTCACAACATACGGTCTAAACTTGCCGTTGATGTAGAAGGTGGAGCCCCATACTCTGGTGCACAGAACATTATTCTCTACGACCCGCATAATGGTGGAAATCAGTCATGGTCCATAGTAGATCAAAATAAAAGTGTAACATTTCATGGAAAGTCCTATCCAAGTTATAGTATTGAACTATTTGGAAATCCGGACAATAAACATTGGTGCATGGAAGTATATAACTCAGATTTGCTATCTGCATACGAATCTGTTGATCTATATTCAATGCCTTCGCGAACTGATGGGGATGGGTACTGGATATTTGTGCCTGTCCCCACTTTTCGTACCGGGGGAACATATCAGCTTATAAATATGTATAACCCAAGTAAAATTTTGAGTGTTCCAGTAAACAAAGACAGTAACAATTGCTATCTTTGGTCAACTTATGACAATCAAACGCAAGGTTGGGTATTTTATCCAAAAGATCCAACCTATACTGCTGATGGAAGTGATTCATCAAGTGAGTGGTATATACGAAATATGTACAACGGACATGTTCTTGATGTCTATGGCCAAGGGGATGAAGTAACTACTGGGCAACTAGTAGATACATACCCATATGACGGACAGCAATCCATGACTTGGAAAATCGAGAGTCATGGAGAAACATATTTTCGAGGAGTACTTTGTAAAATAGTAAGCCTTGGAATGAAAAACACATCTACGGGAACTTACTATTGGCTTGATTCGGAACACTACAACATAACGAATGGTACTAGAGCTGTTGTCTGGGATGAACTTACCTCAAACGACCAGCATTGGATTCTATACCCAGTAGATTATGCTGATTCTACTGTTCCAGTTCCATCGCAATGCTATATTAATTCAAAGATTGATAGAATAGAACCTAGTTATCGAGCAAAGTATCCAACTAAACCAGAGATGGTGTATCCTGGTTGGCTGTGCTCGGATGCGTGGATTGCTGGGGCTAATGGCTATGAATATAGATATCGTACACGATTGATGTATCTGAATGGAACTGGGTATACAAATTGGACGCCATGGTCCAAGATAATAATCCCAAATATAGTAACTAAAGACAACTATTCTTGGATAACTGAAGGGCTTAAATGTAACTGGGATTCTTCAGTATATAAAGCGATGGATATTAATTTCCAAGTTAGGTGCTCTGGAAAGTCGACCAGTTATTATAGTTCCGTGTATGGCGGCTGGGGAGAATGCCACGAACAAATAATTGATATTCCTGATATTACGTTTTCTAAGGCGGTTCTATCTCCTAAAGGTATTCGCCTTACTTATACAGCGGTTCTTAAACATAATTGCCATATTTACATAACCGATATTAAAAATTCTGATGGAATCAGTATTCTTTCAAAAGAGTATAATGTAAAGAACAGATCATATTCTGGGGAGCTATTCATTCCGCAAGATCAAATTACTGGAGCGCTGACCGATCCTATTACAATTGTCTATCAGCAAGGAAATGATGCGTGCGAGAGATGGACATGGCGAACTTGGGAAAGCACTGTATCTTTTGACGGGATTTCTGGAAATTATAATAGCAAAGTACAGCATGAATTTGCGAATCATTTTGCTATATTTTATGTCGAAACTCTTGGAAACGAAAGCATAAGAGTAATTTATAATAGCCGAATGTTCCCATGCCCAAGATATACTTCTGGAAAACAAATACCGGGATACACAGCATTTCTTGTTCCATATTTGTTTAGAAAAAAGAAGACAAAACTCTGTATAATGGCCTATACACAAGACGAATCAAAATGGATGACTTATTATGGGAATGTTGATAACCCAGACATAAACAATGGCGTCCATTCTTGGTATGATGCGAATGGAAATACGTGGTGCCTTGATTGTAGGAAAGATAATCCATTGCAAGGCGACTATGAAGTTGAAATTAATTATACATCGAATCTTGTTAATGGCAAGAAAACTCAAGTGCTTACAACAAATGAAATAAAGAAGGGGCACTTTTCAGCAGAGGGTGCTGTGATTTATGAAACAACTAAAGAACTGGATACTACTGATAAAAATGTGGACCAGCTTCTAACTATGGTTGGAAAGCATCTTTATTACAGGCCACCACACGGAGAGATATTTAAAGTTCTAGTAACGTCAGTAAAACCAAAGACTAGCAAAGATTATGCTGAAGTTACTGTTGATATGCAACTAGAGGAGGTTTGATGAAATGAGCGAAATTGATTGGGAAGACCCCAAGATGTCTGAGGGTGTCGTTACGGTTCAGATGGTTTCACAAAATGACATTGATGATGTATATGGTACTCTCGACGGGGTTCTTCTTAAATCATCGAGCATTTCGTCGAGCTATTATACTGATACTAGAATATCAGCAACAATAGATTATGTTGGCTCAGGATGGATTAGGGGGTCCTTTCTAAGGATCCTCTATTCCATTCCTTCTGTTGGATATTCTAGAGAACTTGGTACTTTTCTTGCTACAGACGATGGCGCGACGTATAAAAACGGATGCTGGACTACAAATTTGCAACTACAAAGCGTTGGCCTATATCGAATGACAAATGATATTATGCCAAGGCCATGGTCTATTGCTAGTGGAGCATCCGTTAGAGATTGCATGCATCAAATATTGGAGACAAGTCCTGCTGTCACATATATAGATTCATCGACAAACGATTATACTGTATCAGACACGCTTGTTATTGATTCTGGAACATCGCGACTCGCTAGATTGTATGCGCTATCAGATTTGGCTAGTGTTAGACTCGATACAGACGGGCACGGTCGTGCTACAATTCAAAATTATGTTGTTCCATCAAAGCGGACACCTGTGTATACAATTAATTTGGCTAATGCAAACGGGAGCCCAACTGATGGATTGACTAGATATAGCGATTGGCTATCGATGCCAAATCGGGCGATCGTATCGTATAAATATTCTAAAGTTAATGACGCCAAAAAGTCAGAAACATATGAGATTACTGGAATTGCAGATGCTACAAATGGATTGTCCGATTCCTCAAGAGGCTATCGAATCTCTAATTTTTATACTTTGTCTGAAATGTCTCCAGAAACAGAAGACGAAGCTATGGCAATTGCAAAGAAACGAATTGAAACACTGTCAAACGAAGATATTGAATGGAAACTAACTGTGATGTATCTTCCTGTTCATATCGGAGATGCGATTAATCTATTCATTCCGTCAAGCACCTATAAAAACCAATACTCTGGAACTCGGCATTGTTTTATTAAAAGCATTGAACTAAAGCTTGATACGATGCTAATGGAATTGACATTAAAAGAAACGAGTAGCAATGATTCGAGGTGATTTTAATTGATCGTTGATAAGTTTGATGTCGCTGCTCAGTTATATACAACTCAGCGATTGGAAAATAACCAACTTATATCAAAAGCTGGAATGAATACATCAAATACGTCAACCATTTATGGCGTTGCGAGAACAAACAGCAAAGATGGAATTGTTGATGTATATATTTCAGATGATACTACATATTCATCGTATAGTATAAATGCCGAAGGAACTGTTTCGATCCCAACCAATGTTTATGTAGCATCTGGCGATAAAGTTATGATAACACTTGTCGGCACAGGTGTTACAAAGCACCCTGTGGTTACTGGTGTCGTTGGCCGTGGGGATATAACAAATAATAAAATCCTAGAACTTGAGGCTGATACTGGTAAATTCCGAACGCTTATTATTACAGATCAAAATGGAAGTACCGAAATAGATGGCTCAAAAATAAAGACTGGGTCTATTGAGGCACGGTCAATAAGTTCTGATGTTGCGGATTTTAATCAGATAAAATCAGATTCTGCGATACTTAACTCTCTTATTGTTGATGATGGGTCTGGAACAACTGTAATCAATGGTGATAAAATAAAGACAGGTACAATCGATGGTAATAAAATAAAGGCTGGATCGATTAGTACTGACAAATTGAATGCAGATGTTGTTACGGCAGATGAACTTAAATCGAACAATGCAATCATCCAGAATTTGATAAATGAAAAAGCGTCAATTCAAGACCTTAATGTAACGAATGGCAATGTAACTAAACTTAGTGCTGACCAGGCGTCTTTTAAATCTGCAACTGCAGAAAAACTCGATGCCGTTGATGCAAACATCAAAAAGCTTAATACTGATAAGCTTAACGTAACCGACGCTGCAGCAAAGTATGCCAACATCGATTTTGCCAACATTGGTGAAGCCGCGATTAAGGCGTTCTACGCAAAGTCCGGCGTCATTAGCGATGTCGTGATCAGCGATGGCCACGTGACAGGAAAGCTAGTTGGTGTCACGATAAAGGGCGACCTCATTGAGGGTGGCACTGTCGTTGCTGACAAGCTCGTTATGCTTGGTGAAGACGGTTTATATTACAAGCTTAACACAAACGGCAAGACTGTAAGCTCCGAGCAAACAGAGTATAACAGCCTTAACGGTAGTATTATTACAGCAAAGTCGATTACTGCGGAAAAGGTAAATGTCAACGATCTTGTTGCGTTTGGTGCAACGATTGGCGGACTGCATATTTCAAACGGCTCGCTTTACTCTGGAGCTAAGAACGCCATTTCTAATACAACTAACGGCGTATACATGGACTCTGAAGGCCAATTCGCTCTTGGCAATGCGTCGAACTTTCTTAAGTTTTACAAGGACACCTCCGGAAAGTGGAAGCTTGTAATTTCAGCAGACGCTATGACCCTTGGAACCGGCGGCAGTGTTGAGGACGCTATTAATGAGTCTGCTAAGACCGTCACCTTGCAGTACTATCGCTCAACCTCTGCTACCAGCTTGGTCGGAGGTTCGTGGGCTGACAAAAGTGCTGATTGGGTTGATGGAACTTATATTTGGACTCGGTCTAAGTCAGTAGATAGGGCCGGTAACGCAACATATTCGGAGCCTGCATGCATTACCGGCAATACTGGCCCGCAAGGTAAGCAAGGAATCCAAGGCGTTAAAGGTGTGGACGGAGCTGATGGCGTTGGCATTTCGTCAGTTACAATTACGTACGGCGTATCTGCATCTCCAAGCACTAAGCCATCAAATTGGCAGCCAACTGTTCCAAACGTCCCTCAAGGTCAATATCTGTGGACGCAAACGGTAACTGACTACACAAGCAGCTCAGTACCGGATACTGTCACGTATACTTATGCTCTTCAAGGTAAAGATGGTGCTAAGGGTGCAACTGGATCTCAGGGTAAGGATGGAACATCAGTCACAGTTTCCTCTATTCAATATCAGGTTGGCACTTCTCCGACTACTGCTCCAACCGGAACTTGGTCAAATTCGGTTCTGGCTACATCGACTGGCCAATATCTCTGGACAAAGACTACGTTCAGTGATGGAAAGGTTGCGTACGGCGTAGCTGCTCACGGAAGCACTGGTCCTCAAGGTCCGAAGGGTACAGACGGAAAGTCACCTACTGTCGCGCTTTCAAAATCGGGTACAGTTACGACCATTACAGTTCACAATGCTGACGGTAGCACAAGTACTCAGAAGGTAAATGACGGCACAAACGGAACGCCAGGTCCGAAGGGTACAGACGGCAAGACAACATATTTACATGTAAAGTATTCAAATGACAACGGTGCGACTTTCACTGCTAATTCTGGCGAAACCGTAGGAACCTATATCGGAACCTGCACAGACTTCAACTCAGCGGATCCGACTACAGTAAGTTCGTACAAGTGGGCTAGAATTAAAGGTGATACCGGAGCTACCGGCGTCGGAGTAAAAGGCACGACTGTAACATACCAAAGCAGTTCTTCTGGAACCACAATCCCAACCGGTACGTGGAGTTCTGGCATTCCTTCTGTTCCAGAGGGATCATTCCTATGGACTAGGATTGTCTATAGTTATTCAAATGGTACGTCAACCACCGCATATTCGGTCGGCAAGATGGGTGCTAAGGGTGATAAGGGTGCAACTGGTAACACTGGCACTGCTGGACGTGGGATTAAGTCGTCAAGTGTTACGTACCAAGTTGGAAACTCTCAGACCGCCGTCCCAACCGGTTCGTGGGTTACGTCAGTTCCAAAGCTCAGTTCGGCCGCACCATATCTGTGGACAAGAACGATTCTCACATATACGGACAATACGACATCTACCGCATATTCGGTCGGAACTACTCTCGATGGAGTAAATGTTGGTGGAAGGAATTTGCTTCTTGATTCTGGAACGCTGATTAAGCATTCGGATGACGGAAATAGTTTACGCATTACACCAGCGCTAGCAAATGAAACTTATAATTCAAATAATGTTACTAAGCAAACAAAAACCGATAATCACTATAATGTTGTATTGGAATGGACAGTTAAGGATTGCAAACCCGGAGGATGCTATACCTTTTCCTTTTATGTGAAGGGTTCTTGCGAAAAGGTAGACACGTACTTCTATGGTCCGAACGGATATATTGCGGCAAAAGCAGCAAAAGGGTCTGATAATAGTACTATTTATAACGCTATTGATTATAGTGATGGCCACATTGCGTTTCCGGTTTCAAACGATTGGAAACTTGTTTGGGTAACGTTCGAACTAGCTCAACTATCAGAAACGAACCCCACCACCGATAAATATATCCTAATACGTATGGATAATTCGGTTAATGGAAAAGACGTATATGTATCGTCACCAAAACTCGAACTCGGTAACACGGCAACCGATTGGTCTCCAGCACCAGAAGATGTGGCTACGGATATTTCTGATGCTGCTAACACAGCCGCAAACGCTCTGGAAAAAGCAAATAATAACGAGAAAAACATCACCGAAGCAACTAAGGCAATCCTCAACATACAAGAAAACATAAAGGCTCTTGTAACTGGCCCGAATGGTTCTTCTCTTATGACTCAAACAAATAAGGGATGGACCTTCGACATGTCCTCCATCGAGAGGACACTTAATGAAGCAACAGATGACATAACCAATCTGAACTCCAATCTCTCTGCTACAAATAACATACTTAATAGCACTAAAAAGCTGCTAGATGACGTTACAAAGAAAACCGCGTACATCAACTTTGCAACAGACGATTCTGGTAATCCGTGCATCGAACTTGGTAAACAGGATAACCCATTTAAGCTTAGAATCACGAACACTTCAATTGACTTTATGCAAGGATCCCAGAAAATTGCATATTTGACAAACCATCAGCTATATATCGAGAGTTCTGTCATTACGGATAGTATTCTCATCGGTCAAAATGGAACCTTTATTTGGAAGAAGCGTGCCAATAACCATCTTGGCTTGCGGTATACTTAAGAAAGGAGGCTAAATGGCTAGCGGACATATTACTGGTAATACTGTTAATAGTCGATGGTATGCTTATGCGGATTGGTCTACTTCAGAAAGTAATACCTCTGTAACACTTACCGTTGAGCCATGGGTTGGAGTTAATGGATATACTGTCGCATATAACAATGTAACGGGTGGAGCTTCGATCGACTTCTCAGAGTCATCCAGCGGTTCGGTATCTGTTAATAAGAATTGGTCACAAGGGTTAACTTGGTATGAGTTCCCATCGGCGAGCAAGTCTTGGAATAGAACAAAGTCATCTCAGACGATATATTTCTCATCATGGGCTACATTTCCTGCTGGAAGTTCTAACTGGGCGGGTACGTCAAACGCATATGGTACTCTCGTAATCGACCCGCTTCCGTCGTACACGGTGTCGTATAACGCCAACGGTGGTAGTGGCGCTCCTGGGAACCAGACAAAGTGGTACGGAGAGACGCTAACCCTTTCGAGTTCTACTCCATCAAGAACCGGATATATATTTAAGGGTTGGGCCACTTCTTCTGGCGGGTCGGTAGCCTATTCTGCTGGCGCTAACTATACAGCCAATTCTGGGGCTACACTTTACGCAGTGTGGCAAGCAGTTACATACACGGTGTCGTATAACGCCAACGGTGGTAGTGGCGCTCCTGGAAACCAGACAAAAACTTATGGCGTAAACCTTACACTTAGTAGCACAAAACCAACTAGAACAAATTATAATTTCAAAGGCTGGGGAACGTCAGCTAATTCAACAACTGTAAGCTATGCCCCAGGCGCTACATACTCTACTAACGGTGCTATTACACTGTATGCTGTTTGGGAATTGGCTTGGGTTGCACCAAGAATCAACAATCTTGATGCTACAAGGTGTAATTCATCTGGAGCGCTTTCTGATGAAGGAACGTATGCCAAAGTTACATTCTCATGGGCAACAGACAGGTCTATATCATCAATCAAGATTGTCTGTAACTCAGTAACATATACTCCATCGGGAACGGGAACTAGCGGAAGCGTATCAGTTGTCGTCGGAAATGGTGCGCTTTCCACGGAGTCGAGCTACTCAGTTTCTGTAACGGTAACAGATTCGGTTGGCAGCTCAGTATCGAGCACTACTGTTGCACCAACAAAATATATTATGGATATTTCGCCTAATGGAGGCGTTTCGTTTGGAGAGCCAGCTGATGATGACTTTGCTAAATTCAAAATAGCAAAAACGCTTCCGGCATATATCAAGTCCTCGGTAAGAGGCTTTCACTCACACGGAAACTTCTCTTCTACCAAATATAAAATTCTGGCAAAAGGGCAAAAAACCTTTTCTGAGGGTAGGTCATTAGGTCATGCTAGAATTTTTGGTAGCATTGGAGGATGGACCCAATCGTTATGCGGTCCGATTGATATTTACGTCCCATTCAGAGAAAACTCTGCTAACAATCTACTGGTTACTGTTACCGAGCTTAGTGATAAAGCTGTCGTTGGAGCTACCTGTGCTAAAATTTTAGTAGTTTTGGGAACAAATAATATCGTATATATAATTCTAGCCTGCAATGGTTATTACACATATAATTTGCTAATCGAAGGAATACAAATTGACATAGTTGACGGAGACTGGTCAGACAGCATACCTGTTTCAGGAACTACGAAGTTCTCAACTGACAACCCGACTAATGGAAATCTGGATGGAATTCCTGTAAAGGGTGTATATTCTAATGGATTTTATGGTCTAAGCTTCCCGGCAGCTAGTTCACAAGATACAACTCGGTTTAGAACGCCCTCGGCCGGCATTCTTCCATATAAGCCGAGTTCTTCTGACGGAGCATGTGAAATCGGAACTGCATCATGGCCATTCAGAGCATCATATACCATAAATTCGTATCTTTGGAATGTATATTATAAACAAATGGTTGGCGGAGATGTTTTTAAGGAGCTATGGACTGGAACTTGGAATTCTGGATCTATTACAGTTCCAAACGCGCATTTGTACAACATCTTTGCTTTCTGGAAAGATTCAAATAACCCAGTAATGATAGGATGCCGAACACAACGAAATGGCGGAACGATACATGCTATTGGCGGCGGATATTGGGGCTCCGTTTGGGTAAACACTCTACACATTAACATATCTGGTGATACCATGTCAATGTACCATTCTAATTCAACGCCTCTTAACAATGGATCTAATCAATCTGATGGAATCGCAATTTATCACATTACCGGAATTATATAAAGGAGGTCCTTATGTATATAGCTACTGATTCCGATGGCCGAATAACCGCCATGACAGACAAGAAAGAGTTTGCGGTTGGAATGCGCGAAGTAACGCTTCCTGATGATTTCGATAGTGATAGGATTTACGATTATATTGTTTCGGAAGACGGGATGGTTACGTACAGCAAGCGGCCAGAAACCGAAGCTGAGAAGAATGCAAGAAAGCAGGCTGAGCAAAGTCAGCAACTTGCAGCAGCTGCGGACATATTTATTTCAGCAAATGCAGATTCTTTTACAAACGAGCAGCTTATTTCGGTATCGTCATTCTTCCCTGACTGGGAAACCGGTCATAAGTATATTAAGGGCGAAATCGTAAACTATAACGGAAATCTATACCGAATCGGTCAAGATCATACTTCACAAAGCAACTGGCTCCCAGACTCGGCCGGAGTAACTGCCCTGTATAGTGCGATTAAGATCGATGACGACACCGGATATGAAACCTGGAAGGCTTGGGATGGCGTATCCGGAATTTACACAAAGGATCAAATTGTTAAGGATCCTAATGACGGGCTTCTGTACAAGTCAACAATCGCCAATAACGTATGGGGTCCGCCAAGCAGCTTTAGCACGTATTGGACAAAAGTGAACGGAGCATGATTTATATGGTAAAGGTTTCTTCTATTAATCTTACTAGTGAAGACTTTGAGGGCCTTCTGTCTAGCGCCTATATTGTGATGAAGGTCGACAGCATCGAGCCTGGTGATTATATTCTCTTTACTCAAAATGAGACTAATCGAAATGTGATGACCAGAGTTGTTAAGACAACTACAAATGACGGTTTCAAGACCGGCTATGCTCTCGTCGCAGTAACGCTGCTTGGTTAGGGAGCTCTAATGCCGGATGATGATTCTATAAAGGTTGTGAACGATCTAGGCGCAAAGATCATGCTTACTGTTGTAACGGCAGCAATCGGTATTATCACCGGAACATCAACGAACCCACTGTTTGAGAACAAGCTTCTTATTCTTCTAATCACCATGGTTGCCGTCGTCGCCATATGGATATTTCTTAATAATCGATACGATCGGCGCAGAAATGAGTCAGAAATTAGAGAAATTCTTAACACACAGACTCAGTTGATTTCTAAAATTGTTCATGCCGAACAGCAAACATTACGCTCAAATCTAATTAAAGATGCCGAGCATTATACGCAACGAGGATGGATTACGTCGCAAGAACATCGCGCCTATGTTGAAGCGTATATGGCATACACAGATTTAGGGCTTAATGGATATATAAAAATTTATTTAGATCGTGTCAATGAACTGCAAATTAAGGAACTAGATAATTACATGGAGGATCAAAATGGACACTAAGTATTTTCTTAATGATAATGTCTATGCCATTCTTAAGTGGGTCGGACTACTTCTGCTTCCTGCTGCTGCAACGTTTATCGGCGTTGTCGGCCAGGCATGGGGATGGCCAGATTACGCCAATTGGGTTGTTACTCTGAACGCGGCAGGTGTGTTTATCGGTGCCATCATCGGCTATAGCGCAGGAACGGTGAAGAAGACTACAAATAAGCAGGAGGAGTCTACAAAGAATGCAGAGTAAACCAATTTGCAGGCAATGTGGACATGCAATGCGGCCAGAGTATCAAACACTTATGATAACAAAAAAGACAGTTGTTATGAGGTGGATGTGCCCCAATTGCCTGCATTCTATCGTGGTTAAGGAGGATGACCAGAATGGAAGACCCGAAGGATATTCCTCTCGATGATACCGGAGACGGCGGAATGGAAGACGCTGATTCTATGGGTAAGGGGGAGTAATGGATTGGGATAATGTCATAGCTGACGTGCAAAAGATCCTGACCGTCCACTATACCTCAGGACGAAACGGCAAGTCGATCAGCAAGATCATTATTCATCATAATGGTGGAAATCTGTCGGTCGACGGGTGCTATAATGTTTGGCAGAATCGTGCTGCATCTGCCCATTACCAAGTATGCACTGACGGAACTATCGGCCAGCTTGTTTGGGATAAGAACACTGCATGGCACGCTTCAAATTGGTCCGCCAACCTGACAAGTATTGGCATCGAGCATGCTGACTGTCAGTCTAATCCTTGGCGAATCAGCGACGCTTGCCTTGATAACGGAGCACATCTTATAGCGGCGCTATGCAAGTACTATAATCTTGGGCGACCGGAATGGGGTTCAAACCTGTTTGGGCATAGCGACTTTGCTGAAACGGAGTGCCCCGCATCTCTTGCCGAAGACGGATCGCAGCATGCTGAATATGTTAGTAGAGCCCAATACTGGTACGATGTAATGACCGGAGCACGAACCGAGGAGGACGATATGACAAACGAAGAGCATGAGTGGCTGCATTACCTCTATAGTGGCGGCCAGACGGATAATCCACTGTCTTGGAACTATAATTGGAATAATACTGCTCGTGGCGGTAATATGTACAACTGCGTGAACCAGATGTATGATATGATCGTTGAACTTAAGGCTACTGAAGCGGCTCAGACTGAAGCCATTAAGGCGCTCGCAGAAATGCACGGCGCCGATCCAGCTGAGGTCGCTCAAGCAGTAAGTGACGCCGTTACAAAGAAGCTTGAGAGTATTAAGCTCAACGTAAGCACTGAATAAGTTGGTATTTGTTGTGATTAGAAGAGGGCTCTGGGATATATTTCCTGGAGTCCTCTTTTTTAGCATCGCATATTTTTTTTCTCGCGAAAATAACACAGTCTAATATAGGAAGAGAGCAAAGGGCTCTCTGAGCAGAAAAGGAGCAAAAAATGGAGTACGCTGAGGACCTTAAGAAGATCGGCATCGACATTGTTAAAACTACAGTCGTAGATTTCGTTCTTTATTGGGGTGGTTGTTGTGTTACATACATCACGTTGGCAAACCTTGTGAATCTTGGCTTCAAAATCTTGAGGATTACACCGGAAGGTAAAGTAGTCGCAGTGGTTGGAAAAGTCGTTATGATTCTGACGCTTGTTGGCGGTGGTGTAGCAGAAATTGCCATCGACAATGAGTATGGAATCGGGCAAAAGCTTGACAACGAAGTGCTGGACTTTATTAAGAAAGTCAACGCCGACAAGAAGGCAAAATTGAACGCTCAGATGGTTCAGTAATCAACCAAAAGTATAGAGCTTATGATTAAGAAACAAAAATCATAGGCTCTATCTTTTTAGAAAGGAGATTATAATGGGAGTTAGCATTGTCGTAAGAAGCGGAGTAATTTTATTTATTAATATATATTTATACTATCGGTGGGTTCCATCTGTTTATGAAACAAATGGGTTCGCCAAAGCGCTCTGTATTACACTGTACTCTTTATCTCTGTGCCTTTTAGGAACAATCGTGCTCGATTTGGGTAGTTCGCTTTACTAGCAAAGGAGCTACTATGGATCTTTTAATTATTAGTCTTCTAGTCGCTGGCGCGCTTGACGTATATAATGAAACAAAGAAAAAACTTGCCAGACGTAACAACGATGAGTTTTTTAATGAGAATGCCAGGAAATTTGGCATTGATCCAAATAGTAGAGAGAAAGATGCGAGAAATGGGGACGCTTAAACGGAGATGGAGTAATGACGAAAAAACGTTCCTTTTATATTTATTAAAAAGGAGGGCAACAAAATATGAAATGGAAAACGAGTTAAGACGATCTGAAGGAGCTATAAATGCAAGGCTTTATGCTTTATACAGAACAACAAGTCTAGTAGAAATCTACGAAAAGGATTTAGTAAAATGATTACGGATATTCATACCATGCTCTGGCTTCTTGGCGTTATTGCATTTGGATATTCGTGTTTTGTATTCATAGCTTTTGGTAGTTTTAATTCTCGTTCTAAGGAGGCCGCCTATAAACGAACTAACTTGATTACTACGATCACTGTAATCGCCATGTTCGTATTCTTGTTTTTCATTATTTACGGATATAAGATCTGTAAATAACCAAAGAAAGGAGGGTTATTGAATTTTATCAGTACAACTGCATTACCAGGCATCATCGGTTTCCAGAAAAGGGGTACTTACCATGAGTGACGAGCTCTACACATTCTATGATCTAGCAACTAAGGACAACAGCGTTAAGCTTCTTGTCCAATGCACGTGCAATCTATGCGGGAAAACGATCCTTTCTCCGATTACTAGATTTGGGCGTGCCTTAGCGTACCGACGGAGTAATCAGAAATTGGTAAACAACCCGTACATAAGCGCATATCATCCAGACGATTGGCATGAGTTCGATGAACCGATCGGCCTTTTGTGTGGTGAATGCATTAAAAACATAACCGAGCGCAAGCCAAACCAGCAACACGGCCTAGATTATAGGCCAAAGGATAAAGATGGCTTTCCAATAGAGTTTGGTCGCTGGTATTATTGCGACGGAATTTCTGGAACTTGCAGAGTCATCGAGATTGTTGCCGGTGCTTCGATTACTATCGCACATGGGAATCCATTGAGGGGTGAGTATCTTAAGACGGATGGAATTGATCCACACAGACTTAGGCGTGTTTCGAACGCCTCCGCAAGCGAAGAAGGAGAGTAAAATGCTGTACACATTGTTTTTAATCCATGACATCATTCACGTAATTGTCAGGGATTCATGCAGAGGTGTCAAGCATTTCGTTCAGAAGAGGCTGCTGTGACACTGAGGATTGACATCGGAACAACTTTGTATGACGAGCGCGGACGCGAGTATGTCGTAAAAATCTTTAAGAAAGATTCTAAAAGATATTATTACACATGCTCGCCGACGCGCTCATCGGATGAAGAATGCATTTTTATAGTTCCTACCTGGGTATGGACGCCTAAATCATCACACAAAAAGGAGGATTCCATCATAGCCAAGAAAACAAGAAACCGTCTTCGTAAAATACTAAAAACAGTGTAAGGAATGAATCATGGATGATAATAACCCAGTTACTAAGCCAGCACATTATAGGCAAGGCGGAATCGAAGTAATTGATATTATTCAGGCATATACTGCTGATCTCAGAGGATTTAAGGCGTTCTGTGTTGGAAACATCATTAAATATATTTTAAGAGCAGCAAATAAAAACGGAGAAGAGGATTATGAAAAAGCATTTTGGTATCTAGTCCGACTTATTGGCGTTGATAAGGCATCGAGCCTACTTTGTGATATTAAGAAACAATCTAAATCCGTCGATGAAGACCCGAGTATGTTTAGCCCGTTTTATCAGCATGTTGAGTACAATAGAATTAAGAAGGAGACGGCAATGACTGACGACAGGACAATTACTGTTAATTTTGATTCTGTAGAGGATAAGAATAAGTGGGAAACTATGGTTGGAATTAAGACAACGCCCCTTATATTTGGCATTCCTAATCGGGCTAATTCTGTACTCATTCCATCTTCATCGATTCAAGAAGCGTTCAATGCGTATAAGTGTCTTACAGCAATGGCCGTTTCGCCAAAGAAGGTATATTATAGAAACCCATATACTATTGTAATCTGGGAAGATGGGACAAAAACCATTGTAAAGTGCTCTGGTAAAATGCGTGGCGGGAAGGCTATCAAATACGATAAGCTTACTGGCTTCCTTCTTTGCTGTCTTAAGAAGGGCATGAACTGCTCCAATAATAGGTATCACAATTTCCTTAAGAAGTGGGGCGCTTATGATGACTAGTACTCAAATCATATGCCTTGTTTTCTTTTTTCTAGGCGTTATTCTAGCAGAGATATTTATAGCGCATCTACAGAAGAAGCGTCACACATGCGGGGTTATGAAATTTGATATTTCGCAGCCTGATCATCCGATCAATATTCTATTTTATGAGCCTGTAGAAAACTTGGAGGACAAAGACTATATAATTCTAACTATTGTTAAGTCAAGTGATTCGCGAAATTAACATGCCTTAATATAGGAAGGGTTGGAGCATAAACCGTTAGAGGTTATGGTCGTGTATTTTAAAGACATACAAAAAAGGTCATAAAAAGCACCCATAATTAGCTAACTTAATAGTTTAATGGTAGAACGCTGCATTAGCAGAGACGTTGGTTCGAAGCCAACAACCCTTCCTATTTTATTTGGCTATAAAAGAAAGGACTGCGCATGACAAGTATTGGAATTCTAAACACCATAAAGCTTACACTCTCTATTATTTTTAGTATTCTTTGCGGTGTTATTTGTTTGATTCATGGCGGACTTTTTAACCTTTTGATTGGAGGAGTACTTCTCATTGGTGATATTGTAACTATCTTCAGCGCCCTTAATCTAGAGCATCTAAACAACACAATTGGAGTTTATACTCATGAAACCTTTGATAAAAGCATGACAGTAATGAACCATATAAAGCTATAAAAAAGGAGGCAAGCATGAACGTTAGTTCCATGTTTAAGAAAAAAGCAATGTCTGTTATTTTACTTAAAAAAGCTGGCTTTCTTTCTGAAGAAGAAGCGCAAGAAAAGCTCAATGCTGCAATAAATGCATATGAATTGAACGAATATGCCGCATTGCTAAATACATTTACAAACGACATAGCAACCCAAATGAAGGGATTTGACGATGAAAAAGTAAAGACAGAAGAAGCGAACAAACGAATTGTAGATTTTGTCAGCCGATTCAAGGAGTTTTCTCATGATTTGATTCAGGCGGAACTAGATTTTGACGAACTTCGGGTTACTGCAAAAACATGGGTTCAATAAAAACGTGAAAGGCTAAGCACTATGATACAATCTTTAGATTTTACATTTGGGCAAAACAGCATTCATACAGGTAGAAATTCTGGGTTTGACGCAAGAGACTCTCTGTGTTCTAATGAAAATACAAGTTCGAGATGGGGCGCATATTCTACTAAACATTCGCATAAAACAAAGATTTGTCCAAAATGCGGCTACTCAATGACGCTATATAAAAACAAATTTTATATTTGTGACAGATGCAGAAAGGTTATATATCATGACTAATGATGAAAAGCTTGGTCTAATTCTCGCCGAAGCAGAAGACTTCATGAACGGAACTATGATATTTCCTGGAAGAGATTATATAAAACAAGCTCTCGCAGATTATAGATTGGAGGTGACTGACAAAACAGTCGACGAGCTATTGGATATTTTAAAAAAAGAAAATAAAAAGGAGGCGAAAATAAATGCATGAAATATCGGATGAAGAATACGAGGTATATAAGCAGTTTGAGTCATTAGCTGGATATTCGCTTGGATTATACAAGCATTATCTATCAAATCTGAAACAGCTAAATGATAGAAAGGAACGAAAAGTAATCTCAGAAGATAGATATATTGAACAACTCACTATTGAACGACTCGCCCTAAGTGTTGCATTTACTCAAATGGTCGAAAAGTATATTAACGACAATACGAACAATTCTAAAAAGGAGATATAATCATGTACCTCAACTATTATGCCATCGATTCAATCTGCGCCATCACTCTTTCAATCCGCACTAAGAATGGCGGATCTGCGTACACGCATCTTACGAATTTCAGGGTCCACAACACCCCGAATCCGCCGAATGAATCTCCTGTAATTGTGTTCTATACAAATGAGCGCAAGTTTATTACGAATTTCTATAAGCTTCTGTTCTCCCCGTCTGGATATAGTGACGGTCTTTTGTGCGAGGCTCGCGTGTATTTCAAGCACAAGCCTAAGGATTATATTCGCATTAATTTTACAGTTTACAATGATGAGAATAAGAACAATCTTTCCATTTACAATGACGGTGCATATTCTGAGCCTACTAAGTTTTATGATGGGGTAGAGATTACAACCCCAAAAACCAATGCAACTGCCGATAATGATTTTGTGAGGTCAATTTCGATTGACTATTTTTCTGCAGAGGACAAAAGCTCAACTAATGATACTCCTATTTCTGAGGCAACGGAGTAATTATGGGACCAGATAAAAGCATACCATCGTACACCGCACAGACCGGTGTTGCAACAATTCGATACACATTTTCAAGTAAAAAATATTATGTTGTTGCAGCTAATAAAGATGGTAAGACATGGGTTATTTACCACCAAGGTAATTTGGCTACTCATCTTAGAGATGAGGATGGTACCAATTTCATTAAAAAGTATTGCAAAGAAGAAGATATTGACTATCTCAAGCGGCTTGCAAAAGAAGGGATCTAGTAATGCATACCATTAAAGTCTATTATATTAATGTGTCTGCGCTCATCGGTATTGCCGTTAGTGCAGGGCTTGCTGTATATCTCTTTTGGCCAAGAGAAGACAAAAAGCCATCCAAGTAACTACGCGAAAAAAACAATGCGTAGTATGAGGAGAAGGACATTGGGTCTTTCCCGAAAAAGAAAAGGAGTCTATTATGAAGGAGATCGAAATGGACAACTCGACAAAGGTTGGCATTAAGCCAAATCGCGAGTTCTATAACGATGATCTTCAGGCAGAAAAAGGTCACTTGCTTTGTGTTCTTGGAGAACTAGAACCAACTAGCGACGAATATCACACGGTTATGGATAGGATTAAAGATATTCATACAATGCAGATGGAAGAGCTTCATGAAAAAAACGAAGCTCTAAAGATAAATGCAGCTATGGAAATCGATCCGAATACTATAATTGCTACTGGTGGTTCGATCGTAGTGGTTTTACTAATCCTGAACTATGAGCGGTTGCACGCTTTGACGTCGAAGGGAGTCGGGGTTGCGATGAGGATGATACCGCGCCTCGTTTAGGTTGATCCACGAAGAGCCTTGAAATATATCAAGGCTCTTTTCTTTTTTCTAAAGAAATGGAGGAGTAGAATGGATGCAAAACGCTTTGTTATGGAACACTATGATGATATTCTTACGTCTCTAACAATTGTAGGAATTGGGGCAACAGTTGGGTGCACTGCAAAGGCTGTACGAAACATTGATTCTATGTGGAATACTAATTTCAACGATTGGTGTGGAGACTCAAAGCCACAGACAATCCAAAACTATGGTGTTTACCATGTAGAAAAGGCTAAAGTTTGCTGGAAGGAATATGTGCGGATATTTATTCCAGTCGCAGTGACAACTTCTTCTGTGCTTCTTATGCACCACAATCATAAGAAGACAGCCGCAATACTTACTGCCTCATTTGCAGCATGTCAACAGGCTTATGATGAGCTGTCTAATGGGGCAAAGGATGCGCTTGGCCCTAAGAAGTTTGATGAGTTAAAGAGTAAAATTCTTGGCTCACGAGCAGACAGCCAGGCCGACATACGAAAGGAAATGATGGACAACAAGCCGGTTCGTAAAGAAGGAGAAGCAGTAGAAACTCTGATTTATGACGCTACATCAGATAGATATTTCTATGGGGATCTTGAACTAATCCGTCGAAAGGTTATAGAAGACAACCAAGATCTAATGTCTGACCAAAACTGGCTTACGTACACAGACTTCATGAATGATATTGGGCAGACAGGGACTGAGCTAGGAAATTATCTTGGCTGGGAATATGACCCAAGAGATCCAAAGAGTAGTCTAATTGATGTTGAATTTACGGCTGATATTAAGTGCGATACGCCGTATGTAATCATGAGTCTTAATGCTAGACCGCTTCCAATGTTCTTTACCAAGTGCTAAGTAAAAACAAGAAAGGAGTACGACAATGGATGATATTTCTCAGCAAAAAGATACAAACACTAGGCCAATTGATTACTCGAAACCAAACGAGGTCAATAACCAAGCGGTTACGCCAAAGTCCGACAAAAGTCCAGTTCAGCTACACGGAACCCTTGAAAAGAAGAGTACATTTACAAAGCTTAAGGATCGATTCCTTGGAGATAGCCCAGATTCTGTGAAGAATTATGTTATCGACGAAGTGCTAATCCCAAGCATCAAGAACCTTATCAGCTCTGTAGTTACAAGCAGCATTAATTCTCTTCTGTATGGGCAAGGAAATGGGCCGGTCATGTATAATGGACCGAGGCAATCGTCCGTACGAAACTACAATTCAGCTCCGTGGGAACCAATCGGGCGACCGCAGCGAATTGATTATAATAGGCCGGTTAATTCATATCGATCCGCTGTTCAAAGCCGACAAATCAATGTTGATGATGTTATCTTTGATACCGAGCAAGCTGCACAGAACGCTATCATTCAGATGCAGGAATACATTGACGCATACGGAAGTGTATCTATCCTAAGATACTATGATATTTGTGGCGTGTCTGCAAACTTTGCTCAGAACGGCTACGGTTGGACGACAACAAGAGACATGAACGTTATACGTTTCTATGATGCATCACGAGGCGATTATAGATTTAAGATCTCTACGCCACCCGCCGTCCCGCTTCCTGACGCGAGGTAATAAACATGTCGAACAAAACACTATACAGATACAAAGGGCCTGTTTTTCACTTTAATAATTTAGTTTGCTACTCATATGAAGCAACCACATATGCATTGAGTAAAAAGCAGGCTCTTAATAATCTTTCATATCGTTTCAAAAAGGCGCACGGTTACAACAGAGACTATCAAATCATACTAAATGAATCTAATCTGTCAGAAATGTTCGTGTAAAAGAAAGAGGTACTTTTATGGCTATCAATTCCGCAGCTATTTCTGGAGCGATTCGAGGAATCGGACTTGGGCTTAAGAAGGCCGCTCCTACGATCATGACCGTTAGTGGCATTGGTCTTATGGTTGCATCTACCGGACTCGCAATCTATGAAACAAAGGAGGGAATCCGTATTCTTGATGAGTGGTCAGATCATATGGACAAGGCGGATATTATGATCGCCGCTCTAAATGATCCAAATGACACCACTCATGTCCCAACCGATGACTGGAATGTCGACACTGTAAACCAGGCGCGCATCAATGAGCATATTGATATGGCGACTAAGATGCTTAAGAACTATGCGCCTGCTATTCTTGCTGGGCTTGGAGGCATTGCCCTTATCCTCGGTGGGAATGGCATCCAGCTTCGTCGTGTTGCAGCTCTTGGCGGTGCTCTTGAGGTTGTAAGCGATCAGTTTGATCAGTATAGGAATAATGTTGTTAATCAGCTTGGTACTGATGCCGATGCGGCTTTCATGAACAACGGAACCATTGAGACTATTAACGTCGCTGACGAGACTGGTGCAACGAAGTCGGTTAAGGGCGCCATTGTAGCTAACCCAGCCCCGAGCGCCCTGTCTCTGATTTTTGATGAGGCAAACCCGAACTGGTCAAAGGATGCACAGTCGAATAAGTTCTTCCTTGAAACCGCTCAGGCGTGGGCCCAGAATGTTGTTGATTACTCTGGGGAGATTAGCCTTGCCGAGGTATATAAGCGTCTTGGTTTTAACTTTGATGACGGCACGCATCGTGAGGCTGATGTAAAGAAGGTGGCATATGCAATCGGTTGGCGTAGGGGAGATGTTGTAGACTTCGGCCTCAGTGAACTCTGGGCCAAGATGGAGTCAGACGGAACTGTAAGGTATGAGCCTAGCATGTGGATTACCCCTAATTGCCGTCGTTCGATGTTCGATGGGAAGCTTCTTACTGTGATCAATCGTCGACTTGGAGTCTCTGCTGAGCCCGCTGAGCAGGAAGATGTTTTGAACGATGCTAAGTAACTCGTAACACAATTGCTTGAAAAACCAAATATTCAACTTATAGTAGCCTCGTGCTAAAAACACGGGACTACTATTCTGTCTAATTTATATATTTAAGAAAGGAGAGCAGCATGCTGTTCACTAAAGATGAACTTATTAACGTTGGGTTTGGTGTTATATGCGGTATTGCTGGAACGATTGTTGTCCAAAAGCTTATTGATCACCATAAAAAGCACAAGGCGCAAGAGAACACCGAATTCACTATTCAAGAAGAAGCTGGAGAAGTTCCTGAAGAGCAAGAGACTAAGACATCAGAAGAGACGAATGATATTAATGAGACTCTAAAGACAATGTCTTGGCCAGATGGTCTTATAAGCGCTGTAAAAGAAAACCATAGTTATTACGAGGCATCTGAACCTACTGCTAGAGAGATTGACGAAACAGAGTGCCGAGAAATTGGAAAGAAGATTTGCAGGCAAGAAGATGGGTATGATGGATACCAAATTGAAGAGTATACATATCTACCATCTGTAAACGATTTTTTTGAAGATGGAAATCCGCAAGCATTCTCTAGTGATGAAGTAAAGGACCTTGAATCTAGGCTTGGTTATAGTGCAGTTGAGAAGATTCGTAATGCAAGTAAAAATGAATCTGGCATGGCCTATTTTATTGACAATATTTCCAAAAATAAAGCTTTAATTGCCATTAGCTATGAAGATCTTGATTACACTATGGATATGTGGGTTCAAGCATGTAAAGACTTGTGCGAAGACGAGGATGCTTGGTATGACCAATTTGGGTTTGAATATGGAGATTTTAATGACGGTGACTAGCGATGGACATTACTGTAGATGACAAGATCGAGAAGAGGAATATTCAATTTGCTTATATGTCATGGCTTGTAAGCACATACATTAATAACAATAATGCTATGGATAATTACCATAATTTAATATGTGGCCTCTTCAAGACTAAATTTATTCCTATTGTTGGTAACGATGATAATAGAGCTGGAGACGGGCGCGCATTACGGCAAAGATTTGTTGATTTCTTAGCGAATAAAAAGGAATATGGGGACCGAAGAATACAAAAAATAGTATGGATTCTATATTCTGATCCTGATGCTAATATGCTTGAAGTAATGATCGGGATTTGCCTTAGACTTGAAGACATGACACGAAGCTTTGTACCGGATAATTCTTGTACACATTGGTTCATTCAACTTCTTAACAATCTAAATATTGAAGATCTAACCGATGATATTTACAATGACGTCGATGGCGACAATAGGTTGTATGGCACCATGAAAATTCTGAACGACCGCGAGTATGATTCTCTCGGGCATGGAAGTTTCTTTCCGATGAAGGACACAAAAAAGAACAGAAAACGGGATTATAGAACCATCGAAATCTGGTATCAAATGCAAGCATGGACTGGAGAAAACATCGATTATTCGGTCATGCCATATGCTAAATTTAACAAATATTAGAGGTCAAAAAAGTAAAAAAAGTACCCAGCTAGAAAAATGGCAAAAAGTAACATTAAGTTAACTATTTTCTTTACAGAAACCTTAATAAAAACTTAATAGAAAATCTCTTTTTGGGTACCTTTTTTACTAAATGGGTACTTTTCGTTATTTTTTAGTACCCAGCAAAAAATAGGCATTTACCTGGGGTTTTACTATGAACAGCAAAACTGGGTCCAAAAAAGTACCCAGGGCGTTTATGGGCATTTACCTGGGGTTTTACAGAAATTGGGTACCTTTTTTTATTATTTATATAAAATATTAATATAATAAATAATATAATAAAGTAGTATAATAATATAGTATATATACATATATAAAATTTATTTTTTGCAAAAAAAGGACTTTTGGTACCCAGTTTGGACGTTTCCGCAGGTAGATGCCCCTAAACACCTGGGTACTTTTTTTTAAATGAAAATAAAAAAGGTACCCAGCTAAAATCGGGCTATTTTTATGGTAAGAAAGGAGGAAAATGGATGCTTGATTTTGTACGGATAAATGCATCTCTAAAAAAGGTCGACGGAGAGACGGTTACATATCTTCGTCCAGACTTTATTGTTAAAAGCGGCGTAAAGGACCTCATTATTAGTGGCCATGCGTTCAGAGCAGTGTATAATGAAAAGACTGGATTTTGGACTGAGAGTCTAGATGATTTAGCACAGTTGATTGACGCGACAACAAAGGAGTATGCTGAAGATACCTATGGCTCTGATTATAGTGACTCAGTACAGATTGCATATGCCACTGATTTTAGTACAAAGATAATGCTTGATTTCTATTCATATGTTAGAACGACACGCAGCGACACATCAGTAAAAGACAATGTTCTTAATAGAAGGATATTGTATGCTGATGATACTCCGAAAAAGGAAGATCATGCAACTTTCAAACTTCCCTATAGTTTGAGCAATGGTGATATTTCTGGATGGGAAGAACTCATTGGAACTTTGTACAAGCCGTTGGAAAAGATGAAGCTTGAGTGGTTTATTGGCTGCATTGGGTCTAATAATTTTAAAGATATTGACAAGTTTGCAGCTTTGCATGGCATCCCAGGAACTGGTAAATCAACGGTGTTCGATATTATTATGGGAATGTTTCCTGGATATTGGCATACCATAAACATGGAGGCATTGGCGTCCCCGGTATCAAATCCATTTGCGTCCGCTAGTATTGAATCAAATCCAATCATTGGTATTCAAGATGACGGCGATCTTCGACATGTAAATGGAAACACTCTTATTAATTCAATCGCGTCGCATAAGAATATTCTTATTAACCAAAAGCATAAAACTGAATACCAGATTGCCCCAAGAACAATAATGTTTGTTGGAACGAATTATGATGTTCGTGTTGAAGGCGATAGTGGCGGAATTTACAGAAGGCTTATTAATATTGAAACATCAGAAGAGAAGATTCCATATGATAGATATGTTGAGTTGATGGAAAAGATAATTCCAAGTGAGTATGGAGCTATTGTAAAGCATTGCATTGATGTTTACTATGATCTTGGCGGAGCGGATGCATATAGTGATTACAGAGCTATTGAGATGCGAGAATCTACGGATCCATTTATGGGCTTTCTTATGGAGTATGACGAGTACTTGGCCGCTAATGATCCGATAACACTAAAACAAGCATGGAATGTGTATAAGCAATATTGTGACGATGCTGGATATTCTAAAGTTGTTGGCCAGATGATTATGTTTAAGGGAAAGCTTGGGAGATATTATAGTAAGTTTGTAGAAAAAACACATATCGATGGCGTCCAGTATAAGTCGGTGTTTTCTGGATACGATCGAGTTGGGGTCAATCCTGATATGGTTCTTATGGAATCTGGAGAAGCAGTTCCATTTAACAATCTTCCAAAGTCTCTTCAGCATAAATACAAGAATGTAAAAGTAAAGATCGACGATAAGCGGCTCCAGTTGACCAGCAAAACATCAAAGCTGGACATTTTACTGAAGGATTGTCTTGCTCAATATGCTAATGATGAAGGAACTCCTAAGAAACCATGGGACAGCGTAACGACGACACTTAGTAAACTTGATACAAGGCGCCTTCATTATGTTCTTCCGCCAAGAAATCTAATTGTGATTGATTTGGATCTTAAAGATGCAAACGGAAATAAAAATGCATTAATGAATTTGACGAAGGCGGCAACGTTCCCGAACACATATACAGAGTTTAGCCAAGGCGGTAGCGGCGTGCATCTCCATTATATTTACGACGGAGACCCAACAATGCTAGAACGAATCATAGAACCAAATGTTGAAGTTAAAGTATTTACAGGAAAAGCTTCTTTGCGCCGACGGCTATCGTATTGCAACAATGTCGATATTATGCATTTGTCAGGAGGATATTTACCATTAAGAAAGGAGAAATCTAAAGTGGTAGATAATGTGGTGTTTGAAAATGAGAAACATCTACGCTCTACAATTGCAAAGATCATGAAGGAAAAGAGCGGAGGTGGAACTGCTCCTGCTGTAAAGCTCATAGGAAAAGTACTTGATGATGCGTATAAACAAGGGATTCATTATGATTTGACAGATATTCGTCAGAATGTTGAGAATTTTGCATGCAATAGCACACATCATGCGAATGAATGCTATGCTGAAACACTAAAGTTTAAATGGGCATCTAATGACGTTTCACAGCCAAGCACTAAAGAATATGCCGATGATAGAATTGTTTTCTATGATATTGAGATCTTTCCTAATTTGTTTCTAGTAAATTGGAAATTTGCTAACACCGGCACTTGGAAGTGGCCCGATAAGCATAATCCTAAGAAGTGGACGTTTGAGGGAACCAAATCGTCTTGTGTTTCTATGATAAATCCTACGGCGAACGAGATTAAGAAGCTATGCCAGTATAAGTTGGTCGGTTTTAACAATCTTAGATACGACAATATGATGCTCTACGCTAGAATGATGGGATATTCTATAGAAGAGCTTTATGAGATGAGTAAGCAGATTATTAATGGCGATAGGGGCCGTCAGAATTACTCATTTAATGAAGCAATCAATATTTCATATACGGATGTTTATGACTTTGCATCGGCCGCGCATAAGAAGAGTCTTAAGAAATGGGAGATTGAACTTGGGCTGCACCATGATGAGCTTGAGTATCCATGGGATAAGCCAGTTCCAGAGTGCGATTGGAACAGAGTCGCCGAGTATTGTAACAATGATGTAGAGTCGACTGAGGTTGTATTTAATTATTTGCATGGCGATTTTGAAGTGCGTGAGATGTTGGCTTCATTGACTGGTCTTACTGTTAATGACACGACAAATACACTTACAAAGCAATTCATATTTGAGGGCGATAGAAAGCCAAGTCTTGTTTACACCGATTTCAAGACTGGGCGTTCAGATTATGCCGATGGTACTCAAGTTAAATGTAAGTATCCGAATAGTTTCCCGCAATATGAATACAGACTTGGTCACAATCTTTATCATCGCAAGGATGGAAAAACGATAGACCTTGGTCGCGGGGGCTACGTGTTTGCTAATCCAGGAGTATATGGGAATGCAATTACACTTGATATTGCCTCTATGCATCCGCACTCAGCAATGGCGCTTAATATATTTGGAAAGTACACAAAGCGATTTGCTGATATGGTGGAGACTAGGATTCTGATTAAGCATAAGGAATATGACAAGGTTCGAAAGATGTTCGGTGGTGTTCTTTCTCCATATTTGAAGAACGATGAAGACGCCACTGCAATCTCTGCCGCGTTTAAAACGGCTATTAATTCTGTTTATGGTTTGACATCTGCGCCGTTCGATAATCCATTTAAGGATCCTAGGAATGTTAATAACATTGTTGCCTTGCGTGGCGCTCTCTTTATGGCAATGCTGCAAGAAGAAGTAGAGGCAAAGGGGTTTACGGTTATTCATATTAAGACAGATTCAATTAAGATTAATAACCCAACCAAAGATATTCTTGACTATTGCAAGCATAGAGCAGAAGAGTATGGATATGAGTTTGAGACAGAAGCGATTTGGGATAAGATCGCTCTTGTAAACAAAGCGGTTATAATTGGGCATCAGACTGCTGATTCGCCGCAAGCACCTAATAGTTGGGTATCTGTTGGAAAGCAATTCCAACGTCCTTATGTCTATAAGACCTTGTTTACACATGAGAATATAGAGTTTGATGATTTCTGCGAGGTAAAAGAAGTAAAGAGTCCTTATGCAATTTATATTCTTAGAGAAGACGGAACGACCAAGTATATCGGAAGAAATGGTCTATTTACTCCAGTTAAGAAGGGATTCGATGGCGCTGGTCAATTGGTGAAGCCAAAGAAGAATGGCGCAGATGGTTGGGATGCGGTCGCTGAAACGAAGAATTATTATTGGGTTGAATCTGAGGTTCTTCGAAAGATGGATAGCCCAATGCAGTACGTTGACCAATCTTATTATACTGAGTTGTGCAACAAGGCAATTGAGGCAATTAATCAATTTGGCGACTTTGCGTCTTTTGTGGATATTTCACAAAAAGAGTCAGTCCCTTTTTAATGCCCTGCGGTGATTCAGAAATTAGATCATGCTTAACGTGCATACACTATGCAGAACGGCAAGAATTGTGCAAACTAGGGCTTGACATTTCAGAAATATTGTTGCATGAGAACTGGTCTGTTCAATCATCGCACGATTTGTAGTATATTTTATAGAAAGGATTAACTATGGCTATGCAAACCATCAATGATTCTATTCTTACCATGCTTCCGTTTGATAAGTTTTCAATCGAGCATGCTGTGATTCGGTTCCGTAATTTTAGTGGTGCTCCAGACAGGTTTAGTCGATCTGGATATTCTAATGGCTTTTTCAAGGTATTTCTTACAGAAGAGCAAGCAAAGACTCTTGCTGAGGATGGATATTCTATTTCGCGTTTGTCCCCAATGCAGGACGATCCAGATGATCCAGGACAGCCAATGATTAAGATTATGGTTGGTCTTGAGCATTTTCCTGAGGAAATTTATCGGGTTACATCAACGTCGAAGCTAGCTCTTACTTCAGATACGGTTAAGGGTCTTGATCATTCAGAAATTGCAAATGCTGATATTGTGTGCCGCCCGTATCATTGGGAGGCAAATGGAAATCGTGGCAAGTCTGCATATTTGGCAAATGGCTCATATTTCGAGATGGTGGAGTCGCCATTTGAGGCCAAGTATGAGAATCGTTTTGGTGATTAAATGAAATTGTATCCCTATCAGCGGGATGCATTGAATCGACTTAGGCCCGGCGCTGTTTTAAACGGCGGCGTCGGGTCTGGTAAGTCCATTACAGCACTCGCGTATTATGTTAAGATGAACGGTGGGGACGCTGAAAATTTAGATTCATGTAAAGGTAAAAAGTTTACAAAACTTTATATTATTACAACGGCTAGAAAAAGAGATACTAAAGAATGGGAGCTTGAGCTTTCTAAGATCGGAATAGATACATCAAATCCAAAGAAATCAACGGGAAAAGCTAGCGTTGTAATTGATAGTTGGAATAACATTAAGAAATATTCTGACATTAAAAATGCATTCTTTATATTTGATGAGCAACGAGTAGTTGGTTCTGGTGCTTGGGTAAAAGCGTTTTACAAAATAGCGAAGCAGCCAACCACAAATACATGGATTTTATTGTCTGCGACCCCTGGCGATACTTGGATGGATTATATTCCAGTTTTTGTTGCTAATGGGTTCTATAAGAATAGAACGGCTTTTATTAGAGAGCATGTAATTTACGATAATTATTCTAAGTTTCCTAAAATTCGTGGATATTTGAATGAAGAAAAGCTATTTGCATATAGGAATAAAATTCTTGTCAAAATGAATTACAAAAGAACCATCTCTAGAAAGTACATTACTGTTGGCGTAAAGTATAATAAAAACGAATACAGTGCGATTACTAAACTACGCCAGAATCCATATGACAATAATATGCCAATAAAGAACGTTAGCCAGTATTGTGCTCTTCAAAGATATTGTGTTAATAAAGATTCTAGTAGACTCCAAGCTATAAAACAATTAATGAAGCAGCATAATAAACTAATCGTGTTTTATAATTTTGACTACGAATTAATAGAACTTAGAAAATTAAAATACGAACCTGGTTTTTCTTATGCTGAATGGACTGGGCATCAGCATGACAAGATTCCAAATAAAAAGAAATGGGTTTATGTTGTTCAATATTTAGCCGGTTGCGAAGGATGGAATTGTACAGAAACAGATTCGATGATATTCTATAGTCTTCCCTATTCATATAGGCAATATGAGCAAGCCTGTGGCCGAATCGATCGAGTTAATACTCCGTTTTCAACTTTATATTTTTATAAATTAGAATCTTCATCCAGAATCGATTGTAGAATTAAAGCCTGTTTACGAGAAAAGCGGAATTTTAATGTTATTGATGAATACGAGGCATTTAAACGATAGCCTCTGTTCATTCTAATTTTTAATAAAAAGCATAGGAAAAACCGCAGGTCAGACCCCTTACGCACAAAAAACACGCCCTATCATAGGAGGGGAATAGAGTATCTCATTACTATTTTTCTTTGAGTATATTTTTATGCAGATTGGGGGTCTGACCTTATGACTATGAATGAGAACAAATACCAAGCCGGGCTGATTAAGCGAATTCAATTACGGTTCCCCGGTTGTATAGTTCTTAAGAATGACCCCACTTATATTCAAGGAATACCAGATCTTTTAGTTTTGGTAAACGGAAAATGGGCAGCGCTTGAATGCAAGAAATCAAGTACTTCCCCGCATCAACCAAACCAAGATTATTATGTGGATTATATGAACACAATGTCATTTGCTAGTTTTATATTTCCAGAGAATGAGGAGAGTGTTTTAAATGCAATGGAATCCACACTCGGATCTAGTGGGTAAGCATGCTATATTATCCCCAAGTTCTTGGCATTGGATTAATTATGATCGAGATAAGCTTCAGCAAGTATATTTGAATAAGAAAGCGGTATCCAGAGGAACGATGCTGCACGAGCTTGCTAATAGGCTTATAACTCTTGGAGTCCGTTTGCCAAGAAATAAGAAAACTTTGAACTCTTTTGTAAATGACGCAATCGGGTATCACATGCAATCTGAACAACCTTTATATTTTTCGCCTAATTGCTTTGGAACGGCTGATGCAATTTTGTTTGATCCAAAAAACAAGGTTCTTCGGATTCATGATTTGAAGACCGGTTATATTCCTGGGCATATTGAACAGCTAGAAATTTATGCAGGTCTTTTCTACCTTGAATACCAAATAGATCCAGAAGAATATACAACGATTCTTAGAATCTATCAGTTCGATGAGATTACAGAAGTTATACTTGACAAAGCTGTTTTGTATGATATTATGCAATCAATTGTAGATAAGGACGCTTGGATTCAATCAATAGACGAGGAGGTGACTAATTAATGAGCACAATACTTACAGAAGAATTATATTCAGAAACGTTTTCGATTGCTGAAAAAGAGTATAATGATTGGCTTGAACATTATGGAACGCCGCGACATTCTGGACGGTATCCTTGGGGTTCTGGCGAGCATCCGTATCAGTCGGCATCTAATTTCTATTGGCATGTGAAGAATCTTAAAGATGCTGGAGTGTCTGAGACTGATATTGCTAAATCTATGGGCATGACAACAACTCAAATGCGTGCAAGATATACTCTTGCTAGAAATGAAAAGCGAATGGCAGAAGCAAATCATGCGCAAGATTTGATTGACAAAGGATATTCTCAATCAGCAGCCGCACGAGAACTTGGTATCAATGAGTCAAGTCTTCGTTCTTTGTTAAATGAAACTCGTAAGCAACGAGCGCAAAGGCTCACTAATACAGCGAATGCTCTAGCCAAGGCAGTTGATGAGCAAGGTCCAATTGATATTGGTGCTGGTACAGAAGCAACATTGGGCGTTACTGCTACAATGAAGAAGAATGCAGTCGCATTGCTTGAGGCTCAAGGTTACAATGTCTATAATATTCGTACATATCAAATGGGAACTGGAAAACAAACAACGATTCAGGTACTAGCTCCGCATGATATGTCATTTGCTGACGTCGCCAGAAACAAAACTAAAATCCAAACACCTGGTTTATATTGTGAAGACCCATTTGGAAATGATATTCGTCACATTGAAAACCCCGTAAGGATTAAAAGGGACCGTATTCAAATCAATTATGGTGATAAAGGCGGAGCTGAAAAAGACGGACTTATTGAAATTCGTCCAGGTGTTAAAGATTTAAGTCTGGGAAAGAATCATTATGCGCAGGTAAGAATTGCTGTTGACGGGGATTTATATTTAAAGGGAATGGCTGTTTATTCCGACGATTTGCCAGACGGTGTTGATATTCGGTTTAATACCAACAAAAAGAGTGGAACTCCATTCGAAAAAGTTTTAAAACCGATGAAGAAAGTTAAAGATCCTAAAACTGGCGAAGATACGAATGAGATAGATATATTTAATCCATTCGGTGCAAGTATTAAAACTCAAATGCATTACGATAAAACTGATAAAAATCCAGATGGAAAACTTAGTGCAATTAATATAGTTAACGAAGAAGGAGATTGGTCAACCTGGTCCCACAATCTTCCATCTCAATTTCTTTCAAAACAGCCGATTGATGTTGCAAGAAAACAATTAGCAAAAGCCAGTGCAGCTAGAGATGCCGAGCTTGTTGATATTTCGTCGCTTACAAATCCAGTTGTAAAAGCTAAGCTTTTGAATGATTATGCCGAGTCATGCGATGCTGCGGCGGTTCATCTTAAAGCTGCTGCGTTGCCAAGACAAGCAACCCATGTTATATTGCCATTTACATCGCTTAAAGATAATGAAGTATACGCCCCTGGGTATAAAGATGGTGAATATGTAGCTCTTGTCAGATATCCTCACGCCGGTAGATTCGAAATGCCAATCGTAAAGGTGAACAATAAAAATCCGGAATGCCGCAAGACATTGGGGAACACCCAAGATGCTATCGGTATTAATGCAAAAGTTGCCGCCCGTTTGTCAGGTGCAGACTTTGATGGCGATACGGTTACTGTTATTCCTACAAGAAATACTGGAATAAAGAATTCTCCGGCTCTTGATGGACTTAAGAATTTTGATCCCGGAAGATATTCTGTCCCCGATGATCAATGGTATCATACAGTAACTCGTAAAGACGAAAATGGTAATGTATATTCTGAAAAAGTTCCTATGGTTACCGATAAGCGTAAACAAAAGCTTATGGGTGATGTTTCGAATTTGATTACCGATATGACGATTAAAGGTGCAGATGACACAGAGATTGCTAGAGCTGTACGTCATTCTATGGTTGTCATCGACTGCGTTAAGCATCACTACGATTACAAGCAATCGTATGCTGACAATGGTATCGCAGAACTTAAAACGAAGTACCAAGGTTCTCCACGTGCTGGAGCAAGTACTTTGATATCTAAAGCAAAGAGCGACAAGCGAGTAAATGATTATAGAGTTAAGATAGATCCAAAAACAGGTGAGAAAAAGTATATTTATACCGGAAAGACTTACGTTGACAAGAACGGGAACGTACAGAAGTCGACAATAAAAACTACTAAAATGGCTTGGGCTAACGATGCTTATACTTTGTCATCCGGAAGCCAAATCGAAGGTGTTTATGCCAATTATGCTAACCAGATGAAATCGCTAGCAAATGAAGCTAGAAAAGAAGCTCTTAATACAAGCGGGTATGTATATTCTCCATCTGCTGCAAAAGCATATTCTAAAGAGGTAGCCCATTTGAATAGCGAATTGCAAGCTGCTAATGCGCACAAGCCGGTTGAGCGTAAGGCGCAAATTATTGCTGGGTACAAGTATTCCCAGTATATTCGTGACAACCCGCATGCATCTGATGATGAGAAATCTAAGAAACGTGGCCAATATCTCGAAGCTGCCCGAACCGCACTTGGCGGTAGTAAACCAAAAGTTGATATTTCCGACAAGGAATGGGAAGCAATTCAGGCTGGTGCTATTTCTAAGACGAAGCTTAATGATATTATAGAGAATGCCGATTCGGATCGAATTAGAGAGCTTGCTACTCCGAAAGCGAAGACTATTATGTCTCCTTCTTATATTTCTAGAGCTAAAGCAATGGATGCTAATGGCGCTACGCTTGCTGATATTGCAGATTCTCTTGGGGTATCTGTTTCTTCAGTTAGTAAAATGCTTAATAGTTAGTGAAGTTTATATTTTGGAGGGCTACAGTATGCTCTTGCGAATGAGGGTATACTGTAGCTCTATCTTATGCTTTTATATTCTAGCGATCGGCACAATTAATGCTTTTTTTGTGACTAGAATCTTATATTTGTTTGATCTGTTTGTAGTATTACTAAAGTATGAGCACATGTATTCTGCTTACTTTAGTAACTTTGTTTATTGGTTTATGCTAATTAATCAAAAAACACAATTACTTTGTATATTTAGGAGGTGCTATGCAGCATGCAAAATGCTAATTCAATCAATTCTAGTATTGATGACGATCAAATGTTGACAACAACAGACAATCCATGGTCTCCTTTTGATAATTTCGATGAATGGTATGCTTATGACGTAGCTCATGGGTACAATACATGTGCTTACATTTCCCGGGTAACTGGTAATCTTGATCCTGAATTGGATGACTATACGAATGATTATATTCTTACAAAAGCTTTAAATGAGATTATTAGTATGAACCTAACTGACAACTATGTTCTGGTAACTCGTGATTCGTTTAAAGACACAAAGGATTGACCTCATCTATGGTTTTTGTAGTTGGTTTACAAATAAAAATTAAATGTAATTAAATGAATTATGTAAATATTAGTATTGTGTTAATTACTTTTTAGATAATCTTATATAAAGTATTAAACTATTACAACAATTTTATACAAGATTATAAAATTGTTAATATTTTTATAAAAAAAAGGGTGGGGGAGGGGTCATAAATGGCATACCCACCCTTGCATCGCCGCGTTCTTGAAAAAAACTCCATGGATAATTTTTGGTTTGATGCTTTTAAAGTACCATCGGTGCAGTCTTTGGCTTGAGTCTCTTTGCTTTCTTTACTCCTTTTCTTAGCATCGATTGATTCGCTTTAGACTGTACCAATGGTACTTTAAAAGTGTATTAAAAGTAAAAGGAAGGAGGCCCGAAAATGCCAAGACGTAAAAAGATAGAAGAAGAACCCAATAATACTGAATATAAAGTGCCTGCCGCAATGGATCCTGAGAATCGTTTGCAACAACTTTCGGGTCTAGCTTTGGACAAAATTGAAGAACGTATGCTATCTGGTAAAGCAACTGGCGCTGAATTGATATTTATGGCTAAGTTTGCAGATCCAGAACGGTTCTTTAAGCAAGATAAAATGGCAACTGAGACTGAATTGCTTTCTTCAAAGCGTCAGGCGATCGAGGCAGAGCGTAATACTGAAAAATTGTATGCTGATGCGATTGCTGCGATGAAACATTACCAAGGACGAGACGATGAAAAGCTATAGTGAGCTAATCAAAATAGATTCATTTGAGGACCGTGTTAGATATTTGCAAACAAAGAACCGTGTTGGAGACTATACCTATGGCGGGGCTCGTATATTGAATCAAGATTTTTATCGTTCTAAGCTTTGGAAAAATACGCGGGCAAAAATAATACTTAGAGATGACGGAAACGACTTAGCGCACTCGTCATATCCAATAACAGGACAAATATATATTCATCACATCAATCCGATTAGTATAGATGATATACTTAACAACGATCCTTCATTAGTTGATCCAGAAAATTTAGTATGCGTATCTTTCAATACACATCAGATGATTCATTACGCAACTGACATTTCTGAACCATATGTTGAACGTACTAAAAACGATACAATCCCATGGAGGTGACTATGGCTAATAGTACATTCAATGATGTAATTAAACAGTATTGCGGCTTGTCCCCAACAGATACGAGTTTTGATACTATTTTTAGTACATCATTGAAATCATCCTTGCTTAAACTAGAGCAACTTAGCGATCGATTCTCTAACATATCAAGCGGGATAACATTAGATTCTAACATTTCAGATTTGAATGATGTTCCTAATATTGATTCAATTATGGAATACATCTCATTGAACGCACGGCTTGCATTTGATCCTCCTGCGAGTTCTCAGATACTTCAAGCATATAAAGATGAGATTTCTCAATTGGAATTTAGATTTTCGATAATGTAGATTAAGAAGGTGATACAATGACTTTATCAAATACTGCGGTTCCTAGGTATTACTCTGAGTTTCGATACAAAGTTTTAGCAGGAGAGATACCAGTATGCGAAGAAATTTCAATGCAGATGAACATTATAGATAAGTTGATTGTATCGCCAGACTATTATTATGACGACGAGGCAGTAAACGGTTGGGTCGATTATTGCGAGAATGAATTAACTTTAACAAACGGCGAAGATCTGCATTTGCTGGATACCTTTAAACTTTGGGGCGAAGATATTTTTGGTTGGTATTATTTTACAGAGCGGAATGTGTATATCCCATCTACAGACGGTACCCCCGGGCATTATGAGCTAAAGACTATTAAAAAGAGGTTACGTAATAAGCAATTTATTATTACGTCACGCGGCTCAGCTAAATCTATGTTTGCATCAGCGATTCAATCGTATTTTTGTGCCGTTGACCCGTCAACATCTGATCAGTTCGTTGTTGCCCCAACTATGCGGCAAGCAGACGAAACTCTTGCCCCAATCAGAACAGCATTGGCTAGAGCCAGGGGCCCACTCTTTAAATTTCTAACGGATGGTTCGGTTCATAGTACAAAAGGAAAAGCCTCTGATCACGTTAAAATGGCTCCTACAAAAAAAGGTATTCAAAATTTCATAACGAATTCAATAATTGAGGTCCGCCCGATGTCAGTTGATAAACTTCAGGGCGGCAGGCCAATGATTAGCACAATCGATGAATGGTTGTCTGGGGATACTAGAGAAGACGTCATCGGAGCCATTGAGCAAGGCGCGTCAAAACTTCCTGATTATTTGATTCTTGCCACATCATCGGAGGGAACCGTTCGTAATGGTGTCGGCGATTCAATCAAAATGGAATTGGAAGATAGACTTCGGGGTATTTATTGGGATCCTCACACATCGATATGGTATTACAAACTTGATGATATTAGTGAGGTTGGGCATCCTGAGTTATGGCTAAAAGCTGCTCCAAATCTAGGGATAACAGTTTCATATGAAACTTATCAATTGGATGTTGAAAGGGCAGAAAAGAATCCAGACGCAAGAAACGATATTTTAGCAAAACGTTTCGGAATTCCGATGGAAGGATTTACTTATTATTTTACATATGAGGAAACACTTCCGTCAAAGAAACGGCAAAACTATGATGAGCTTTCTTGCGCAATGGGAGCAGATCTTTCGCAAGGAGATGACTTTTGCGCATTTTCATTTCTATTCCCACTTGGGGCAAATGGGTTTGGTGTTAAAGCTCGTTGCTACATTACACAACGAACATATGACAATCTTCCATCTGCTTTGCGAATAAAGTATCAGCATTTTGTAAAAGAAGAGTCTTTGGTTATTATGGATTCAACTGTGCTTGATATGATACAGGTTTATGAAGATCTTAGTAATTATATTGAACAGCATCAATATGTTATCATTGCCTTTGGTTTCGATCCATATAATGCCCGGGAATTCGTCGATTTATATACTGCTGATAACGGTGGATACGCGGTCGAAAAAGTCATACAAGGATCAAAAACAGAATCTGTTCCACTTGGCGAACTTAAGCATTTTGCTGAAGATGGATGCTTACAGTTCGATCAAGAGATAATGGAATTTTGTATGGGTAACGCGATTGCTATTACTGATACAAATGGGAATAGAAAATTGTATAAAAAGCGCCGCGAAGAAAAGATAGATTCGGTTGCAGCGATGCTAGATGCATATGTGGTTTATAAGCGGTACGAGAATGATTTCTTTTAATTTTTAAGGGGGTGACACCATAGATGGGTCTTCGCGATAGGTTTTCGCACGCTTGGAATGCTTTTACTAATAGCGAGTCAAATAAGTATGTGTACAGGGGTTATACGACAAGAACTCGCTATGACCGGCACATTCCAAACACAGTAAACGGTAAGACTATAATCTCTAGTATTTATAATAGGATAGCCAATGACGCAGCATCGGTTAATTGGGAACATGTTAGAGTCGATGAGAATGAGCAGTTTATCGACAATATGGATACCGGATTGAATCGATGCCTTACCGTGAGTACTAATTTGGATCAAAACGCTAGAGATTTTAAGCTAGATGTTGTTCTATCGTTGCTTGACGAGGGTGTTGTTGCCATAGTTCCTGTTGATACAAACTTGGATCCGAGCCAGACAGCCGGGTATGATATTCTTAGCCTTCGAGTTGGTCCGGTTCTTGAGTGGGCGCCAAAAGAAGTACAGGTTAGACTGTATAATGAAGAAACCGGTAAAAAAGAAGATATTTGGTTGCCGAAGAAGGACGTCGCAATAGTTGAAAATCCATTTTATTCGGTTATGAATGCTCCGAATTCAACATTGAAGCGCCTGAATCAGAAACTTGCATTGCTCGATGCGATTGATAACCAATCAATTGGAAGAAATTTGGATCTTATTATTCAGCTTCCATATTCGGTTAAATCCCCGATTCGTAAGTCGCAAGCCCAAGAACGAATTGACTCGCTTACTGAGCAATTAACGAACTCAGACTATGGAATTGGATATATAGACGCAACTGAGCATATTACACAGTTGAATCGACCAATTTCAAATAATCTTATGCCTCAAATTGAGTATCTCACAAAGCTTTTGTATTCTCAACTCGGTATTTCAGATACAATATTTAATGGGACTGCTACCGAGGAAGTTATGTTGAATTATCAGCAGCGAGTCCTTGAACCAATTCTATCTGCGATCACGATAGAGATGACGCGAAAGTGGATTACAAGAACCGGATATACGCAGGGGCAGAGGATTCAGTATTATATGGATCGATTCAAACTTGCGGATATTTCAAATCTTGGTAATTTTATGGACCAAGCAAGTCGGAATGCAGTTATGACACCGAATGAGTTCAGAAGTATTCTTGGTCTTAAGGCATCCACGTCTGATGATTCAAACGAGCTTAAGAATCGCAATATGCCGGAGGATTCTACTGAGGATCAAGCCCCTCCTAATTTTGGTGAAGATGATGTTGACGCAATAGGTCCTAGTATTTCAAAACCAAAATATGACGCTAACACAATTCTCGATCAATTAAATAGTTAAAATTAGGAGGTGTTATATTGGATGAATTATTCTTTTATCTATCATAGTGGTATTAAAGGTCAAAAGTGGGGGATTCGTAGATACCAGTATTTAGACAGAACTCTAACCCCAGAAGGAAAGATTAGATATGCTAAAATTGGTACCGCAGTTGGAAAGTCTGGGCAAAAAATAGGTTCAAATGTTGCCAGTATTGATCGAACAATTTCGGCTAATCGATATGCTAAAAAGCATAAGGCAGAAATTGCAAAGATGAGCAATAAAGAATTGCAAGATGTAATAACACGAAAAAATCTTGAAAATCAATACGCTAATGCGATGGCAAGCCACACACTAGAAGATGGGGCCAATATTGTTGGGGCTCTACTGGGGATTGCTGGGTCTGTTGCTACAGTATATGCCGTCGCAAATATTACGGCAAAGCATGACGGGTTCGATGATTACCTAGAGCATCATGGCATTAAAGGCCAAAAGTGGGGCGTTAGGCGGTATCAAAATCCTGATGGATCTCTTACGCCAGAAGGCATGGCTCGATATAATCGAATCATGCAAGCGCACGCGGATGATGCTGACTTTAAACTTGACGTGGCTAAGCGTCGAGCAAAGACTGGAGAATCTAAAGAAATTGCTGCCATAAATGTACAACGATCTAGAAATATCAAGAAAGCAGTAATTGGCGGTACAGTAGCTGTTGCGGCATCATATCTTGCATATCAAAAACTCAATCAGATGCATAATGATAAGAATGATTATACCGTTAATGTTGGTGAATTAATTGGAACTAGATACCAAGTTGGCGATAAACTTGATCAAAATAGCCGATATTATGTGAACGCGAAGCCAAATAAGATGGATAATGCATTGTACAGAAATTGGGCGCACGGTCTAGCTGGAAAGCAGAATTCTTACCATCAATTTGATATAAAGGCTAATAAGCAAATGAAGTTTGCCGGTGGAAATAAAGCTCGGGAAGAAGCTGAAAAATATCTAGACGAAAATTCTCTTATGAGGCTCATGTATGGTGACGCAGATACTTTCTTGCGCGGGGCTCCACTAAATAGTCAAGAAGAATTTTCCAACTATGCCAATCGACTAATGAAGCAAGGATATGCTGGGATCATTGATACTAATGACAACAATCCAAATAAAGGTTATGGCACAAAAAAGCCACTTATTGTTTTCGGCGATTCAACCACACAAAATTCTGTAACAGTAAAGAAATTGAATACTAACAGAGGGGAAGAAGCAAACCAAAAACTACTTGCTGGGATAGCAGCAGCAAGACGTCCATTGGCCAGCGTGGCAGTACAAGATGGAGCCATTTTAACAGTTGCTGCTGCCGGAAAGAAACTTATAAACAATACGGTTGGAAAACAGAATGCTGAGGAAGCTGCCGATAAACTTAATAAAGAGGCTGATAAAAACAAGAAACGAGCAAAGGTTCATAAGGGGTGATTCTATTGAGCATTATGCCATTGAGTCTGTCGAACGATTATCTAGAGCATCACGGCATTAAGGGTCAGAAGTGGGGCGTTAGACGTTACCAAAATCCAGATGGAACACTTACAGCTGAAGGACTCGCAAAGTATCGTGAGGTTATGTCGCGACATTCTGGGGATAAGCTTTTCGAATTGAGAACTGCTTATAGTCGATATAAAACAGGGCAATCAAAAGAGATGGCCGCTATAAGAACGGACAGCCAAGTTAGACGGACTCGCGCTATCAATAAAGCTGTTATACTATCATCCGCTGCTATAGTTGCTGGCCTATCAATTACAGATAAGGATCATAGGCATGAAAATCTTAATGGTGCTGCACTATCTTCGCTTTTTCTAGGCCTTAGTTCAGAAGTTAGCGAAAGATATACGCACCATATCGCTAATGCTCCAGTCTATGCGCAAGATGTTAATCGCGAAATTAAGAATTATAATAGCAAAGCCGATAAGAAAATGCTGAGTCGTAATGCAAGATGATAGGAGTAGTAAATGAAGTATGATTTTTCTGGATACATCACTAAGAACGATATTGTTTGTAGTGATGGCCGTGTCATTCGACATGACGCATTTAAGGATCAAGATGGAGCACGAGTTCCGCTAGTTTATCAGCATATGCATAATGACATTAATAACGTTCTTGGTTTTGTCGATATGGAGAATCGTCCAGACGGCGTTTATGGGTATGGATCGTTTAATGATACGCCAAATGCTAAGACAGCCAAGTCTATGGTTCAGCATGGAGATCTAAATGCTATGTCTATTTATGCTAACCAGCTTGTCCAGTCTGGAACAAACCCAATTAATGTAATGCATGGAAACATTAGAGAGGTGTCGCTTGTTCTGTCTGGCGCAAATCCTGGCGCAACTATTGATCAGGTTAGCTTGGAGCACAGTGACGGGTCGACTGAAGTTATTGACGAGGCAATTATTCATACTGGTATTGTCTATGACACGCTAGTTCATGCTGATACCGAGCCGATGCCTTCTGCAAATCAGGCCCCTGGTTCTGCCGCTAGCCAAAATCAAAATGGAAGTGAGGGATCGGGCTCTGGTGGCGAAACACTTCTCGACGTTTGGAATACGTTTACTGATGACGAGAAGAACGCCGCGATTAGTATTCTTGCTGGTATTACGGGACTTTCTTTTGATGATGTGGTTGGTAATATTAGCCCATTTGATCCCCCGTCTAATCCGAAGGAGATCACAGATAAGTCAGAGTTGGCTACAATTTATAAGGCAATGAGCCAGGATAAGCAAACCGTTGTAAATGCTTTTGTTGGCACACTTGCTAAGGAAATTCAATCTGGAGAGGCTGAAGACAATACGGCTCAGCCGTCAGATAATATGGCTCAAAGTGCTATTGATTATGAGGAGAATGCAATGAAGTATAATGTTTTTGATAACAATGATGATGCGGCAAAGTCTGTAATTTCGCACGATTCGTTCAATTCGTTTCTTACCAAGTCTATCCAGCAGCACGTTACCTCGATGAGGGATTTTGCAGATTCTTATGATTTCATGGACCAAAATGGAAACGTGCTTGCGCATGATGGTAACCGTTCGGCATCCCTGAATTATGGTATTCGTAATATCGAGTATTTGTTCCCGGATTACCACGCTCTTAACAATGAGCCGGAGACTATTGATCGTGATCAGACTTGGGTTTCTGATTTTATGAATGGTACTACAAAGTCTCCTTTTGCGCGGCTTAAGACTACTGCTGCCACACTTACTGCTGACGAGGCTCGCGCTAAGGGTTACATTACTGGCAAGAAGAAGCTTAATGAGGTTATTAGCCTTCTGAAGCGTACAACTGATCCTCAGACTGTCTATAAGAAGCAGGCTCTTGACCGTGACGACGTTCTTGATATTGAGTCGTTCGATGTTGTTGTCTGGCTTAAGGATGAGATGCAGGGTAAGCTTCGTGAGGAAGTTGCTCGGGCTGGTCTCGTTGGCGATGGCCGTAGTGATCTGGCCGAGGATAAGATTTCTCCGAAGCATATTATCCCTATTTACGGCGACTCTGATGTCTTTACTATTTATCAGTCGATCACTGATGAGACACTTGATAATCAGGATGGTATTGTCGATCTTGCGGTTCGCGCTCGTAAGAACTACAAGGGTTCTGGCAGCCCAGTTCTGTACGCGAACAGCGACATCATTAGCATGCTGATGCTTTCTAGGGATAAGATGGGCCGCCGTCTGTATCAGAATGAGGCAGACCTCGCGTCGGCAATGCGGGTGTCTCGTATTGTTGAGGTTCCTGTTCTTGAGGGGATCACTCGGTCCGCAGATTCGAAGACGTTCGGTCTCCTTGGCATTATTGTTAACCCCAAGGATTATACATTCGGTGCAGTTAAGGGTGGTGAGGAGAACTTCTTCGATGACTTCGACATCGACTTTAACCAGTATAAGATGCTCATCGAGACTCGTACTTCTGGTATGCTCTCTAAGCCGTACAGTGCAATCGCAATTGAGTACGATACTGCTAAGTATACGATCGGGGCTGGCACTCTTACTAAGGTCTCTGGATCCTCTCCTAGCGGGGACTAAGTATAATTAATTTATTATCAATCAAAATGGAAGAGGTGATTATGAATGGCTAGATTCCATGGGACTGTCGGCTTTGTTGAACAATCGGAAGTTAGTCCAGGTGATTGGGAAGCAAATGTCGTTACAAAGAGGCAGTATTATGGCGATGTACTCAGGAATCAATACTCATATATCGCCTCTTCCATTAGTACAAATGACAACATTAGATTATCGAATAGAATAAGTGTTATTGCTGATGAATATATGCTGTCCAATTTATATAATATTAAATTTATTATCTGGAATAACACGCCTTGGTCAGTCACTGAAGTCGAAATCAATCGGCCAAGAGTTTGTTTGACATTAGGAGGCGTATACAATGGGAACACGGATTGAGCTTAATAGTAAACTTCAAAAAATTCTTGGTTCCGGCAATGTATATTATAATCCAGATGAAACAATAAAATTAAAGTATCCATGCATAGTTTATTCTATAGATTATGACGATGATGCATATGCTGACAATTCTAGATTTATAAAAAATAGACGGTATACAATAACCTTAATCACAAGAGTCGCAGACGATCCTTGTATTGAGGCATTGCCTGATAATTTAATTAATTGCCATTTGACTCGGGTGTATAAAGCCGACGGGCTTCATCATTATTCGTTTAGTTTATATTATTAAGGAGATAACATGGCTAAGCTTATTTGGGATGCGTCAGGCACTAGGTATTATAATTTCGGTGTCGACCATGGTGTTCTGTATCCTTTCTCTGATAGTAAGTACCAGAAGGGAATCGCATGGAGTGGACTGGTTAATGTCACCCAGTCCCCAGATGGTGCTGAAGCAAATGATTTCTATGGGGATAACTCAAAGTATGGTTCGATTCGTTCGGTCGAGAAGTTTAAGGGTTCTATTTCCGTATACAATTATCCTCCTGAGTTTGCTGTATGCAACGGCGAGGCTACTCTTGCTCCTGGTGTTAACATTGGCCAGCAGGGGCGTGAGCCTTTCGGCTTCAGTTATCGAACAATGATCGGTGATGACACTAGCAGCGATCCTAAGAATTATTGCATCCATATTGTATATGGTGCTACGGTGTCCCCGACTGAGGAGTCTTATGATACAATTAATGATTCGCCGAGCCCGATGACTATGGAGTATAATTTTGATACTACTCCTGTTCCGGTTACTGGGTATAAGCCGACGGCGCATCTTACCGTTGATTCTAGGACGGTTACTCCGGAAAAGCTTAAGAAGATCGAGGATGCTCTTTACGGGACCGATTCGGATTCTGGTACTGAGTCGAAGCTTCTTCTTCCTGACGAGCTTATTGCTCTTATTGCGGGTTAAGTAGTTATATCCAAGAGGAGGCTGAGTTAATTCTTGGCCTCCTCTTATTATTTTTTAATAGAAAGGGTTTAATTATGTTTAAGAAGACTATTACGTATACTGATTACAATGGCGTTGAGCGCACTGAGAATTTTTATTTCAACCTCACAACTAATGAGCTGATTCGTCTTGAGATTGGAAGAGATGGCGGCTTTGAAGCATATCTGAAGAAGATCATTGATGCTAAGGATGCGCCTGAGATTATGGAGGCGTTTAATTCTTTGATCATGCTTTCGTATGGTATTAAGTCTGACGATGGGCGTCGCTTTATTAAGTCTAAGCAGATTTCTGAAGAGTTTTCGCAGACTCCAGCATATGACGTTCTGTTCCTTGAGCTTTGCACCGATGACAAGAAGGCGGCAGAGTTTGTTAATGGTATTATGCCAAAGGTGAAGACAGGGTCTAGCGATCCCGATAAGCCCGATCTTAAGCTTGCATCAATGAACGTTTTGAATAATGACGTTGAGTAATCAGGATGCTATATATAGATACGCCAGAGATAGAAGTCTTTGATGAATCTACAAGTACGTTTGGTACTATAAAGCCTCAACACTTACAGATGGAACATTCTCTTCTATCTCTGAGTAAATGGGAAGCACGCTGGAGAATTTCATTCCTTAGTACTAAAAATAAATCAGAACAACAAATGCTTGACTATATTTATTGCATGACGATAAATAAAAATGTCGATAAGCGAGTTTTTTATGCACTTCCGCAAAATTGTATAAATCGTATTACGCATTATATAGAAACCCCGCAAACAGCAACTACGTTTAGATCAGATAGTTATTCGTCTGGTAAAAATAATCAACGCTCGGTTAGGCCACAAATTATTACAGCTGAGATAATCTATTGGCAAATGATCGTTAACGGGATTCCTTTTTCATGCGAAAAATGGCACCTTAGTCGATTGCTTACTTTGATTCGAGTTTGTGATATTAAGAATTCAACCAATAAACCAAAGATGTCGAAGGCTGCATTGATACGTAGGAATGCAGAACTTAATGCTAAGCGGTGGAAGTAATCGCAATAAATCAAAATGGAAGTTATAAGAGAGGAGGCAGTTGTGAGCGTATTTAAAGTTAAGGTTAGTTCATCTGGGAAATTTAAGAATACATCAAAGTGGCTTAAAAAACTTAAGCAAGCTGAGTTTTTAGATAAATTAGATCAATATGGGCGTGAAGGGGTCGAAGCTCTACAGGCGGCCACCCCAGTTCGAAGCGGGGCAACTGCTTCCTCTTGGTCTTATGAAATTGTACAAGACAAAAACTCAGCAACTATAAAATGGACAAATTCAAACATGAATGATGGGGTGTCGATTGCATTGCTTATTCAGTATGGCCACGGAACTGGGACTGGCGGTTATGTACCAGCCATTGATTATGTGAATCCTGCAATGCGCCCTGTTTTTGAATCGATCGAATCTAAAATAAGAGAGGAGGTCTCCAATTTATGAGTGGAAATATTGACAATGAAATTGTTCGCATGGAATTTGATAATTCTAATTTTGAATCAAACGTATCTACATCCATGGGAACTCTTGAAAAGTTAAAGAAAGCCCTTAATTTTGACTCAATTGGGGCTTCCCTTAAAAACCTGAATGACCAGGCTGGAAAAGTAGACCTCGATGCATTGAATCGGTCTGCCAATGTTGTTCAAAGCAGGTTCAGTACTCTTGGCGCTGTGGCTACTGGTGCATTAATGCAGATTGGTTCTACAGCTGTCCAAGTCGGTACTACAGTTCTTAGAGCTATGACAGTTCAGCCGTTGATTGATGGTTTCCGTGAGTACGAACAAACAATGAACTCAACGAAGACCATTATGGCGAACTTGCCAAACGAAACAATGACCCATGTCACAGATACTCTTAATACGCTTAATAAATATGCTGACGACACAATTTATAGTTTCTCAGATATGACAACTGCAATCGGCCAGTTTACAGCTGCTGGAGTTGACTTGGATCGAGCAACTACGGCCATTAAAGGTTTGTCAAACGTTGCTGCTGGCGCTGGAGCAAACAATACAGCACTTGCTCGGGCAGAATACCAGGTTTCACAGGCGCTTCAAGCTGGAACATTCCGTCTGATGGACTGGAATTCTTTGGTACAAGCTGGAATGGCCAACCCAGAGATGCAGGAACAGCTTAAGCAAACGGCACGTGAATATGGGATCGACATCGATTCAATTATCGCCAAGCATGGATCGTTTCGAGATTCATTGCAGGATGGTTGGTTGAGCGCGGATATTTTCATCGATACAATGGCGCGCGCGGCTGATACGACAACCGAATGGGGTGCTCGTCTTCAAGATGCTGCAACCCAGGTAAACACCTTTAGTCAGTTGATGTCTGTAATCTCAGAATCGATTGGTTCATCTTGGGCGCAGACATGGCAAATCCTTATAGGAAATTATGAGGATTCAAAGAAACTATTTACCGAACTTTATAATATTATTGATCCATTTATTCAAGCACTTGGTGATGCTCGTAACGCAGAGGCACAGGCATTTGTTGATGCTGGTGGCCGCGAAGCCGTTATTAATACAATTACCTCATCACTTACTGGCTTGTTCAATATCGTTGACGTTCTTGGCCAAAAATTTGGATGGATATTCGACGGCATTGGTACTAAGTTTGCAGATACTGCAAAAAAAGTATCTGATGGAGCTACGAGTTTTAAAGAATTTACCGATGCATTGAAGAGTGGCAATACTGATGCCTTTGGAACCGATTTGCTCAATACTTTTGATGGAATTTCAGTGATTGTAAAAGGCATCAATGGCGTAATTGGCCAAATTGGGCATGTTGTTGATCGAACGATTGGCGTTGCCGGGAAGCTTGGCACAATAGTTCTTCGAGTAACTGGATTTCTTGGTGATCAACTCGATCAGGCCGATAAACTTGGCGAGTTTGACGGCATTATTGAAAATGTTTCTGACGCGATTGATATATTTTTCGATACCATTGATGGTGGCCTAGACTCGGTTGACAAATTTGCTTCAAATCTTGATACTCTTCGTGAATCTGGATTTAAGCTTCCTAACATTTTTACAAATATTACTGGCATTGTTTCCGATGCCCTGTCTGCGATTAAAAATTTTATGTCACAGGCAACGAATATTGAGGGCGATGGATCCTTTGATATTTGGACTGCGTTTAAGAATGGTCTTGATGGGTTTAGTAATGTAATAAAGGCAATTGTCGACAAACTCTATGAGATTTATACATATATATTTGGAAAGAAGAGCATTCTTACAGTAATCACGCAGCTTATAACTATTTTTGGGTTGCTAGGTCTTTCCAGAGGCCTTAATAATGCTGCTAATTTTATTGGAAATTTGTCTAAGGTATTCAAAAATATTGCAAACTCTTTCTCTGGCATATCTAAAGCCGGTTCTGGAATACGGTTCGCCGGGGTTGCTTCTTTGATCGCCGCTATGGCATTTGCATTGACCAGTATTGTTGATAGCATTTCAACACTTTCTGCTATATCCACTACAGAAGGGTTTGGCCCAGCTGTTGCGGTAGTTGCCGGGGTTATGGGCGTCCTTATTGCAGCGGTTGCTCTGTTTATGTATCTTAATAATAAGCAATCGGTTATTGCGGATGGCGAAAAGACTGGAAACATTCTGAAAGATGTTTTAAGTGGATTCATGTCTGATATTTCCTCATTCCTCGATAGCATATCAAAAGCAGCTTCTCTTGTAAGCGTCGCAGCTCTTATTGCATCGCTTGTATTCGCGATTTCCACCATTTGTAATTCAATAAAAGAGCTTTCTGAACTTCCAGCTGCTGGAGTGCAACAGGCTGGAACCGTGCTAGCGATAGCAATTGGTGGTCTACTTGGCGCAGTTGCTGTGCTTATGGAACTTAGTAAAAAGAGCGGTGGCATAGATTTTGGAGCTATAGCTTCAGTAGTGGCACTTACATATGCGCTAAAGACCATAACTGAGGCGATCATCGATCTTTCTGGGTCAGTTACAAGTGATCTTAACGGATCGATTGCTGCTGTGGCCATTATAGAGGGTGTACTTTGGTCTCTTGTTGGAATGGTCAAAGTTATATCAAGCATTACTGGAAATAAATTTAATGCAAATGTGCTGTTCTCAGTACTATCGATCAGTGTATTTGTACAGAATCTTAGTAATCTAATAACTTCGATCTCTACAATGACAGATACGATTAGTAGCGCTGGGCTTAACAATACTGTTGCCGCCGTTGCCATTGTCGAAGCAATTATGTGGTCGCTTGTCGGCCTTATAAAGGTAATGACCAAATTGTCTGGTGATGCGGCACCAGCAGCTTCATCTGCTCTCGTAATCGCGGCACTTTGTTGGTCTCTTGGAAATGTTGCAGATGCAATAGCTTCCGTGGCTCAGACTATAAACCAATATGGCCATGATACAGACAAAGCTTTTGAAACAATAGAGGTTATTATTATTGAGCTTGGCGCGGTCGCAACGCTTATGTCCCAATACTCCAGCAAATTTTATGGAGCTATTGGAGTCTCTGGTGTAATTTTGGCGCTGTCGTACTCGCTCCAGTTTGTTGCGAATGCGATATCTGAACTTGCAGGTAGTTATTCTGATAACAAAAAGACAAAACAAGCTGTTCAGGACATGGAGGAAATTATATTCCTTCTTGCTGGATGTGCTACAGTCATGTCTCAATATTCTGGAAAGTTTTCTGGAGCTATTGGGTCTACAATCACTATTCTTGCATTGGCACATAGTCTTAAGGATGTTTCTGATGCTACAGCAGAGATAGCAGCTGCATATGAAAATAACAAGAATACAAAGCATGCAATCCAAAATATGGAAGAAATTATATTCCTTATGGCCGGTTGCGCTACAATTATGTCACAATATGCTGGAAAGTTCTCGGGCGCGCTTGGTTCCGCTGCCGCTGTCATGGCTTTGGCTGGGGCATTGAAGGTTGTTGGCGATGCATTCTCTACTTTTGCAAGTGCATATAGTTCAGACCCAGAAAATGCTGAAAGTGCAATGGGCATCATGCTAACTATGCTGTCATCGTTGGTCGGTGTGATTGCGACTTTGAATTATATTGGTATGGGTGCTGGTGCGGCAATAGGTAACGCCACTGCTGTGTTGCTTGTTTCACTTTCACTAAAGGCTATAGCTTCGGCACTAAATTCCATGCCTGATGCAGAATCTGCTATGGGGTCTGTCACAGCACTTAGTACCATGCTGTTCGCTTTGTCTGGAGCACTTAGTATTCTTTCTGGTGCTGGTCTTGTAGCTATTGCTGCCGGTGTTTCAATGAGCGCTGTAATTCTTTGCCTCTCACTTCTTGCCGTAGCCGTTGGGTCTATACAAGACTATAGTGGCGCTTCTGATTATATGCGTTCTTTGGGAGAATTTGCCGTTCTTCTTGCCGGAGCACTATCTGTTCTTTCTGGTGTTGGTCCTGTTGCACTTGCTGCAGGCATTGCTATGAGTGCTGTTACATTGTGCTTTGCTATTTTGTCGGCTGCCATTAGTTCAATAGATGATCCTGCAGCGGCGACACAAGTTATTGAAGCCTATGATGGGCTTGCTATTGTACTTGGTGTTGTCCTTGCGGCTCTTGGAGCGCTTGGGCCGTCGGCCGATTTGGCGGCGGCTGCATTGGTTCTTGTCGGCGTGGCGTTCGAATTGATGGCTGATGCAATGTCCATTGGGGCTACGGCATTAGCTAACTCGGTTGATACAATTGACAAACTTTCTGACATTCTCGTCAAAATAGAAGCGCTTGATGATTCAGCACCAGATAAACTCCGGGATATTCTCGTAAAACTTGGTGAAGGCCTTGGCGCAGATACACTCGGCGTATTTGGTGGGGCAGCATCTTTGTCTACTGCTGTTGATGCGCTTGATAAACTATCGTATAGTTTGTCTAAATATGAAACGCTTGACTCTGGAACAGGCGACAATATAAAGAATGTTCTAACCGCGATTGGTGAAGGGCTCAATAGTGTATCGATATTTGCTGGGGACCAAGCAAATTCTATAGACATTGCTATCGCTGGAATAGACAAGCTTTCAGAGTCTATTACAAAATGGAGACAACTTGGTGATAGCACTGGAGATAATATTAAGAATGTTCTTACCGCAATCGGCGAAGGACTTAATGGTGTATCGTCATTCTCCGGCGATAAGGCAAATTCTGTCGCTATCGCATGCACAGGCATATCAGATCTCGGCGACACAATAGATAAATGGAAAAATATATCACCGGATGTTGCTACTTCAATAGAAACGGTTCTCTCGGGCATTGGGACCGGGCTTGGCAAAGTAACTAATCCAGAAGCAGCCAATGCGTTTTCAACTATAGCAGAACCGCTTGGGACACTTGCTGATAGTGTTTCTAAATGGACTGATGTTGAGGCAAGCCCTGAATATATTGGCCAGATGATAGGAACATTAGCAACAAACGTTGGTTACATGAATGGTGCAACTGATGGCGCTAAAAATATGGAGACCATCTCTGGCCCGCTTGGAACTTTGGGCGAAAGTCTTTCTTCGTGGTCTGATGTTTCTGCGGACCCTGATTATATTGGCTGGATGATAGCAACGCTGGCTACTAATGTCGGCTATATGAAT